>Ga0070699_100006481_pt1 | contig 10194 bp, 8 predicted proteins | sample KBSK1503metaG_FD_65473 | JGI IMG/M metagenome (GOLD analysis project Ga0070699, IMG submission 65473) | Corn, switchgrass and miscanthus rhizosphere microbial communities from Kellogg Biological Station, Michigan, USA - KBS K1-50-3 metaG | ecosystem: Host-associated > Plants > Roots >... | reverse complement strand
CATCGGCAAGATCATCGCCGACGCGATGGACAAGGTCGGCAAGGAAGGCGTGATCACGGTCGAGGACGGCAAGTCCCTCGAGAACGAGCTTGATCTCGTCGAAGGCATGCAGTTCGACCGCGGCTACCTGTCGCCCTACTTCATCAACAGCCCCGAAAAGCAGATCGCCGTGCTCGAGGATCCGTACATCCTCCTGCACGACAAGAAGATCTCGGCGATCCGCGAGCTCCTGCCGATCCTCGAGCAGGTCGCGAAGGCGGGCAAGCCGCTGCTCATCATTGCCGAGGAAGTCGAAGGCGAAGCGCTCGCCACGCTCGTGGTGAACAACATCCGCGGCATCCTCAAGACCGTTGCGGTAAAGGCGCCGGGCTTCGGTGACCGCCGCAAGGCGATGCTCGAAGACATGGCGATCCTCACCGGCGGCACCGTGATCAGCGAGGAGCTGGGTCTCAAGCTCGAGAACGCGACGCTGAAAGACCTCGGCCGCGCGAAGAAGGTGGAAGCCGCCAAGGAGAACACCACCATCATCGACGGCGCGGGCGAGAAGAAGCAGATCGAGGGCCGGGTGAAGCAGATCCGGGTGCAAATCGACGAGGCGACCAGCGACTACGACAAGGAGAAGCTGCAGGAGCGCGTGGCGAAGCTCGCCGGCGGCGTGGCGGTGATCAAGGTCGGCGCCGCGACCGAAGTCGAGATGAAGGAGAAGAAGGCCCGCGTGGAAGACGCGCTGCATGCGACCCGCGCGGCGGTCGAGGAAGGCATCGTCGCCGGCGGCGGCGTGGCGTTCATCCGCACGAAGCAGGCGCTCGAAGGCAAGCTCAAGGGCGACAACCACGATCAGGACGCCGGCATCAAGATCGTGATGAAGGCGCTGGAAGAGCCGCTGCGCATCATCGTCGACAACAGCGGCGCCGAGCCCTCGGTGGTGCTGAACAAGGTGCTCGAAAACAAAGGCAACTACGGCTTCAACGCGCAGACCGAGGAGTTCGGTGATCTCGTGCAGCAGGGCGTGATCGACCCGACCAAGGTGACCCGCACGGCGCTGCAGAATGCCTCCTCCGTTGCAGGTCTGATGCTCACTACCGACGCGATGGTCGCGGAGCTGGTGGAAGAGAAGAAGGCCGGCGCGGGCGGCCACTCCCATGGCGGCGGCATGCCCGACATGGGCGGCATGGACATGTAACGCGAGCAGGACCGCAGCACGGAAAGGGCCCAGCGATGGGCCCTTTTCTTTTATGCCCCTAGGTATAATCCGCGCCTTCCCCGCAGCAGCCCGGCACGGCCAAGTAGCTCAGTTGGTAGAGCAGAGGACTGAAAATCCTTGTGTCGGCGGTTCAATTCCGTCCTTGGCCACCACGTTTTCTAACGACTTGCTTCGGCTGGGCCGGGCACACTTGCGAGATGACCGCAGAGTCGAACGTCATCGAAGCCACGGATATCGAGCCCGCCGCGGGTCTGCTCGATAACACTGCCATCACGACCGGCAGGTATATCGCCCACGTCGCGGTGCCTTGCCGCGATCTCGACGAAGCCGCGCGCTGGTATGCCGAAGTCCTCGGCGTGCAGCCGGTGCGCATCCTCAAGGATCGCGTCACCTTCAGCTTCGGCGGCGTGCTGCAGCTTGTCTGTCATCTCGAGCGCCGCACGCTCAGCGTCAATCCGCGCGCGTATCCGCGGCATCACGGCCTGACTTTCCTGCACGCGGAAGACTTTTCACGGATGAAAGCGCACCTTGAGAGGCTCGGCGTCAAGTTCCTCGCGCGCCCGAGCCTGCGCTTTCCCCATACCGACCGCGAGCACCAGACGTTGATGGTGGTCGATCCGTCGGGTAACGTGGTCGAGTTCAAGTGCTACACCCGACCGGAATGTAGCTATTAGCGTTGGCTAGGCGCGCTCGGCGATCAGTACGACGTTCGAGCCGCCGAAGGCAAACGAGTTGGACATCACCGCGCGTGGCGGGTCGACGCGCTCGGCGCGCAGCGGCACGTGACGCAGGCCGCAGGCCGGATCGGGTTGCTCGAGGAAGGCCGTGGGCGGCAGCCAGCCCCGCGTGAGCGGCAGGAGCGCGGCGGCGAATTCCAGCGCCCCCGCACCGCCGAGCAGATGGCCGTGAAGGGATTTGGTGGAGCTGACCGGCAGCCGTGCCGCGGCATGGCCAAATACCGCATTGATCGCCTCGGCCTCGACCACGTCGCCCACGCTGGTCGCGGTGCCGTGCGCATTGATGTAGCCGATGGCACCGGCTGCGAGTTGCGATTCCGCCAGTGCCTCGCGCATGGCGCGTACCTGTCCCTCGCGGTCGGGGCGCGACATGTGCGCGGCGTCGCATGAATTGCCATAGCCGGTAAGCAGAGCGAGGATCGGCGCGCCGCGCGCGCGGGCGCGCGCGTAGTCCTCGAGCACGAACGCGGCGGCGCCTTCTCCGAGGACGAGACCGCCCCTGCGCTTGTCGAATGGCTTGCAACTCGCGGCCGGGTCGCTCGCATCAGCCGGGGCGAGCGTACGCAAGGCCTGCCAGGCGGCGAGCGTGCCGGGGGCGAGCAGCGCTTCCGAGCCGCCGGCGACGATCGCGTCTGCGCGGCCGGCCTGGATGGTGCGCATCGCCTCGCCGAGCGCCATGGCGGACGATGAGCACGCGGTCGCGAAATTGGCGAACGGCCCGCGCAGGCCATGCTTGACGGCAACGTTGGACGCCGCCGCGTTGTTCATTGCCATCACGACGGTGAGCGGGCGCACGCGCCACTCGCCAGCGCCATAGACTTGCTTGTATGAAGCCTCGAGGGTGTTTGCGCCGCCGAGGCCGCTGCCCCAGTAGACGCCAGCGCGCTCGCCCGCGCTTGCGGCATCGAGGCCGGCCGCCGAGATCGCCTGCGCGGCCGCGGCGAGCGCGAACTGCGTGGCGCGATCGAGGTTGGCCGCTTCAGCCTCCTTCAGAAAGGCGGTCGGCGTCCAGTCGATGCGGGCGCCGACCTGTACGCCCGAGCCACCCGCGATCTCGGCGGGCAGCTTGCCGATGCCGGAGCGTGCCTCGCAGAGAGCCGCATGGAACGCCTCGAGGCTCGAGCCGAGCGGCGAGACGATGCCCGCCCCGGTGACCGCGACGCGGCGCTCGGCCATCGCGCGGTTCAGGCCTTGCCGGCGGCGGAAAGGGCGCTGGCGACGTGGCGTTCCAGGTCGCCGAGCGTCTTGATGCCCTTCAGGTCCTCGTCGGACACGCTGACGCCGAACTCCTCCTCCACCTTGAACATGAATTCGATGAAGGACAGCGAATCGATGCCGAGCTTGTCGAGCGGCGCCGCCGGGTCGAGGGCGGAAGCATCGAGCGAGAATTCCTTGCCGGCGAGCGCCTTGATGCGCGCGAGCGTGTCCATCGAGCGAATTATAGTCGGTGGTAAAGTCGATTCATGTCGAGCGCCCGACCGCGACGCAAGCCCGGCGACAAGCCGCTGCCGCGCATGTCGGCGCTCCTTGGCCTGCAGAAAGTCGAGCTCTTCAGGGGCCTCGACGCCGCGAGCCTGCGCGAGATTGCGCAGCAGTGCAAATGGGCCCGCTGCAAGAAGAACGAGGTCGTCATTCGCCGCGACGGTACCGATCGCGACGTGTACTTCGTGATCTCCGGGCTCGTGCGAGTGACGGCGGCCGCAGCGCGCGGGCGCCACATCACGCTGCGCGACGTTGCGGCGGGCGACATGTTCGGCGAGCACTCGGCGATCGATGGCCGCAGGCGCTTTGCCGATGTGGTGGCCGTGCGCGAATCGCTCGTCGCGTCCATGCCGTCGGAGGCGTTCCGCGCCCTGCTCGCCAATCACCCCGCCGTGCGCGAGCGGCTGCTGCGACGTCTCACGGGCTCGGTGCGCGAGCTCGCCGATCGCCTGCTCGAGCTCGGCGCACGCCGCGTCCAGGGACGCGTATGGCGCGAGCTCTTGCGTCTCGCGCGCGCGAGTGGTGGCAACGGCAATAGCGCGCGCATCGAGCGCGCACCGACGCATCATGAGATCGCCAGCCGCCTCGGTACTTCGCGCGAAGAGGTGACGCGCGAATTTTCGCGCCTCGCGCGCCAGGGCCTGCTCGAGCGCCAGGGCCGCGCACTCCTCCTGCATGACGTGCCGGCGCTCGAAAAGCTGATCGCCGACTCGCGGCCCGATGAAGTGCCGGAAGTCGTGGCCGAGGACGATTGGCGCAGCCTCGCCGCGCCCGGCGTGCAGCGGCTGCGTCGCGCGGTCCTCGTTGCCGACGCCCTCGACGCCGCCGGTCTCATGGAGCGCGACGAGCAGCGCACGCTCGAGCGCTGGCGCAGCTTCTTCGCCCATGCCACGGCCGAAATTGTCCCGACGCATGCCGGGCGCAGCTTTTCGCGCGCGCTCGGCGACGGTTTTCTCGCGGAATTCCCCGACGGCGTGCAGGCGGTGCGCTGCGCCTTCGAGCTGCATCAGGAGCTCGCGCGCTCGAATGCGGGCAAGGATGCGCCGCCGCTCGGCATGCGCATCGGCGTCCACGTGGCCGAGGTGATCGTCGAGACGTTCAACGTGCTCGGCGACGGCGTCACTGTCGCCGCACGGCTCGCCGAGCTCGCCAATGCCGGCGAGACCATCGTCTCGGCGAGCGTGCGCGACCAGCTCACGAGCGGCGTGGACGCCTCAATGGAAGATCTCGGCGAGCAACGCCTGCGTAATCGCGAGCGCGCCGTGCGCGCCTTCCGTCTGTGGCCGCCTGCGCAGCCGGCGACGACGACGCCGAGCGCTGCCGTGCAGGCGCACGGTCGGCCCTCCGTGGCCATCATTCCGTTCGAGCTGCGCACCGAGGATGCGCGCTTCGCCTTCATCGGCGATGGCCTCGCCGACGAGACCATCGCGGCGCTCTCGCGCGTGGCGGACTTCTTCGTCACCTCGCGGCTTTCCACCATGGCCCTGCGCCGCTCGCCGCTTGGCGCCCGCGGCATCGGCGAGCTGCTCGGCGTGCAGTACGTCCTCTCCGGCAGCGTGCAGACGGCGCATCCGCACGCGCTGCTCGTGGCCGAGCTCGCCGACACGCGCGATGGACGCATCGTCTGGAGCGAGCGCTTCGAGGGCGACTTGGCAGACGTGTTTGCCATGCAGGGCGAGGTGGCGCGCAAGGTGGCTCAGAGCCTGGCGCCCGTCGTGCGCTCGATCGAACTGCGCCGCGCGCGCATCACCAACTTCGACGAGCTCGATGCCTACGGCATCACGCTGCGCGGCGTGGAGCTCATGCACCGCCTTTCGCACGACGACTTCATGCGGGCGCGCCAGGCATTCCTGACCGCCATCGAGCGCAACCCGGTCTCGCCGGCCGCGCACGCCTGGCTGGCGAAATGGCACGTCATACGGGTCGCGCTCGGCGCGAGCGACGACCCGGCACAGGATTTCTGCGCCGCGACGACCTGCGTAGAGCGTGCGCTCGCGTGCGAGGCCGACAATGCGCTCGCGCTCGCGGTCGACGCTCTGGTCGCCGCGTGGTCGCGGCACGACCTTGATGAGGCGGAGCGCGACCTCGCTCAGGCGCTCGCCGCCAATCCGAACGAGCCGCTCGCGTGGCTGCACAGCGGCATCACGCACGCCTGGCGCGGTCGCGGAGCCGACGCCGTGCGGTGCACTGACCGCGCGCTGTCGTTGTCGCCGCTCGATCCGATGATGTACTACTTCAATTCGCTCGCCGGCATGGCGAACCTGATCGCCGAGCGCTATGAGCGCGCCATTGATCTATCGACGCGTTCCTTGCGCGAAAATCGCCTGCACACGCCTACCTTGCGCACGCTTGCTGCGGCGTTCGTCCTGTGCGGGCGGTTCGAAGATGCGCGCGAAACGATGAGCAGGCTGCGCGAGCTCGAGCCCGCGCTGACGGCGAGTGCCCTGCGCGAGCGCTATCCGGGTCGCGACAGCCCGCAGGCCGGGCGCTTCATCGACGCGCTGATCGAGGCGGGACTGCCGCCATAGCCGCGGGCTGCGCCGATCAGGACGCCGGCCGAGATGGCGAGCATGGCGGCGCTCTCCACGACCGAGGGGACTTCACGCAGGAAGACGAGAGCAAGTATCGCGCTCAGCACGGGAACGAGCGCGATGAACGCGCTCGACCGCTCAGCCCCAAGGCGCGTGATCGCGTGGTTGAGTGCCACCAGCGCCACACAACCGATGAGCACGCCCTGCCACAGCGTTTGCCACAGCAGTTCGAGCGGCGCCGCGTGCAACAGCGATTCGCCCGAGAACCACAAGTGCCACGGTACGACGACCAGTGCCGAATAGACCGTGACGATCGCCGCTGCCGGGATGGCGCCTACGCCCCAGCGCCTCAACTGCAGCACATAAAGCGCACCCAGGGCTGAAGCGGCAAGGAACATGGCATCGCCCACAAGTGCGGCCGGGCTGCCGTGGGCTGCGCTCGCCCACGTGAGCGCCATGACGCCAAGCACGCACAACGTGGCGCCGACGATGTGGCGGGCGGAGGGTCGCTTGGAGAAGAGGATGAATCCGAGTAGCGCGACCCACGCGGGCGACACGCCTGGCCCGAGCGCTGCCTGATGGTTCGCCGGCGCGAATTGCAAGCCGCAGATGACGAGCGCTCCCATGCCGGCGCCCTGGAAAAGCGTGAGCGGCACGCCGCGCAGCCAGGCTTCGCGGTCGATGGCGCGAAAATGCGCGAGCAGATACGGGAGGAAAAGCAGTGCGCCGACGCCGAAGCGTAGGGTGACGAGCTGCTCGGCCGCGAAGCGATCGGTGAGCGCGGCTCGCGTCGCGACCGGATAGGCGGCCCAAATCAGCGCGGCAAGCGCCGCGGCGCTATACCCGGTCATTCGGCGTGCATCGGGCAGCCGGTTCTGCGGCGCCGGCGTACCGACGCGGCGTACGTGCCGATGGGACGCACCGGTTCGAGATTCGGCCTGACGATGTTCTCCTCGTAGCGCGACCAGGCGCGCTGCGGGAAGTCCTTCAGGCTCGCCACGAGCCCGAAGCGGTTGGACACCTCTTCCTCATACGTGCCGCGCTGCAGCGGCTGCACTTGCACAAGCGGCGTCTCGGTGCTGAAGCGGATCGGCACGTCGGTCTTGATGAGCCGCAGGTTCGTGAAAAGCGGACCGAACCAGCGATCGCTTTCAACGATGCCTTCGTAGAGGTCGTAGGCAAGGTTGCGCGGCAGGTTTGCCGGTGGCCGCACGAGAATGCTCCAGTTCTCGGCGCTTTCGACGAAGAGTCCGGTCCATACCTGGACGATCCCCGGCTCGGGCACGGCGGTAAGAAAGGGCGGTGCGAAGCCGCGTAGATGCTTGGGCGCCGCTCGGTCGAAGACCCTCTCGAAACCCGGGAACTGCGCGCTCGTCAGCGCAAACCAGGCGCGCGCGTCACGATAGGTCCAGAGGATTTGCGAGCCGTCCCATTGCAGCGTGAAGTCGATCGGCGGGAACACGTACCAGCCGAAGGACGAAGCGGCCCGCAGCGCTTCGCAGTACTGAAAGCCGCGCGACGGCAGCGTCCCGAGCACCGAGGCGTCCGCGCGTATCGGCGCACGGCAGCCCGGTACCGCCCCGTAAAAGGTGACTGCGGGGTCCGGCTGGAGTGTCTCGTTCATGACGCCCGCTGTTACTTGCGCAGGCTTGCCGGCGCGGAGCCAGCGCCGAAGCGGACCTTGCCCGCGTCCCGCGTCGCCTTGTCGAGCGAGCGGATGACGCGCGGGGCCGAGCCGGCACCGAAACGGACGCGGCGGGAGTCGGCGATTTTCTTGGACGGCTTACGTACGAGAGGCTTCTTCATAAGCGGTTCTCCTCGAAGTTTTGGTCGCGCTGCGAATGCAGCGCGCACGCCATTGGCGCAAAAAAACCGCCTCTTCATCAAACGCGTCCGCACCGCCAACAATGAAAGATTTGCTTTTACGCGGCGCGCGGGCTTTTCGCCCTAGGAAGCGGCCGGCCAGAAAACGCGTGCGACGACGCCGTCTGGCGCGGCTGCGGGCATTTGCGGCGCTTTAGCGAGAAGGCTGTGCGCAAACGCACTGCGAAAAAACGGTTTGCGCGAGGCCCGCCAAGGAGGGCGTTTGGAGTGCGATTCGCGCCTTGCGCCGGCAAAAGCGGCGGCGAGTACGCGGCGATTTGCTTAAAAACCTTATAATCTGCGGCCTTAGCGCATTCTGCGATGGCGATCTTTGCTCTCGGCTTGAATCACCAGACGGCGCCGCTTGCGGTACGCGAGCGCGTGGTGTTTCACGTCGAGCGACTCTGCGAGGCGCTCGCCGAGATCAAGCGCAGCTTCGCGCGCGAGGCGGCGATCCTGTCGACGTGCAACCGCACGGAGCTCTACGTCGATGGCGAGGAGCCGAGCGCACTCGCGCATTGGCTTACGCGCTACCACCGCTTCGAGCCCGACGGCCTGAGCCCCTACCTCTACACGTTGCCGCGCGAGCAGGCGGTGCGGCACGTCTTCCGCGTCGCCTCGGGGCTCGACTCGATGGTCCTGGGCGAGCCGCAGATCCTCGGCCAGATGAAGGAAGCGGCGCGGGCCGCCGAGTCGGCGGGCACGCTCGGGACGCTGCTGCACAAGCTCTTCCAGCGTTCGTTCGCGGTCGCGAAGGAAGTGCGCTCCACGACGCAGGTCGGCAGCGCGAGCATCTCGATGGCTGCGGCCGCAGTGAAGCTCGCGGCGCGCATCTTTCCCAGTCTCAAGGACCAGAACGTGCTCTTCATCGGCGCAGGCGAGATGATCGAGCTTTGCGCAACGCATTTCGCCGCGCAGGCGCCTGCGCGCCTCACCGTCGCGAACCGCACCTTTGATCGCGCGCAGAAGCTCGCGCACCGTTTCAACGCGCGCGCCATCGAGCTGAAAAGCCTCGCCGAGCATCTCCACGAGCACGACATCGTCGTCTCGTGCACCGCGTCCTCGCTGCCGATTCTCGGCAAGGGACTGGTCGAGCGCGCGCTGCGCGCCCGCCGCCGGCGCCCCATCTTCATGGTCGATCTCGCCGTGCCGCGCGATATCGAGCCCGAGGCGGCGGAACTCGACGATGTCTTTCTCTATACCGTCGACGACCTCGGACAGATCGTGAACGCGAACCTCGACGTGCGCCGCTCGGCCGTCGCGCAGGCCGAAGCCATCATCGACACGCAGGTCGGCCAGTTCATGCACTGGATGCGCTCGCGCGAGAACGTGCCGCTCATCCGGGCGCTAAGGAGCCGCGCCGACGAGGCGCGGCGCGAGGAGCTGGAGCGGGCGCTGAAGCTGCTGGCGCGCGGCGAGCCGCCCGCCCAGGTGCTGGAGGCGCTCTCGCAGGGCCTGGTGAACAAGCTGATGCACGCGCCGACCCAGGCGCTGAACGAAGCGGCAGGCGAAGACCAGCGCGCGCTCGCCGAAACGCTGGCACGCCTGTACCGCGTCGAGTGAAGCCGGCGCTGCGCACGAAGCTCGACAGCCTCGTCGCGCGCCGCGCCGAGCTCGAGCGCCTGCTCGCCGCCGAGGACGCGACGCGCGATCTTGACCGCTTCCGCGCCAACTCGCGCGAGCACGCCGAGCTCTCGAGCATCGTCGCGCTCTACGAGCAGTTTCACCAGGCCGAGCGCGACGCGGAGGCCGCGCGCGAGATGGCCGGCGATGCGCAGATGCGCAGCTTCGGCGACGAGGAGCTGAAGAGCGCGCGCGCCGCGATGGAGCGGCTCGAAGGCGACCTGCAGAAGGCGCTGCTGCCCAAGGACCCTAACGACGAGAGGAACGTCTTCCTCGAGGTTCGCGCCGGCACGGGCGGCGACGAGTCGGCGCTCTTCGCGGGCGATCTTTTCCGCATGTACACGCGCTATGCGGAGCGCCAGCGCTGGCAGGTCGAGATCATCTCCGAGAGCCTGTCGGAGCTCGGCGGCTACAAGGAGGTGATCGCGCGCATCGTCGGCCAGGGCGCGTATTCGAAGCTCAAGTTCGAATCCGGCGGCCATCGCGTGCAGCGTGTGCCGGCGACCGAGGCGCAAGGTCGCATCCACACCTCCGCGTGTACGGTCGCCGTGCTGCCGGAGGCGGACGCGGTGGACGAGGTCGTGCTGAACCCTGCCGAGCTGCGTATCGACACCTTTCGCGCCTCGGGTGCCGGCGGCCAGCACGTGAACAAGACCGAGTCTGCGATCCGCGTCACGCATCTGCCCACCGGCATCGTGGTCGAATGCCAGGATTCGCGCTCGCAGCACAAGAACCGCGAGAAGGCGCTCGGCGT
>Ga0070699_100006477_pt1 | contig 10198 bp, 13 predicted proteins | sample KBSK1503metaG_FD_65473 | JGI IMG/M metagenome (GOLD analysis project Ga0070699, IMG submission 65473) | Corn, switchgrass and miscanthus rhizosphere microbial communities from Kellogg Biological Station, Michigan, USA - KBS K1-50-3 metaG | ecosystem: Host-associated > Plants > Roots >... | reverse complement strand
GTGATCGCCGGAGCGCTTAGCCTCCCGAACCTCTAGAGCGAACTCGCAGTCCAGCGCATCGATGAGCGCTCGCAAACGTTTTGGATCCACCCGGCGGTCTTCTCGAGCCTGAAACTCGCGAAGCGCTGCTTCCAGTTTCGAGAGGGGTGTTCCCCCTTCCCCCAGCATGCGACCAGTATACCAAACATTTGTTTGGGGTCAATACGTTAACACGGGATTTTCTTGAAAACCACCCAATCGCATCCGCAACACCCTCTTCCTAGTCTCTTCCTAGTCTCTCCTTGCGCTCCCGCACTACATCGCCGTCTGCAATTAGCTTTAACTCGTGTACGACAAAAGCGCCAGGATCTACGACCTTCTTTATGTGGGCTCCGGGATCAAGGACTACCCGGCCGAGGCGGCGGACCTGCACCGGATCATCCAGGACGCCAGCCCGGCTGCGCAGACCCTGCTCGATGTGGCCTGTGGCACCGGAGCGCACCTGGTCGAGATGCAGCGTTGGTATGCGGTCGAAGGCGTAGACCTGAGCCCGGCAATGCTCGCCGTGGCGCGGACGCGGCTACCGGGCATTCCGTTGCAAGAAGCCGACATGCGCACGCTCGACCTGGGCAGGACCTTCGACGCCGTCACCTGCCTTTTCAGCAGCATCGGTTACATGGCCGACCTCGCGGAGTTGAGGGCTGCCATCGCCCGGTTGGCTGCGCACGTCGCTCCGGGCGGAGTGTTGATCATCGACGGCTGGGTTCGTCCTGACCATTGGCGCGACAACTTCCGTCCCGATCAGCCCGATGTCGCGAGCGATGACGAAGTGACGGTGGTGCGCATGTCGTTCAGCCGCCGGGACGGAAACATCACGGAGCTCGAGATGCACCACCTGGTCCAGACCGACGCCGGCATCGAGTACTTCATGGAGCCCCATCGCCTGCGGCTGACCGAGACCGACGACTACGTGTCGGCCGTCACCGACGCCGGGCTCGAAGCGCGGGTGATCCCGGACTACATGCCGAACCGAGACCGGATCGTCGGCATCCGCCGCTAGCGACCCAATACCCCTGGGGGGTATACTGGGAACATGCCTGGGTACTCCAATCACAAGCCCAACGTCCAGCGCCGCCTGCAGAGAATCGAAGGCCAGGTCAGGGGCCTGCAGAAGATGGTCGACGAGGACCGCTACTGCATCGACGTCCTGACCCAGGTCAGCGCCGTCAAGGCCGCCCTCGAGAGCGTCGCCCTCCTTCTTCTCGCCGACCATACCGAGCACTGCGTAGCCGAAGCGATCCGAGCCGGCGACGGCGACGCCAAGGTCAAGGAGCTCAACGGCGCAGTCCAACGCCTCGTGAAGGCGTAGGAATCGTGTTCGTCCTCAACGCAATCGGCCAGGCGCTCCAGATGGCCTTCTTCATGTTCTGGGAGGTCCTCTGGCCGCTTTCGCTCGGCTTCGTCATCTCCGCGATCGTGCAGACCGTCGTCTCCAAGCAGGCGATCATCCGCACCCTGGGCCGGGACGACTTCCGCGGGGTCACCTTCGCGACGCTCTTTGGCGCGGCGAGCTCGAGCTGCTCCTACGCCTCCGTCGCCATAGCCCGCGGACTGTTCCGCCGGGGCGCGAGCTTCGCCAACGCGATCCTTTTCGAGTTCGCCAGCACGAACCTCGTCTTCGAGCTGGGCATCGTCCTGCTCGTCTTGCTGGGCTGGGAGTTCGTGGCCGCGGAGTTCGCAGGCGGGCTGTTGATGATCGGGATCCTGGCGGTCATCTTCAAGTACACCCTGCGCACGCGGATCGTCGCCGAGGCCCGCGGGCAGGCCGAGAAAGGGCTCAGAGGCCGCATGGAAGGACACGGAGAGATGGACATGTCCGTCACCGACGGCCCATTCCTCCGACGGCTGTTCTCCGGACGCGCGTTCACCGCGGTGAGCCACTACTTCTACGGGGACGTCTACAGCCTGTGGCAAGACCTGCTGCTCGGCTTCCTCATTTCCGGCGCACTTGCCGCCTGGGTCCCGAACAGCTTCTGGCAGGCACTTTTCTTGACGCGCCAGCCGGAACTGAGCACGGTCTGGGACCCGATCGTGGCGCCGATCATCTCGCTGCTCAGCTTCGTCTGCTCGGTCGGCAACATCCCGCTCGCTGTGGTGCTGTGGAACGGCGGGATCAGCTTCGGCGGCGTGATCAGCTTCATCTTCGCCGACCTGATCATCATTCCGATCCTCAACATCTATCGGAAGTACTACGGCGCGCGGATGAGCCTCTACCTGCTCGTCACCTCGTACGTCGCGATGGTCCTCGCCGGGTTCGTGATCGGCGAGCTGTTCCAGCTCTTCGGCCTCACCCCCGCACACCACTTCATCACGGCCTTCCAGACGAGCCCGACGTGGAACTACACCACGTTTCTCGACTTCGCGGCGCTGGCGCTGATCGCTCTGCTCGGATGGCGGTTCCTCCGCACAAGCGGCGTTGAGATGCTGCGCTCGATGGAGAGCCCCGGCGGGCATGCGCACGAGCACCACGACCACCACGAGCCTGAGCACGAACACCACCACCATTAGAAGGACGTAACGGCCCTCCCTCGCGCTTAGAGTGGTGCCGTGCGGCGTCTGATCGGAACGATCGCCGAGGCCGTGATCCTCTTCCTCTGCTTCCTGCTCGGCCGCCGCATGGAGCGGGGCGAGGCCCCGTGGCTGGACGGACCGACCGGACCGCGTCGAATCGGAACCGACTTCCACCGCTCGCTCGCTGCCGAGTCCGGCCTCGAGGTCAGGACCGGCCGCGACGTCGGGCTGCTTCCGGACTGCGCCGCCCTCGATGGCGATGGCTTCGACTCCAGCCGCCTCCACCCCTCCGTGCGCGACTTCTACGAGCACACCGGCCGCTATCACCTCGACGTGTGGTCGCAGTGGTCGCCCCTCTTCTGGCCCTTCGGTTGGGCGCTGATCCATTTCGTCAGCCGCCGGATGGAGCAGCTCAATTTCCCGATGTACCCGCTCGAAACCGCCCAGGGCATGACCAGCGACGTGGAGCAGCTCGTCGACCACTCCGGCCGCGTGGTTTTCACGAGCTGGCTTCGCCGCAACCTGGCCAGCGGTCTTGTCATCTACTCGGGTCTATACGCGACCGCGTCGCCGCCGGGTTCCGGCCCATGCGTGAAGACGGTTTTCCCAGTCCCGCGAGGCAACGCGACCGTGTTGCTCCGCCCCGAAGCCAACGCCGACGGCTCGCTGAAGCTGATCTCGTCCGGCCGCCGGTTTGGGGACCCGGGCTTCTACAGAATCACAGCGACGGGACCGACTCGAATTCGGGTCTGGTACGTACGCGGTCTAACCGAGCTCTTCCACGTCTATCCCGATGCAGATGGATCGGTTCGCACCGACCACCACGTGCGCTGGTGGGGGCTGCCAGTGCTGCGCCTGCACTACCACATCACGCTTGGCCCGGCTGCTCACGCAAGAGCCGCTTCGGAGCCACCTGCCTATACGCCCGTTCGACCATGACTACAGCGGCGAATCGCTACGCGGCCGTCGTGAAGGCGCTGGCCGGCAAGGATGGCGTCACGCACTCAGAGCCGGATGACTCGAAACGAGGTTTTGGCGCCAACGCCTTGAAAGTGAACAAGAAGATCTTCGCGATGCTCGCGTCGGACGATCGATTCGTCGTCAAGCTGCCTCGCGCCCGCGTCGATGCGCTCGTCGCGGAGCGTCACGGCGAGCGATTCGACCCGCGGCGAAACGGGCGGCTGATGAAGGAATGGCTCGTCGTCGCTCCGCGACGAGAGGCGCAATGGCTGTCCCTCGCCAAAGAAGCGATGGAGTTCGTGGCGCGCTAACGTAGCCGTCGGTGGAATCGCAGCCCCTCAAGCCACGCCTGCTGGCCACTATCAGCGCCTCGCGCGAGCGCGAGCGCGAGCTGCTGGCGATGGCCGACGATTCCCCGCCGCCCGAGCCCGGCCTGTGGACGGTCAAAGACCACCTCGCTCATCTGACGTGGTGGCGCGTATACGCGGCCGAAGTGCTGGATGCGGTGCGCACCGGTTCGAAGGTCCCGGATGTGGAAGACGACGACGACGTGCAGAACGCAAAGATCTACGCCGCCAACAAGGACAGGACCGCCGACGCCATCAAGACGGATTCGCAGGCCTCATACGACCAGCTGGAGGCTGCCATCGCCGCCTCATCTGAAGAAGACCTGCTCAAACCGCATCCGAGGTATCCGAGCGCGGCATTGCTTTGGCAGCTGGTGCCAGGCAACGGTCACTACCACCTCGGCCAGCACCTCATGTTCTGGCACCTCGAGCAGGGGGACGAAGAGGCGGCGGAGGTTGCGCAGCAATGGGTCTACGACCTGGATCGGGCCGAGTTTCCCGATCCGAAGTCAGTCGCCTCATCGACGTACAACATGGCCTGCTTCTACGCACGTGTCGGCCGCGACGATGAGGCGCTCCACTGGTTGAAGCACGCTTTCGACCTCGATCCCGGGCTGAAGAAGATCGCCCGGACCGACACCGATCTGGACCGGATCCGCAACAACGCGGACTTCGTGGCTTTGATCGGCGATTAGATCGATAAGTCTCAGGCTTGACCCGGATTGTCGGCCGTCGCGGTGACGATGGCGGCATTGGGCGCACCGCTCAAGCCTCCGATCGTGCAGGAGACCTTCGTCGTCGAGTTGAATCCGACGTCGGGCTGGACCGGCGCCTGGCAGCTGCCGAGGACCTTGCCTGTAGCGGCGTCCGTCATGGTGAATGTGATGATCGACGTCCCCTTGGCGGGGCGCAACCCGCCCAGGTTCTTGAGCGATGCCGAGACGACACAAGGCGAGCCGCACCCGGAGGTGTCGACCGAGAGCACGGTGTAGATCGGCGTCAGCGTCGAGAGGTTGGAAAAATCGATCACATCGGTGGGCACGGCGATCCCAAAGTCCTTGTCGAAGTTGCTGTACCGGAGGTCGCCGGCGCTGATAGCGTCGACGACGACGCCATTCTTCAGGTGCACCCGGAGCACTCGGTAAGGAGAGTTGGCGGCGATGTAGACGTCCGCCCGCGGGCCCGACAGCTCGACCGCATCTTGGCCGTCGACCGATGTGTGGTCGATGCGCTGCGTCACCGCCGTGCCGAGAAAGGTCGTCCTGAAGCTGGTTCCCTCGGTGAAGTCCGGGAGTCGCGGCGCGATGTTGGAAGAGCCTTTCCACCATGAGCTCCCGGCCGCCTTGACCAGGTTTTGGGCCAGCGGATCGGCGCCCATGTGCTGAGCGAGGAAATCGTGCCCGCGAAAGTAGGCGCCGCCGCTGGTGATGATTGCCTCCAGCTTCACGTTGTCCGCGCTGACCACCATGTGCTCCGTGGCCGGACGGGCGATCTGGAGATCGATAGTCCACGTCGTCGCAGGCGGCGGGGCGGTCGTTCGCGCGCCGCTCGCCACAGGCAGGACGGCTCCCGGTCCCGTGTACGTGCCGATGATCTCGAAGCTCTGGGCCGTCGTGAGCCCGTCGGAGGCGCCGTTCTCCAGGGCGCGCGTGGTCGGCTGGCCGAGGTCGAAGGGAAGGTCGCATGAGGAGAGCGCTGCGAGCGTCATTGCTCCCACTACGGTGGCCAGCACGCCGCTGCGCGAGGTGCAGAACGAGCTTGAATTTGCCAAGGCGATCGGTCCTGTAACGGGTTGCATACTATGTCCGTTACCCGACCGTGGCCACCAGCGAAGTGAAGCGACCGACCGCCCACCTCTTCGGCCGCGATTACAAGGTCGTTCTGCCCAGCATCCGCGACCCCCGACTGCATGTCGCCGCCGTACTGATAACCCTGCAGGTACTGGGCCAGACGGTCCTCGGTTTCCGGCTCTCGATAGCGCAGATCCTGGTTTGTCTGGCGGTCGGCGCCTTATTCGAGTTCGTCGTCGCATTTTTCAAGGACAAGGCAATCCTGTGGCCGGCCAGCGGGCTGCTCACCGGCAACAGCACGGCCTTCATCCTTCGCGTCCCCGGAACCCTGCACGGCCAGTGGTGGAGCCTGCACGGAATTGAGATCTTCATCGGCGTGGTGGCACTGGGCATGGCGTCGAAGTACCTCATCCGGTGGAAGGGACGGCACATCTTCAACCCCTCCAACGTGGCCTTGGTCCTCGCGTTCGTGGCTCTCGGCCCGCAGCACACGGAACCGCTGGACCTTTGGTGGATACCGATGGGCCCGTGGATGATACTCACCTACGCGATCCTGATCGTCGGCGGGCTGCTGATCGCGTGGGAGCTGAAGCTGGTGGGGCTGGTGCTCGGCTTCATGGTCGGCTTCGCGGTCTTCACAGCGATCGCGATCGCCCCGGTGCCGGACCACTGCATGGTCGCCAGCTGGCACGTGACCCCGCTTTGCGGACGGGATCTTTGGCAGATCCTCGTCACGTCGCCGGAGATTCTCATATTCGCGCTGTTCATGGTCCCTGACCCGCGGACGGTGCCGGACGGCCCGGTGGCCAGGGTCGTCTTCGGCGTCATCGTGGCCTTGCTGGCGGTGCTTTTGCTCGGCCCGACAGCGCTCGAGTTCTGGACCAAGACCGCAATCCTCGGAAGCCTTGTCATCGCTTGCGCAATGCGCTTCGCGCTGGTGCGCTTCCTCGCCCCATTTGAAATGGGCCTCCAGGTCCCCTCGTTTGGCCGCCGCGGATGGAGAACCGCCACGATCCTTGCTGTTACCGCCATATTCACCGCCTCTCTACCGGTGTCAGCGGCCCTCTCCACGCACAGCCCGGCGCCTGCCGCCGGCCTCGCGGACGGCTCGACGCCGACGGTCACGCTCAAGGTGGGCACGTCGGAGCAGCCAGTCGCGAGTTGGGTCACCGGCGCCGCGGCCGGCGCTCTACCTCCGGTCGGCGACTCTGGACCGGTTTCGGCGTCTTCGCGGGTGTGGAACCTGCCGCCGATACCGTCGGCGAACCTTGCCTCAAACGTGAGCTCATTCGACCCGTCGATAACTCAAGCGGTCGCTGACAAGATGGCGCACGACGTGGTGCTCGACCTCATCATCGAGTCGGAGGCGCGCCGGTCCCACGACTTGCAATTGGCGCAGCTTGGCGCCAACGGGGACGGTCTCACTGAATTCACGGACGTCATCAAAACCGACATCGCGGCCGGACAAACCGTCCAGAAGACCTACAGCTTCGACGGAATCAGCATCCAGCTCTTCCTGCCCAAGTTCGCGACCCAGGCCGCCCGACTGGTCGGGGTCACCCTGCACGGAACGGCCACCCTCGTCACCAGGGACGCTTCGGGCAATCAGGTGTCGCAGACAAGCTCGACGTATGCCAAGAGCTGGGGCGTTTTCTACGGCAAGGGCGGTACAACGAACCAGCTCATATTCGTCGACTACACCGGCCTGGCTCCGGCGCCTTAGTCGCGGCGGCCGGCGGCGGCGGGTATCCCGTTCGGCTCGTACACGGCCGGGGGCTCGATGTCGAAGGTGTCGGCCAGGCGGACGAACATGCTGAAGAGGGCGGCCACGTACGCTCCTTCGGCTATCTGCTCATCGGTCCAGCCCACGTCGCGCAAGCCCTGAACCTGCTCGTCGGTGACGCGATAGGCGCCCCGCGCGATGGTGCCGGCGAAGTCCAGCAGGAGCCGCTCTGGCTTGTCGAGGCCGGCGGCGTCGAGATCGCCGTTGCGTAGTGCTTCCGCCGCCTGTCCGAACGCCTCGCCCTGCAACTGCAGGAACCACGTGTGGGCGCTCAGTCAATACCTGCAGCGGTTGAGTGCTGAGACGTAGGACGCGATCATCTCGTGCTGCGCTCGAGTGAGCGCCCCGTCGGTGAAATGCATGCGGGACGCGGCCTGGATGGCGGCCAGGAAATCGGGCCGCAGGCTCATCGTCTTCAGGATCTCGGCGACGACGCCGATCGAGCTTTGGGCCTTGGCGGTCGCATAGAGCTCGGCCAGCTGCCATTCGGCCTCCGGCGGCTGGACCATCTTGATTCGGGCCACGAGATTATTAACGACCTTGTGTCCGAAAAGTGTCAGCTCTCGAGCTGCTCCGGGCGACGCGGATAGTTTTAGCATGCCAGCCGATGAGGACCTTGCTGACGACCACCGGAAAAGTCGATGACACCAAAGACCCCGAGATCGGCCGCTGTTTCACCAAAGCCCACCAGGACGGCTTCTGGCTGGACATCGAAAATCCCGATGCCGACGACTACAAGCTGCTGGAGCAGACCTTCAAGTTTCACCCGCTGACGATCGAGGACATCCAGCATCAGAACCAGCGACCGAAGATCGACGAGTACCCCGACTACAACTTCGCCGTCATCTTTCAGGCCGACTGGGTGCAGGACGAGCCCGCCTACCGTGAGCACCACCTGTTCGTCGGGCCGACCTTCCTGGTCAGCGTCCACCAGGATCCGGCCCCCGCGCTGGCCGTGCTGAAGGAACGCATCGCCAAGAGCCCGGATTTGACCAAAGGGCAGCCGTCCTTTCTCACGTACCTGGTCGTGGACGCGATCGTCGACGCCACCTTCCCTGTTCTCGAGCGCGTCGACGACACGGTCGACCAGATGGAGGACGACATCATCGAGAAGGCGGCACCGGGTTCACTCGACCGCATCTACCACCTCAAGCATTCTGTGATCGACTTGCGCCGGTTCCTGGGTGCGCAGCGGGACGTTTTCCAGAAGCTGGTCACACACGGTATCCACCTCCAGCAGCAGGACATGACCCTCTACTACCGCGACGTGTACGACCACATCGTCCGCCAGTACGAAACCGTCGACTCGCTGCGCGACCTATTGACGAGCGCGATGGACGTCTACCTGTCGACCGTCTCGAACCGCCTCAATCAGACGACCAAAGCCCTGACGGTGATCGCGAGCCTGTTCTTGCCGTTGAGCTTCCTGACCGGCTTTTACGGCATGAACTTCGCGTACCTGACTACCGTCCTCGAACCGCCCTCTATCGCTTTTGCGATTGGGATCGGCACGATGCTGATCGCGATCGGCATCCAGCTCTACCTATTCAGGCGCCGGGGCTGGATCTGAGCTTTAACTCGCGACGCTTGCCGACTACCCTAACCTTGAGGGCCAATTGAGTTCGATCTCACGCAAGGAGGCGTTATGCAGTTCTACAACCTGAAGACGAAGCAAAAGGTCGACGTCCCGGATTCCGAGATCAAGAAGCGGCGCAGCGTACGCACGACATCTCGAGGCACCCGCCAGGAGCGCTATGCCGTGGTGGCCGACGTCGATGTCGACGGCAAGCCCGTGCGCATGTTCAAGTTCGTCAACAAGGCGACGTTCGACTCGCTGAACGTCCCGGAGGTGTCTTAGCCAGGAGCTCCCGGCCGCGGATGCGGATCTGGCCCCCACCCGCGGCCGTCACTTGCAATTGCAACTACCTGAGCTAGAGTGAGTTCTGTTGCACAAGCAAGCAGCCTTAGAACCAAACGTCGCCGGCCTCCTCGACCGGCTTGTCGCGGAGGCGCTCCCCGGTAAGCGCGGATTGGGAGCCTGGCGAGCGCTGCTGAAGGCGCACGCCACGCTCATGCGCCAGCTCGCTACCGACCTTCAAACCAAGACTGGGTTGTCCTTAGGCGATTTCGATGTCCTCGGCCAGCTGGCGGATGCCGGCGGTTCGCTTCGCATGACCGAGCTCGCCGACCGCACCCTCAGTTCCCGTTCGGGCATGACGCGCCGAATCGACCGGATGGTTGAAGAAGGCCTGGTGCGTCGAGCCGGCGCCGGCGAGGATGCGCGTGGGGTGGTGGTCTCGCTGACTGCCGCCGGCGTACAACGCCTCACCGAGACAGCGCCCATCCACCTGCGCAAGGTCTCGGAGCTGTTCGTCACGCCCCTCGACGATAAGGAGCTCGCCGCTCTCGAGAACATCCTGGAAAAGGTCACCCTCGACTGCGGGTTTGGCTAAGGGGAGGTTCAGCTAGACCCGCGAGGCGACCTCGCAGGTCTGGGCGTCGGCCAAGAAGCCGGAACAGAGCAGGTCGAGGCGGTAGATGCCGGCCGGCCCCACGTCCACGAACGCGACCTGTTCGATGACCTCTGTCGTCCGCCCATCCCGACTCAAACGGAACCGCCACTTCAGGAGTGACCTCTCACCCACCGGCTCGACGATCGTCGAAAGCACGGTAAAGCTGGTAGCTCCGCCAAACCAGCCCTCGAAGCGGCGTGCGATTGCTTCCGCTCCGGCGGTCTCCTGCGGACCACGCGGGAGAAGCAGCCGGGC
>Ga0070699_100006476_pt1 | contig 10199 bp, 11 predicted proteins | sample KBSK1503metaG_FD_65473 | JGI IMG/M metagenome (GOLD analysis project Ga0070699, IMG submission 65473) | Corn, switchgrass and miscanthus rhizosphere microbial communities from Kellogg Biological Station, Michigan, USA - KBS K1-50-3 metaG | ecosystem: Host-associated > Plants > Roots >... | reverse complement strand
GGAAGGCATCGGCAAGCTCGCGGCGGTGTACCTGCTCTGCCTCTTCGGCTTCATCATCTGGGTCGGGCTCATCATTTCCTGGCTGTTCTACGGCGGCGTCAAGCCGCCGCTCGCAGGCTGATCGAAAGGAGCGTCACCATGGAACAGCCGAGAGTCGGCGAAGAGATGCGCAAGATGGCTTACGAGCCGCTCCTGCCGATCGAGAAGAAGCTGATCGCCTGGAGCTTCGGCCTAGGCGTGGTGCTGCTCGTGGTGCTCGTCTTCGTCGCCCACGCCTTTTTGAAGACCTAGGGGTCGCGGAACTCGACCCGCCAGTGGCTGCCGTCGCAGAACGGCTTGTTCTTCGAGGCGCCGCACCGGCACAGCGTGTAGTGCTCGCGTGAGGCGCCGTCGCCGAATTGCGCACCCATGAGTTCGATGCCGCCTGACACGGCATAAGGCCCGTCGTCGGTCACAACGACCTTCGGCGGCCGCACCACGTCTTCAGCCTCCACGCCGTCGACGGCGTAACTGAGCGCGCCGGAGGGGCATTTGCGCACCGTGGCGATCACCTCCTCCACGGCGGCGCTGTCGGCATCGATCCACGGCTCGGCACCCTGCCGGAATACATTCTTCAACCCATCGGTGCAAAAACCGGCATGCGCACAGATCTCCCGGTTGTCGAAGATCGTGATGCCCTTGCCGCGATAGGCCGTGCGCCGGTCGTCGGCGCCGTCGGTGAGCTTGCGGTCGGAAAAGCCGATCGTGCTGTGCGTGCCGTCGCAGAAGGGCTTGTTCTTCGAGCCGCCGCAGCGGCACAGCGCCACGCCGCGCACCGTGGCGCAGGGCTCGCCGGAGGCACGCATGAGGTTCGGCACCGGCACACGTTCCATGTCGTTCAGGAGGTAATACGGTCCGTTCGGCAGGCAGGCCATGCGCGGCTTGGTCATGGCGACCAGTCTAGCGAGCGGGAGGCGGCACTGCGCTTGCATGGAGCTTTCGCCGTGGGCGAGCGCCGCAATATTCCCCGTACGAAGCTAAAGGTCATTCACCGCCATCGCATCGGACGCCAGAGGTTTCGCCGCGTCTCCGAGCTGGTCTTCGTGCGTGGCAAGCCGCGGGCGATGCTGGAGTGGCTCGACCTCGGCGGCGTGCGCAGCCCGCTCTACATCTCGGAGCTGGACCCGGCGAAGTTGCGTAAGGCGAAGCACCTGCACAATACCTATTACTACGACGGGGAAACCGAGGATCCGCGCTACGTCGACGCCGCGCCTTCGGCGACGGCCTGACGCCGCCGCAGCGTCGCAAAGCCAAGACTCCAAAGAAACGTTATGCGTTTTTCTGCCAGTCCGCGACGCTCGCGTCCAAGTCGTCCCTTATCGGCCGGTTTGCCTGCTTGAGCCATTGCCAACCGCTGTCGCCGAAGTGCCCGACGAACCGCGTTACGCTGCGAAACTTTTTGAACGGGACGCCCCAGGGGTTGTAGTCCACGGCAATCGCTATATCGGCTTGCGCCGGCAGCGCGTCGGACTTAACGAAATTAGTGATGATCGTTATCGACTCTCCGCGCTCAAGCTGCGGCGCATCCCATTTCGGGTTTCGAATCAAATTGCGCTGCATAGACATGTTGCCAATTTTCATAGCGTGTCCATAGCAATACGGCCGGACGTCTTTTATCGGCAAGAAGCCGCAATTCGTAATCCTGAAAGGCACGCAGAACGGTTGCCCGGGATCGATCGGCGCTAAGGGGTCAACGGTTATCGAAGGCCGTAGGGAAATTAAGCCCGCCAATCCTGCTATTCCTAGTATCAATCCAGCTATGCCTAATGCCATCTCCGCATTCCATTGCGTGGCTTCCGTCGTGGGCAAACTGGCTAGCGTTTCTGACAGCCTTAGTTGCAGAGACATACCTTCTCTACGTGGCCATAGTCCTTTTCTCGAAATTTCGTATCAGGACCAGCGCTTCCAGGATTGCTCGACGAGCGCGGCAATGACGATGAGGAAGCCGACCACACAAGGCGAGCAGCTGATTCACGGCGAGCAATGCGAGCGCGCCGCCAAGCGCGAGGAACAGGTGGTCACCGCTGGTGCGCCCCGGATGCAGGAACAAGGCCGCCGCGACGATGAAGCCGACCGTCACCGCGCCGCTCAGGGCTTCGATCATCGCGCTTCGTAGATGAGACCGTAGAGGAGGAAGACCAGGCCGGCGGCCGAGCTGCCGAATCGGTACAGCCGCCAGTCGACGTCCGGGATCGCCAACCCGAGACTGAAGAAAAGCAGCACGCTGTTCACCGTCAGGCAGAGGTCACGCTCACGGCCGGCGATTATGCCGGATAGGCGAGCACCGCACCTCGCGGCCGTGCGGCGCTCGTCATGCGCGCCTCGTTGACTTTGCCATCGGCCATGATGTGTCGCACCTCTTCGCCGGCCGCGATGAGGTAGTCGGCGATGATGCGCCGGTGGCAGCGCCACCAGAGCGCTTCGGCGCACATCACCGCGCACGGCGCTTCAGCGCCGAGCGCGCGCAGGCGCTCGAGGCCCGCGACGAAGGCATCGCTCATCGCGTAATCGGCGTAGTTGTGGAAGCTGGCGTTCTCCCAGAAGGCGTTCACCTCGGGCGTGACCTCGCGCCGGCGCGAGCGCAGGCCGCCGAGCGAAGCGATGTGCTCGTAGCCGATGCCGGCGTCGCTGAGCGCGCGCGGCAGCACGTCGGCATTGAACTGCGGATTGCTGCGCGAGCGCGGCATCGTGCGCACATCCGCGACTGAGCGCGCGCCGGCCGCGCTAAGGAGCTCGATGAAGCGCTCGACGGGATGCGTCGAGTGCCCGATGGTGTAGTAGACGCTCAGCCGATGTCGATCGTACGCGCGATCCAGTCCATCGAGCGCACATCCTGCGGCGCGACGACCTGGCGCTTGCCGGGCAGCCAGACGCCGCTTTCGATCACCAGCGCGGCGACCGTCCAGCGCTCGGGATCGATCTCGATGTCCTTCAGCCGCCCTCCCAGCCGCCCGCGGGCGCGTACCGCGAAGCCGAGGATGATCTCGGCGCTGCGCAGATGCGGATCGGCGGCGCGCGGCACGCCATGCATGTCGTACTGCAAATAGAGCGGCCGGTCCTCGTCGAGATCGGGGCACTGCTTGAATTCGTCGCGCGTGAGGCGCAGCCCCACCTCGGTCCCGAAGCTCTCCACCTGGGGAGGCTGGATCAGCACGTCGCGTCGCGGCATCGTGTCGACCGTGTCGACGACGAGATAGCGCACTACCCAGCGCGCGTCGTCGAAGAGCACGTCGGCGAGCTCGCCGACGCGGCCCTCGCGCGCGAGCACGCGCTGGCGGTGGAGCAGCCGCAGGCTCAGGAGCGAGGCCCCGACGACGGCGCTCATGCGCGCACTTTGGCCCACATCTGCCTGGCGGACGCCTTGACGATCTCGATCGCGTCCGGATCGCGCTTGATGAGCGCCTCGAGATACGCCTTCGCCTGCTTCGTCGTGATGTGCGGCGGCAGCGGCGGCACGTCCGGGTCCGTCACCATCTCGAGCACCGTCGGCCGGCCGGCGGCGAGCGCGCGGTCCCACGCGGGACCGATGTCTTCGGGCCGCTCGACGCGCACGCCCTCGAGGCCGACGAGCTCCGCGTAGCGCGCATAAGCGAACTCCGGCACGTCCTGCGAGGGGCTGTACTTCGGATCGCCCTCCATCACGCGCTGCTCCCAGGTGACCTGGTTCAGGTCGCCGTTGTTCAGCACCATGAAGACGAGCGTCGGATTCGACCAGCGCTTCCAGTTGCGCGCCGCCGTCACGAGGCCGTTGATGCCGTTCATCTTCATCGCGCCGTCGCCGACCATCGCGATCACCGGCCGCTCAGGGTGCACGAATTTCGCCGCGATCGCGTAAGGCACGCCCGGCCCCATGGTCGCGAGCCCCCCGGAAAGCGAGGCCATCATCCCGCGCCGGATCTTCAGGTCTCGCGCGTACCAGTTGGCGGCCGAGCCGGAATCGCAGGTGAGGATCGCGCGCTCGGGCAGGCGCTTCGAGAGCTCCCAGAAGACCCGCTGCGGATTGATCGGCTTCGCATCGACCATCGCGCGCGCTTCGAGCACGCGCCACCAGTGCGCCACGTTCTTCTCGATGGTTTCGCGCCAGGCGCGGTCTGTTTTCCGCTGCAGCAACGGCAGCAGTGCGCGCAGCGTCGCCTTCGCGTCGCCGACGAGGTTCATCTCCATCGGATAGCGCAGGCTCAGCATGCGGCCATCGATATCGATCTGCACGCCGCGCGCCTGGCCTTCGGCCGGCAGGAACTCGGAGTATGGGAAGGCCGAGCCGACCATCAGCAGCGTGTCGCAGCCTTCCATCATTTCCCAGCTCGGCTCGGTGCCGAGCAGCCCGATCGAGCCGGTGACGAATGGCAGATCGTCGGGCACCGCAGCCTTGCCGAGCAGCGCCTTGGCGATGCCGGCGCCGAGCAGCTCCGCCGTCTCGATGAGCTCGTCGGTCGCGTGCAGCGCGCCCGCGCCCGCGAGGATCGCCACGCGCTTGCCGGCATTCAGGATGTCGGCTGCGACGCGCAGCTCGTTCTCCGGCGGCACCACCGAGTGGCCCGAGCGGCCGATGCCGCTATGCACGGTGCCGTGCTCGCGCGGCGGCGTCGGCACGGCTTTCATGTCCTGCACGTCGTTCGGAAAAATGAGGCAGGTAACGGTGCGGTGCTCGATCGCGATGCGCACGGCGCGGTCGACGAGATGGCGCACCTGTGCGGGCGTCATCGCCGTGTGCACGTACTCGGAGGCGACGTCCTTGAAGAGCGTCGTGAGGTCGACCTCCTGCTGATAGTCACCGCCGAGGCCCGAGCGCTTCTGCTGGCCGACGATGGCGAGCACCGGCTGGTGGTCCATCTTCGCGTCGTAGAGACCGTTCAGCAGGTGGATGGCGCCGGGACCCGAGGTCGCGAGGCAGACGCCGATCTCGCCAGAGAACTTGGCGTGCGCGCAGGCCATGAACGCCGCGAGCTCTTCATGGCGCGCCTGCACGAACTCCATCTCCTCGTTGCGCCCGAGCGCGCCCATGATGCCGTTGATGCCATCGCCCGGATAGCCGTAGATGCGCTTAACGCCCCACTCGGAAAGCCGCTTGAGCAGGAAATCGCCGACTGTCTGCGACATGGTTTGCCTCCGTCGAGAACAGAAGCAGCGGTGCAAGTCTCGTACCGGAACCGCGCCCCTTAAGGCGCAGTCGCAGCTTTATGGGTGCGGCCGAGCTTGCACGCGCGCCGGTTCGCGGGGCGCGCATCGATGACGTTTCCACGGCGGCCTACCGCATCCCGACCGACGCGCCGGAATCCGACGGCACGATTGAATGGAGTGCGACGACGCTCGTCACCGCGCAGGTCACTGCAAGCGCGATGAAAGGGTTCGGCTATACCTACGCGAGCCGCGCGGCCGCCGTGGTCATCGCCGACACGCTCGCCCCGGTGCTCGAAGGCCGCGAGGCGCTCGATACCGCCGCGCGCTGGCTCGACATGGTGCGCGCGGTGCGCAACATCGGCCGGCCCGGCATCGCCTCAATGGCGATCGCCGCGGTGGACGCGGCGCTCTGGGACCTTAAGGCGAAGGCGCTGGGCGTGCCGCTGGTTTCGCTCCTTGGCGCGTGCCGGAACGCGATTGCCGTATACGGCAGCGGCGGTTTCACGAGCTATCTGCGCGAGCGGCTCGCCGAGCAGCTCGGCGGCTGGGCGGACGAAGGCATGCGCTTCGTGAAGATGAAGGTCGGCCGCGCGCCCCAGGATGATCCCGCCCGTGTGCGCGCCGCGCGGCGCGCCATCGGCGATTGCCAGCTCTTCGTGGACGCCAATGGCGCCTACACGCGCAAGCAGGCCCTCGCGGAGGCCGCGGCGTTTGCCGAGCTTGGCGTCAGCTGGTTCGAGGAGCCCGTTTCGTCGGACGACCTCGAGGGCCTGAGCCTGCTGCGCGACCAGGGGCCCGCCGGCATGGCGATTGCGGCCGGCGAGTATGGCCACGATGGCAATTACTTTCGCCGCATGCTGGGCGCGGGCGCCGTGGATGTCCTGCAGTCGGACGCCACGCGCTGCGCCGGCGTGACCGGCTTCATGGAAGCCGCGGCGCTCTGCGCGGCGTACGGCGTGCCGCTTTCCAGCCATTGCGCGCCCTCGCTGCACCTGCCGCTCATGTGCGCGGCGCGGCCGGCCGTGCATCTCGAATACTTCCACGACCACGTGCGCATCGAGCAGATGCTCTTTGACGGCTTCGTCGCCGCGCGCAACGGGGCAATGACGCCCGATCGCTCGCGCCCGGGCCTCGGCATCGAGCTCAAGGCCGCGGACGCGGAGCGCTATCGCTTATGAGAAATCGCGCGCGCGAGCTCTTTCTTGTCCATGCGCGAGCGGCCGCGGATGTGCAGCCTCTTCGCCCGGCGGGTGCTCGGCAGGGTTTCTCGTCCCGGCATGTTGACCTCCTTCCATAACGAATCGCATACAAAAACCGTGCCGGTGCCCACGCCGCCGCGCGAGCGCCTCGCGCGCGAGCTCGCGCAGGCGATCGCCGGCGAAGTGCGCTTCGACGCCGGCAGCCGCGCGCTCTACGCGACCGATGCGTCCAACTATCGCCAGGTACCGATCGGCGTCGTGCTGCCGAAGAAAAAGGAAGACGTCATCCGCACCCTCGAGATCTGCCGGCGCCACGGCGCGCCGGTGCTCGCGCGCGGCGGCGGCACCAGCCTCTGCGGACAATCCTGCAACGTCGCCGTGCTGCTCGACTTCTCGAAGTACATGAACCGCGTGCTCGAGATCGACCCGGCGGCGAAGACCGCGCGCGTCGAGCCCGGCTGCGTGCTCGACGACCTGCGCCACGCCGCGGGCCGCCACGGCCTCACCTTCGCGCCCGATCCGGCGACCCACACGCACAACACGCTCGGCGGCATGATCGGCAACAACTCCTGCGGCCCGCATTCGGTGATGGGCGGCGAGACGGTGCACAACGTGATCGAGCTCGAGGTGCTCACCTACGACGGCGCGCACATGACGCTCGGCGCCGGCCGGCCCGCCGCCAGTGGGCGCGAGGCCGAGATCTATGCGGCGCTCGAGCGCCTGCGCGACACCTACGCCGACGCCATCCGGCGCGCCTTTCCACCCATCCCGCGGCGCGTATCGGGCTACAACCTGCCCGCCCTATTGCCGGAGAACGGGTTCAACGTGGCGCGTGCGCTCGTCGGATCGGAAGGCACCTGCGCCATCGTGCTCGAGGCGAAGCTGCGCCTGCTCGACGACCCGCCGGCGCGCTCGCTCCTCGTCCTCGGCTACGAGGATGTCTACAGCGCGGGCGACCATGTGCCGGAGGTGATGCGCTGCGGGCCGATCGCGCTCGAGGGGATGGACGATCGCCTGATCGAGGACATGAGCTCGGTACATCTGCATCCGGGCTACGCGCGGCTGCTGCCCGAAGGCCGCGGCTGGCTGCTCGTCGAGTTCGGCGGCGCCGACAAGCGCGACGCGGACGCCAAGGCCGAGGAGGCGATGAAGCGCCTCAAGCGCTTGCCGCATCCGCCCTCGATGAAGCTCTACGCCGATCCGGAAGTGGAGGCGAAGATCTGGAAGGTGCGCGAGTCCGGCCTTGGCGCCACCGCGCACGTGCCGCAGAAAAAAATAACCTGGGAAGGCTGGGAAGACTCTTCGGTGCCCCCGGAGCGCCTCGGCCTCTACCTGCGAGAGCTGCGCAAGCTTTTCGAGCGCTATGGCTACGCATGCGACCTCTACGGTCATTTCGGCCAGGGCTGCGTGCACACGCGCATCGACTTCGACCTCGAGACCGCCGAAGGCATCAAGACCTTCCGCGCCTTTCTCCACGATGCGGCCAAGCTGGTGGTGAGCCTCGGGGGCTCGATCTCGGGCGAGCACGGCGACGGGCAGTCGAAGGCGGAGCTCCTGCCGCTCATGTTCGGCGACGAGCTGATGCAGGCCTTCCGGCAGTTCAAGTCGATCTGGGATCCGGCGAACCGCATGAATCCCGGCAAGATCGTGAACGCGTATCGCGCGGACGAGAACCTGCGCCTCGGCACGAGCTACGACCCGCCACGCCTCGCGAGCCATTTCGGCTATCCCGCCGACGGCGGCGACGCCTCGCGCGCGGCGCTGCGCTGCGTGGGTGTCGGCGAGTGCCGGAAGAAATCGGGCGTCATGTGCCCGAGCTACATGGCGACCGGCGAGGAGATGCACTCGACGCGCGGCCGCGCGCGCCTGCTCTGGGAGGCGATGAAGGGCGAGGCGATCACCGGCGGCTGGCGCGAAGAAAGCGTGAAGGAGGCCCTCGACCTCTGCCTTTCGTGCAAAGGCTGCAAGGGCGAGTGCCCGGTGCACGTGGACATGGCGACCTATAAGGCCGAGTTCTTCGCGCACTACTACGCGCGGCGGCTGCGACCGCTCAAGGCCTACGCCTTCGGTTACATCGACCGCTGGTCGCGCCTCGCCATGCATGCGCCTCGCCTCGCCAACTGGGGCGCGAATCTCACCATCGCGAAAAAGCTGCTGGGCATGCCCGAGCAGCGCACGATGCCGCGATTCGCCCGCGGCGCCTTCACCAGCGGTTTTAAGACCTTGGGCAGCGGCATGCGGGTCGTGCTCTGGCCGGACACCTTCAACAATTACTTCCATCCTGAAGTGGCGCACGCCGCCGCCGAGGCGCTCGCCGCTGCGGGCTGCGAGGTGCATGTGCCACCGCGTCCGCTCTGCTGCGGCCGCCCGCTCTACGAGTTCGGGCTGCTGGACTCTGCCAAGGCGTATCTGCAGCGCATTCTCAGCACGCTCGATGCGGACATCCGCGCCGGCACGCCGATCGTCGGGCTCGAACCCGCATGCGTGTCGGTGTTTCGCGAGGAGCTGCCGAACCTGCTCGCGCACGACGAACAGGCGAAGCGGCTTTCCGGGCAAGTGTTTCTCCTCTCGGAGTTCCTGGCGCACAAGGCGCCGCGCTTTCCGTTCGGCAAGATTGGGCGCAAAGCAGTGGTGCACGGCCACTGCCACCAGCAAGCGGTGCTCAAGATGGATGCCGAGCGCGAAGTGCTGAAAAGGCTGGGCCTCGAGTGCGACGTTCTCGACTCGGGTTGCTGCGGCATGGCGGGATCGTTCGGCTTCGAGGCGGAAAAGTACGACGTGTCGGTCAAATGCGCCGAGCGCGTGCTGCTGCCCGCGGTGAAGCGGGCGAGCCCCGACACGCTGATCGTCACGAACGGCTTCAGCTGCCGCGCGCAGATCGAGGAGCTCGGCGGCCGGCGGCCGCACCATCTCGCCGAGCTGCTGCGGATGGCGCTCGAGCGCGCCTAGGCCTTGGCGAGCGGCGCGAGCAGCACCTTCACGTCGCCCTGACCGCGATACGGAGCGGCCGCTTCTCTCCCATCGCTTCCCGTATGCCTCGCGCCACGTCCCAGCCCGTCAATCCGGGCATCGCGATGTCGATGATGGCGGCGTCCGCCTCGAACTCCTGCCGACTCTGACGGCGTCGCGACTGCGGCGGGCGCGACGTGTGAATTCAGCAGAGCGCGGTCTCGAACCAAACCGCACATCCGCTGTGGCACTCCAACAAACCTAGTCCCGCTAGAAGCGAGAAAGCGAAACTCGTCCCGAATCAGGACTACGCGCAGCGTTGCGCGCGGACACCCAACTCCTGGTCAAGCCAACGTGCCAGATCGAAGCCCATGAACGACGTACCGGGATAGAAGCGACTCCCCTGCGTCACCTGAATACGTCCATTGGGACCGTTCAACGTGCCGGGCGAAGTACAAGTCCATGAGCCGTCCGCGTTTTTGCAGAAGTGCTTGATGAACTCTTCCATGACCCGGCGCGCCGCAATCGCTGTGCCGGTGCCGGGAATATCCCTACAAGGCGCCGTCCTCCCCTGCGGAACGAAACCTGCACCGCCCGGGCATGGCGGTCGGCAAAACGAGATGGATCATCGCCGAAGGCTACATTCCCGGCGCGAGCACGGGGAGCGGGCGCGCCTTCCAGAGCCACGAAACGGCCTGCATCCTGAATGCCGGTGAGCGCGAAGCGCAGGTGCGCATCACGCTTTTCTTCGCCGACCGTGCGCCGGTCGGCCCCTACCGGATCACCGTGCCGGCGAAGCGCACGCGCCACGTGCGCTTCAACGACCTCAAAGACCCGGCGCCGGTGCCGCGCGATACCGACTATTCGAGCATGATCGAGTCCGACGTGCCG
>Ga0070699_100006475_pt1 | contig 10199 bp, 11 predicted proteins | sample KBSK1503metaG_FD_65473 | JGI IMG/M metagenome (GOLD analysis project Ga0070699, IMG submission 65473) | Corn, switchgrass and miscanthus rhizosphere microbial communities from Kellogg Biological Station, Michigan, USA - KBS K1-50-3 metaG | ecosystem: Host-associated > Plants > Roots >... | reverse complement strand
ATCCACGCGAGCGCCGTCACTTGCGGCGCGATCATCAGCGGCATCATGAAGCAGAAGACGAGCGGCTTCTTCGCCCGCACATCGGTCAGCGTGACGAGCAGCGCGAAAGCGCTGCCGAGCGCCACCGCGAGCGCGCCGCCGCCAAGCGATACGGCAAGCGTGTTGCGCGCCGCGCGCCAGACGACCGGGCTTTCCAGCACGCTGGCGATCATCGTCGAATCGAACCTGCCGTGCGGGGCCAGCGCTTCCTGCGCGAGTCGGCCGATCGGCACGACGGCGAGCAGGATGACGACCCCGAGCAGCGTGAGGAACGTGAATCGCTCGCCACGCCGGGCAGGGATCCGCGGCATCCGGACGTGCGCCGTCAGCCGCCGAACAGATCGGCAAACCGCTTCTTGTTCTGCTCGTCGTGCGAAAGGAGCGCTGCGATGTCGACGGGAAGAATCTTGAGCCCCGCCACGTCGGGGAATCCCGCCGGCGGCTTCACGTCCTTGCGCGCCGGAAAATAGCCCTGCGAAGCGGCCAGCGCCTGCCCGTCCTTCGACAGCACGAAATCGACGAACGCGCGCGCCGCCTCGGGATTCTTCGTCGAGCGCAGGATCGCCGTCGGCTCCGTCACGACCGAAACGCCTTCGGCGGGAAACACGAAGTCGACCGGCGAGCCCTTGGCCCTGGCGTTCAGCGCCATGAACTCGACGATGATGCCGTACATCTTCTGCCCGCCCGCGACAGCGTTGAGAACGGCGCCGTTGCCGCGCAGCGCGACTGCGCCGTTCTGCGCGAGCTTCTCGTAGTAACCGGGCCCGAGCGCCCGATCGGCGCTCAATGCTGCCATGTGGATTGCCGCGGCGCCGGAATAGAGCGGACTCGGCAGGACCACCTGGCCCTTCGCTTCGGGTTTCAGCAGGTCGGCCCACGACGCGGGCTTCATCGGCGCCTGTCGATTCACGATGATGCCCGTCGTGATCAGCTTCGTGCCGAAGTACGTCTTGTCCTTGTCATAGGCATCGGGCGGCAATTCGCGCACGTCGGCTTGCGGGTACGCCTGCAACTGGCCCGCGGCCTTGAGGCGCTCCATCGACAGCGCGTCGGCGATCAGGAGCACGTCCGCGCGCGGCTGGCCGGCGGCGATCTCGGCCATGAGCTTGCTCATCACCTCGGTCGTTCCCGACCGGAAGATCTCGACGTCGACGCCGGGATTCTTCTTGCGGAAGCCTTCGATCGTCCGCTGCGCATCGCGATCGGGCTGCGACGTGTACAGCACCAGCTTGCCGCCGGGTTGCGCGGCGACGCCGCCGGCAAAGAGGGCCAGCGCGAAGGCGGCGATCGGCCACGAAATGCATCTAACCTTGATCATTCGGCGTTTCATCCCTGCTCCGTCGGAGCATGATTGCGTTCTCGTTGTCGCGCCGCGTGAGCGCGTTGCGCCAATGCGACGACACCTCCGCGACCCGTTGCGGAGGATCGGCGACCAGCGGGCGCGCCGTTGCGCGCACCAGCCGCCGGTCGCGTTCCTCCGTAATGTATTCGACCGGCGATTTGCCGTCGACCCGCGCGAGAAACAACGCCGGGAGAAGGCTCGCGATTCGCGACTCGATCGCGGCGCGCGGCTCCCAGGTGACGCCGGCCCGATACGCCGCTGCGAATGCATCGAAGCATTCGAGGTAATCGTCCGTCGATCGCGGTCTCGCGACGCATTTCAGCAGGAAATGGTTGAGGCAGAACGCGGCGTCGAACGCCGGATCGCCGTACCACGCGCATTCTGCGTCGAGGAACACGGGCCCCTGCGGGCCGAGCAGGATGTTCTTCGGGCTCACGTCCCCGTGTATCAGCGCGAGCCGTGTCGCTGCCGTGCGCTCCGCCAGCGCGCGCAGCCGCGGCGCGAGGTCGGGATGGACGAAACCGGTCGCAAGCAGGTAGGGCTCGAGCCTGATCGCGTGGAAGATCGCGTCCGTCGCGAAGCGGCGCTCGACCTCGGCATCGCCGGCGCTCGCCGCATGAAGCTGCGCGATGATCGCGCCGACTTGCGCGGCGATGCCTGGCTGCGCGATACCGTCGAGCAGCAACTGCTTCCACACCGGATAGCGCTCGGGCGCGAGAAAGCGCATCGCGAAAACGCCCTGCACGGGATCGCTCGCGATCGGCTCGGGCACCGCCTGCGGACAGTGCGCGGCGGCGAACTCGATCCACGCCCATTCGTACGCGTTGCGCTCGATCGGCGCATTCCACGGCTGCGCGACCTTGAGCTGCGGCAGTGCGCGCTTGATGCAGAGCGATTGCCGCGGCAGGTCGACGCGCCAGATATCCGAGGAAATGCCGCCGGCCAGCGGCGCCCACACCGCCTCGTCGTCGCGGTGCACGAGGCGCTGATCTCGCAGGAAATCGCGCAGACACGGATCCGGTTCGCGGACTGCAATCATCGATGATGGCGCGCCAGCGCGGAAGCGCCGGCAAACGGCGCGTGCGCATGCTCGCCGATGCGCAGGAGCTGGTTGTATTTCGCGACGGTGTTCGATGTGCGGAGCGACCCGATCTTGATCTGCCCCGCCGCCGCGCCGACGGCAAGATCGGACATGAACGCGTCCTCGGTCTCGCCCGAGCGTGCGGACACGATGGTCGCGTAACCTGCCGCCTTCGCCTGCGCGATCACGTCGAGCGTCCCGGTGAGCGTGCCGTTCTGGTTCGCCTTGACGAGGACGCTGTTCGCGATGCCTTCGCGAATACCGCGCGCGAGGCGCTCGCGATTCGTCGCGAAGAGATCGTCGCCGACTACTTGCACCTCGCGGCCGAGCCGTGCAGTGAGTCGCTTCCAGCCGGTCCAGTCCTCCTCGGCGAACGCGTCCTCGACGGAGACTACGGGAAAATCGCGCACCCAGCCTTCGACCATGCCGATCAGCACGTCGCTGTCGAGCTCGCGGTGCTCGCGCGCGAGCGCATAGCGTCCGTCCGGCCTTTGCAACGCCGTCGCCGCGAGATCGATCGCGATCGCCATATCGGCGCCCGGCTCGAGGCTGGCGCGCTCGATCGATTCCATCATCAACGCGAGTGCCGCGCGCGCCGATTCGCATCCGGGGCCGAGGCCGCCTTCGTCGGCGAGCAGCGTCGGCAGGCCGTGCGCACGCATCACGTCGGTGGCGGCCGAGCGCACCCGGGCGATCAGGCGGATCGCCTCGTCGATCGACGACGCCTGCAACGGCACGACGAGAAAATCCTGCACGTCCATGCCGCCGTTCGCGTGCCGCCCGCCGCTCAGGATGTTGGTCATCGGCAGCGGCAGGAGCGGCTTCGCGCCTGCGAGCTCGGCGATTCGCTCGTACAGCATCTGTCCGCGCGACGCGGCAACGGCGCGACATGCGGCGAGCGAGACGCCGAGCGTCGCGTTCGCGCCCAGCCGCTGCAATTGCGTCGTGCCGTCGAGCGCGCGCAGGCGATCATCGAGCCCGCGCTGATCGGCTGCGTCCGTGCCGCGCAGCGCGCGATCGATCTCACCGTCGACGTTCGCAACCGCCGACAGGACGCCGAGGCCGGCATGGCGGGTCGCGTCGCCGTCGCGTAGCTCGTGCGCTTCCGCCGCACCCGTCGAGGCGCCGGAGGGCACGCTCGCGCGACCGACGCTGCCGTCGTCGAGGATCGCGTCGACCTCGACCGTCGGCCGTCCGCGCGAATCGAGGATCTCACGAGCGTGCAGCGCGCGGAGCGTCGTCGGCGGCTTCATCGCGATGGAACGAATGCCCTCATCGGCTCGAAACGCCCCGCGCAGCGCGCGGATCGCGGGGCAGTCAGCAGGCGTTGTCGAGTACCCCGACATGATTGCACAGGTACGGCGGATACCGGGAAACGACGCCCCGCTCGCCAACGGCGGAACGTCAGGCGATGCGCGGCAACAGTAACTGCAGCAGCCACAGCGTTCCCATTCCGGCGATCAGGGTCTTCAGCGTGCTGCTGCTCGTGAAGGCCACCGCGCCGGCCACGAGCGCGGCCAGCACGCGCAGGTCCGCATGAACCTGCTCGGCGGGCTGCAGCGACGGCGCCACGATCATCGGCACGATGAGGGCCGTCAGCATCGCCGCCGGTACGTAACGAAGTGCGCGCAGCAGCCACGGCGGAATGGTCCGCCGCGCGAAAAGCGCGATGAATGACAGACGCGACAGATAATTCAGCGCACCGACGGCGCCGATGACGAGCCAGAGCTTCAACGGCGCGTCCATCGCTCTCGCACGATTTCGGCCACCGTTCCTGCAACAATGCCGATCAGGCCCGCGGCGATCAGGTTGAGCTTCATCGGCAAGCCCTTCAGCGCCAGCACCGCGGCGCCTGCGACAACCGCGGCCAACAGCGACGGCGTGGAACGCAAGCCCGGTGCGAGCAGCGCCACGAAGCACAAGGGGACCGCGAATTCGAGCGACCACGACGCCGGGATCGACGCGCCGGCCGCGAATCCTGCCATGTTCGTGCACTGCCAGGAGAGGTAGAGCGCAAGGCCGCCGCCCAGCGCCTGCGACACGCCGGCGTGCGCATCGTCCGCGATGTCGAAGCGGCGAATCGCCGCCGCGAACACCTGGTCGGTCAGCAGGAAGGCAACGCTGCGCTGCCAGCGTGCGGGCACGGACTGGAGGTACGGCGCCATCGCGGCGCTGTACATCAGGAACCGCAGTCCCGCGACAAAGCAGGTGAGAATGATGACCGCCACCGGCGCTCCGACGGCGAAAAGCTGCGCCGCGATGATCTGCGCGGCGCCCGAGAAGATGATAGCGCTCATCCCGAGCGCGCCCGCCCAGTTCGCGCCCGCGCCGGCCGCGCCGATGCCGGTGACGAGGCCGAACGGAACGAGTCCGACGCACGCCGGCAGCATGTCCACGAACCCGACGCGAAAATCAACCAGCGAAATCGTGCGCGACATCTCAGCCACCGAGCGTGGCGCAGCGTACTAGCTGCACGTCGCGCGGGCGTACGCGCGACGAGCGCTTCAACTGCCGGGAAGGGAGTACAAATTGTCCCAGAAATAGTCCTTCCAGCTCTCCGGTTTCCTCGCCAGCAATTTGTCCTTGTACATGTAGTCGGCGAGCATCAGGCTGCGGCTCGGGGCCGCGTTGTAATCGTTGAGAAGCCTCCCCTTTGCGTCCTTTTGTTGCAGCCATCGGGCGACCTGCTCCGCGCCGAGTTTCGATTTCGTGTGCTCGACGTAGATTCTTGCCGCAGCCATGTTGTCCTTGTCGATGAAGGCCATCGCGTCTTCCAGGGCAGCCACGGTTGCCTCGTAAACCTTCGGATTTTCCGTCTTCCATTTGTGCGTCGTATAAGCGACGATCAGCGTCTGCCTGCCTCCGACGACGTCGTAGGAGTCATAGACGACATGGACGCGCGGGTTTTCAAGCTCCTGGAACAGGAAGGGAACCGTCGACGAATGCGTTCTCGGCTCGCGATCATTGAGCAGCGCGACCGTTGCATCGGGATGGCGCATGCCGACGGCGAGCGCATCCAGCTTGTGCCGGTTTTCCCAGCCCAGCGCTTGCGCGGTGGCCAGCTCGAAAATGAACGAATGCGTCGTCCCCTTCGCAGCGGGCATGGAGACGCGGTCCGTGTCGGTAAAGTCGGTGATCGACTTTATCCGTGGATTGATCGTTGTCAGGTAGATCGGAGAATCGCTGATCGCCATGGCCCCGCGCACCTCGAGGGGCGTGCCACGCGTCTTGTCGGCAAGTATGAACATTCCGGTCAGTCCGCCAAGCACCAGGTCCGCATTTTCCGACAGCAACGCGTCATTCGCGGCGGCGCCGCTCGCAATCTTGAGCTCCGTCACCTTCACGTCTTTCAGTCCGGCGGCCTCGAAGCGTTTGCGGAACATCTGCTCGCTCAGTGCCACGTACACCGGAAGATAGGAAAGCCCGAACTGGTCCGCGATCCGGACTTCGCGCGTTTCTGCGTCTGCGGCATTGCCGAAAACGGCCAATGAAAACGCGATCCCCGTCGCCATGACCATGTTTCGCGCGTGCATCGTTCGCATCCCGACCCTCCCTCTCCGGTTGATGACGGGGCTTGACCCGCTATCGCCTCGTAACGTGGACTGTGGCAACGGCCTTCAAAGCAGTCGCGCTGCGGCCGGTGTACTCACGGGGATTTCCATTCGATCCTCGCCAAAGAAAATGTTCCCCTCGAAAATCGCGGACATTTCGGCGATTACGCGCTCGCGCACGCCCGGCTGGTCTATCTGTTCCGTCACATGGGTGACGACGATATTCCTGACCGCCGCATCAGCACCGAGCCGTGCGAGCTCCATGTGTCCCATGCACGACTTCGCGAAGTCGCTTCCGAGTTGTGTGCCCGTCAGGTAATGGCACATGTGAATCAGCACGTCGCAGTTCTTCGCGAGCTTTGCCATCGCAGCGCAAGGGCCGGAGTCTCCGGAATAGACGACGGAGCCCTCGGGACAATCGAGTCGGAAGGCGAGCGGCACGAGGTGCGGCTGGAAATGGGCAGCCGCGCCTGCGGTGACACTCCAGGAGCCCTTCTCGACGATGTCTCCCGCGTTCAGCTCCGTCACGGCAGGTCGCGGCATCGCGCGCGGCAATACGCCGCCGCGCGCTCGATAGATGTCCAGACTGCACGGATGCTCGGTCCGCGAAACCAGATCCGGACCGAAGACACCATCACGATCGAAGAGTTGACGGGTCATCCGCGCAAGCGGCGGCGGTCCGAACACCTCGAGCTCCGGAATCTTTCCTGCGCCCTGATCCCACCGGGTCAACACGAGGCGGGCATAATCGCCGCAGTGGTCGTAGTGCAGATGGCTGAGAAAGAGATGCGTGATCGCGGTGGCGCGCACGCCGAGCTCGAGCAATCGATGATGCGACCCGAAGCCGTGGTCGAGCACGATGCGATCGTCGCCAATGTCGATCAGGTACCCCGAGCACATTCGCTTCAGCGAAGGTGTTGGCGTACCGGTTCCGAGAAGGTGAATTTTCATGAGAGCTTCGAAATCGACGTCGAGCATCCAATGTACCCGGCATTATCGATACCGGACAACAACAGGAGCGCGACATTGCAGGAGAACTACGTTTTCAGCCGGTATCCGGTCCTGAAGATCCACGCGACGATGGCGACGCATATTGCCATGAACACCACGGTCATCATCAGGCTGATCGGCACGCTCACGTCCGCAATGCCGTAAAAGCTCCAGCGAAAGCCGCTGATCAGATAGACGACGGGATTGAACAAGGTGACCTTCTGCCAGACCGGCGGCAGCATGTCGATCGAATAGAAGCTGCCGCCGAGAAATGTGAGCGGCGTGATGAACAACAGCGGCACGACCTGCAGCTTCTCGAAGCCATCGGCCCAGATCCCGATGATGAAACCGAGGAGGCTGAACGTTACCGCCGTCAACACCAGGAACAGGATCATCCATGCGGGATGGTCGATGTGCAGCGGCACGAAGAGGCCGGCAGTCGCAAGGATGATGGCGCCGAGGATGATGGACTTCGTCGCTGCCGCGCCGACGTAGCTGATGACGATTTCCAGATAGGAAACGGGCGCCGACAGCAGCTCGTAGATCGTCCCCGTGAATTTCGGAAAGTAGATGCCGAACGACGCGTTGGCGACACTTTGCGTCAGCAGCGACAGCATGACGAGCCCCGGCACGATGAAAGAGCCGTAGCCGACGCCGCCGACCTGCTGGATGCGCGAGCCTATCGCCGAGCCGAAGACGACGAAATACAACGAGGTCGAGATCACCGGCGAGACAATGCTTTGCAGCAGCGTGCGCCGCGTCCGCGCCATTTCGAAGCGGTAGATCGCCCGCATCGCGTACACGTTCATCGCTTGTCCTTCACGAGACTGACGAAGATGTCCTCGAGCGAGCTTTGCGTCGTCTGCAGGTCCTTGAACCGGATGCCCGCGGCATCGAGGTCCTCGAGCAACGCGGGGATGCCGGTATGTTCGTGTTCTGCGTCGTACGTGTACGTCAGCTCGGTGCCGTCGCCGGACAATTCCAGGTGGTGGCGCGCGAGCGCGGCCGGAACGGTTTTCAACGCGTCGGGTAGCTGCAGCGTCAACTGCTTGCGCCCGAGCTTGCGCATGAGCTCGATCTTGTCTTCGACGAGGATCAGCTCGCCTTTGCTGATCACGCCGATCCGGTCGGCCATCTCTTCGGCCTCGTCGATGTAGTGCGTGGTCAGGATGATCGTCACGCCGCTGTCGCGCAGCGCGCGCACCAGTTGCCACATGTCGCGCCGCAACTCGACGTCGACGCCGGCAGTCGGCTCGTCGAGAAAGAGGATCCGCGGCTCGTGCGACAGCGCCTTGGCGATCAGCAGCCGGCGCTTCATGCCGCCCGACAGCGTCATGATCCGGCTGTCCTTTCTGCTCCAAAGCGACAGGTCCTTGAGCACCTTCTCGATGTGAGCCGGGTTGGCTGACTTGCCGAAGAGTCCACGGCTGAACGACACGGCGCCCCACGGCGTTTCGAAGGCGTCCGTCGTCAATTCCTGCGGTACGAGGCCGATCATCGCGCGCGCGGCGCGGTACTCGGTCCTTATGTCGTGACCATCGACGAGAACCCTGCCGTCGCTCGCATTGACGATGCCGCATACGATGCTGATGAGCGTCGTCTTCCCTGCGCCGTTCGGGCCGAGCAATGCGAATATCTCTCCGCGGCGTATGTCGAGATCGACGCTTTTCAGGGCCTCGAAGCCGGAGGCGTAGGTCTTCGAGAGCTTCGTTATGGAAATTATCGGCGACATGGCCGCGGCATTATCGCAGCGCACGCTTCCGCCCGCGCGTCGCCATGCGCTTGCCCGCGGGACCGGCAAGAGCCGACCGACCAACCTAACCGTTGGGCGTGGGTCGCTCGAGCGGTTGGCGTTGTTCGGAGTCGGCCAGTCGGGTTACGCGCGTTTCTGCGCCCCCGCCCGGCTGCGCGACGGAAACGGCGTCACTTGCCGGAAAGGTGTCTGCCAGTGCCTGATCGAGCAGATTCTCGCGATGACTTTCGTGCATTCCACCTCCGGATTCTGCGACAACGCGTGACCCCGGCAGCGTTGCCAGGATCGCAGCGATGGCGATTGCGTTTTGCATCCGACCCCCTCTATTTGATCAGCGTCACCGGTAGATCGGAGAAATTGATCACCTGCCGCGCAATGGATCCCAACACCTCGTCGCTCGACCCCATGCCGCGTGTGCCCATGACGATGCCATCGCAGTTCATCGACTTGGCGCACTGGGCGATCACGGATGGCACATAACCGTATCGCACATCGCTGCTGCACGGGACGCCCGCCTGCATGAGTAACGCTGCCGCGGATTCCAGCGCTCGGTTTCCCGTTTCAAGCGCATCATCGCGAGTCCGTTCATCGAGCGTCGTCGAAGGTACGGCGTCGTCTACCTGCACGTACAGCAACCGGACTTCGATCGGTGCGAGCCGCGGATACGAGCGGGCCACCATTTGCACCGCCCGGACAGAGCTTTCCGAGCCGTCTACCGGCAGCAGCACTCTGATCATCGACATCTTTCGCGAACCATGCGTTCCTTCGACTCGACCGCCTCTGCGGACTTCATCGCTCGCTGGTTTTCACCGAAGCCGGCGAAACCGATTCCGCATGCGCCGGCCGCTTCCCCGCCGCGAGCGCACCGTCGACCATCGCCTGCGCCTCTTCGAGGACACGGTTGAGGTGCTTCTCGCCGCGGAAGCTTTCGGCGTAAATCTTGTAGATATCCTCGGTACCCGAAGGACGCGCGGCGAACCAGCTGCTGTCGGTCATCACCTTCAGGCCGCCGATGGCAGCGCCGTTGCCCGGCGCGCGGTCGAGTATGCAGCGGATTGTCTCGCCCGCCAGATCGGTGTGGCGAAACGCGTTCGGCGAAAGCCGGGCGAGACGTCGTTTCTGTTGCGCCGTGGCCCTCGCCTGCACGCGGCGCTCGGACGGCGCGCCCAGGTCGCGCGTGATATCGCGGTAGATTTCGCCAGGATCGCGCCCCATGCGCTGCGTGATTTCCACCGCGAGCAACGCCGGCACGATGCCGTCCTTGTCGGTGGTCCACACGCTGCCGTCGACACGCAGGAGGCTCGCGCCCGCACTTTCTTCGCCGGCGAAGCCGAGCGAGCCGTTGCCAAGGCCCTCGACGAACCATTTGAAGCCCACCGGGACTTCGCATACGGCGCGACCGAGCCTTGCCGCCACGCGGTCGATCATCTGCGTGCTGACGAT
>Ga0070699_100006474_pt1 | contig 10202 bp, 6 predicted proteins | sample KBSK1503metaG_FD_65473 | JGI IMG/M metagenome (GOLD analysis project Ga0070699, IMG submission 65473) | Corn, switchgrass and miscanthus rhizosphere microbial communities from Kellogg Biological Station, Michigan, USA - KBS K1-50-3 metaG | ecosystem: Host-associated > Plants > Roots >... | reverse complement strand
GGGCAAGACACGCGGAGCGCCCGTTGCGGCGAGAGTCGCACGGCGGGTGCGGGAGGGGGCTCGCGGGAGACGACCGGTGGCGACATCGGCACCGCGCCCGCGGGCCTACCTCACTCCGGGTGGTGCCGGGGAGGGCGGGAGCAGCCCCGACAAGCCGGGACGTGCCAGTACTGCCAGATGGGTGGGTTCGGCGAGCGTGGCGGAAAGGAGTACGCAAGGAACCGGCGTTTTACGTCCTTGACAGGTGGGATCAATTGGGGCCTGGATATGGTCGGCCTACCGCTACGGGGTTCGCCAGGCGAGGTCCAGATCAAGCGGCGGGGCTGCGATTACCCCGCTCTGCCACTCGAACATCGCTAGGGGCGTGGCGGTGATCGAGTCTCGCGACGTGGCCGGGACAGTCCAGTGAACCTCATGCACGTCGCCGTTTACGATCATGGCGAGATGGATGCCTCCACGCGCCGCCAGCAGCCCGAACTGCAACCGCTGAAGCCGGCCAATTCCTGTGAGGTCCGCCTGATGGCGTGGATTCGTCCGGCGGTAGTCGACGACCGACCGCGCCGGGTCCACCTCGATATCGTAATAGGTTCTCGTGTTCCGCACCTTGCGGTAGGCAAAGGGATGTTCCGAGTTGCCGTCGGCGGGATTCCTTGGATCTGGCGCCCAGAATATGGCCTGCCAGTTGCGGGCCGCCTGTAGCGCTTTTATCACTTCTGTCCCCTTCAGCCCGCCGCGCCCGCTGTTCTGCGCCGCCGTCTTGTGCACCGCCCGCCACTCTGCGGCCAGCCCTTTGGCCGCGAAGACCTGGCCGAGGACGGTCAGGACGTACTCCGTGCAATCGGTCGCGACCGCTCCGGCAGGCGTGGGCACGCCGCTCTGGTTGCCGTGGATCGTACCGGTATGGGTGCGGTCGTAGGCCTCGTGGTGCGCCAGCAGCGCGTCGTGGCCGGACGCGCCGGCCAGCGTACCGAGAGTGTGGAGCGAAGGGGCGGCGACGATGCGGCCGAGGTCCACCCGGCCCATCGAGTTCACCCGGCCCCGGGCCAACTGCGTGCCGGCTTCGGCGAACGCGGAGCCGGCGAGGTGGTCGGCGAGTGTGCCGACGAGATCGGGGTCCTCGCCGAGGCGGCACATCTCGACCGGGTTGAGCGACTTCAGGGCCGCGAGGACGCTAGGCACGTCGGTGCCGGCGCCGGACTTGAGCGACCGGACGGTGCTGCTCGCCGTGACGAGCCGGTCCCTGGGCGGCGGGTTGTCCTCGGCCTCGGCTCCGGGATCCTCCAGTTCCGGTTCCTCGTCTGGGTAAGGCCACCAGTCGCTGGCTTCGCTGTCCCCGAAGGGCAGTAGTGCTTGTGCGTCACTCCACGCCTCGGCTTGGTCGTCCGCCTGCTCGTCAGGCGTGTACGCACGCGGGTTCAGCAGCGCGGGCAGCCGCGTCGCCGGGATGTAGCAGTGCTTTTCGCTGACGCGGGTTACGGACAGCCGTGGTCCTCGCTGGCGGTAGAACTCCCGGCCGACCGCTGCGGTCTTGCTCTTGATACCCGGCAAGTAGAACAGGTGGACCTGCAGGTGCGGGCTCACGGCCAGCCAGTCGATCCAGTGATCGACCTGGCCGACGTAGGTGGTGTCGAACGCCCACACCTGCGACAGGCTGGCCAGGGTGCCCTCCTGCATCGCCTGGTCACGGCGATGGTGGGCCAGCGGCTCCAGGAAGTCGTAGGCACGCGAATGGCCAGCGATGACCAGGGCACGCACCGACGGCGCCGCGGCGCCCTGGACTCGGCCGAGTTCGGCCAGCACCTCATGAGTGAGACTATTCAGGTGCTGCGGCTCGGCTAGCGGATGCCAGTGCTCGTGTCCTTTGCCGAAGACAGCCTCGCCGCCGGGATGCCTCCAGTTCAGTAGGGGGACCACCAGTACCATCGGCCGCCCGGACCCATGGATGATGTGGCCGAAGGCAAATGGTGGGTCGGTAATGATTTCTGCGGGCACATGGTCGTGTCGGTCACGGCAGGCATTGAGCAATCCGTGCGCGTACAGCAGGATCTCGACCTCGCCGTGCGACAGGGCCGCTTTCGGGCAGAACACGGCGACGGGCAGGGACAGAGTGGAGGCGGTGAAGGTCCACAGTTTCCCGCCCAGGTAGTCCGACGCGGCCGCGCCGTCGGACTCCGCGGAAGAGGAGGCCTCGGAGGACGACGCGGATGCGGCCAGGCAAGGATGATGCCCGGGGCTGGGCACGTAGTTCACCCACCGGCCCAGCTTCGCCCACTCAGCCTTCGGCCGTTGCGCCAGGACGCGGCCCACCCCGTCGACCCGCGCATCAAAATGCATGATGTCGCCGCTTCCCTGGGCTTGCGGGCCCTGGTCGACCGCGCCCCAGGACAGACAGCCGTGCTCGCGCAGGGCGATCACCAGGTCACGTCGATGGGCCAGGAATCCGTTTCCCGGGTCACGGCCGACGAAGTCCCCGCCGTCCGCGGCGAGTGCCTTTCGGTCGTCCTGGATCTGAGTGTGCCAGCGGGCAGATGCCTCTTCTATACGCTCTCCCGGGCCCACCAGTCCTGCCGTTCCCCTCGCCTGCCCTGTCCGCAGGGCCGCCGCGAGCGCCGCGGAGTCCTGGCCCAGCCGGAAGTAGGCAATGAGCTCGGTGTTGCGCTGGTGTAGCTCGTCGAATACCTGGCCCGTTGAGCGGGCCGGGTCCGACCCGAGGGCGGAGAAGTACTCCGGGGCGCTCCGGTGCGGGAGGCCGGTGCCTGACACCAGCTCCGCGGCGCGCTTCATGGCCAGCCAGGTTGCGGGACGGTGTATCCACGGATTTGCCAGGTACTCGATGTCAACGGCCAGCCCGAAGGTGTGCATGCTTCCGGTCTGCGCGGCGCGCATGCCGGCGTGTTCCTCGCTCAGGCCGAGCGCCTCACCCAATGCGGCCGGGGTCTTGCCGCGGAATGCGGGGAGCGTAAGCAGGTACCGCTCGGCCTGCCGCAGTCGGCGCACGAGTAGCACGTGCAGTCCGTGGTGTCCCTTGGTTCTCATGCCGAACACCGACGGATCGATGATTCCGCTGTACCAGCTGGCGCCCGAGAACTCACCGGAAGTGGCGGCCCGGACCTGCCCATCGTGCTGGGCGAGGCGCTCTTGCGCCCGGGCATGGCGCCGGAGACCACCGTGAAACCTGGGACCGGTTCGGGCGACGAGGCCGAGGCTGTCGAGTGTCGACTCGCCCGCCTGCCCGTCGTGCTGCCGTTTGTCGCAGTAGCACTTCTTCTGGAACTGGTGTACACACTCGGCGAGCACGGCGTCGGTGACCGGCGAAGACGCATCGATCAGCTGACTGGGGTGCTGGGAGTTCTGGCGGCCGATCGTCGCCTGGACCGCGGCCGCGTCGACGTAGCTGCCGAGCGCTGCGCGGATCTCGCCGAGCGTGACGCCCGAACTGGCCGGGTGCATTGCGGCGTTCCAGGCCGCCGCCTTCGCCGACGCCTGCGCGGAGAGCAGTGGCTCCACAACCCTGGCACGCTCGGCCGCGGTAAAAGGCGGCACTGCGGCTGCGGCATCCACGGCTACAGATGCCCTGGTTGCAGGATCATCCTCGCCGTATTCGTGCTCGGCCATGAGCTCATCGATGTCGCCTGCAGCCTGTGTCTCGGTCGCCACGTCCGGGCCTGCTGTGAGTTGACCCGCGGGCAAGGCGAGGGCGATGTCTCCGGGTTCCACCACCGGCTCAACCGGCAATGGTTCGGACATCTCAACGCGTTGTCTCTTCCGCAGCAGCAGCTGTCCGTGCGCCAGTCCCGGTGCCGAGTTCAGCCGCTGCACATCGCCCGCTTTAAGGGTGGAGCACTGGCCTCGGTTGAGGAAGCCGAGCGTGACTTCGAGAAGTACGTCGCCCTCCTGCGGCGCGCGATCAATCGGCTGACCGGGCCTTGCCACGATCTCGAATCCATCGTCGATCCAGCGCGCGAACCGGCCACGCGGACGGTAAAGGTACTCGCGGTAAGCGGTGGCAGGAGCCGCAGCGAGCAGCACGACTGTATCTTCGGTTGCCATTGTCGACTCCTTCGCGCCTGGCGCGATGGCTGGCGCTGCTAGGGCCTGCTGCACGTCCGCAACCAGGCGGGAAATGTTCAGGTATCCCTGACCCAGACGGTGATCGGGGTCGGCCGGAGCCGGGTCGCAGCTGCCCAGCAGAAGCGAGCGGATCTCCCGGGCGCTGAGTCGGCCTCCCGCTGCCTCGAAACACAAGGCCACCGCGCCCGTCACGTGTGGCGTCGCCATGCTGGTACCGCTTTTGCGCACCAGCAGGCAGGGGTCCCGGCTGGCGCCGACCGGCGCGGACCGGCCTGCGAGCACGCCTACGCCCGGGGCAGCGAGGTCGGGCTTGTATCGGAAGTCCCGGGTGGGGCCGGCGCTGCTGAAAGCCGCGGTCGGCCGGTCCGGGTCGTGGCTGTCGTAGGCGCCGACTATGAGGGGAAGATGGCTGCTGGTAATGGAGCCGATCGTGGTGCCACGGTTGCTGTCGTCACGCGTGAACCTCGCCTGGCAGCGCGGGCACGAGTCGGCACGCTCGATCCAGGCGTGAAACCGGCCGTTGCTGACCCGCCGGGCTTCGAGGGTGACTGTCCATTTCCCGGCGAAGCCGACCGGATCGAGAAACGCGACGATGTGATTGTCGCCGTTGTTCGGATCGTGCTTGCGGTGGTAGACGCGGCCGACGACCCGGCCCGCGACGAGGAGGTCGGATCGTTCGCCAAGGAGCACCGGACGGCCTCCGGTATAACCGGGCGGATCGATGCGGACAGCGAACTCGTCCGCGCCGGCGTACCAGATCTCGAGTTCGTTGGCGATGATGTCCCCGGAATCGACGATGAAGATGAGCGAATGCGTTTCACCCGGCGCAATCGTGCCGCAGGAGTGCGTGCGCCAGCGGTAGTAGTTGCCGGCGCTGTTGACCACAAACCGGCCGGGGGTGGAATCAAGCAGTTCGTCGAGCGCCCGTTCCACCAACGTGGTGCCGTCCTTCGGCCCGCACACTCGGCCAGCGCTTATGTTGATCACGCAAGGCCGCGACCCCGCAGTGCGGGAGATGAAATCGACCGCCTCGAGCAGTCGCACCGAGTCGCCGAAATTGGCCAGCCCGCCGGTGTTGCGATCGGCGAGGTGGACGAAGATGAGGTCCGCGTCGGGCGCGATGCCTGCCGGCCCGCCCGCCTGGCCGTTTCCGGCCGCGATGTCGAGGACATGGTGGCCATGCGCCCCCATGCCTCTCGGGTCCGCTATCGCTGGGTGGTATCCCAGACGTTCGTATGGCCGCGGGCTTTGCAGCGCGCGGTCGATCTCCTCCCGGTCATGGACAGTCCCATACCCGTAGGGTTCGGGCCGCGGCCCTGCCGCCTGGTCCCGCTGATCCCAGAACGACAGGAAACGTGTGGTCCCAGCTTCGTGTCCCCGATTGGCTGCCGCGGGATCTCCTGGCCACCGGAACGCGGCCGAGTCCATGCCCACACCCCAGTCGACGCTGGCCACCACCGCGCCATCCCCGGTCAGCGCGAGCGCCGGGCTGCGCCGGAGATCGGTCGCGCACGTAAACGACAGAGCGGGGTCGGCCGAGTCCGGCGGCGGCAAGGCCGGCTCGAACCCAGGAACCAGGATGCGCGGCGCCTTGACGCTGACAACCTCGGGACGCGCCCGGACCGCGATGACATCCCGCGCGCGTATCCGGCAGGTCACTATCGTGCCGAAACGGGAGACAATACGCACGCCGGGGATCTCGATCCCCGGACGGGCAAACCGGATGATCGCCTCGAGCACCCGGTCGCCGTCCGCTCCCGCCTCAGCCCGCAGCAACTCCCAGAGGGCGGGGTCCATGAGACCCTCGGCAGCTAAGCGGGCCGGCTGGCGTCTACGAGACCGTCACCGGCACCCTCGCTGTGGCCCCGCCACCGGTCACCGTGATCACGGTGTTCCCCGTGCTGGCTGCCGTGAGGACAACCTTCGGCCCTGTCGTCGTGTCCAGTGACGCGATGGTGGTGTCCTGGGGAGCCCAGGTGAGGGTGATGCCGTCAACGGCGTTGCCCTTCTGGTCAACGGCTACTCCAAACAGGTTGACCGAGTCGTCAACGCTAAGGGTCACAGTGCCTGGCGGAGTGACGCTGATGCTGCTCACGCCGCGAGTTGTGCCCCTGAAGTGCCCGACAGCGAAGATCGCGGCGACCACTGCACCACCGGCGACGCGTGGATCGAACAGGTAGCCTGTCACTCCCGGCCTGATCGGCTTCCCGGGTGCGAGCAAAAGGGTGGGGGCGCTGCGGATGAGGGCCCGCGCCCAGTCGTGGGGTTGGAGGTTATGCTCGAACGAGTCCAGCACCTGCGATGCGGCGACGCTGGCTTCCGCGGCCCACGCGTTCCGGTACGCCAGGCGATGGGCTTCGCTGAGGCGGCTGCGCAGGGAGTCCAGCGCTACCTTTGTTTCCAGGTCCAGAGAACGGACCTCAGAGCGGACCTGCCTGACAGCCGGGCTTGGCGCCGCAGGGACGGGCCGCCGCGGTGTCGGCGGGCGGCGCAGTCGCGCCTGCCGCTGCCGTTCGAGCATGATCTGCCGCTCCCGAGCGCGGCGGCGGGACCTCGCATCCTCGCCCCAGCCCTCATAGGCAGCCTCTCCGGCACTCTCTCCCTCGTAGGCAGCCTCTCCCCCCTCGCCTTCGTACGCCGCCTCTCCGGTGGCTTCGAAAGCCTCTGCTTCGGTGGCTTCGAATGTTGCCTCACTCATGGCCTACTCCCTGCACGGTTTGATGGTGGTGCCTGTCTTCGCGAGCCTTTACGCCGCCGTCCAAGTCGCCGCCGTCGGTGGGATGGTCGGACAGTCTTGCGATAGCGGGTCGCACAAGCTCGTCGAACAGTTCGGGGTCCGGCTGGGTCCAGCCGGCCGAGCCATATCCGCGGCACACCACACAGTCGGACCGCAACCCCCAGCATTCGCATGCGCCCAGCGCAGCTGCCAGCAGAAGGTTGGTGTCCACGGGTGTTTCCTTATCTCGAGGATCAGGCGTGATGACGAGATCGCCGCGCATGACGTCCTGCGTTGCGGTGGGTGAATAGGACCCGCCGGGATTCGGTTCGGCGGACTGGCCCCACCGCGCCATGACTTGCATGGCCAGCCGCTGGGCGTATCCGGCTGGGTCGGGGAGGACATGGTCGAGCAAGCCCTGCACTTCATCCAGCTCTGTTGCGCTCATTAATCCAGCCCCTCCCACTCGGCGGTCTCTGCGAGCTCAAAGGCGTCGGCCCCGGCTACCTCGGCGAACTCAAGGCTTCCGACCTCGGCGGCTTCAGCGAGCTCGAGGTTGTCGGCACCGATCAGGTCTGCGTACAGGGACCGGATCGAGCCGGCCGGTACCTCTTCCAGGACGCTCTCCGTGGCGTCCGCTTGCGGGCTGAGATACATCAGCTCGTCGGCATCGGCCGCCGCCTGCCCCACGACCTGGCTGAGCAATGCCAGTAGCTGCCCGACAGGGATTCCGTTGACCCGCTGCCGGCCATGCCGACCAAGGGCTGCCGCCAGCAAAGCCCTCAGCAGGTCGGGGTGCTGGCACAGCACGAGACCCTGCGCAGCGGCGGCTGAGCCCCCAGCCACGGGCGACGCCGGACCCGGTGCGGAAGGAACGTCAGGAACAAGCGCCGAAGCGGCACCAGGTGCGGTCGGAGCGGAGACACCGGGCCCGGGCGCCGGAGCACCTGGCAGGGGCGCCGTGGCAGCTGGCGTGACAGCCGTCACGGGCGGAGCCGCGGCGGGCGGTGCCGGAGGTGGCACGGGCGGCGCCGCGGCGGGCGGTGCCGGAGATGGCGCGGGCGGTGCCAGGGCGCCCGCCGCGAGATTACCGAGCTGGGTACCCAGGGCGGTGCCCAGCGGTCCGCCGATGACCGTTCCCAACGCTCCTCCGGCAATCGGCGCCGCGGTCCGCACCACTTGGCGGAAGGTCGGATCGGCGGCCAGCCGGCTGAAGCTCTTCCCGGCCTGGTTGAGTGCAGCGCTGAAGCTGAATTCCTCCGCTGGGCTTATCGCATCGAAGACGTTCTCGAGGGCGTCACGCAGCTCCTCGTCGCTCGCATCCGCATACTCCGCGCGCAACGAAGACCGCAGGACGTCGGCGAGATCCTCGGACCGGAGATCCTCTGACCAGCCGGACTCGCCCGTCAGCTCGCTTACAGTGGGATAGCCACCACGATCAAGACTTCGCACGCCTTTGCCTCCCTTGAGCGCACCGTATGAGATCACCCGTCACGGCCCCGTCACCATCTCCAGCCGCGGCGACATGGAGGTTAGGCAGTGGAGAACACCGAACCGGAGTTCCCAGGCGCAGCGATGCCCCGGAAGGCAACCCAGCCCAGTTGCCGACAGGTGCTCCCGCCAGTCAGCGGCGGGCTCCATTGCGGTTCCGTGAAGATGACCGGCCGGCCGAGGATGGTCATGTGCTCCCGCCGGCGGCCTCCATTGCGGTATGCCGTTGTTCTCCCAAATCCCGTCGAGGGCTGTGAAGTGCTCCCGTCGCTGACCGGCGGGCTCCATTGCGGTAGGACATTGATGGACGGCTCCCGGATGGCCATCTGGTGTTCCCGCTGGTGACCGGCGGGCTCCATTGCAGTCGCCACATCATGTCCACCTGGGACTGGTACAGGGTGGTGTTCCCGCCGGTCAGCGGCGGGCTCCATTGCGGAGGTTTTGCCCCAGCCTGGGCCGCATGACCACGCTGGCTTCCTGGGCCGAACCGCTGGCCCGGGCGCTCCTGCAGGAGGCTCTTTCCCGCCGCTGGGCGCACTCCCAGGGCGTCGCCGCCCGGGCACGCGGCCTGGCCCCCGTACTCGGCGCGGACGCCGATCTGCTGGAAGCCGCCGCCTGGCTGCACGACATCGGCTACGCCCCCGGCCCCGCCACCACGGGTCTGCACCAACTCGATGGCGCCCTGTACCTGCGCGACGTCCAGCATGCCGACACCTTGCTGTGTCGGCTGGTCGCCCATCACTCCTGCGCCATCATCGAAGCCAGCGAACGCGGACTTGCTGACGTCCTGAGCCGCGAGTTCGAGCCTGCGCCGGACACGCTTTCCAGCGTGCTGACCTGCTGCGACATGACCACCAGCCCGGAGGGCGAGCCCGTGCCGGTCGAGCAGCGGCTCGCCGAGATACAGCACCGCTATGGCCCAGGGCACCTGGTGAGCCGGTCAATCCAGCGTGCCACGCCGATGATCCTCGGCGCGGTCAAGCAGGTCCACAACAGAGCCGCCCAGACCCGTATAGCTCCGCGTACCGAGGCGGACCGCACCCGGTAAATCGATGGCAGACTGACGCCCAGCGTGGCCCCGCGTGGCTTGAACTTGACCCCCGGAATGGCCCCCATGGCCTGTTCGACGTGTTCGAATTAATACTTTGAGCTGGAGCCCCGTTACGGAATCGAACCGTAGACCTTCTCCTTACCATAGGGATCCGCTCAAGGCGCCAGCCAGGCATTTCGCCGGAGGGCCAGGTCAGACGCTCTACTTCAGCTCGGTTGGGCCAGGTTCAGGGCGGTTCACGCCGGATGCGGCCTCCCAGATTCCTCCCAACCGCTGACGGAGGAGGAGCCCATGCCCGACCCCGGTTTCACCCGGCCCGACCTGTGTTCGATACCCGCTGCCGCCGGGCAGGCAGAGCCTGCCGGAGCAGTCCGCGGCGGGCTCAGCGCCGACCGCCACCCGCGGGCCGGCGATTACCTTCCCGCACCCCTGGAGAGCGGCATCGACCGCGCCATCCGCCTGTCTACCGTGGCGGCCGTGCTCGCCGTGGCGGGCATCGCGGCGTATGTCTCCTCCGGGCACGCCTACGCGGTCGTCCGGGCCCACGGCGAGACCGGGATCACCGCCCGGCTCGAGCCAGCCACGATCGACGGCCTGGTCTACGCCAGCTCGATGGTAGTGGTGTACGCAGCGCGGCACCGGGTGCCGGTCCCCTCCCTGGCCCGCTGGCTACTCGGGCTGGGGATCGCGGCCACTTTGACGGCGAACATGGCCCAGGGCTGGTCCCATGGTCCTGTCGGGGCGGTGGTCGCAGCCTGGCCGGCGGTCAGTCTCGTGGGTTCATATGAGCTTTCTCGCCTGGTCGATTGGGTGTCGCGTGACGTTGTGCTGGGGCGGCACGCGGCTGGTGGTGCGGCAGATGTCCGTGCGTGT
>Ga0070699_100006472_pt1 | contig 10202 bp, 7 predicted proteins | sample KBSK1503metaG_FD_65473 | JGI IMG/M metagenome (GOLD analysis project Ga0070699, IMG submission 65473) | Corn, switchgrass and miscanthus rhizosphere microbial communities from Kellogg Biological Station, Michigan, USA - KBS K1-50-3 metaG | ecosystem: Host-associated > Plants > Roots >... | reverse complement strand
TTTTCGGCCGAGAACTTTCCGCGCAACATGGCGCTCGTGCGCGCGCTCGGCGCGATCGCGCGCGAGAAGAACGCCTCGACGGCGCAACTCGCCTTCGCCTGGATGCGCTCGCGCGGCGAGGACGTCGTGCCGCTGATCGGCGCGCGCCGCCGCGATCAGCTCGGCGAAGCGCTCGGCGCGCTCGACGTGCGGCTCACGGCGGCCGACCTCGCGCGCATCGCGCAAGCGGTGCCGGCCGAGGCGGTCGCCGGCACGCGTTATCTGCCGGCGGTGCTGGCCCATATGGACAGCGAGCATGCGGGGTAGGGCAGGGGCCGCGCACTCGCGACCTCATGTTGAGGAGCATCGCAGCGAAGCTATCTTTGCACGCGTGCGGATCGGTGTGAGGTGGAGAGCGGAGCGGCGAACTCGGTCTGCTCCCTCCCCCCTTGTGGGGGAGGGCTGGGGAGGGGGGTGGCGCGTGTAGCAACACCCGCGCCTTAGTCTCAGGACCCCACCCCCAACCCCTCCCCACAAGGGGGAGGGGAGTGCCACCGAGTGCGCGAACCGAAGTCACCGCATCATCAGCGTGCCGGCGCCGTGGTCGGTGAGCAGCTCGAGCAGCACCGCGTGGGGGACTTTGCCGTCGAGGATGACCACGCCCTCGACGCCCGCTTCGAGCGCATAGATGCAGGTCTCGACCTTGGGAATCATGCCGCCCGAGATGGTGCCGTCGGCGATCAGCGCGCGCGCGTCGTCGGGGGAGAGTTGCTTGATGAGCTTGTTGGACTTGTCGAGAACGCCCGGCACGTCGGTGAGCAGGAGCAGCCGCTTGGCCTTGAGCGCCCCGGCGATGGCGCCGGCAAAGGTGTCGGCATTGACGTTGTAGGTTCCGCCCTGGGCAGAGGCGGCAAGCGGCGCCAGCACCGGAATGAGCTCGCGGCCGAGAATCTGCGCGAGCACGGTTGTGTCGATCTTATCGGGCTCGCCGACGAAGCCGAGGTCGACGATTTTCTCGATATTGGAACCGGGATCGAACACGGTGCGGTTCACCTTGCGCGCGAGCACCATGTTGCCGTCCTTGCCGGTGAGCCCCACCGCCTTGCCGCCGGCCTCGTTGATGAAGCCCACAATCTGACTGTTGATCGAGCCCGCGAGCACCATTTCGACGATCTCGATCGTCGCCGCGTCGGTGATGCGCAGGCCGCCGGCGAATTCCGACTTGATGCCGAGCCGCTTGAGCATCTCGCCGATCTGCGGCCCGCCGCCATGCACGACCACCGGATTGATGGCGGTCTGCTCCATCAGCACGATGTCGCGGGCGAAGCTCTTCGCCATCTCCTCCTCGTCCATGGCATGGCCGCCGTATTTCACGACGACGATTTCCTCGTCGTAGCGCTGCATGTGCGGCAGCGCTTCGGAGAGGACGCGGGCGATATCGTGGGGCGAAATGGTCATCGAGGATTGTCCCGGCAATCCGGCGGTCACGCCGCGGGCAGCAACGTCGCTGCGCCTTTTAGCGAGCCGCCGGCCCGGGCGAAAGAGGGCTAACCGGCGCTCTCCAAGACTAGGCTTACGCGGCTACTGCACCGGAACCCGTGCATTATCCGATGCATGTGTTTCGACAAGAGCGGAAACGTGCCTAACCCGCCCCGCGCTCCTTGAGGAGCCGTGCGATGGCGGATCGCAACTCCGCTATACCGGCGCCGGTGCGCGCCGAGGTCACGAGCAGGTCCGGGTGCGCCGCGGGATGCTTGGCGAGCGCCGCCTTGGTCGCGGCGACGAGCGCCGCGAGGTCGGCGCTCTTGGCCTCGTCGGCCTTGGTCAGCACAATCTGGTAGTTGACCGCGGCCTTGTCCAAGGTGTCGAGCACGTCGGCGTCGATCGGCTTGAGGCCGTGGCGGGCGTCGACCAAGAGGTAGGCGCGCGCGAGATTGGCGCGTCCCAGGAGGAAGGCATGGATCAGCGCGGTCCAAGCCTTGACCTTCGCCTTCGAGGTGGCCGCATAACCGTAACCCGGCATGTCGATGAGCGTGAGCTGCGACGGCCCGGTGAAAAAGATCAACTCCTGCGTGCGGCCCGGCGTATGCGAGGTGCGCGCGAGCGCGCGCCGCCCGGTGAGCGCGTTGATCAGGCTCGACTTGCCGACATTGGAGCGGCCGGCAACGGCAATCTCGATGCCGCGCATGCGCGGCAGCGCCGCGGCCGATCCGGCGGCGGCGGCGAACTGCCAATCGCCCGCGAACAGCTTGCGGCCGGCTTCCATCTCGGCGCGGGTGAAAGGGGAGGCGGTAGCCAGCGACGGCGCCTCCGGGCCGCTCATGACGACGAGCCGCTTACGCCGGGGTCACTTTTTTTTTTGGTGAAGAGATTTTTCAAGGCCTCCCATGTGCGCTTGAGATTGTCGAACAGCTCGATCTTGGCCCCATGCCTGTGCATGATGAAGCTCTGCTGCGCCACCGAGAGCGTGTTGTTCCAGGCCCAGTAGATCACCAACCCGGCCGGGAAGCTCGCCAGCATGAAGGTGAAGATGATCGGCATGTAGTTGAAGATCATCGCCTGGGTCGGGTCGGGCGGCGGCGGATTGAGCTTCATCTGGAACCACATGGTCACGCCCATGATCAGCGGCCAGATGCCGAGCATGAGGAAGGGGCCGATCATCGGAACGAGCGAAGGATCCCAGGGAATCAATCCGAACAGATTGAAGACCGTGGTCGGATCGGGCGCGGCGAGGTCCTTGATCCAGCCGAAGAACGGCGCGTGCCGCATCTCGATGGTGACGAATAGCACCTTGTAGAGCGCGAAGAAGACCGGGATCTGGATGACGATCGGCAGGCAGCCGGCGATCGGGTTGATCTTCTCCTTCTTGTAGAGCTCCATCATCGCCTGCTGCTGTTTCATCTTGTCGTCGGCGAAGCGCTCGCGGATCGCCATCATCTCCGGCTGCACCGCCTTCATCTTCGCCATCGAGGCGTAGGACTTGTTGGCGAGCGGGAAGAAGAAGATCTTGATGATGACGGTGACGATCAGGATGGCGACGCCGAAATTTCCGACGTGGCGGTAGATCCAGTCCATCGCCAGGAACAGCGGCTTGGTGATGAAGTAGAACCAGCCCCAGTCGATGAGCCGATCGAATTTGTTGAAGGCGAGCGCTTGGTCGTAGCCGTCTACCACGCTGACCTCCTTGGCACCGGCGAAGAGGCGACCGTCCACGGTGGCGGCCGCTCCGGGCGCGATGGTCTGCGCCGGGCCGAGATAGTCGCTCTGGTAGGTCTTGATGTTGTTGCCGATCGTGCCGGTCGAAAACTTTGCCTCGACCTGGGTCTTGGTGTCGGGGAGGAGCGTCGCAGCCCAATACTTGTCGGTGATGCCGAGCCAGACATTCGTGGCGCTATAGGAAATAGCCTTCCTCTTCTCGATGTCCGCGTAGGTTTCCTCCTGCAGGCCCTTGTCGCCGAACACCCCGATCAGGCCCTCGTGCAGAATGTAGTAACCGAGCGTCTGCGGCGTTCCGTGGCGCGAGATCAGCCCGAAGGGATAGAGCGTGACCGGCGCCGTGCCGTTGTTGATGACCTCGTCCTTGATGGTGAAGAGATACTTGTCGTCGACCGCGATGGTGCGGCGGAATTGCAGTCCCTGGCCGTTGTCGTAGACGAGCGTGACCGGCCGGCCGACCGAGAGCGCGCCCGAGCCCTGCTGCTGCCACAGCGTGTCCGCATCCGGCAGTTTCACCGATGCGCCGCTCGGCGCCGACCAGCCGAATTCGGCGTAGAACGGATGCGGGCTGCCCGAGGGCGCGAGCAGCACGATCGGTGGCGAGTTCGGATCGACGGTCTCGCGGTATTTGACCAGCGAGAGGTCGTCGATGCGTCCGCCCTTGAGCGAAATCGAGCCGGCGAGGCTGGGGGTCTCGATGCGCACGCGCGGGGAGGCTGCGAGCGCGGCGTCCCGGCTCATGGTCTGGGGCGCCACGGTCCCGCCTTGGGCGGGCGTCTGTGGCGCCGTTCCCGGTGCTGGCGGGGTCTGCGGCACCGCGCCGGGAGTTTGCGGAGGAAGGGCGGGCGGCTGCTGCGAACGTTCCTGCGCTTGCTGCTGCTGGACCTGCTTCTGCTTCTCCATCTGCGGCACGCCGAAATACACCTGCCACACGATCAGCACGAGCGCGGAGAGCACGATGGCGAGGATTGTGTTCTTTTGGTCGCTCATTTGGGAACTCGCAGCCGCCGCAGCGCGCGCTTGAAATCCTCGCTCATTTGCGCGAACGGCAGCGACAAGGCGGCGCGCCGTCCGATCAGCACATAGTCATGGCCGCGAGAAAGACCAGTTGCGGCCGATAGCCTCACGATTTCCTTGAGCCGCCGCCGTACCCGATTGCGCTCGACGGCGGTTCCAACCTTCCTCGACACGGTGAAGCCGACGCGGACCGGACCGCCGTCGTCTCGCTTGCGCGCCTGCAACACGAAAGCGGCGGTCGGCACCTTGGCTGCGGTCTCGGTGGCCAGGAACTCGGCGCGTTGCCTGAGCCGCTGCATGGGGACGACGCCGGGCGCGCCGCGGCCGACGTTCAAGCGCTGAGCCGTTTGCGTCCGCGCGCGCGCCGCGCGGCAACGATCTTGCGCCCGCCCTTGGTCGCCATGCGGGCACGAAAACCGTGACGGCGCTTGCGCACCAGATTGCTCGGTTGATAGGTCCGCTTCACGGGTTGTTCTCCGCTGGCGCTCGATGGCGACGGTGACTCGCGCGGCGTCAAGGGCTTAGCCCCGGCCTTTCGTCCACCCCGGATGATCGGGGTCGCCGCGCCCAAAATCCCGCGGCTTATACGGGAGGCCGCCGGTGGTCGTCAATGCGAGCACAAGGGGCGGCGGCACAAGCACGTGAGCGCGCGTCACAAGGCGGTGAAAGCGCCGTTTTGAGGTCGACGGTCGGCTAAGATCGATCCGCTGTCGCAGCTTCGCCGCCGTGCCGCCAAGTGTCGGCGCGTCCGGATCATACCCTTGGATCGACCATGACCGCCAACAACGATCCGTCATCCGCGAGCGCCGGACGCGCGAAATTCCCGCGGCGGCGGCTCGTGCCGCTGGTCGTGGTCGTGGTGGCGTCGGGCGTGGTGATTGCCATGGGCTGGCAGCGCCAGCTCTCGTTCGAGACCTTGGCGCGTCACTACGAAGCGCTGCGGGAGTTCATCGCGGCGCACGAAGTGTCCGCGGTCGCGGCCTATGTCGCCCTCTATATCGTGGCGGTCGCACTGTCGGTCCCGGTCGGCGTCTATCTCACGGTGACCGGCGGAATTCTGTTCGGTGCCGTTCTCGGCGGGGCGGCGGCGGTGGTGGGTGCGACGATCGGAGCGATTTGCATCTTCCTGATCGCAAAGAGCGCGATCGGCGAGTACTTCGTGCGCCGGGCGGGTCGATTGGCGGAAAAGGTGGCGCAAGGCTTTCGCGCCGACGCCTTCAACTATCTGCTGTTTCTACGGCTGGTGCCGATCTTTCCATTCTGGCTCGTCAACCTCGTTCCGGCGCTGTGCGGGGTCCCGCTCGCGACCTTCGTGGCGGCGACTGCGCTCGGCGTCATCCCCGTCACCTTCGCGTTTGCCTTCGTCGGCGCCGGCCTCGACAGCGTGATCGCCGCGCAGCAAGCCGCCTACCAATCCTGCCTCGCGGCGGGTCGCCCCGATTGCCGGCTCGAATTCCACATGAAGGCGGCGCTCACGCCGGAGCTTCTCGGCGCCCTCGTGGCGCTGGGGGTTCTCGCGCTCATTCCGGTGGTGGTGAAGCGGCTGCGCGCGCGCACGACGCCGGACGCGCGAGAGCGCACGGATAATGCGTGATCCGTAACGCTGCGCGATCTACTATCCTCGTCCTTCCTCGTGCGTCCACTTGTCGGCTGGAGAAGGCATGGCGGAACGTCTGCAACCCGACATCTGCGTCATCGGCGCGGGCTCCGGCGGCCTCTCGGTCGCCGCCGCCGCGGCCGCCTTCGGCGTATCGGTGGTGTTGGTCGAGAAGGGCAAGATGGGGGGCGAATGTCTCAATACCGGCTGCGTGCCCTCGAAATCGCTGATCGCCGCCGCCAAGCACGCCCGCGCCGTCGCCGAGGCGCGCGCCTTCGGCGTATCGGCGGGAGCACCGGACATCGATTTCGGCAAGGTCCACCAGCACGTGCATGACGTCATCGCTGCGATCGCGCCGAACGATTCGAAGGAGCGCTTCAACGGTCTCGGTGTGCGGGTGATCGCAGGCGCCGCGCGCTTCAAGGACCGCAACACCGTTGTGGTCGGAGACGGGATCGAGATCGCGGCGCGGCGCTTCGTCATCGCGACCGGCTCCTCGCCATCGCTTCCGCCGATCGCGGGGCTCGAAGCGGTGCCCTACCTCACCAACGAAACCGTATTCGATCTCACCACGCGGCCGCAGCACCTGATCGTCATCGGCGCGGGTGCCATCGGCCTCGAACTTGCGCAAGCCTTTCGCCGCCTCGGCGCCGCGGTCACGGTCATAGAAGCGGCGCAGCCGCTCGCGCGCGAGGACGGCGAATGCGCGGCGATCGTGCTCGACGCCCTCGCGCGCGAGGGCGTTAACGTCCACAGCAACGTCGCGGTTACGCGCGTCGAGGGCACGGGTGCAGAGATCAAGGTGGTCGTTGGCGAGGGCGAGCCGGCGATCGAGGGCAGCCATCTCTTGATCGCGACCGGCCGCAGGGCGAACACCGACGGCCTCGCGCTCGAGCAAGCCGGCATCGCCTGCGACCGCAGCGGGATCGTGGTCAATAAGCGGCTCAAGACCGCCAACCGGCGCGTCTACGCCATCGGCGATGTCGCGGGTCGGGGGCAGTTCACCCATCTCGCCAATTACCATGCCGGGCTCGTCATCCGGAACGCGCTGTTTCGCCTGCCCGTCAAGGTGAACGAGGATCTCGTGCCGCGGGTCACCTTCACCGACCCCGAGCTTGCCCATGTCGGGCTCACCGAGGCGCAGGCGCGGGCACGCGGTTTGTCCGTCCGCTTGCTGCGTTGGCCCTATCACGAGAACGACCGCGCCCAGGCCGAGCGCGAGACGGTGGGGCATATCAAGGTCGTGACCGACGGCAGGGGCAAGATCCTCGGCGCCACCATCGTGGGCGTGGGCGCCGGCGAGCTGATTACCACCTGGACGCTGGCGATCAGCCGGGGCCTCCCGATCCGGGCACTTGCCGGTATCATAGTGCCGTATCCCACCCTGGCCGAGATTGGAAAACGCGCGGCGATTACCTATTTCACACCCAGTCTGACCAACATTTGGGTGCGGCGCATCATCGCGTTTATGCGCCGCTTCGGCTGAGCCGGGGCGCGAGGATCCATGGACACGACCGATCGACCCGCTGCGGCGGATGGGTCGAGCCGCGCGCGAGCGCGCATGGGGCTATCGGCCAAGCTTCTCGTTCTCACGCTGTCGTTCGTGATGATCGCGGAGGTGCTGATCTACGTGCCTTCGGTCGCCAACTTCCGGCTCAACTGGCTCAGCGACCGGCTATCGGCCGCCTATACCGCGGCGCTGGTGTTCGAGGCCGCGCCGAGCGGCATGGTCCCGGACACGGTCGCGCGCCAGATCCTCGAGAGCATCGGCGCGCACGCGGTCGCGCTGAAGATGGGCAATCAGCGGCGCCTGCTCGCGGCTTCGGACGTGCGGCGGCCGGTCACGCACGACATCGACATGCGCGACATGCCTTGGCACCGCGCCATCATCGAGGCCTTCGACACGCTCGTCTGCGTCGACGCCGACGTGATGCGGGTGGTGGGGCCGGCGCCCATGGGCGGCGAGTTCGTCGAGGTGGTGCTCGACGAGGCGCCGCTGCGCCGGGCGATGGTGGATTTCTCTATCCGCATCTTGATTCTGTCGCTGATCATTTCGGCGATCACCGCCTCGCTCGTCTATCTTTCGCTGCACTGGCTGCTGGTGCGGCCGATGCGGCGCATGACCGCCAACATGGTGGCGTTCCGCGCCGATCCGGAGAATCCCGCGCGCATCATGGCGGCGTCGGACCGCATGGACGAGATCGGCACCGCCGAGCGCGAGCTTGCCGCCATGCAGCTCAATCTCGCAACCTTGCTGCAACAAAAGAACCATCTCGCCGCGCTCGGGCTCGCGGTCTCCAAGATCAACCACGACCTGCGCAACCTCTTGTCCTCGGCCCAGCTCTTTTCCGAGCGCCTGGCGAAGATTTCCGACCCGCACGTGCAGCGCTTCGCGCCCAAGCTCATGCTGGCGCTGGAGCGCGCCATCGCCTTCTGCCAGTCGACCTTGTCCTACGGTCGCGTGCAGGAGCCGCCGCCCGACCGCCGCCTGATCGCGCTCGAGCCGCTGGTCGAGGACGTGCGCGAGACGCTGGGGCTCGATGGCGGCACGCCGGTGCGCTGGGTCGCCGCGGTCGAGCGCGGGCTCACCGTCGATGCTGATCCCGACCAGCTGTTCCGCATCCTGCTCAATCTCGCGCGCAACGCGGTGCAGGCGCTCGAAACGCGCGACGCCAAGGACCCCGGCAGCGACCAGATCCGCGTCACCGGCCGGCGCGAGGGCGCAGTGGTGCTGATCCAGGTCTCCGACACCGGCCCGGGACTCTCGGAGAAAGCCCGCGCGCATCTGTTCGAAGCCTTCCAGGGCTCGACCCGCACCGGCAGCGTCGGGCTCGGGCTCGCCATCGTCGCCGAGCTGGTGCGCGCCCACGGCGGCGAAATCCGCTTGGTCGAAGGCACCATCGGCGCGACCTTCCGCCTGTCGATCCCGGACCGTGCGGTCGATCTCGATATCCGCCGCGGCGAGCGCGCGCGGGCGTGAGGGGTGGCGGGCGCGGGCGGCGTGGCTGCGTGGCGAAGTAATCCGCGCTGAGTGACGAGGCGGTTGCTGGTTGCGCAGCGTCATTGCCGGGCTTGACCCGGCAATCCATCTGCTTCGCAAGAAATTTCGCGAAGCACGATGGACCCGCGGGTCAAGCCCGCGGGTGACGGTCGCGGGAAGGTTTGGTTCAACCCGCGCCTGAACGTTGGCGAACTTGCCATTACCGGCCGAAGCCTATAGCTAGAGCCCCGTTCCCAGCGGCTTTGGCTGCTCCGGGGACGTTTCCCGCGCGATGCGCAAGACGCGCCCGTAGCTCAGCTGGATAGAGCACCAGACTACGAATCTGGGGGTCGGGAGTTCGAATCTCTCCGGGCGCGCCACCTAGTACTCATCTGCGAACACCCAGTCTGGCCGTTCTGGCTCGCTAGAACGGCCTTTTCGAGCAAGTCCTTACTTCCTTTGATGCGGATTTGGTGGTCATCGACTTCAATGACGTCAATTAGCGACCGCAGGTACGCTTTCCGGAAGGGGACCGATCCGGTGCTGAAGTTCTCCCGCATTGTACGGCCGAAACGTTCGATCAGTGCCGGATCGATCTGGATCTGAGAGGCTGAATGCTCCTTGGCCCGTTCCAGCGCAGCTTTTGCCCGGTCCCGATCTGCCTTTAGTGTGTTCAACCGGTCCTTCAGCACCTCATCAACGTCGGTCAGCCCGTCTTCGACCAAGCGGTACAGCCGTTTGAGCTTATCTTCGGCATCGATCATCTCCCGCCGCAGAGTCGTAACCCGAGCATTGAGAGCTGCCGCCTGTTCCGCGCGATGCGCTCTCAGGGATCCAAGGATTACGGCAACCCGCTCGGGCTTAAAGAGACGCTCGAGTAGGTGTTCGGTGACTAGCTTGTCAAGCTTCTGCATCGCGATCGAACGCCCTTTGCACGCCGCTTTGCCCTTGGTCGCGTAGTTCGAGCAGGTGTAGTACCGATACACTCGTCCACCTTTCGAGGTGCCGGTGCGCAGGGTCATACCCCCGCGACAGGTCGCACAGACGGCCAACCCCGTCAGCAGAATTGGGCCCGTCGTCACGCGCGGCGCTTGTCTTTTTGGGCTGCGGGCATGCAGCTGTCGCTGGACCTGCTCGAAGGTGTCGGGCTCGATGATGGTAGGAACCGGGATCTCCACGACGTCATCTTCAGGTTTTCTCTCGCCTGTTTTTGAGGAGGCCTGATTAAACTTCCATCGGCCGATATAGATCGTATTCGTCAGCAGCTTATGGACTTGACCAACGCTGAAACTATTACCCCTGCGGGTCCGATATCCACGGCCATTCAGCCATTTGACGATTTCCTTGACCCCAAGCGCGCCCGAGCTGCCATCGCCGAGAAGATATAGCTTGAAAATGAGCCGTACCGTTTCG
>Ga0070699_100006469_pt1 | contig 10205 bp, 7 predicted proteins | sample KBSK1503metaG_FD_65473 | JGI IMG/M metagenome (GOLD analysis project Ga0070699, IMG submission 65473) | Corn, switchgrass and miscanthus rhizosphere microbial communities from Kellogg Biological Station, Michigan, USA - KBS K1-50-3 metaG | ecosystem: Host-associated > Plants > Roots >... | reverse complement strand
ACACCGACACTGCGAAGATACTCGTCGAGAAACTCCGTTCGTTGGCCCATACCGAAGGACCTGGTGCCTACTGGGCGCTCGAAACGAACACACCATTTTACGGCTGGGGACTGGCCGGGCGAGTGGAAACGACGGCGCGCGTGGTCCGGGCGCTCACCCGCTACTGTGTCTCTCAAAGTGCAGCTTGTGAAGACGAGCAGAAACTGGTCAACCGCGGTCTCGTGTTCCTGCTCAAACAGAAAGACAGGTACGGCGTGTGGTATTCGACGCAGGCAACCATCAACGTGCTTGACGCGATGCTGGCGATGTTGGCGACCAACCGTGTCACTGATGTGCGTGAGTCAGCGGCGGAGGTCGTTGTGAATGGCCGTACCGTGCAGACGATAACGATCCCGGCGGCGCGGGAATTGACCAGCCCGATTGCGATTGATCTTTCCCGGTTCTTAACGAGCGGCAATAACCGGGTCGAGATCAAGCGACCGGCCGGTGGACCATTCGCGTCGGTCCAGGCAATCGCTGATTATTACGTGCCGTGGTCCAATGCGGCTGAGAGCAAGAGTGATCTGCGATTGCAGGCGAAGTTTGACAAGACAGAGAGCAACACGAACGACGAGATTACGTGTCACGTCGAAGCTGAGCGAGTTGGATTCAGAGGTTACGGAATGATGCTCGCGGAGATCGGTTTGCCACCGGGTGCTGACGTCGATCGCAGCTCGCTGGAGACGGCGGTATCAAGTTCCGATTGGAGCCTGACCCGGTACGACGTGTTACCCGATCGAGTGGTGGTCTATCTCTGGCCACGCGCGGGCGGAGTTAAGTTCGACTTCAAATTCCGTCCACGCTTTGGGTTGAAAGCGAAGAGTGCGTCGTCGGTGATCTACGACTACTACAACCCCGACTCCCGCACAGTCGTAGCGCCATCAATCTTCAAAATCAAGTGAGCCACAAAAGGGCCACCAAAAGGGCCACAAAAAGGCACATAAGGCACAAAATAACAGCTTCTTTTATGTGCCTTGTGTGCCTTTTGTGGCCCTTTTGGTGGCTAAAGATTAGGAGTATTAAAGGTGTCGCCCTGACGGAGGTCGCCAGTCTCATAACCTTTCCGGAACCATCGCAGACGTTGTGCCGACGTGCCGTGCGTGAACGAATCAGGAACGACGTACCCCGCCGTCCGGCGCTGGATCTGATCGTCGCCGACTGCGCTCGCCGCACGTAACGCTTCCTCGATATCACCCGCTTCCAGCAGACCCTGACTCTGAACATGCCGCGCAAACACTCCGGCAAAGAAATCAGCCTGCAATTCGAGCCGCACCGACAACTGGTTCGCCTCGGCCTCACTCATGCGGCCCTGCATCGCATCTATGCGATCGGAGATGCCCAGCAGTTTCTGCACGTGATGACCAACCTCATGCGCGACGACATACGCCTGCGCGAAGTCTCCCGGCGCCTGAAATTCGCGCCGCAGTTGCTCGTAGAACGCGAGGTCGATATACACCTTCTCATCGCCCGGACAATAGAATGGACCAACCGCCGCGCCCGCAATCCCGCAAGCCGAACGGACTTGATCGGTGAAAAGCACCAGCGTCGGTTCGCGATACTGCCGCCCGTTCTGGCGAAACACGTCAGTCCAAACGTCCTCTGACTTTGCCAGTACCACCGCCACGAATTGTTTGAGTTCCTCTTCTTCGGCGTTTTGCGGGCGTGAGGTTTGGACTTGCGAAGGAGGATTGTTCGGCGCCTGCTCCAGCAGTGTGCGCGGATCGACGCCAAACACCAGCGCCAGGACCATCAGCAACAGCGTTCCCAAACCGCCGCCAGCTACGACTCTGCCCGCGGAAACTCCGCGCCGGTCTTCAATATTCGTGCTCTGACGCTGACCTCTCCAAAGCATACTGTTTGCCACCTCCGAATGGATGCAGTATCGCTGAGAGCCTCGTCCGGCTTTATGTCGTTAGCGTTAATTTTTAGTCACGCATCAGTTTTTCCATTCGTGCTAGCCGCGCGAGCATGTTCTCGTAAAGACGATCGGTCTTTTCGTGCAGGTGGGCCACTTCCATTTCGGCTTTGACGTTCACTTCATATTCAATGTCCGCACGCACACGATCTTTTTCCGCCTGGCGATTCTGACTCACGAGTACAAAGCACGATAGGAAAATTGCTTCCAATGAAACGATCATGGTGAGCAGCCCAAACGGATATGGATCGAATTTAGAAAAGCCGAACGGCAACGTGTTGAGCAGAATCCAAATGCCAAACCACGCGCCATTGATGATGAGAAACGGCATGCTGCCGCTAAACCATGCAATCCAGTCAGCAACGCGTTGTAATGGCGTGCTGTGTTCTTCCATCTCTTCGTTGACGTTGCGCGAGACGCGCGTGCGCAGCAGCTCGTCTGCCTTGCGCGTCATGGCGCTCATTGCTGCGAGCATGTGCAGCGCTGCGTCCGGTCGTTTCTGAAAGAGCAAAAGCAGATCGTCGCGGTCAAGCACGAGTAGTTCCGTATCAGTCAGTGCCAGTGCGGTTGCTGTACGTGGTCCAGTATCGAGTAACGAGAGCTCGCCAAATAGATCTCCTTCTTCGGCGACTGTCAAAACGATCTTCTGACCAGCTGTGTCCTTGATAAAGAGCTCGACTGAACCGGAACGAACGATAAACAACGAATCGCCCGGTTCGCCGGCCTGGAAAAGTGTTTCAGTAGCGTTGAGTTTAATTGCGTCGACAACGTCGGCAAGCGCACTTTTATCGTCCGCCTGCAAGAGTTCAAACAAATCAATCCCGGCCAACAAGCTGACGTCACATCCCATCGATTAGCTCCTCGAAAGTAGTGCGCTTACCGGCAGCGCCTGGGGGTGTAGCGTCATGGATGATAGGCCACCGACTGCGGCGGGGAAAGCGAGCGAAGCTTCTTTCGCACGATTGGTTTCACGCAAAGGCGCAAAGAAAGACGCAAGGGCGCTAAGTAAATCTTCTTTGCGGCTTTGCGTCTTTCTTTGCGCCTTTGCGTGAAACTTCTTCCAAAACCGAGCGCACAGTGTAGAATCCTCGACCGTTAAATCACAGTTCGGTTGAGGAGCCGATGAATGAAGGTTACTTCGCTTGTTGTTCTGGTTCTCGCACTTTTCAGTCAAAACAGTAAAGCCAACCCGACGCCGCAAGTACAACTTACCGTCACCGCCGTCAACAAACTCAAGCTGGCGCGACCCGGGGAGACCATCGAATTGACCGCGCAGGCGCTTGCGCCGCTCGGTGAAAAAGATCTGATGAAGATCCACGTGCGCGATGCTGCCGGTAAAGAAGTGCTGTGCCAGGCCGTCGATACTGACTACGACGAATTTCACAAACCGGATCTACTGATCTTCCAGGCTGACTTTGGGCCGAACGAAACCAAAACCTTCACCTTAACCTCGGGAAAAAAGCGCGAATACGCGAAGGAAGACTTCCGCGCGTACGGCCGTTTCGCGCGTGAGCGCTTCGACGACTTTGCCTGGGAGAACGATCGCGTCGCGCACCGTACTTACGGCAAAGCTCTGATCACGTGGAAAGGCGAGCCTCTCACGAGCAGCGCGATCGACATCTGGTCCAAACGCACCGAACGGATGGTCATTAACGATTGGTACATGGTCGATAACTACCACTCCGATCAGGGCGAAGGTGTCGATGCGTATTCCGCCGGGCCGACGCGCGGTTGTGGCGGAAACGGTATCTGGTCCAATGGACAGCTTTACATCCCTACGAACTTTGTCGATTCGCGCGTGCTTACGAACGGACCAATTCGCGTGATGTTCGAGCTTGTCTACGAACCGTTTGACGTGAATGGGACCAAAGTTTCGCAGGTTCTGAGAGTGTCGCTCGACGCGGGCAGTCAGTTGAACCGGTTTAGTCCTTCACTCCAGGCGGCTGGCGCCACTGATTCGCTGGCGATGGCAATCGGGTTGAAGAAAGTGAAGGACGAACAGAAGCAGTTCAATGCGGAACGCGGTTGGCTGACGATTTGGGAGCCGGTGGAAAAGAACCTGGGAATGCAGGGACTGGCGATCGTCGTCGATCCCCGTACGGTGGAAAAAGCCGCGGAAGACAAGTTGAATCACCTCGTCGTCTTGAAACCGGGAATTGCGACGCCTGTTTCTTACTGGGCCGGATTTGCCTGGGATCGCGCCGGAAAGATTACGTCGGCTGAAAGCTGGAATTCATATGTGGATCAGTTTGCGGAGCGGCTGCGGGCGCCGCTCGAGATAAGCGTCAAATGAAGCCTTACTTTTTCGTCGGCAAATACGCGTTATGGAGTAAGGAGAACTGCGATGATTCATAAGCTGGCGGCCCTGCTTGTCTTGATCACTCTCACCGGCGTGACTGCGTATACCCAGGAACGAGAAGTACCCAAACCGGTTCGCAGCAAGCTATTCAAACAAGTACTGACCGATTACCCCGACGTGCGTGATTGTGTGGAAAAGGAAGAAGGCGGAAATCGCGCGGCTGAAGAAAACATGTCGGTCACGGAAGTGGACGTGAATCGCGACGGCGTTTCCGAGTACGAAGTGGAGTTGTCTGGTCCCTGTACCTGCGGCATGGTGAACTGCTCGATCTATCTTTATCGCCAGAGCGCCAATGGTTACGAATCGCTTCTGCCGGACGCCGCCGGACTCGGTCTTGAATTACTCAAGACTTCGACGAACGGTTATCGCGATCTACAGGTTGATGCCCGCGACACCGCGGCTACTCAAGGCAACACGTTCTACAAATTCGACGGCAAACAGTATCGCGAGTCGCGCGCGACTATCACTCAGGTAGAAACCGGCGAAACCAAACCCGCTTACCGCCGTCTGCAATTCAAGCGTGGCAGCTCTTCGACCACGGTCCAGGGCAAAGTCTCGATCGCGTTGCCCGACACCTTTCTCCTCGGCGCTCGTGCCGGACAAACAATGACGGTTGAGCTCACTGCGCCACGCAAGTCGGTAAATTTCATGGTGATGAGCTCGCGCACCACAACGCTGCTGGCGAGCAACACCCGCAGTTGGACCGGCACTCTCCCTGAAACCGGCGACTACCACATCATCGTGGACGCGGATGAAAAAGCCAGCACTTATTCAATGACCATCACCATCAAATAAAAATCGGTTTTATGATCGGTGTCATCCGCGGCTCACTTGCCCGAATCCATATGCCACCCGACATTCACGAGCTCATCACCGCGTCTGACAAACATCTCAGTCGCGCGCCCGCTGGCCGTTGACCGGCTCCCATTGACCTCCGTCTCGTACAGGTAAGTCGTGTAGATGATTACGGTGTTGCCGTAAACCTGAATCTCAGTTTTTGGAAATTCCAATCGCACGAGCTTGCCGCCACTTTCAACAAAACGCTTCGCACCTGCCAGCACCGCTGCGCGATCCGACCAACCTTCACCGCCGTTGTCGATCGCGATCGTCTCTTCCGGAATCAACCGTTCCAACGTTGCGCGATCGTTAGTGAACCATGCTTTCCAGACTGTTTCGCGCGCGGTGAGTATTCGTTGACGCATCTGCGGCGTGATCGTCATCGACCGCGACATTTGCTCCGCGCGCCATTCCGGATCGACTGCCGTGTGTGAGGCGACTTGGATCCACCCTCCTTTTCGTTTCGCGTAAACATCCATGATGCGAAAACGTCGCAACGTGATCGTCGCATCGCCGTCTTTTCTTTGAAACTCGCCGACGAACGATGCGACGGCGAGCTCCGGACCATAGAAATGGACGTCGAAGTTTTCCATCTTGTACGTCGTGCCGGCTGGATAATAAGACGTCGACTTGGGTGCGTTCGCCGGTCGCGGCCACTCGATACCATTGGCTCGCATGTATTCGTCGATGCCTTTGATGGGCGTTTGTGTGCCTTCGAGTAAGCCGCGCCAGTCTTCGGAGTGCGTCGCGAAGATCTTGTCCTGATCGCCGTCGATGAATGCCTGGAAAATGCTCTCGATGTGCGCGCGGATGGCGGCCGCATCGGCCGGGCGTTCCTGGGCATTGGCCACAAGCGCGATCGCCAATATGCACAGCACTACTGGAAACTTTCGAATCATGGTCCACCTCCAAAATGTTTAGCCACAAAAAGGCACAAAAGGCACAAAATGATTTTTGACCAAAACGGTTAAGGAACTTCAGGGTCAAAATCAACAAATCATTTTGTGCCTTTTGTGCCTTTTTGTGGCAACAACAAATACGCGAGCGGCGCCTCTCCTGACGTGAACGGCATTGCGGCGCGTGCTGGTCCAGCGATACTGTGGCGCCGTGCGACTACCGCGCCTGCGCCCATGGATGATTGTCTCGGCTGCCTGGATCGTTCCAGCCGCCTTCGCTGTTATAAACCGGCTAGCACAGGCGCGGCTTCAGGGCTGGGAACCGGCCACAGTCCGTGAGCTGCTCTTCGAGTTTGGCGACTGGCTGCTCTACGCCTTTCTCACGCCCTTTGTCTTCGCGATCTCAAAGCGATGGCCACTCGCGCGTCCACGTCTCGGACGTCGCATCGTATTTCACCTCTTCATGTCGATCATGTTCTGCGTGGCGTGGGCCACGTGTGGCCAGGTGTTGCGGATGTTACTGCACGGGCTCGGGCAGTTCTGGCTGCGCGAGTGGTTGAGCTGGATCTTTATCACGTTGCCATTCGGCGTTGCGGTTTATCTCTGCGTGGTCGGGATCGAGCATGCAACGCGTTACTTCATCGATGCTCGCGAGCGCGAAGTGCAAATCGCGCGACTCTCAGAACAACTCTCCAGCGCTCGTTTCGCTGCGTTGCAGGCGCAACTCAATCCACACTTTCTTTTCAACACGCTCAACACGATCGCCGTACTTGTTCGCGACAACGATCGCGAAGGCGCCGTGAGTATTGTCGAACATCTGAGTGAACTGCTGCGCCGCACGCTCTCGCGACATCAGGCCAACGAAGTCAGTCTCGGCGAAGAACTGGACCTCGTGCGGCAATACGTCGCCATCGAGCAGGCGCGCTTTTCAGATCGCTTGCGACCGGAATTCAGCATTCCCGACACACTGCTCACCGCCGCGGTTCCGAGTTTTTCTTTGCAGCACTTAGTCGAGAATGCGATTCGTCACGGCATCGCTAAAGACTCCGATGCCGGTCTTCTGATCGTCACTGCCGAGCGTACCGGCGACATGCTGGTGATCACCGTCGTCAACGATGGCGTCAGTATTAATCCGGCGATTCCAATACCGCCGGGTCATGGTATCGACAACACGCGCGAGCGGCTGCGCGCGCTTTATGGTGACAATGCTTCACTCGAGATCGTTCCACGCGCGGAAGGCGGTACAATCGCGACGTTGCGCCTGCCTTATCGTGAGCTGCGTCCGGAGCCATACGATGAAACCACCTAGCTGGAAAGCACTGATCGCAGACGACGAGCCCGCCGCACGTCGCGGAGTTCGCCAGCTGCTCGCGAAATTTCCGGAGTTCACCGTCGCCGGAGAATGTCGCAACGGCGCCGAAGTGCTGGCCGCGCTCGATAATCTTGCCGCCGACGTAGTGTTTCTCGACATTCAAATGCCGGGCATCGATGGCTTCGAAGTCATCAAGCAACGGACCGTCGAGCGCATGCCGGCAGTTGTGTTTCTCACAGCGTTCGATCAGTTCGCGATCAAGGCTTTCGAAACTGAAGCCCTCGACTATCTCGTCAAGCCGGTGAGCGAAGCGCGTTTTGCGGCGACGATGAAGCGCTTGCTGAAACGTTTGCAGTCAGCGAGCGTGCCGCGCAACGAGACGATCATGGTTACGACGCCGCGCGGCGCAACCGTCCTGCACCTGAACGAGATCGACTGGATCGAAGCTGCCGGCAATTACTCGCAGTTGTGGGTCGGCACGCGTAGTTACTTTCTGCGTGAGTCGCTTCAGTTGCTGGAGAAGCGTGTGCATCGAAATGGATTTGTTCGCGTACACCGGCGCGCGCTCGTACGGCTCGAGAAGGTGCGTGAGCTGAGTCGCACGCGCGCGGGTGCGCCGGTCGCGGTGCTCGAAAGCGGTGTGCGTGTGCCGGTGTCGCGCCGGCGAAGTGCGTTGTTTGCCGCTGCGTTACGCCGACTAACAGCCTGAATACGCCGAAGGCGTTCGCTAATTTCAGCCCGGGGTTCGAGCATCGCGAGAACCCTGGGGACATAATTTCAAATCGCGGTCAAACCCTGAAAGGGTTAGGCGGTTAGCGAACCCTTTCAGGGTTCAATAACTATTCATGGTCTGATCCCAGGGTTGTCGCTGCGCTCCAACCCTGGGCTGAAATTAGCGAACGCCTTCGTATTCATTTTCAATTTCAAACTGATGCACTACTGATTAACCAAAGATCTTGTCAATTCGCTGAACCTGTCATTTAATTAGCCCGCCATCGATGTCTTCACATTTCCAGTATGAGGTTGCTAATGAGCGTATCTTCCCGCGCCCTGGTCGAGTTGGTCCTGCTTGGTCCTTCGAATGATCGACGACAGTTACAGGACTCGCCGGTGCTGGGCGATGTTTGGATCGCGTATGCCGTCAAACCGGCGACGGCGATAGATCTGCTGATCACGCCGCACAAGAGTTGTCCCGCCGGACCAGTCGCCGTAAAGATTGCGGAACGGCTCAAGGAGTTGAAAATCAAACGTAAGAAGAGCGAGGAATCGAAGGTCGCTTATCTCCAGGGACTGGTGGCGGCCCGGCTCTTTTTCGAAGAGTTGATGCACGTCATAGTGCCGATGACGCAATGGTGGAACGATAAAAAGATTCAACAGGCACTAAAGGCATACGGTAAAGGTGATCGCCTGAAAGAAAAAATTCAGATCATCGTTGACTGGGCCAAGGCGCAAACCGAAGAGGACCAGGAAGAGGCCGCCGAGAAATTCGCCACGTTCACCGCGCTCGATCGCTACACCAGTTTGGCGGCGATCATTTTGTGGGCCGCAACTGAGAACCGGGACCAGGGCTCGTCACTCAGCGCCGGCGACGCGCTGGAAAAGGTCGACAGCCCCGATCTGATCGCGAAAAGATTCAACGACGCATTCAAGCCGATCTTGAAAGCAGATAAGACGAACGGCGAACCGCAGATCTGGCAGGTGTCGCTTAATCGCAAAGCCTTGCCGGCGCTCGAGCGATCGGTACCTTCGGTAAAAGGCGACGCGGCGCGCACGTTGTTCCGGGTGAGGTGCGACAAGATCACGTGGGCCGTGCTTGATTCCGGAATCGACGGCAATCATCCCGCGTTCAAAGGCAGGGATGGAGCGAGTCGGATCCTCAAGGCTTTCGACTTCAGCAACATTCGCGAGATTGTGAGTCTCGACAACCAGGACACGCAGACCGACGCGTTCAAGACTCGTTTGAAAGCCCTGCTGGCGGCCCCGTTGCAGCAGAAGCTGAAAGCGAAGGACGCGATCGATACGCTAAAAGCGTTGGCTGACGACGCCGCGAACGATCGCCCGATTCACTGGGAGCTGGTCGAGAAGTTCATCGCGATCAAACCAACGACACCTCCGACTGGCGGTCACGGCACGCACGTCGGCGGCATCATCGGCGCCGCTGCAGCGCCTGACAGTGGTTTCGCTGACGGCATGTGCCCGGACATTAATCTTTACGACTTTCGCGTGCTCGCCAAGTCGCTCGAAGATACTGAATTTGCGATTATCGCGGCGTTGCAGTACCTGCGTTATTTAAATGAGCGACACACTTATCTCAGCATTCACGGCGCGAACTTGAGTCTCTCGATCCCGCACGACGTGCGCAATTTCGCATGTGGCCGCACGCCGATTTGCAACGAATGTGAACGACTGGTCGAAAGCGGTGTGGTCGTGGTTGCCGCTGCGGGTAATCTCGGCTACCAGCGATTTGAAACCAAGGACGGTTCTTACGAAGGTTACACCGCGTTCAGTATCACTGATCCGGGTAACGCCGATAGCGTGATTACTGTCGGCGCGACGCACCGGTTCAAGCCGCACACTTACGGCGTCAGCTTCTTCTCTAGTCGTGGTCCAACCGGCGACGGGCGGCTCAAACCCGATCTGGTTGCGCCGGGCGAGCGGATCGAGTCGTCGTTGCCTAACGGAGAATGGGGCGAGCTCGACGGCACGAGTATGGCGGCTCCACATGTGAGTGGTGCGGCGGCGATGTTGCTGGCCCGTTATGACGAGCTCATCGGCGAGCCGCGCCGGATTAAACGCATACTCTGCAAGAGCGCTACTGATCTCGAACGTGAGCGTAGTTTCCAGGGC
>Ga0070699_100006468_pt1 | contig 10207 bp, 10 predicted proteins | sample KBSK1503metaG_FD_65473 | JGI IMG/M metagenome (GOLD analysis project Ga0070699, IMG submission 65473) | Corn, switchgrass and miscanthus rhizosphere microbial communities from Kellogg Biological Station, Michigan, USA - KBS K1-50-3 metaG | ecosystem: Host-associated > Plants > Roots >... | reverse complement strand
GGCGAGGAGGCGGGGCGCGTCTACCGCATCGGCATCGAGGCGTCGCGGGACTGGACCAAGGTGAGCACTCCGCGCGCCGTCCTCATGGCCGGCCAGCAGACCTGGTCGGCGTCGGCGGTCGTCTTGAAGGGGCTCGTCCTGATGTTCCAGGGGCGCGTCTCGCCGCGCGAGCTGGGCGGGCCGATCGCGATCGCCCGGGCCGCCGGCCAGCAGGCCCGTGCGGGCGCGCGTTACTTCCTGACCATGCTCGCCTTCCTCTCGATCAACCTCGGCGTGCTCAACCTGTTGCCCATCCCGGCCCTCGACGGCGGGCACCTCGCCTTCTTCGCGATCGAGGGGCTGATCCGCCGTCCGCTCCGCCAGCGCCACCGCGAGCTCGCGCAGCAGGTGGGGCTGCTCCTGCTCATCACCCTGATGGTCTTCGTCTTCTACAACGACATCCACCGTCTCGTTCAGGGCTGATCCCACGGGCGATCACCGCTCCCGTCCGCTGACGGTCCTGGGGCTCGACACCGCCACCTGGACGGCGGCCGTGGGGGTGGTGCGCGACGGCGTGGTGCTCGCCGAGGCGGTGCAGCAGGAGTCGCGCTCGCACGCGCAGGCGCTGCCGTCGCTGGTCGAGCGGGTCCTCGCCCAGGCGGGGCTCGGCCTCCAGGCGTGCGACGGGCTCGCGGTCTCGATCGGGCCAGGCTCCTTCACCGGGCTCCGCATCGGTCTCGGCTACGCCAAGGGCGTCGCGTTCGCCGGCCGCGTCCCGCTGGTCGCCGTCCCCACGCTCGAGGCGCTCGCCTGGGCGGCCGACGCCGGCCCCGGGGAACGCATCTGCGCCGCGCTCGACGCCCGAAAGGGCGAAGTGTACGCCGCCCTCTTCGAGTCGACGCCGGCGGGCCCGCGCCGGGTGACGCCGGACCTCGCCCTGCGCCCGTCCGACCTCGCCGTCCGGATCGAACCCCCGTGCGTGCTCGTGGGCGACGCGGGCGCCGTCTATCGCGACGTCTTCGCCGCGCGGGCAACCGTCCGTCCGTTTACGACGCACCATCCGCGCGGCGGCATCGTGGCGCGGCTCGGCTGGCAGCGTCTCGTCGCGGGCGAGGCGGCGAACCCGGGCGACCTCGAGCCGGTCTACGTTCGTCCTCCCGAAGCGGAGCTCGCGCGTTCGGCGTCGCGTTGACAAGCCGTTTTACCCCGCGATAAGGTTTTTCACGCGATGGAGAAGAAGGACGAGGAGCTGATCCAGTCGTTGCTGGACCGGGAGCCCGAGCTCAAGCGTCACTACGACGAACACGTCGATCTCGAGCGTCGCCTCGCCGCGTACCAGCAGAAGCTGCACCTCACCACCGAGGAAGAGATCGAGAAGAAGCGGCTGCAGAAGCTCAAGCTCGCGGGTAAGGACAAGATCATGGAGATCCTGTCCCGCTACCGTCCACACTGAGCCCATGCGACACACCATTTCCGTCCTCGTGGAGAACGAGTTCGGCGTCCTCGCCCGGGTCGCCGGCCTCTTCAGCGGACGCGGCTTCAACATCGAGAGCCTGTCGGTCGCCGAGACGATGGACCCCACCGTGTCGCGAATCACCCTCGTCACGCGCGGCGACGATCAGGTGCTCGAGCAGATCGAGAAGCAGCTCTACAAGCTGATCGCGGTCGTCCAGCTCACCGACTTCACGGGCACGGAGCATGTCGAGCGCGAGCTCGTGCTCATCAAGGTGGACGCCGACGAGCGGACGCGTGGCGAGGTGATGAACATCGTCGACATCTTCCGCGGGAAGATCATCGACGTCTCGCCCCATTCCTACGTGGTCGAGGTGACAGGCACCGAGGACAAGATCAGCGCGCTGATCGAGCTGCTGAAGCCGATCGGCATCCGGGAGATCGTGCGGACCGGCAAGGTGGCCATGTTCCGTGGCACGCGAGTGCTCGCCGCGGACGGCAACGAGAAGGAGCGGGCGGCATCATGAACATCTATCACGACCGCGACGCGAGCCTGGCACCGCTCCAGGGCAAGAAGATCGCCGTCATCGGCTACGGCAGCCAGGGGCACGCGCATGCGCTCAACCTGCGCGACAGCGGGATGGACGTCCGCGTGGGGTTGCGCGCCGACAGCACGTCGCGGGGCAAGGCCGAGGCAGCCGGTCTCCGCGTCGTCGACACCGCCACGGCGGCGCGCGAGGGCGACGTCGTCATGATCCTCGTCCCCGACGAGCAGGGGGCCGAGATCTACGAAGGCGACATCGCGCCCGGGCTGCGGGCAGGTAACTACCTGGCGTTCGGTCACGGGTTCAACATCCACTACAAGAAGATCGTCCCGCCCGCCGACGTGAACGTCTTCATGGTCGCGCCCAAGGGGCCGGGCCACCTGGTGCGCAGCGAGTACGAGAAGGGACGGGGCGTCCCGTGCCTCCTCGCCATCGCCCAGGATCCGAGCGGCGACACGAAGCCGCTCGGCCTGGCGTACGCCAAGGGGATCGGCGGGACGCGTGCCGCGGTGCTCGAGACCACCTTCAAGGAAGAGACCGAGACCGACCTCTTCGGCGAGCAGTCCGTGCTGTGCGGCGGGCTCACCGAGCTCATCCGCGCCGGCTACGAGACCCTGGTCGAGGCCGGCTACTCGCCCGAGATGGCGTATTTCGAGTGCCTGCACGAGGTGAAGCTGATCGTCGACCTCATCTACGAGGGCGGCATCGCCAACATGCGCTACTCGATCAGCAATACGGCGGAATACGGCGACATGACGCGCGGCAAGCGGGTCATCGGACCCGAGGCGCGCAAGGCGATGAAGGCGATCCTCGGCGACATCCAGTCCGGCAAGTTCGCCGACGAGTGGATCACGGAGCATCGGTGCGGGGCGCCGCACTTCCGGGAGCTCCGCAAGGAGGCGGCCAAGCACCCGGTGGAGGACGTCGGCGCGCGCCTGCGCGCGTTGATGCCCTGGCTCGCGTCCAACCGCCTGGTCGACCGCTCGCGCAACTGAGGAGGGAGCTGCGGCGATCGCACGTGAAGGCTGGCCGGTGATCGGGATGGCGGCGGGCGTCCTCGGGCTCGTCGCCGCCGTCGGCACCGCGGCCGGTCACCCGGCAGCCATCGTGCCACTCGTCGTCGGGCTCGGCCTCTGTCTCAACTTCTTCCGCGACCCCGAACGTGCGCCACCGCCCGGCGAGCATCTGGTCCTCTCGCCGGCCGACGGGCGGGTCGTCGCCGTCGTCCCGGAGCGGGAGGAGCGGTTCCTCGGCGCCGCCGCCACCCGCATCAGCATCTTCATGTCGCCGCTCAACGTGCACGTGAACCGCAACCCCGTGAGCGGGATCGTCGAGCGCGTCCAGCACACCGCGGGCAGGTTCCGGGCGGCGTTCGCCGACAAGGCGTCGCTCGACAACGAGCGGAACGCCCTCGTGCTCGAGAGCCGCGGCCGGCGCTATCTGATGGTGCAGATCGCGGGCGCGATGGCGCGGCGGATCGTCTGCCGGGTCGCCCCGGGCGAGCGTGTGCGACGCGGGGAGCGGTGCGGGCTCATCATGTTCGGGTCGCGGGTGGACCTCTTCGTGCCCGCCGACGTGCGGCCGCGCGTCCAGGTCGGTGACCGGGTGCAGGCGGGGACGACCGTCGTCGCGGAGGAGCCCGCGTGAGCGACACGCCCGGCATCCGGATCATCCCCGGCCGCCGGCGGCGGCGCATCCCGCCGCTCCGGCGCGGCGTCTACCTCCTGCCCAACCTGTTCACGTCAGCGGGTCTGATCTCGGGCTTCTACTCGATCATCGCCACGCTCGGTCATCGCTACGAGCTCGCGGCGATCATGATCCTCGTCGCCCAGGCGTGCGACGTGCTGGACGGCCGGATCGCGCGCCTCACCCGTTCGGCCAGCTCCTTCGGCGAGCAGTACGACTCGCTCGCGGACCTGGTGGCGTTCGGCGTCGCGCCTGGCATCCTCGTCTACCAGTGGGCGCTCGTGCCGTGGGGACGCTGGGGCTGGCTCGCGGCGACGCTCTACGTGACCTGCGGCGCGCTGCGGCTCGCGCGTTTCAACGTGCAGGTGGGGTCGGTCGAGAAGCGGCACTTCGTCGGCCTCCCGATCCCGGCCGCGGCCGACGTCATCGCGACCACGGTGCTGCTCTTCTACTACTTCGGGGGCGCGCGCGAGCCGAACAAGCGCATCCTCATGCTGCTCGTGATCTACGCCGTCGCCGGCCTCATGGTGAGCGAGATCCGGTACTTCTCCTTCAAGGAGATCCGCCTTCAACACCGCCACCCCTTCCAGGTGCTCCTCGGACTCATCCTGCTCATCATGCTGACCATCGCCGCGCCGCAGCCGGTCCTCTTCCTCGGGATCGTGACCTACGCGCTCTCCGGGCCGGTCGTCTATCTCGTCCGGCTGCTCGCCGGGCGCCGGCGGATGGCGGCGCGGGCGGGCCAGCCGCCTGGCGCCCGTGCGGGTGTCTTCCGGAGCACTACCCCCACGCCGCCGATCTAGGCTCTCCCGGCTGCAGCTACACCACTTCGACGCGGGCACGTACGCCCGTCTCGCGCGAGTCGGGCTGGACACGCCCGGCCTCGTCGAGGCAGAGAAGCGGCTCATGGCCGGTGCGCGGGTCGAGGGTCTGGAGGAATCCCCGTGAAGGCGGAAGCGCTGGCCGCCGAGCTCGACCCGGTCGAGTGGTCGAAGAAGGATTTCACCGAGCGAGTGCGCATCGGGACCCAGGCCTACGTGGCCGGGGGAATCGGATACCCGCTGGCCGCGTACCTGTTCCACGCCGTCAAGCTGTCGCTGTTCATCCTCGGCTGGATGTTCTTCTGTCGCTTCACGCCCGGGCTCGGTGGCTTCTCGGGCTTCAGCACGTGGATCTTCCATGGGACCGCGTTCCAGAAGGCTTTTCTCTGGGCCAGCCTGGTCGAGGTGATGGGCTTCGGGTGCATGAGCGGACCGCTCGGCCTCAGGATCTGGCCGCCGTTCACGGCCTGCCTCCATTTCCTGCGCCCCGGCACGATCAAGCTGCCGGCGTTCCCGGATCTGCCGGTGTTCGGCGGGAAGACGCGGACCCTGCTCGACGTCACCCTCTACGCGGCGCTGCTCGGGTCGCTCCTGCGCGCGCTGGTGCAGCCCGAGATCGCTGCGACGCATCTTTGGCCGATCGTCGTTCTCCTCCCGTTCTGCGGCCTCGGCGACCGGACGATCTTCCTCGCCGCTCGGGTCGAGCACCACTTCGCCATGATCGTCTGCTTCCTGCTCGCCGGGAACTGGATCGCCGCCTGCAAGTGGGTCCAGCTCGCCATCTGGTTCTGGGCCGGCGTCTCGAAGCTCACGGTCGCGTTCGCGTACGTCGTGCCGATCATGACGGCCAACAATCCCCTGCTGAAGAGCCAGGCGCTGCGCCGGCGCCTGTTCGTCTCGTACCCCCACGACCTCCGGCCGTCGCTCCTGGCGAAGGTGATGGCGCACGCGGGCGGGTTCCTCGAGTTCGCCGCGCCCCTCACGCTGCTCTTCGTCACCCGGGATGGGCCGCTTCTTTACCTGGGCATGTTCTGGGTGCTCACCTTGCACGGGTTCATCCTCAGCAATCTGCCGATCGCGGCGGTGTTCGAGTGGAACGTCCTCAGCGTCTACGCTGCGTTCTTCCTGTTCTACGGCCACCCCGACGTGAGTCTCTTCGCCGTCGGGTCCGTACCGCTCGCCATCTACCTGGTCATCGCCCTGCTTCTGCTGCCGCTGATCGGCAACCTGTTCCCGGCGAGGGTCTCCTTTCTGGTCGCGATGCGGTACTACGCGGGGAACTGGGCGTGGAACGCGTGGCTCTTCCGGAACGGGAGCCACAGGAAGCTCCACGGGCTGAAGCGAGCCGCACCGCTCCTCATCGAACAGCTGCAGCGCTACGTGCCTCCCGAGCAAGCCGTCCAGGCCGACTCAGGCTTCCTCGCCTTTCGAGCCCTCCACCTCCAGGGTCGGATCCTGGGCATGCTGCTCCCGAGGGCGACCGACGGGAACCCGTTCCAGGAATATACCTACGTCGACGGCGAGGCGGTCGCTGGATCGGTCGTGGGATGGAACTTCGGGGAAGGCCACCTGGCTGACGAGCGGCTGCTCGGGGCAGTGCAGGAGCACTGTCACTTCGAAGAGGGCGAGCTCCGCGTGATTTGCGTCGAGGCGCAGCCCATCCTCGGCTCGACGCTGCACTGGCGCATCGTCGACGCCAAGCGCGGGATGCTCGGCGAGGGGCACGCGGAGCTCTCGGAGCTCGCCCGGCGCAAGCCCTGGGACTACGGCGACATCTGAGCGACGTGGACGACGCCGTCGTCGTCGGCTCCGGCCCGAACGGGCTCGCCGCCGCCATCGAGCTCGCACGGGCCGGCGCATCCGTACGCCTGCTCGAAGCTCGAGACGAGATCGGCGGCGGGATTCGCAGCGCGGAGCTCACGCTTCCCGGTTTCGTCCACGACGTCTGTTCGGGCTGCCACCCGCTGGGGCTGCTCTCCCCCTGGTTCCGGACCCTAGACCTCGACCGCCACGGCCTGCGGTGGATTCGCCCGACCGCCTCCGTCGCGCATCCGCTGGACGACGGACCGGCCGTGCTGCTGCGGCGGTCGCTCCGCGAGACCGCGGGGGACCTCGGCGCTGATGCACGCGCCTACGAGAAGCTCTTCACCCCGTTCCTCCGCAATCCGCACGCGCTCCTAGACGACCTCCTCGGTCCGCTTCGCATCCCGAAGCACCCGATCCAGCTCGCCCGCTTCGGCCTCCCGGGGCTTCTCCCTGCGGCAGGCTCGTTTCGCGCCCGATTTCGCGGCGAACGTGCCCGGGCGTTGCTCGCCGGCTGCGCCGCGCACTCGATCCTGCCGCTCGAGAGGCCGCTCACCGCCGCCGTGGGCATGCTCTTCGCGCTCACCGCCCACGTCGACGACTGGCCCGTCGCGGCGGGCGGTTCGCAGTCGATCGCCCGCGCGCTCGGCTCGTCCCTCCGGGAGCTCGGCGGTCGCATCGAGACGGGCGTGTACGTCCGCTCGCTCGGGGATATTCCTCCAGCAGGCGTCGTCCTCTTCGATACGAGCCCGGCACAGCTCGCCGACATCTGCGCTCCGCTCCTGCCTGCAGGCTACCTCCGGCGCCTGCGCCGCTTTCGCTACGGCCCCGGCGCGTTCAAGCTCGACTGGGCTCTCGACGGACCGATCCCATGGCGCGACCCGCGGGTGCTGGAAGCGTCGACCGTGCATCTCGGGGGTACGCTCGACGAGATCGCCGCCGCCGAGGCCGCGGTGTGGCGCGGGGAGCATCCCGAGCGGCCTTTCGTGCTCCTGGTTCAACAGAGCCAGTTCGACCCGGGCCGGGCGCCCGCAGGCAAGCACACGGGGTACGCCTACTGTCACGTCCCTGCCGGGTCGACGGCGGATCTGACCGACGTCGTCGAGCGGCAGATCGAGCGCTTTGCGCCGGGCTTCCGTGATCGCATCCTCGCGCGCCACCGCATGCGCACGGCGGATCTCGAGAACGAGAACCCGAATTACGTCGGCGGTGCGATCACGGGAGGTGTGGCCGACCTCTTTCAGTTCTTCACGCGGCCGGTGGCACGGCTCGACCCGTACTCGACCCCCAATCCCCGTCTGTTCCTCTGCTCGGCATCGACTCCGCCGGGCGGCGGCGTCCACGGGATGTGCGGCTACTTCGCGGCGCGGAGCGCCGTCCGGCGGCTCGAGAGGATACGCGAGCCTCCGCCGCCTCTCGGCGGTGCCCGGCACCCCTCGTGAGGGCGTCCGTCGTGCGCCGCAGCTACCGCCGATACTGGCCGGTGTCGATCATCTCCGCGATGTCGCGCCCGACGGTCCGGATGCACTTCTGGACGAGGTCGCGCGCGCTGCCACCCCACATGTTCGCCATCCCGGACGCTACGCGCTCGTCCCGGAACGTACCGAGCTGCGTCCCGTCGGCGCGCATGACCTCCCCCTCGGCGGCGAACCGCCCCCCGCCGGCACCGAACCCGATCAACACACGCGCTGCCCGGCTGCCCCCATCGATCAGGGCGACCCGCCCGCGGACGACCGTGCCGCGCGCAGGTGTTCCGCCGGCGCGCACCACCTCGGCACGGTGGCCGCGGTTCCGCAGCTCGGCTGCGATTTCCGATGCGAGCGCCAGGCCGAAGGTGTCGTAGGGCTCGTCGTAGTTGACCCACGCGCCTTCGGTGGTGAACTCCACCACGCTCACCGGCTCGCCGGAGATCTGTTGACCCGGGACGGCCCGCCCCTTCGGCCCTCCACATCCCGCCGCCATCGCCGCGCTCAGCACCGCGACTGCGCACGCCTTGCTTCTCATGGCGTCTCCTCCGCGATCATCTGGTCGCAGCGGTCACGTACCCGGGAGGTGGCGACGCTGTCAAGATGGTTTGATCGGCCGAGACGCGCTCGCCATTCGAGTTGACAAGTATCGCTCTATGGGACGCGCTTACCAAATCCTTCCAATTCCAGCCGGCCACTGTTCTGACCACGCTATCGAGCCGATCAGGGCACCGGCGCGGTCCGGCGATCACGACCGCGGCCGCTCGTCGACGCCGACGAGCCCGTACCGACGCCAGCCCGCAGCAGCGAGCCAAGTCCGAGGCCTCGCCACCGGTGAGGGCTCCTCCGGCCCAGAACCAGGCGGCTCTCTCCATCCCTCGAACCACCGCGCCGACGAGCAGTCATCGAACCCCGTCGCCCCGGGCGCGTGCTTCTTCCGATTCATGAGCACATACACCAGCCCGTGGCGTACCTCGCGCGGCGTAGTGAGCGCGCGGGCATGGTAGCGCCCGGCCCACACGGCGCCCCGCCGGCCGAGAGCGCGGTTCACGGAGCGGGCGACCCGGATGGCGAGGCCGCGGATGCCGCGCAGCAAGTGATCGCGGTTGTCGGCCTCGACCAGGAGATGAAGATGATCGTCCTGTGTGGAGAAATGAAGGATCCGGAACCCGCGGTGGGAGGTGGCGGCGAGAGCGTGGCGCACGGCGGGGAAGACCCGGCCGGCCCGGAGGCAGCGGATGGCGTGCGTGGTGCGCAATGTGACGTGGACGGGATGCGCCGCCGTGTGCGGCGGGCGCGCACGATGGGGTACGCCGGGCCTGCGTCCCGGCGTCGGCTTGCGACCCGCGCCGGGGCGACGGCCGCCCCAGGTGGGCGGGGTGGGGAGGGAGAGCTGAATGTGCCGGGCCATGGCGGATCGCTTGATTGGGCTATAAACTACACTACTTATCATTGATAGTCAAGCAACACGGAGTCAAGCAACACGGATGAAACCATGCACGGGTGCCGGCTCACGCAAAGCTGTCTCGGGCGGTGCGCGTACGCGGCGCCCCCCCACAGCGTCTGTGCCTTGGCGAGCGTCTCTGCCGCGCGCGTGCCGCGGGCCGTCGGGCAGCATGGTCTAAGGAGCGGGCGGTCCGACGAGCGGCTGGTCCCTCCAAGCCCGGCTCAATGCCCGTTCTGGCGGCACGCTATCGAGCCATCCGGGGCGGACAGAGCGGCTGTCGATAACCAGGGCAGCTGAGCGCGGAGACCCTGCCGGGCGGGCCCTGGACCGTCAGGCTCCGGGCAACAACCGGGACGGGCCGAATGTCCCTCACCGCGATCACCCACATTCGGCCGCTCGAGGGGCTCGATCGGCTTCGGCATGCGCCGGTGCAGCCGATTTGAGCTTGACAAGCCCGCGCGACGCGGGTAACGCCTTGACCCAGTGAACGCGCTGTCCCTACTCTTGCTCGGACTGGCCCTGGGCCTGCTGCTTAGCAGCCCGCCCGCGGCTCTCGCCCGAGCGTAGGGACTCGAGAACCCAAGCTCAGCGAGATGCCACGGGCGGACCCTCCGCTCGTGGCTTTTTTGTTTCCGGGCCACGAGCCGGGCGGTCCGTCGAAGGAAAGGAGACGAAGATGGACCGGGTTCAGATCTTCGACACGACGCTGCGCGACGGCGAGCAGTCGCCCGGCGCGACCATGAACGTGGAGGAGAAGCTGGCGATCGCCCGCCAGCTCGAGCACCTCGGGGTCGACGTGATCGAGGCCGGCTTTGCGGCGTCGTCGGAGGGCGACTTCGAGGCGGTGCGGCGCGTCGCGGAGGTCGTCGCGCGGCCGATCGTGCTCTCGCTGGCGCGCACGCGGGAGCAGGACGTCGACCGCGCCGTCCGCGCCGTCGAGCACGCCAAGCGGCCCGGCATCCACATCTTCATCGCCACCTCCGACATCCACCTGAAGCACAAGCTCAT
>Ga0070699_100006467_pt1 | contig 10208 bp, 12 predicted proteins | sample KBSK1503metaG_FD_65473 | JGI IMG/M metagenome (GOLD analysis project Ga0070699, IMG submission 65473) | Corn, switchgrass and miscanthus rhizosphere microbial communities from Kellogg Biological Station, Michigan, USA - KBS K1-50-3 metaG | ecosystem: Host-associated > Plants > Roots >... | reverse complement strand
GCTGAAGTGGGAGGAGATCAACAAGAAGCTCGATCCGAAGAAATTCAATCTGCGCACGATGCCCGATCGCGTGGCCAAGGTCGGCGACCTGTGGGAGGCGATTACAAAGAAACGCGCCAAATTGCCGTCGCTGAAATGAGCCGCGAGCAGTGGCTGGCGCGCCAGTTTCCGGCCGAAAAACTACCCATCGCCGACATCATTCGCCGTACCGGATGGATCCACACCGCCGGCGGAACCGGTCCATACCTGTCGCTCAAGGCACGCCACCCGGCGCTACATCGTCAACATGTTGATGATCTCGTCTATCGGCGGTTCCAGATCCTCGAGCTTCCCAGCGTGCGCGACTCGACGATGCTCGTGCCGCGAGAGGACGCGGCCATCGCGCTGGCCGCCGGCCGTCGATCGTTCGCTGCCCGACTGAAGAAAATTGCTGTCGAAAGGAAGGAAATCGACAGGCTGGCCGATCGAATCCTGAAGGCGATCGGCGATGGCGTCCGCGGCCCGGACACTCTCCGCGACGAGATCCCGCCTCGACTCATCCGCGACCTTGGCGATGCCGGCAAGAAACTCGGGTTTCCATCGACGCTGCCGATCGCGCTTCGACTTCTGCAGGTCGAGGGCCGCGTGTTGCGTCTTGCCGAAGATTTTCGTCTCGATGCCAAAAGGTACTTTTATCGACGATGGCCGGATTCGCTGCCGATCCACGATTTTGCGGAAGATCTCGATGCCTTACTCGCAGAGCGATTTCTGACATGGGCGGCGCCGGCCACAGCAGACGATTTCGCGTTCTGGGCGGGCATCGGCAAGACCGCCGCAAAGAAAGCTCTGAGTGGAGGGCAGCCGCCCCCGGCTGCGGGCGGTGGTGCGCGAGGTGTGATCCTCCTCCCGTTTCGCGACAACTACTTTCAGCTCCATCGAGGCCTGACTGCATTCGCGAAAGGGGTCGAGCTGCTCGACATGAGCAACAAGCCGGCGCCGATCGAAAAACTCGCTTCGCTGCACCACAATGCCATCGTCGTCGACGGCGAGCTAAGAGGAATCTGGGAATATGACCAGAGCGCAGAGCAAGTGATCTGGAGAATGTTTCGGAAGACGCGCGGCGTCGAAGAAGCGATCGCAGAGTTGCAACACTTCATCCGCGAGGAGCTCGGCGACCATAAGTTCTACGCCTTCGACCACGGCCGGACGCGCGAGGTGCGGTTGACGTTCATCCGTCAGATGTCATCCCGAGCGTAGCGAGGGATCGGTGAGTGCGGGAGGCACAAGCCTGCAGGTTCGCGCCACCCTCCCACACCGGTTCCTCGCTACGCTCGGAATGACATATAAAGTGACGCGATGCAGCGGGCGATCATTACCGGCGCCTCCAGCGGAATCGGCGAAGCGATAGCGCGGGAGTTTTCGCGGCGCGGGTACGCGCTCGCGCTGCTTGCGCGTCGCGCCGATCTGCTCGAGAAGCTTGCCAGCGAACTGCCGAACGCGATCCCCATCCCGTGTGATGTCACCGACGCGGCCGCTGTCCGCGACGCCGTTATGCGCGCGGGAGAGATCGGCGTGGCCGTCGCCAACGCCGGCGTCGGCACGACAGGGTGGGCGGCGAAGTCTGTCTCCGAAGCCGAGCGGATGATGCGCGTCAACTATTTCGGCATGCTGTACCTCTTCGATGCAGTGATCCCGCAGATGATGGAGCGCCGCTCCGGTCACTTCGCCGGCATTGCTTCGATTGCTGGATTGCGCGGATTTCCGACGGCGTCGGGCTACTCCGCAAGTAAAGCGGCCATGCAGGCGTTTCTGGAATCGGCGCGCGTCGAGTTGGCGCCGTTCGGCATCCGCGTTACGACCGTGAATCCCGGATTCATCGCCACTGCCATGACCGAGAAGAATACATTCAAGATGCCTTTCCTGATGACGACGGAGCGCGCAGCGAAAATCATCGTCGACGGCATCGAGCGCGGCGCGCGGATCGTGGAGTTTCCGTGGCAGATGTCTGCGCTGACTCGGTTCTCACGTGCGCTCCCGGCGTGGATCACTGACAGAATGATGGGCGGGTACTCCCGATGAAGCGGCTGTTTCGCGAAACGCTTTGGGTGCGCGGATGGGCTTTCAAGAACGTCTTCCTCCTGTGGTTCGTCAAGCCGTCGATCGCGCAACTCGACGACGACCGCTGCGAAGTCGTGATCCCTCTCAACTGGCGCACTCGCCGGCGCGACATCCGCGCCATGTACCTGGGCGTCCTGGTGATGGGCGCCGATGTCGCCGGCGGTCTGATCGCGTTCAACCTGATCGCGCGAGCCAAACGAAATGTCTCCTTCCTGTTCAAAGACGTGAAGGGAGAATTCCTCAAGCGCGCGGAGGACGATGTCCACTTCATTTGCGAAGATGGGGCGAAGATCCGAGACCTGATTGGCCGCGCGATGTCGACCGGCGACCGCGCCGAGACTACAGTTCAAGTCACGGCCACGGTTCCGACGAAGCTCAGTGAGCCGGTGGCGCGGTTTGCGCTGACATTGTCCGTGAAGCGCCGCGATTAATGATGTTGCGTCGATGTCGCGGCTGGAACCGCTCCGCCGAGCTCGCGATACAGGGTCTCAGCCCAGCGATCGACGGTGATGAAACTGGACGCCCACTTCGCCCACGGGTCGAGAACCTTTTCCTGCTTGATCTGCTCGAGCGTCTTGCCTGATCGCATGGCGCTGTCGACCGCCGCCATCGAAGCGCGGAGCATTTCAGCAAACGCTCGCAGCGACGCTTTGTCGCCCAGCGGCCCGTGTCCCGGGATGACCTTGGTGTCGTCGCGAACCTGGGCCAGGATCGCTTCCAGGTTCATCATCAAGCCGCGCACGCTCCCACCATTCTCGATGTCGATGAACGGAAAATTGCCGTTGAAAAAATCGTCGCCCATGTGCACGACGTTCGATTGCGTAAACCAGATCACGGCGTCGCCGTCCGTGTGTCCATGGGGCATGTGAATGGCGCGAATGTCTTCCCCGTTCACGTGCACCGTTGCACGATCGTTGAATGTGATCACCGGCAGCGCGTCCTTGGCCGCCGGCGGATTTGACCGGCCTAGGGTGGTGGTGCCGGTTTGGAGCCGCTTGCGGACATTTTCGTGCGCGATGATCGGACCGTCTTTCGAGAGCTCCGCGTTTCCGCCGGTGTGATCGCCGTGATAATGCGTGTTGATGATGAATCGAATCGGCTTGTCGGTGATGGTCTTGAGCGCCGCGCGGATCTTTGGGACCAGCGGAGCGAACTCGTCGTCGACGATTACGATGCCGTCGTCGCCGACCGACACGCCGATGTTGCCGCCCTGACCCTGAAGCATGTAAACCGTTCCGGCGACCTTGCTGACCTTGATCTCGACCTTGCTGAAATCCGGCTGTTGCGCGACCACCGATGCTGCCACCAGTGCTGTGACGACAAGAATGATTCTTCGCATGGCGGTGAATTGTAGATGAACCTGCCGGCCGAGCTGCAACGTGAGGCAGACGAAGTGCGCGCGATCATCCGATATCGCTTTCCATGGTGGCTGCGTCCGTTTCTTCTCCGCGATGTCGCCGGCATCACCCTCGGCCGCCGCGTCTATCTCGAGTGCGATGACGTCACGCGGGTGCTTCGCCACGAGCTCGTGCACGTGCGGCAGATCGCGCGCCTCGGAATCTTGCGCTTTTACTGGAGCTACCTCCGCGAATACGCCGCCAATCGGCGCCGTGGGTGGTCGTCGGCCGAGGCCTATCGGAGGATTTCGCTGGAAATTGAGGCATTCGCGGCCGAAGGTGAGGAAACCCTATAATTTCGGCGGGTCGTCGATGATTCAGTTTCATTCGCTGGAAATCCCGCAGCTCGAGCATTTTCTCGAGCGGCATCGAAGCGGTCTCCCGTTCCAGGGCGAGATCGATCTCGACCTGGTGCTGCGCCAGATTCTGCAGAAGGCGAACGAGTTCGTGCCCTCCGAGTCGGGCTCGATTTTGCTCGATGATCCGTTTCGGAAAATGGCCGCCCGCCATGAAAACGAGCTCGTGTTCATCGCCACCTTCGGCGAAGCCGGGCGCGACCTCGTCGGCCAGCGCCTGTCAGCCAAACAGGGAATCGCGGGTCAGGTCTACCAAAGCGGCACACCGCGGCTATCGGCTGATGTGAAAGGGGACGTTTTTTTCTATCCGGAGATCGATCAGAAGCTGGGTCACAAGACGCATTCGGTGGTCTGCGTTCCGATTTACATCGGCAAGCACGTCTGCGGCGTCCTGGAATTGATCAACCGTCTCGATGGCAAGGCCTTCACGGATCGCGACAAGACCCTTCTCGAGATTTTCGCCGGCTACACCTCCTTCACCCTGCAGAACGCGCTGGATGGCAAGCGCGCGCATGAGCTGGCGCGCAAGGATGACCTCACCGGCCTCTTCAACGATCGCTGGTTCCATCTGCGGCTGACGGAGGCGGTGGCCGAGGCCAGACAGAGCGGGAAGCCGGTGATTCTGCTGTTCATGGATCTCGATCAATTCAAAATTGTTAACGATAATCATGGACATTTGGCGGGCAGCCAGGTTCTGCGCGAAGTGGGATTTCTGCTGAAGCGAATCGTGACGTCGCCCATTTCAACGGTTGCGCGCTACGGCGGCGACGAGTTCGTGTTGATCCTTCCGGGCACGACCCTCGAGGATGGGCTGAAGATCGCGGAGGAAATCCGGAGCATCATCGCCGCCACGACCTTCCTGGAGAGCGAATGGGCGCTCAACAATCCGCCGCTGTACCTGCGCGGAATTCTGTCAGCTTCAGTTGGAATTGCCGAGCACGTCCCGACGTCTGATGCCAGCATCTCGGTCGAACACGAGAAGAGCGATCTGCTGCGCCGCGCCGACGCCGCCATGTATCGCGCCAAATCCCTCGGGAAAAATCAGGTTGTGGTCAGCCGGGCGGGTGAGGAGCTGAAGGGCGCGCTCCGCTGAAGCCGTATTTTGGATTTTGGATTGCGGATTTTGGATTCCAAAATCCAAAATCCAAAATGCCTCAGCCGCCGAAGGCGGCGTGAATTTCTGCTATTCTCCCGCATCCGCAATTGAAGGAGGTTCTTTCCATTGGCCAAGATCACCGCCGAGTACATCTGGATTGACGGACAGAAGCCGACCGCAAAACTTCGCTCGAAAACAAAAATCATCGACGACGTGAAGTCGATCAAGGAAGTGCCCGACTGGGGCTACGACGGTTCGAGCACCAACCAGGCCAGCGGACACTTCAGCGACCTGCAGTTGCACCCGGTCAGATTCACGCCCGATCCACTCCACAATCCGGGCGACATTCTGGTTTTGTGCGAGGTGCTCAATCCGGACGGCAGCGTGCACTGGAGCAACACCCGGGCGCATCTGCGCGAAGTGGCGGAAAAATACAAATCGCATGATGCATGGTTCGGCATCGAGCAGGAGTACACGTTCTTCCAGGGCGCGCGTCCATTGGGTTGGCCGGATAACGGATTCCCGGCGCCGCAGGGCGGCTACTACTGCGGCGTCGGCAGCGATGAAGTCTTCGGGCGCGACGTGGTCGAGGCGCACACCCAGGCCTGCATGAAGGCTGGCATTCACATCGTCGGCACGAACGCCGAGGTCATGCCGGCACAGTGGGAGTTTCAGGTCGGCGCGATCGGAGCGCCCGACGTTGCCGACGAGCTATGGCTGGCGCGATGGCTTCTCTACCGCGTGGGGGAGGAGTTCGGAGTGAGCGCAACTCTGTATCCGAAGCCGGTGAAAGGCGACTGGAACGGCGCCGGAGCGCACACGAATTTCTCGACCAAGGCCATGCGGGAAAACGGCGGCCTCAAAGTGATCGAAGACGCCATGAAGAAACTCGAAAGCCGGCATGAAGAACATATCAAGGTCTACGGCGCGCACAATGAGGAGCGCCTGACCGGCCTGCATGAGACGTCGGCGCTGCACGAGTTTCGCTACGGGCAATTCGATCGCGGCGCCTCCGTGCGCATTCCGATGGCCACCGTCAACGCCGGGAAGGGCTACTTCGAAGATCGCCGTCCGGCCGCGAACATGGATCCGTATCAGGTTTGCGCCATTCTGATCGAAACGGTCTGTGGCGACGGCGAAGGATCACGACGAAGAGAAGAAGCGACCGCATACGCGCGGTCTTAGCTCCACGAGCTTTACGGAGGCTTCATGAGTGCTAAGGACGCCATCAAAATGGCGAAGGACCGAGGCGCCCGGATCGTCGACTTGCGATTCATCGATGTCCCGGGTCTGTGGCAGCACTTTTCCATTCCCGCCAGCGAACTGACCGAAGAGCTGTTCAACGAAGGGATCGGATTCGACGGGTCATCCATTCGCGGCTACCAGAGCATTCACGAATCCGACATGCTTCTGATGCCCGATGGGGATACAGCGGTCATGGATCCCTTCACCGCCGATGCGACGCTGGTCCTGATCTGCGATGTCAAAGATCCCATCACCGGCAAGATGTATTCGCGCGATCCGCGGAACATCGCGCACAAAGCCGAGGCCTACCTCAAGAAAACCGGCATCGCCGAGATTGTCTACATCGGGCCTGAGCTGGAGTTCTTTTTTCTGGACGACATCCGCTTCGACCAGAGCTACAACTTCGGCTTCTACTACATCGACTCCGAAGCCGGCTTCTGGAATTCCGGTAAGGAAGGGACGCCCGATCGCCCCAACCTCGGTTACAAGCCGCGGTACAAACAGGGCTACTTTCCCGTTCCGCCGATGGATAAGTTCCAGGACATCCGATCGGCCACCGTGCTGGCGCTGGAGAGCGTCGGCATCCAGGTGGAAGTGCATCATCACGAAGTCGGAACTGCCGGGCAGACCGAGATCGACATGCACTTCGACACCCTCACGCGCATGGCCGACAAGGTGCTCTGGTACAAGTACTGCGCGAAGAACACCGCCCGCCGGTTCGGGAAAACGGCGACCTTCATGCCCAAGCCTATCTTTCAGGACAATGGGTCGGGCATGCACACCCATCAGAGTCTGTGGAAGGGGGGAAAGAACCTCTTTTACGACAAAGGAGGCTATGCCGGAATCTCCAAGATGTGCATGCACTACATCGGTGGGATTCTCAAACACGCGCCCGCGCTTTGCGCGCTGATCGCGCCTACCACCAACAGCTATCGGCGACTGGTCCCGGGCTACGAAGCGCCCATCAATCTGGCGTACAGTCAGCGCAATCGCTCCGCGTGTGTACGCATCCCGATGTATTCGCAGTCGGAGAAGGCGAAGCGGATCGAGTTCCGCACGCCCGATCCATCGGCCAACCCCTATCTCTCCTTCTCGGCTTGCCTGATGGCGGGACTGGACGGAGTTCGGAACAAGATCGATCCGGGCGAGCCAATGGACGTGGATTTGTACGAGCTGGAGCCGGAGGAGGCCGCGAAGATCAAACAGCTTCCCGGGTCACTGGACGTGGTGCTCGACGCGCTGGAGCTGGATCATGATTTTCTACTGCAAGGCGACGTGTTCACCAAGGATTTGATTGATACTTGGATCGAATACAAACGCGAGAACGAAGTTGATCCCATTCGGCTGCGGCCGCATCCGTGGGAATTTGCGCTCTACTTTGATATTTGATTGCAACGTTTCGCGCGCCTTGGTCGTATACTGAGAGTTAACGATGGAACTGGCGCTTAATCTCGCCTGGGTAGCGATCGCCGCCGCAGCCTTTCTTTTTGTGCCGCGGCGCTCAGTACGAGTTTCGTTGGCGATCGCCATCGTGCTGGCGATTCTTTTTCCAATCATTTCTCCGACTGACGATGTCAATGCCATTCCGACATTCACCGATGCCACTGCCACTCTGGTAGTGGCGATCGTGCTGTCCGTGTCCTTGGTTGCCATTGCCCGGCTCGGCTCACTTCCAGCCGCGGTTTACACGGTCCATCTCGCCACTCCGTCCGATCCGCGCTCCCCACCCGCCCGCTGACATTCCGTCTGCGAACGACAGTCGCAGACGTGAAGCGGCGGCGTTCTCGCGCGCTGGCTACCCCCTGAAGCCGGCGTCCGGGCTGCGGGATGCCGCCACTTGACGGCTGCGACGTCATGGAACTCTTCCTCAATCTCCTCTGGCTTGCGATTGCCGCGACGGCGGTGCTGACAGCACCGCGGCAATCGATGCGCGTCTCCTTCGCGCTGGGCTGCGCTCTGGCGATTTTGTTTCCGATCGTCTCCGTCTCGGACGATCTTTTACCGGACCGCGACGCATTCGAGGAAGCGCTGGCCCTTGTCGTCACTGCCGTCATTCTTCTGATCGCTTTGGAGGCGCTGGCGCGAGTGGCGCCGCTGCGTCTCTGCTTCGCCACTCTGCTTCTGATTCCGCTCACCGACCCGCGTTCGCCACCCCGCGGCCTCTGATCGCTCTGTTCCTCGAGCATCGGCCGCGAAGTGGCGGCATTCTCGCGTGTCGGCACCCCCTGGCCGACACCCGGGCTGCGAGGGTGTCGCCTCTTGGCGGGCCGATGTATTTCAAGACATGGAACTGACACTCAACATCGTCTGGGTCGTGATTTCGACCGCGATCTTTATCGCCGTCATGCGCGGGGCACGGCCGTGGAGATTTGCATCCACCGCCGCAATCTGTCTGATCGCGCTGGCGTTTCCGATCATCTCCATCACAGACGATCTGTCGAACGACGTCTTCCTCGCGGAAGCTTCCGTCAAGAGACGCACATCGCACAGTACCAATCACGACAGCCGCATAGCGACGGCCGTGGCGGTCGGCATTCTGCTGCCGAAGACGCACTTCGGTTTGTCGTCGCACGGTTTCGAAGGCCGCCAACTGGTTTTGGGTGACCTTTGTGCAGCGACGGTCACCCTCGCCGCCAGGGCTCCTCCTCAGCGCGCTCGCTGACGCTTTTTCCGAACCGAGGAGCAATCATGAGAAGAATTCCGCGCGGGCGTGCGGCGATGATCGCCGCCGCCATCGCGCTATTTTCAAGGACCGGACATGCAGCCGCGCCGCTGACGCTCGAAGATGCCCTGCGCATTTTTCGGACCTCGGCATTCGACCTGCTGATTGCCGATGCAGGCATTGAAGGCGCGCGAGCCGATCTGGTCGCTGCCGGCGCACTTCCCAATCCCTCGCTGAGCGTGTCGCGCGGCTCATCGTCGACGTATGACCCGAGCCTGTGCTCCGGATGTTCGAATCATTCGTTAGCGGCGGGCGTCACCGACCAGGCCATTTCCGACGTCGTCAGTGGAAGGAGGCGACTGCGGCAGTCGGTCGCGCGCGCGGCCCTCGAGATCTCGACGCACTCGCGGGCGGATGTCGAGCGGACGCTCGAGTTCACGGTGAAACAGCAACTGCTCGATGCCGAGATTGCGACGAAAGCGCTCGAGTTTGCACAACAAGCGCGTGCCCTCGCTTCCGAAACGTTCGAACTGACGCAGAAGCGATATCGCGCCGGAGCGATTTCGGAGGCTGATGTTGCCCGCGCCGACGTGCAGCGGCTGGAAGCCGAGCAGGCCGTCGACTCTGCCACGCAGGCGCTCAACGCCGCACAAACACAGCTCGGATTCTTGCTGGCGATGCATGAGCTCCCGGACGTCAGCGATGATCTGATCCGAACCTCCGATCGAATCGTCATCGCGCGGGACGTACTCTACCGTCTGGCTCTCGCGCAACGGCCCGATCTGGCCGCCGCGCGCGCACAGATCGAACGCGCCCGATCGTCGGTCGAGCTCGCGCGGCGTCTTCGAGTGCCGGATTTTTCTCCTTCGCTGCAGTACTCGCAGGAAGGGCGAGGGCAGAGCGCAATTCAACCACCGACGGTCACGCTCGGCGTAGGTCTTCCTCTGCCCCTCTTCTATCGCTATCGCGGCGAGATTGCGAAAGCGAAGTCGGATTTGCGCGCGCAGGAGATTCTTCGCGCCAAAATCGAAGCCCAGGTGAACGCCGACGTGAATGCGTCGCTCGCTGCGTTCACGGCAGCCCGCAGCCGCGCCGAACGCATGCAGTCGCGGCTCCTTCCGCAAGCCGGGCGCGCACGCGATCTCGTGCGTTTGCAATACGAGAAGGGCGCTGCATCCCTCTTCGAGTTCCTCGACGCCCAACGAACGTACCTCACCACTCAGAACGAATACCTCCAGTCACTCAGTGACTATTGGACGGCTGTTTTCCAGGCGGAACAGGCGGCCGGAACGGAGCTGCACTGATGCGCGCGCAATCGATCTTGATGCTGGTCCTGATCAGTCTTGGATGTCACC
>Ga0070699_100006464_pt1 | contig 10210 bp, 20 predicted proteins | sample KBSK1503metaG_FD_65473 | JGI IMG/M metagenome (GOLD analysis project Ga0070699, IMG submission 65473) | Corn, switchgrass and miscanthus rhizosphere microbial communities from Kellogg Biological Station, Michigan, USA - KBS K1-50-3 metaG | ecosystem: Host-associated > Plants > Roots >... | reverse complement strand
ACTTCCATGATCACCCTGGCAGCGGGGCTGAACAAGGCTGCCTGACTGTCGACCCGCCGTCGCTCATCGTGCCTTTAGTCTGCCCCAGCCACACGTGGCACCGCACAACTTCGCAGACTCTTCCGAAGGGGCACCTATGCAGGCATCCCGCTAAGGGTCTGTAGCGCGTGCGCCAACAAGGCCCGAAGTGTTCTCAACAGGGCTGTGCAGGATGGATTGATCGCACGGCCCACCCGCTGTTCACGATGCGGGCGCCGACCGCGGCACCAGAGCCACATCACGGCGCACCACCCGGACTACACGAAACCGCTCGACGTGATCTGGCTCTGCCAGCTTTGCCATGTTTTGGTCGAGCGAGAGGAGCGGAGGTCTTCTGCAGCATGACCGAGCAGTTGGCATTCGCTGGACTGATCACCTGCGCTTGTGGCTGCGGGCGCCCGGTAGAGCAATCTCAAGGGCGGGGCAGGCCGGCGCGGTATGCCTCCCCGGCCTGCCGAGTCCGTGCCCACAGGAGCCCGCAGAACCCTGTAACGAAATTCGAGGTGGCTCCTGACGCTGGGGCGCCCGCGGCGGCGCCGCCACGCGCGCGCGCCGACGGCCCTACGGGCCACTTCGAGATGTGCCCGCGGTGCGACTCGCCGGATCTCTACGTCGCCGGATGGGTGCTGGACGGCAGCGAGATCCTCGGGACCTGTCCAAGGTGTGGCTACCAGCCATCGAGGCGGGCGGCATGACTTACGCTGCCACGACACAGGAGATCCTCGCCGTGCCCAAGCCGGATACCCGGCATGCCGACCTGGTCCGGCTCAGCGACCGGCTACTGCACCAGCTCGAGGCGCTGAACCTGAGCGCCTATCAACCGTATCGGCCCGACCAACCGGTGCCCGGCCATCGTCGGGTCGTGGAGCTGCCCCCGTACCTGGCCCAAGCCATCACGGAGCTGCTCGTGGAGGTCGGGTTGCCAGTGCGCAGGATGCGAAACACGACGCAGGCGTTGGAAGGCGTCTGGGCCGCCCAACGCCGACTGTTCGGCCAGCCGGATATCGAAGTCGATGAGGAGGAGACCCAGCAATGAGGCGACTGCTCAGATGGTTCACTCCCGCCCGACTGGCGCCGATCACCACCGGGATCGTCTTCGCCGCTGCTTTCGTGGTCAGCTTCGACGCACTGATGTCGCTGGCCAGGGCCGCCGGCATTCGTGAGGTACTGACGCCGGCCTACCCGCTGCTCGTGGACGCCTTGATGGCGACGGGGACCGTGGCCGCCGTGGCGCTCAGAACGGCACCGCTGCGGACTAGGGCTTACTGCTGGTTTCTGATCGCTGCCGGCATCGCCGTCTCAGTGCTGGGTAATGCCCGTCCATTCCCAGGCCCACGAGTCCCTTCCCTGGTGGGCCGCTGCCAGCGCATCAGCGGTGCCCGCTTTGTCTCTGGCTGCCTCGTTGCATTTGTTGGTCCTCGTGCTTCGTTTTGCACGCCGGGATGGGCCTGAAGTTGTGCGCGAAGATGCGCACAAAGACGCGCAGGAAGCCATGGCCGTTGTGGTTGCGGATGCACACGTCGTCACTGCGCACAGCGAGCAGCCGAACGGTCGCCAGACCGTGCGCCGAAATGCGCGGCCGGCCGCACGGAGCGCGAGCACATCACGTGCACGAGTCGAGGCGATGATCCGGCGCGCGACTACGCGCGGTCGAGAGCTCGATGCGCGCACGGTGGCGAAGCGTCTCGGAGTGAGCGGTGCACACGCACGGCGGTTGCTCAGCGAAGCGCGCAAATCGCAGCAGGAGTCAGTCGCAAACTGAAGACCTGGGGGCGATGCAATGGCCGGCGCCTGGTCCGTCCTGGGGTTGGTCATCGTCCACATCCCCATCGTGGTGGCATTAGTGGCCGTGGCCGTGCACTACGTTCGTCAGCGTCGCGAGGAGCGGCGTCTCTGGGACCCAGCCGTGGTCTACCCTTACGTCGATGGCTGACGACGACCTGCCCGGACTGGACGAAGAGGAGCCCGCTGCCGCTCCCAAGCCGAAGGCGCCGACCAAGAAGCGCAGCGAGCCGGCCGGCAGCACCGCCCCGAAGGCCGATGGGCCGAGCAAGCTGCTGCGGGGCCTGGGCAAGCTGGGTGAGCCAGTCAGCCCCAAGGAGTGCCGAGACGGCCTCTTCTACCTCCATCGGAGCGAGGCGGCCCTCATCAACAGCCAGCCCTTCAATCCGTTCGCGCCGCGGCTGGGCGAGCCGCTCACGAAGGAGTCGTTCGACGTGGCCGGTGACCAGCTCGCCCACGTCAGCAACCACATGTTCCCGCTGGCAAGGCCGCTGCTTCGGATCATTCCCCCGGTCGTGCTGGCTGGCGAGCTGGTCAGGATTCAACGGCAGATCCTCGAAGAGACCTCGCCTGACGGCTGGTTCAGCCGCCGCTTCCGTCAGCCACAGGCCGATCCGACCTACCCCTACGTCGTGCCGGACCTCGAGCAGGCCAGCTAGCCGTACAGCAGCCGGTGGCGGTCGCTGCGGCCCCACTCGCCGCTCACAGCGGCCTTGGCGCCCGGCATCGTGGCCGGAGCTCTGACCATCTGGAGCGGCCCATCGGGCGGTATGTAGACGAACTGGAAGGAGCCGAACTTGATGCCCCGCACCAGGTCCATCAGCTCGTCTCCTCGGTCGCCGACCACATCCCGCAGTAGCGGCAGGCGACGACTGTCGGCGATTCTGCCGACGAAGAGGTGATCAATCTGCTCAAGGCTCGGTCGCGGAATCCAGACCGGTGATTGTGTTCCGCCCAGCACCGAGACGTGCTTTGACCGGCCCATCCGCCACAGTGTGGCCATGGCCTCGCCCAGCCCCAAGTTGGGCGGTCGGCCGGCGATGGCATTCATTTCATCGAACACGACAGTCGTGGAGCCCTTGTGCCAGGCCAGGTTCATGTACCCGCCTACGAGACGCCGGGCCGCGGTCCGACTGGTTGGCGGCACGATGCGCAGCCACTCTCGGCCGCCTCGCATCCGCTGAAGCTGCTTCTGCGTCCAGCTCGGCATACCACTGACGGTTCGGAAGCCGAGACGTAGAACCTCGTCACTCGCCTTCACGTCGATGAGGATGACCCGGCCTGTGGGGCGGCACTCTTCCAGGAGCCAGCGCTCAAGCCACGACTTGCCCGAACCCGTCTTGCCAAGGACCGTGACGTGCTGGCCTGGCTCCCAGGTGCGGCGGAAGCCGGCGATGAAGCGGGCCCAGGGAGTAACCAGGCCGCTGCTCTGGTCTGGAAACTCGATTACCTCAGCCATAGCGGGAGTGTACGAGTTGACTGCGGCCCAAACGTCCGTACGATGAGACTGATGGCCGATGTACCTGATCCCCTCCCCGAGGTGGAGAAGCAGGCCGCCAAGAATTGGGGAGTCGGCTCCCCTAAGTACCGCCAGCACCTTGCCTTCGCAGCCTATCGCTGCCCAAACTGCGCCAGTCCGCTCGTGGTGTCAGCCGATCACCCGACGTGCCGTCGCTGCGGGAAGTGCAAACTCGCCTGGTTAGTTCTCCGAACGGGATGGCAGCGCTAAGCCGACTTCACTGATCGCCTGTTGGTCTGGCGCCGACTGGCCAGCGGCTGAGTCCGACTCGTGATCGTGGGCAGGCGAAGCCATACCGACTGGCAGTGCCTATCCTTCCAATCAGGCGTGGGCAGTCGGTTCCGTGCAAGAGTTGCGAATTGGGTCGGCAAGCGCCAATACCCTCATGGTAGATACCTCATTCGGCTCGGCTTGTATCGCGAGGCGGTGAAAGCGTTCGAGGCGGCAGAGAAGTGGTATCGGGAGAGCTATGGTCCCCTCCATCCCTACGTGGCCGCGGCGCTGATTCGACAAGGATGGTGCAATGCAAAGCTGGGACGTATCGAAGACGCCTGTCGTGCATACGACCGAGCGCTTGAGATCATCGAGGCAACTGAAGGCTCAGCCCATCCCATGGCACGAGAGATCCGAGCCTACTTAACGTCGACCTGCGGCTAGGATCGGCGGGTCAGGATCCGCCCTTGTCGGAGATCTACATTGCGGTCGGGCGCGGGTCGTGGACCGTCAACGGCTGGAACCCTTCGCAGACCGGCAGCATGTCGCCCGTCCGGGGGTCATAGCTGGCGCCGCACTGGCCACACTCGGCGGGGTCCAGGCCGGCGAGCAGGAGCGTGACCTCTTCGCCGCAGGCGCACTTGATCACGCGGAAGACACGGCGGGGCATCGCTCCAGGCTAGCCGGCACCCTATGAATCAGACTCGATAAATGACATTGCCCTTGCGAATTCGCTTGGGATCCGGTCGTCCACTGGCGCCGATGCTGCCATCACGCCGTCGATACTGATGGGCCGTTGCCAGCAATTGTCCCGTTTGCCGATCGTAGTAGCCCAGAAGTTGGCTTCGGGTACATCTAGGCTGACCGGACCTCCGTGGGCTAGGATGAAGTTCGAGATCGACTTGCACAGCCAACTCCCCGGCGGCCGCCCTTCCGACGTAGTCGCATGCATTGAACAGTGTCCGCAGTTTGTCTGGTGTCACATAGACGATGGAGGTGGGCATTGACGACCCTAGATCGCGAGACAGCCGTATTGGAGGCGTTGACCGCCTACCTGGCGGGAGCTGCCCCGCTCTCCAGCCTGGCGGACAGGACCGCGACCGCCCTCTTCGAACTGGCGTACGGGGCCACCGGCCCCCTGCCGGAGCTGGTCCGAACGATCGAGTTGCGCCTTGCCGAGTACAGTGGCAATGACCTCTCGGAAGAGGAGCTCCGGAACCATCTCTTGGAGCTGACCCACGACTACAGCCTTGAGCTAATTCTTGATGAGGACTCGCAGACCCGCCAGCGCTCAGGCACCACGAGCGTCACAGTTGGGGAGGCACATTCGTGGTCACGACCTGGTACACCACTCGCAGCGGCATTCGCGTGACGAGTTCGCCGTCCAACAGGACGTCGAACCAGTACACGCCCTCTTCCTGAGCCTGAAACTGAACCAGTAGTCGGACGTTCACCCCCTGGTCGTCATCGCCTCCGAAGAGCAGAGGTACAGAAGGGCCTGGAAGTTTGAATCCGGATGGCGCCGTTGGCTGGAGGCTGAGCCGCCTGCTTCCTCGAACCGGGCCGTTCTTGAAGCTAACCAAGGCAACAAGCTGGATCGGAACGTGAGGCATGGGCGGCACCTCAGCGCCCGGAGGTGCAATGCCCTGAAGCATGATCCGGTCCACAATGCGGATGGCGCTAAGCACGCCATCTTTCTCCTCAAGCACCCGCTCACATAGGCAAGCGGCCGTTAGGTAGGGGCCAGTTGATCTGCTCGTCGCGGGCGTCATGTCGCAGTGAGTGTATGAGTTGGCCCCTCCGAAAAGGTTCCGTTCGGGAGTGCGAGACGAGACGGGGTTTGATCTGAGCGGGAGGGGGCGCGAGGGTCGCCTGCATCATGGCTGTTGGCCCGTTACCTCCAACCTTCGGCAGCGTTTGCATCGGCAGGTAATGGACACAGGGGCACCGGCTAAGCTCATCGTGCTCGCACTGGCCACCAGCCTTACATGGTCCTGCGGGCGCGTTGTCGCGCAGCCCACGCCAACTCCTGCGGCATTGGCGCACTACTCGGACGCCCACCTCTCGTTTGATTACCCGAGCTCTTGGAAGGTGAGTCATTACGACGACTGGGTCTCGACCCGCGAGGCAAAGCTCGTGTACCTGAGCACGGAGCCGACCCATGACCCCTGTGTCCGAAGTGGTAACACCATCACCTGCGGCGAGCCGATCTACAGTCTCAGATCCGGGGGCGTTCTGGTCGCCTGGGCTGTTTTTGGATTCCCAGGCTGGAACCTCAACCTGGAGAAGGGCAGCCCCCTCCGAGTTGATGGCCTCCCTGCGAAATGGGACGCGCTGCGACTGCCTGCGGCAGATCCCCGAGTGCAGGGTTGCATACGGATGGGAGGCGGCGAATCAGTGTTAGTGTGGGTGGCAAGGCCAGCTCCGAGCGACGCGTACACACTCAGCGCCTGTCTGCGCTCCGCAAAGCCAGACCATGCCGAGGGCGAGTTACGGGCCCTCCTGGAGTCCACTCGGTTCACTGAACTTCACTGAGAGCCTGAGCCTGCATGTCTGATCCTTCCTAAGAGGTTCCGAAAAGACCTCCTTGCGGACGCCTCGTTCAGGCCGGCGCGCTGAACTCGGCAACAGCGTCACCAGCGCGACCCCCATTCCGGAACGCGTCCAGCGCCGCAGCGGCGGGTATTAAGGAATGAACGACTCCAGGCCCGGAAGGATCTCCAGGCTGATGTCCTTAAGCATCCAATCCAGGGTCGGCATCACTTCGAGCCGCTCGACGATCTGAGGTGAGGCGAACCGCACCACCACCTTCGACGGCTGAATGACCGTTATCTCGGAATCGCTGGCTGCGTCGAGTCGGAAGACCTCGGACGGATTCTCTGGGTTCGTTGGTTTGACCTCGCCGGGGTAGGGTTGACGCCCGTGCAGGGTCGAGATTATGAACCGGCTCGTCCACGAGGGATCGGCAACCAGCACAAGGCTCCGGTGCTTGTCTTCGTTCCAAAGCTCGTTAAGCTGCCAGAGTGCCGCCCGCTCCTGGAAGCGGTTGTAAGGCTGGACTCGCTCGATAAAGTCGAATGCCGGTTCAGGGACGTTTTTGAGTAGGTACGGGCCGATGGCACGAATGCCTTTGTCCTTGGCGCCGTGGAATGAACGCTGCACACCTCGCTCGTGCAAGCAGACCGGGAACCCGGTCCTCCCTGTAATCGGCGGCTTGGCCAACTTCCAGACGGCATGGTCGAGCGCCGAGCGCAGGTTGTGAACAAAGTCGCCGACGATCACGCCATACATCGACAGCCCGAGCAGATGTTGGGCGGCGTCGTCTGCCTGGAGTATCCATGTCCGGTCACCCGTCGTCGCGTCTCGGACCTCGACCAGTTCGTACGGGCCGGACTCGATCCGAGCGATTTCGCGACGCAGCTCGATCAAGTGCTGGGTGGCCCGTTCAACCTTCAGCCAGGTTCCTGCCAAGCTTCATGCTTCCCGAGAGCCACGGCGCCGTGTCCACGGCACGCCAGATTAGCGGAGTCCTCTCCCGAGCCGAGTCAGGCATCCGTACGGCCGGCCATCTGCGCGTCCAGCGCGGCGATGAAGTCTGCGCGGCGGACCTTCAGCCGGCGAGCCCCCTCTGTCCGCGTCAGCGTGCCGGCCAGCACCAGGTCGCGGACCTCCGGCCATCGACGGTGAGCCTCGACCGGCGGGCGCCGTGGCCGGCCAAGCTGCCTGCCGCGCTCACGGGCCAGCGTCATGCCGGCGCGAACCCGCTCGCGGATCGTCTCGCGCTCTAGCTCTGCCACTGCGGCCAGGATCGTAAACACCAGGCGGCCGTAGGCGGTCGTCGTGTCGATGTCCTGCGTCAGGATCTTGAAGCCCACGCCGTAGCCGTCGAGCTGCTGTAGCCATTGCAGCGCGTCCAGAGCCGACCGGGCGAAGCGGTCCAGTTCCAGACCATGACCAGCTCCACCTGGTGGGCGCGGGCATCCTCCAGCAGCGCCCGCCACCGACGTCGGCCCCGGAGATCCTTTGCGCTGGCGTGATCGACATATTCGCCGACCAGCTCCCAGCCCCGCGCGGCCACGTGCTCCCTCATGGGCACGAGCTGGAGCTCCGGGTCCTGGCCCTTGTCGTCGGTCGAGACTCGGGCGTATAGAGCGACCCTCATTGGCGTCGGACTTTACGGCGAGCCTCCACCAGCGCCACCACGGCCAACAGCAGGGCAAGGAGGCCGACCTTGTAGCGCGCATTTGCACGCTTTGCGCGTCGAAGGCGCGGTACGAGCATGAGCAGGCCGAGCGCCATCAGGCCAGCGCCGGCCACGACCTCCGCGAGCGCGAGCACCTTCGGCGCCATGACGACGGCCAGCACGATCAGCAGGGCGGCCTCCAGGAGCCGGCGCCAGCGGTAGGAGCCGTGCTCCCAACGCTCCGTGCCACCAGGGACGCCGTGAGGACCAGACCAGCTATGCATCGCTTTCCTCACCGGGTGGCAGCGCCCGGCTGATGATGGCCATGACCTCCTGGCTGGCTCGCTGGAAGGCGTGGCCACCCTTCACGCCGTAGACCTGCTTCACAATCTCGCTGACCGGCGTGGCCTGCCGTACCAGTTCCAGGATTGCCGCTTCCCGAGCCGCTTCCAACGGCGGGAAGTGCCTACTTCCGTTGCCGGAAGTGTCTACTTCCCGTGCTGTCCCGGGAAGTGGCTGGGAAGTAGGGGAGAAGTGGCCGGGATGCGGCGGGAAGTGGCTCTCGTGCGCGGGCGCACGCATTGGCGAGTGTGGCGGCACTTCGGGAACCCGGACTCGGACTGCGCCCGAGTCGATGCCCACCGCGTAGAACTCCCCGGGCTGGAGGTCGATAGGGTCAGGTCCGACCGCTCGCCAGTACCCGGGCTTGATGCCGCACATGCGCTCAGCCTGCTCAGCACGCATACGGAAGACGGCGCCGGCCGGGATGAGGTCCCGCATGGTCGTCGAGCCGATGATGGCTTGGCCCCATCCCTGCGCCAGCATGACCACTGCCACGCCGAGCTTGCGACCTTTGAGGCCGCCGATCAACTCCAGCGCGTCACGCAACCGGCCGGTGTCCCGAGCATTGAGCACCCTGAGCATCTCGGGCACCTCATCCACCACCAGGACGTAGGGCCGGGGGTCAGCGTGCGAACGCTGGTCCCTGCGATTCATCAGTTCATGCTGGGCATCCAGCACCAACCGCAGCACGCTGGCAGGCTCTTGTGCCGTCTGCTCCGGCTGAACGCCGAGGCCAGCGAGCCGGCCAGCGAGGCCCTGATCGTTGAGAGCGTCCGGGTCACCGAGCATGACCCGCGCATTCATCCTCACGAGCTGTGCCACCAGCAGCGCCACAAACGTGGTCTTGCCCGAGCCCTGCACGCCCCCCACCAGGAGCGAGCGCACCTGGCGATCCACAAGCAGCTCCCCGTTGTCAACCCGCCAGCCGTAGGCCAGGCCCTTGCCCTGGCTCAGGAACTCCTCGACCCCGCCGAGAGCCGGCAGAGCTGCGACCGGCTCATCCACCTCGGCCACCGGGTCGTTACGGTGGTGCGGCGCGTAGGTGAAGCTCTCGGGCAGCCAGCCGCGGCGCCAGGCGTGCAGGGCGATGCCAACCGGCACACCGATGCCGATGGCCAGCAGCAGGGCGATGACTGCCACGTTGGCGGCCGCCCAGCGAACCGGGGCAAACGGATCAGGCACCGGCGTAACGGTTGGAGTGGGCGTGACAGCCGCCACTGTGTGAGGTGCTGTCGAGGTCACCGCCATTGATGGATGCGCGGCGATCACGACCACCGCCACCAGGCAGGCCGCGACGATCAGGCCGGCGACCGTCTCCTCCTTCATCGCGGTGTCGGGGTGGGTGCTGTCGAGTCGCAGAGCTTCTGGTCGGCCGGTGTCTGGGCCGCCGCCATGCAGCGCCCGTACTCATAGTGGACGGTCGGGGCGATTGTGTTGGACGAAGTGGACACGAACAGGACGATCAGAACCAACAAAGCCAACAGGGCGACGCCGAGGACGCCGCCGGTGTCGTCCGAGCCGCGTTGTTTGTCGGTCAGTCGGTCAGAATTCATCTCGGTTCCTCGTGAACTGGCCCCGGCGTCTCCCATTCCAAGAGCCGCGCCGGGGTCTCCTACCTACTGCAACGGGTTGACACTACCACTCTGTGCGCACTTCTGCGTATGTTGTCTGGCACATGCACGTAGTGACCGTACTATCCGCGCAAATGCCATCACTGCGATCCCTCGATGAGGCAGCCCAGGACGTAGGCGTCAGCCGCCGACTGCTTCAGCGATGGATCTCCGAGGGAAAGCTCCAGGCTTACCGCATCGCAGGGGATCGCCGGCGCTTTGTCGACATCGAGCAGCTCAACCGGCTGCGGAAGCCCGAGAAGCTTCCCTCGAAGCGGCGCCCAGCGGGCCAGTAGCCGCGCCGGGCTGCCGTCAAAACTGCCGTGAACCGACAGCGAGGACAGCGGAAATGATGAGCGGGCTACTGCTAGATTTGTATTCGAATCTGCTGGTGCACCCAGGGTCTGGACTGCCCTGGGTTCGATGGAGACTCCTTCCGTTGGGAATAAAGGAGTCACATGTCTGCATCGAACACCACCAAGAGGAGCCAGCCGAGCCAGCGCCGCTACCCGCCAGAGATCC
>Ga0070699_100006463_pt1 | contig 10211 bp, 8 predicted proteins | sample KBSK1503metaG_FD_65473 | JGI IMG/M metagenome (GOLD analysis project Ga0070699, IMG submission 65473) | Corn, switchgrass and miscanthus rhizosphere microbial communities from Kellogg Biological Station, Michigan, USA - KBS K1-50-3 metaG | ecosystem: Host-associated > Plants > Roots >... | reverse complement strand
GATGGCGGGCTGTTCCCAGTTGTCCTCCACAAAGCGGATATCGTGCTGGCGCGGATCGATGCCGAGCGCCTTAAGCGACTCGAGATACAGCTCCTGCGGGTTGCCGGGATCAGGCTTGAGGATGACCTGATACTGGGTGTGCTTCTGAAAGCGATTCGGATTCTCACCGTAGCGACCATCATCCGGGCGGACCGACGGCTCGACGTATGCCACATTCCACGGTTCGGGTCCGAGCACGCGCAGGAAGGTGGCAGGGTTCATCGTCCCCGCGCCGACCTGGGTGTAGTACGGCTGGGTAATGAGGCATCCGTGTGATGCCCAGAAGTCTTGTAGTTTGAGGATGATGGATTGGAAGGAGGCTTTTTGTGTCATGTAGGATTTTCGATTTCAGATTTACTATATTTGGTGCGGAGAAATTATAACTGATAGAGATAGAACTCCAAAAAAGGTAACAGATTTACGAATATAGGCTGTTACCTTGTTCACATTATGTATGTAAGAGTTAGCATGATTTTGATGATGAGATTATTTTTTCTTTTTTCTTTTTTGCTTTACAAGTTCAGCCTTTTTCAATCTAGTTTCCCTAAAAGTAGACACTGTGAGATCTTTTCCCCTTGCATAACCCAATTGTCTAATTAAAGTTGCTACATCTGTTTTTAGTTCATCTAAACCAAAACGAAGATTGTCTAACCGATCTAAAAGGACAAACAGTTCTTCCTTTTGTCTACTTGAAATGGGACTATCAAGAACCTGTTTTAATTCTTGAATTTTTTCGATGTATGGAACTATAAAAACTCCTCCCTTTTCAGTCTCTTGTATATTGGACTTCAACAATCTCTTCGTTTTTTCAACTTTGCGTAGGTCAACTATACTTACAGAAATCACAGGTATATCGCGAACATCAAAAGGTATCTTATCCCCTTCACGGATAATATGAATTACCGGTTTCTTTAGAGCATGTCGAAGTGCAAGTTCATAAAATGCATTTGGGTTGCCACTTGTTAAATCTGCTACAACTAAATCGTCTGCAACAAGATGCTTCATTATTTCAGACAAAATTGAACTTATACCTTGGATTTTGTCTGCCCGAATTGGTTCATCATAACCAAGTTCTTTAACCGCTGGAGTAACAATGTAATCGAGAACTTGATCAGACCAATCACGAATATCAGATGAATCATCACCTATTGGACCAATGAAGAAACAAGACTTCGTCATACTTACACCTCACCCAAAGATAAAATAATTTATTCAAAATCATCAATCATGTCAGTACTACTAATCACCCCAACAACATTTCCGCTATCATCTACAACTGGAAGATGCTTAACTCCAGCATTTATCATTTCATCAAGTGCTCTTCTATAGTCCCAATCCGACCGCGCTTTGTATTTTACCGGCGAAGCATAGTCACCAATGGAAATATTTTCTGGATCTTCACCTGAATCTAAAGCAAGAAGAAGGTCTGTTTCAGTAAAAATCCACCACGATCTTCCCCCTCTTACAGGCGGAATTAAGACACTATGTGTCTTGTTTTCACGCATCAACCTTTTAGCATAAGCAACACTATCATTCAAGTTTGCGGTGATTAAATTTCTTTTCATAAAATCTCGAACACGTCGTGACATTTTGCCTCCTTATCAAAGAATCATTAATCAGCCTTGAAGTTCGATTATATACTAAACACCTTGAGTGTTGAATGGCTAGCGAATTTTCCAATTCCCAGCCTGGGAGGATAGTTTGGCTTTGCTCACCACAGGACTTCTTTTTGTCCAGCCACACATACACGCCGTCTTTGGTAAGGCGGGTGTAGAGTGCGCGCACGGTGTCACGATCCGCGTGGGCATGGCAGAGGAAGACTTTGAGGGGGCGTTTTGATTCGAGCATACTAAATCCTAGATATAGTGTTTGAATGGTAATGGAACATCATCGTTCAAAGGTCCGGCCGTTAAAATCTCACCAACTGCGTCTGCAAAACGTAAAGTTACGGGAACTCCATCAGCAAAAATACAAGAGTTGTAATTTAATTTCGTTAGAGCCAATAGATCGTTCAATACAATGTCAATATCAACTTTTCCTCTGCACACATCGATATATAGTGGGTTGGGAACCTCTCGACCTGGATATGTTTGTAATCTTGGAATATAACCTTTGCTCCATAAATAGGCTTTTCTTTTTGAATGTATGTAAGCATTACCCCTAAGCACAGGCATCTTTGCCTTTCGGAACAACTTAAGATCATTGCTTTCCCTGATTCTTACACCCACTAAATTCGTATTGTCGTCAACTGCATCCCTAAAACCTGCCCACTCATCGTCATTGAATTGCACTCTGCCATGTAAAAACAATTCTGAAGGTATTTTGCCTGTATTTGTTTTATAAGTATCCAAAGCCAAACCAACCAACTTAGCTGCGGCTTCTCTATCTAAATGGTAATCGCCAATTTCTGGGTTATACCAAGGACCTACATTCCCTTTGAAAACAACACCATCACCAGAGTCTAAAAACATTTGCGCGGCGCAGCAAGCATTTCCCCCAGCGGAATTTTCAGGCAGTTGTTTGAAAACAAGTCCAATATAACAAACACCGTCTCGAATGTCATTGATTTTCCACGGTCTTCCACCACACTTGTAAAACACCGCTGTTGATATATTCCATGCTACTGAGGCCTGCATCTTATCCATACCTCTTGCGGGTTTCCCCCTACCGTCGGGGAAATCCCAAGGAGCAATGGTAGTTTCTCGAACAATCTGCGTCAAAGCTCTGGAATTCAAAAGCCTTGCCTTTAATTGATTATGAAAGTTAAGCTCAAAATAATAAGGTGCTATTTTATCCTCTTGATGTTCTGGTAAAAATGATGTTTGAGTTTTTAATAGCTTCAGTTCTTTGGAAGTGATTTTCCTTTTCGAGCCGATTCTTAAATCCGCTTTAACAACAGACTTTGGGCGGCAATATTTATAAATATCGTCAGGGATTACGACAAACCAAATATCAACTTGAGATTCCTCGTTAGTGATAGCCTTGAGAATTCGCGACGAGAATAAGTCTACCGTTTTGTAAACCCTTTGGTGTGGATCTTCAAGATAAACACAACCTGAAATTTCATTTTCAGGCACTACAAGTTCTAAAGCAGATTTAGGCGACCAAGGAATTCGAAAAATTGTCTCAAAGCCTAAAAAGGGTGGTCGGGCATCTTTAGGTTGAGATTGGTCGACAATATCATATATAGGTGAATTGATTCTTTCTACCCACCTTTTAAATCTTTGAATTCCATCTGGAGTTCCAACAACTCCCCAACGAACGCCAAACGGCTTACCTTCATCCAATGTTCCAAACAAAGCCAGACCATCTCTGGGGTCTTCAATTGCCTGATTATGACGGAATAGAAGGCGAGGCTCATTGAGCTTTAACAGTTCGATCATAATTCATCTTCCTCTGGTGAATCATCGTCAATCTCTTCGTCATATTCATCATCAACCAACAAGCTCTCATCTTCAATCTCGGTTTCGACGATTACATCGCGAGAATTGATGTATGTAACTGGGCTAAGAAAGACTAATGGTGAAGAAGAAATGGATATAAATACGTCAGTTCCTAAAGAAATCTCGAAAAAATCTTTTTCACCTGATAGATAAGTCATTGCGGCCAAAAGCCTATCACGCCATTCAGCATTCCACCAATTCTTAAACCATCTCCGCCGAGCTGTATGCAATCTTTCCTTGCTTTCCCAAACATTGATGCCGTCACTACTAGCTAATCCATGAGATTTAACAATAAAAACGGGCTCTGGGTATAACATAGCTCGACCCTGAATCCCGAAATGCCAAAAATTACTTTTATGTTTACCAACTAAAGACCGCCAACTGCGCCTGCCATCAGTACCTTGAAAGAACACCTTGTTGTCGCCCTTACCACTAAATCCAATCGGAAAATAATAACTGAGACGATTGTTTGCCATAATATGCTTTTTCAATTTTGTCTGTGAGAAAAATTTACCCCAAGCATCGTTAAGAAGTTCAGTTACAAAATTCCAAGCCAAATCTTCTTTAGCAAGTTTCTGGTCATAATTTCCGTCAAGAAAATCTTGAAGTTTAATTTCAATGGTAGATTTAATTGATATATTCTCGCCTAGCTTTTCTGTAAAATCCTCAGCCTTCGCGAAAGTAACAAGATAAATGTTGTGTTGGATTGCTGGGAAAGGAAGATTTTCCTTTTGAATCGCTAAAAGCCCAATACCTGTTCGTTGTAGTTCATGAAAATAGAGAACTTCTGGCAAGTGAATCGGAAACCAGTTTGAAAGAAGTTCTTCTGATTCATGTTTCAGCCCTTTTTCAGCATTAAATTGTAAACGCCAAAGATCTTTAGCTTTTGATGGTGTGAATTCGTCATCTTTAGCCACATTACTTTTTTCTACATACTTGAGCAAGCTATCAAGACCACCTGACCAGCCCTGCGAAAAATCTATCGGAGATGTTCCTTGTAAAAGAATATTCCGCTCCTCATCTGAAACATCAATAACTTGAACAGGAATAACAAACCCCACAAGTTTTTTACTTTGCATCACCTCAAATGCAAACCGTAATTCTTTCAAAAGATCAGGGTCGGCATTTGACAGATCCGAAAGAACAAACAAATATTTAGCTGTCTTATTCTTAATTAGGTCTTCAGCCATCGACTTTGTATATTCACCAGGCTCGGAATTCAACAAATCACACCAAACTGGGTAGCCTTGGCTTATTAGCTGTAAAGAAAGCCACAAAGCAAAGTCTTTATCGCCTTCGGCATATCTTACGGCAATGGTATTTGGTCTTTGTATCCCACTTTTTGGCTTACCTACTGGTGGGGCTTTTTCTCGACGATCAAATAAATAATCAAGCAATTCCTGATAACTATCTTCACTATAAGGTTCCCCACGAAAATCAATATAATATTTTCCAAGCAACCAAGATGGCGCAGAACTTACCCATTCACTTCCGCACAAAAGAGGAATAAATTTCTGGTCATTTCCTTGAACAAATACCTCACCTGTCATAATGTCCCCTTCATAGCCAACACCACCAGCACGATTATCCGACCTAGATTTATACTTTGGGGTACATGCAATCAAGACAAAATCATTCTCCCTAACAGAACGCTCCATATATTCAGGTAATTGTCCACCAGGCACTACTCCCCAACGATCAAAAGTTACATCTACACCATCGCCGCGCAAACGCGTGGCAAAATCTTTTACCCATTTTTTGTGAGCATCATCATCCCACGAATACGAGAGAAAAACTTTAGGTGATATTGTTTCTGCCATGCCGATCCCTCCTCGTGTAGAGGTATATTGAATTATACGCTTTTCCTAATGCAGGAGTGGGTCACGAATATTCGGGATCAGTGCTTGGGAACCAAAGTCCCATTTTTCTTCAAGCAATGGGGAGGTGTGCAGAAGAAGCGGGCGGGGCGAACGCTTGAGGGTAGAACGTGGGATGAGATGCCGGTGAATGTGGGGTTGGTTAAAGCGTGATTTTATTCACCACAAAGGGTCACGAAGGGACACAAAATCTGAGACCAGACACGCATCCGTGAGTGGACGCGCCATCTTCCCTGGCACTGCCCGTGATTTGCTAAGCAAATCAGCTAAATCCTGTCAGGCGGGCACAGAGCTGTGCCTAATTGAGAAGATGTAATTCAATGCAGTTGTTTGACTCAACTGCGTTTTTCAAGCTCCTTGATCTTGGCGCGCAGACGGTCCAGTTCACTTTGGCTGTCACTAGTTTCGAAACTTTCAACCTGCTCAAAGATGCGCGGTAATACGTCCTGGACCAGTTCCTGCTCATCTTTGTATGTCAGCTTCGGCAACACCCATTGATAATCCGCCCAGTGTTCGAACATGGCATACTCACGCTCACCTTGAAACAGGATTGGTTGTACCGGCACGGAAGGCAAGAAGGGGATGATATGTGAGAGTTCTTGCGGCAGGCTTTTTGCCTCAGTCAGATCCGCAATGACAAAACGGGCCATATTGGCTAATAACTGGATCGTTTCCGTTAGGTCGCGCCTGTCCGAAGGTTTGAAGTCGAACAACATTGGTACCAATCCACGAGCGCGCAGAGCCGCTCTCAGATTGTCCAAGGCAAGCTTACGCTCGCGTGTGAATCTCCCCAGGATTAGGACGGATTTTGCCGTCACTGTATCAATGACACCGCGTATCTGCGGATTGTCCAACAATAAATGAATAAATTGCGCCACTCGCAGACGGTCAACCGTTACCACATCCTCGCCATAAGAGGTGATGATCAGGTCCTGCTCGAGTGCAGGCTCCCCTTGGAGATTCCAGGCAGAAACACCATAGACACTAGTGTTCTTAAATACAGCTCCGCCTACCCGACTACCCACCAGAGATGCGCCTTCTAAATTGGCATTAGTCAAGTCGGCATTTTCGAGACAGGCATTCTCAAGTCGTGTGAATGAACAATCAACGCCCGTAAGGTTTGCGCCTGTAAAGTCTGCGTCTCGTAGATTAGAGTGAAGCAATCGTGCGGGCCCGCGGGCATCCGTGGGATTGCCAGAAAGATCTGCACCGACGAAGGATGCATGTTCAAGTTGGGCACCTTTGATCCAAGCGCCATGTAGGGAACAGTCATCAAAGCGCACACCGCGCAAGTCTGCATAACCAAGGGTGATATTGTCCAAGTTCGCGCCGCGCAGGTCAACTATGTTGGCGGTAAGTGCAATCATATGTTCTCCCTTGTACATCGGCCTCTTCAAATTTAGGGATGCAAACTGGCGGGACTGTTTGTACGATTCCCAAACAAACTTGGCTTCTTCGCGGGCAGGGTCGCGGATTGGCGAGCTGGCGTAGCGAAGAAATTTATCCAAGTCTTCAGAGTTGCCCTGAAAATTCGGCTGAGAACGAGTAAGTAGATTCTCCATGGTAGCGCCTCCTTCTTGCTAATACAAGCCCACTATAGGCAGGATACCGACACCATCCTTGGTCAGGCGAGTATATAGAGTCCTTCATAAGTATCTTTATCACTGTGAGCATAGCAGAGCAAACCTTTAATGGGCTCTTTACTTCGGTCATATCCATCCCGTTTCGGTATGTAAAGCGATTATACGACCAAAACACAGATGAGTTTGGTCCTAGTGCAGGACCAATCATGCAGGAACGGGTCACAGATATTCGGGATCAGTGTGTGAGAGTCAAGGTCCCATTTTTCTTCAAGCAATGGGATGGCGTGCAGAAGAAGAGGGCGGGTCGAACGCTTGAGGGCAGAACGTGGGATGAGATGCCGGTGAATATTGCCAATGCGTAGGGGCAGGTCGCGACCTGCCCCTACGGACGAACGTTATTCGGGTTTTCGTCATCCTCCGCCCATAGGGAGGGATTTGATTCTATATAACGATGGATGCGCTCGTGATCCTTTTCATTGCGAATGATGTGTTCATAATAATTCCTCTGCCAGACCATTTGTCCTTCCGTGCTCCGCAATAAATTGATTTGTTTGGTTGAAACCGTTTTGAACGCGCCAATCAACCCGCCTAAGGGTTTTCGTTTGATCGGCGTAGGGGCGGATCGCGATCCGCCCCTACCAATATCGTGAATTACCAAGATCCCGTGGAAATGGTTTGGCATAACAACCCATGTACCCAATTCAATATATGGATATTGTGTTTCTAACCATCGCCATTGCTCAGAAACAATCTGACCAATTTCATTGAAAATCATTTCCTCGCCTACAATTTCCCCGAATAACATCTCTCTTTGCCAAGCAACAATGGTCACAAAATACGCCCCAGCTTGAGAATAATCATATCCCTTTAGACGAATAGAATGACGATGATGTTTTTGCGGGTCGAATTTCATGACCAGATTATATGTTCAATTAAAGAATGGGGCATGGAGATTCGGGAGTCAGTGCTTGGGAGCCAGGGTCCCATTTTTATTCAAGCAATGGGGTGGTGTACATGTGTACCTGCTGCTCTGGGCAGGTAAAAGAAACGAGCAGGTCGTACGCTTGAAGGAATAACGTGGGATGAGATGCCAATCAATTTGGTGAGAGCATAAATGAAAACCGCAGGGATCATATCCCTGCATTTGTTTGTTTCTACTTCACCAGCCGATACACATTCCAAGCCTGACCAGTCCATTCCACACGCATGATCCAGTCGTTCGGGTCGACGCCAGGGAACTGGATCGGCTGTCCGTCCAACGTCCACCCGCCGTCGTTGATGACATAATGGCTGGCATCCTCGCTGAGGAAGCATTGAATCCCCTCCTGCGACGTGGGAATCTCTTTGGCATTGATCACCACCTGACTCCTCGCCGAATCCCAGGTGCAGGCCGAACCCTGATCCGTGACCTGCTGCAGGATCAAAGCCTCACTGGAGCGTTGATCGACCCCATCCACGACCAGGTGTTGAAGGTTATTCTCATCCAGGGATATATAGGCGTAATGCTGGCCATTGGGGCTGAGGAGTTTGCCATTCGCCAATTCATGACCCTTATAGATCTCGGTCCCATTCAAGGCCAGCGATTCCACGAAACTGTTATTACTATCGAAGTTCCGCAGGGACGCCAGATAGGCATCGCCGTTGCGACTGATGGAGAAATCGAGGATCCCATCCGCGTGAATAAATACATCCTGTCCATCCTTGAACAGGCATGAGCCCGAAAAACCGCTTTCGCTGAAACAAGCCGTATAAAAATAATGTTGACCATCATCCGTGACCGCGGGGTTCGCCAGGTATTCCGCAGTGGTTTTCTTGACCCCATCGATAAGCAGGTCATGGAAGTTCCCTCCTTCTGCCGCGAGAAGTACATAGGCATAATGCAAACCGTTCCAGCTTAATGCCATCGAATCCCGGCCCAGGCCAGCCAGATCGCCTGAATACACTTCCTTCCCATCGTAGACCAGCTTCCGTGAGTCGATCTGGTATAACAGGTAATGACCTCCACCCGTCTCCAGAAAATAGGGCGGGTCTTGATAAGGCCCTTGCGGGTCGACACCTACCGAAATGGTGATCACGTTAAATGACGGGCTTTGCGTTGAGGCTGGAGGATGGGTTGGCGCTGGCTGAGTCGCGACCGGCTGCGTCGGAGCCGCGGAAGGGACAGAAGCCGAAAACGAACAAGCCAGCATCACCCCAACAAGAAAGAGCATACCTGTAATTTGGAACAATCGCACATAAGGCTTCTGCCTGCGGGATTGGGGCTGTGTCTCAATAAACATGATTCGTCAATCCTTCTGTGAATTACATAGTGCCGCATAATTAGGTAAACTCAAACTCTGAATTTCAACCTGCAATTCAGTTCGAAAAGTTTACGCAATGATGAGACAAGCGGTAAGATCTGAATATATAGGGTGACAAAAGATTATACAAGCGAAAACAGCGGGGACATCGGTCCTTACGGCTTTTCTATTTTTTACGGTGCATCCTTGGCACAACGGAAGCCAACTCGATCTAACGGAATTTCAGGGTCAGCAGGATTTCGATACCACGCCCTGAGAAAAGTGAAATTAAGATTCCAATTACCACCGCGTAGCACACGCAGACCATCGGAATTTAGATCTTCACGTCCATCAAAAGCGCTATAGGGATAAGGCTTATACAAACTACTTACCCATTCAGACACATTACCCGCCAAATCATATGCGCCATAAGCACTTGCGACGTCTTGATAACTCCCAACTTTACTCGTGCCATCTTTACAACCCGATGCATTTGCCAGGTTACAACCAATCCCTTCTCCCCAGGGATACGTACGCCCATCTGTGCCACGCGCAGCTTTTTCCCATTCCGCCTCAGTTGGCAGACGTGCGCCCCGCCATTCGCAATAGGTTCTGGCTTGTTTCCAATTTACAAAAACGACCGGGTGATCACCATAATCAGGATTATTGTACGTTGTGTGATTCGACGGCATAGAACATCCATTGGCAACTACACAAATTTTATAAAACGCATTGGTTACTTCATACTTATCGATAAAAAACGCATCCAAGTCAGGATTATGTTCGGGGCCTGCTATGTTGGGATCGCTTCCAAACCCCATAGTGAATTGACCCGCAGGCACAAGCACCATCTCTGCCTCTGGAGCATCAGTGTTTGATACTAATATCACAGTTGGCGCAATCGTGTTGGTTGGGGATGCTGTTTCCGTAAGTGTATTGGTTGGAGTTAGGGTAGGTGTAAGGGTCTCAGTAGGAAAGACAACTACTGTA
>Ga0070699_100006460_pt1 | contig 10213 bp, 6 predicted proteins | sample KBSK1503metaG_FD_65473 | JGI IMG/M metagenome (GOLD analysis project Ga0070699, IMG submission 65473) | Corn, switchgrass and miscanthus rhizosphere microbial communities from Kellogg Biological Station, Michigan, USA - KBS K1-50-3 metaG | ecosystem: Host-associated > Plants > Roots >... | reverse complement strand
TAGGCCGCCATTGTTGACGGTGGCCGATTTCCAACGTCGATCTGGGTGGCAATTTTCAGACCTGCGGCGGCATCGGAAGAAAGCTCGCCTACGGCACGCCAAAGCGCGAAGAATTGCGCTGTGGTCACAAGGTTCTTCTTGCCGTCATAGACTGTCACTGGCACCCGAGCTTGGCCCAGCACGGCTGCCGGCGTGAGTCCGATCTTACCGAGCCCTATCCAAAAGGCGTTCGCGGCTTTGAAACGGTCTGGTACGTTGACGGTCATCTTTCTCTCACTGCTCAGTTTCGCCTTGTTGACACGGCCTTGGGATTTCGGGACATTTCTCGGGTTAGCTGATGATCGCTTTGGGCTCCAGATACTCCTGCAGTCCGAAGATCCCGCCTTCCCGACCAATTCCCGATTGTTTGAACCCGCCGAAGGGAGCAAACGGATCGTGGCCTATTGTATTGATGAGGACCCGGCCGGCAGCAAGTTTGCGCGCCACACGGTTCGCGCGTTCCGGGTCGGCCGAGCTTACGTAAGCGATGAGCCCGAATTCCGTGTCGTTGGCTATTTCAATGGCTTCAGCTTCCGTCTTGTATGTCAATATCGACAAGACCGGTCCGAAGATCTCTTCCTTCGCGATCCGCATGTCGCGCGTGACGTTGGCGAACACGGTGGGCTTGATGAAATTCCCACCTTCAAGTCCCTGGGGATGACCTTCCCCGCCGATAACGAGCTCCGCACCTTCCTCGATCCCAGACTTGATGTACTCCTGCACGCGCTTGTACTGCTTTGTGCTGGCCAATGGACCGAGGGTGACGTCCTTGTCCCTCGGATCGCCCATTTTGATTTTTTCGACGGCCGCCTTGGCCAATCGCTTCACTTCGTCGAGTCGGTCTTCCGGCACGATCAGGCGTGAAGCCGCAATGCAGGCCTGCCCGTTATTCAGGTAGCAGGCGTTGATGGCCATCGGGATCGCCGTGGAGAGATCGGCGTCGTCCAGGATGACGTTGGGCGACTTGCCCCCGAGCTCAAGCGTCAAGCGCTTCATCGTGTCCAGGGAGTTCTTGGCGACCAGTTTTCCGATCTGCGTCGAACCGGTGAAAGCGATTTTCTGAATGTCGGGACTTTTCGTTAACTCCGTCCCGACGACCTCGCCGAGGCCCGTCACGACATTGATGACGCCAGGAGGCAACCCGGCTTCATGAAAAGCGTCCATCAACACTTCCGTTTGCATAGCGCTCATCTCACTTGGCTTGATAACGACCGTGCATCCGGCAGCGATCGCCGGCGCCACCTTGATCGCGATCGAGCCGGCGCTCGAATTCCATGGCGTAAATATGCCCACCACGCCAGCTGGCTCCAATACGACTTTAGATGTGCCGACAGTTTTGGCCAGGTCGAAATCTTCGAGGACTTTCTTGAAGTGCAGGAAAATGTTCGCCGCGAGGTTGTTGGAGCCCTTCGCACGGTCTTGCGGTGCGCCATATTCCACGACCGTCGCTTCAACGAGTTGATCCATTCGCTTGGCCACGGCGTCGTGCAGCCGCTGCAGAAGCTCCATCCGGTATTCCTTGCTACTTTGCGAAAAGGTGCTGAAGGCCTCTTTCGCCGCATCGATAGCTTTTCGGGTGTCGATTTCGTCTGCCATGGTGACCTTGCCGATTACCTTGTTGTCCGTCGGGTTCACAAGATCCACGACCTGGGTTCCATGGGGAGTGACGAACTCGCCGTTGATGTAGGCGCGATCAAAGGCTCTTACCGGAGTCGCGGTTTCATGTGTTTTCATTTGTGTCACCCTTCATGAGGTTTCGGCTTTGCCAAGGTCGCTATGGCTCTCAGGACCCCAGCTCACAATTTCAGTCTGGCTCAAAGGCGGGTCGGTGTAACTAGCAAAAGACGCCAATACTCTTGCAGAACGTGCCAAACGGTTTATTGCCGAGCTACCGCTCCTAGTTCCAACCTCCGGGTCGCGATTTCGTTTTCCCGTTATTTAAGAGTGTGATAGCGTTCTTTATCACACTCTACGCGATGAGGTCGAGCGCATCGTCATCTAGGGAGGCTGGCGTGAACACCCTTGCCCGATACCTCCAAGTCATCGTCGATCCGACGTTCGACGATTTTTATCGCGACCGCAGCTCAGTCCGGCTCGCCTACCTTGCCTGCGTGGCGATCTTCCACGCCGTCGATCGCGCGGCCGACGAAAGCGGAACCCGCAGCGCAAATCTCCGCCAGGAGTGGTGCAAGGAGTCGCTCGAATTCAAACTGGTGGACGTTATCGCTCACCACTTCAAGCACGCGTGAATTCGACACTTAGTTGCATCCGGCCTTCTGGGGACTGCGGCTCTGGATCAGGAATTCCAGGCTCCTGCTCTCTCCTGATCCCTGATCACAAGCATCGAGTCGGCGTCCACGGCGAATTGTCGTCGGCAGGAGCCAAAATCAGCGAGCTCAGCGGCCGGCGACGAGCTTCTCGAACCGCGGGTTGCCCTTGAGCGGTGCGAACGTGGGGTCGATGCGGAGCCAGGCGGGCGTGAGGAAGTACGGGATCTTGAGCAACGGCTCGAGCTGGTCCAGCGCCTTCTCCGGCTCGCCGACGAGCAGATAGATGCGGGCGAGCTGGTGCTGGATGTAGGCCCCGATCCAAGCGTCCCGGCTGATCGGCAAGAGCGCCACGGCCCGCTCGCCCTCCCGTATTGCGTCGGCCTTCCGGCCCAGGTAGGCGAGAGCGGTACCCAATAGGACGTGTCGCTGGCCGTTCTCAGGAGTCTCGCGCACCTGGGCCTCCCCGGCCAGGCGCGCCGAGTCGGCATATACCCGTGTCCGGGCCGTGTCCCCCCGCAATGCGGCGGTGCCGGCCAGGGCCAGACCCCAGATGAGCCGGTCGTCAAAAAACGCCCCCGGCGGGAGGCGCAGCACGAGTTGCTGCTGTGGCTCGTCGAGGACCCAGAACAGGTCGAGGTAGTTTGCCATGTACGCCACCAGGGCCGTGGGCTCGACCTCGCGCTGCGCGGTGTCGAGCACGGCCCGCGCCTTCGGCAAGTCGCCTGCCGCCAGGAACACCATGGCCTTGGCCTGGTAGAAGACCGGATCGTGCGGATCGAGCGCCAATGCCCGGTCCGTCGGCGCAAGCGCCTCGGGGTAGCGCCGTGACTCGACAAGCGCCAAAGTGAGCCGGCGAGCAGCCTCGACCGAGCGCGGGTCGAGCGTCAATGCCTGCCGGAGGGCTACGAGGCACTCGTCCCAGCGGCCCTGGCTCTTCGCGACTACGCCTATGCCCGTGAGCAGATCGGCGTTGTTGGGCGCGGCCGTGCGCCCAGCGTTGTATTCCGCGAGTGCCCGCGCCCAGTCCTTCCGCACCAAATTGTAGTAGTCGGCCCGCGCCAGATGGCCCTCGGCGAGGCCGGGGCGGAGCGCGAGCGCCCGTTCGGCCGCCACTCGCGCTCCCTCCGCGTCCGCACCCGTCGGAGTGCCCAGATTGTAGTTGAGCGAGTGCGCGCGGGAGAGCTGTGCCCAGGCAAGCGCGAAACTGGAGTCCAAGGCAACCGCTCGCTCGTAGAGCCCAATCGCCCGTCGCCGGTCTTCGACGGCGAAGAAGCGGAGGGCCTCGTTGCCTTGGAGGTAGAGGTCATAAGCCGCCAAGTTGGCCGTGGGCTTCTCGGCCAGCCGCTCGCGCTCGCCGGTCCCGAGCGCCACGTCTAACGCCTGCGCCACCCGGCCGGCGATGTCGGCCTGGACCTGGAAGACATCTGTCAGCGCCGCATCGAAGGGCTCCTGCCACTTGGTCGAGGCAGTGGCGACCTGCACTAATTCGGGACTCACCTCGACCCGGCTCTGGCCAGCTTGGCCCCTGTTCCAGCGCACCTTGCCCTCGACCAGGTACTTCACGCCCAGCTCTTGCCCGACCTGCTGGGCCGTCTTTGATGTGTGCTTGTATTGGCCGGAGCTGTTGGACGCGGTGACCTGGAGAGCGGGGAGCGCCGCAAGCTTGCCGCGCACCGCATCGGCGACGCCGTCAGCGAAATACTCGTCAGCGGGAGGGCCAAGGTTCTCAAAGGGCAGGACGGCCAGCCGAGTCGGTCCTGTCGCCTCACCACCACCATGTGCCCGCCGCCACGTGAAGAGAACCCCAAGCCCGAGGAGGAGGAAGGCCACGGCCAAGGCGGCGACCCCCAGTGCAGGCCCACGTCGCCGCACCACCGGAGAGAGCAGGGTCTCCGGCAGCTGCGACGGCTCGAGCGCTCGAGCGAACTCGGCCATGCTGCCGAACCGGTCGGCTGGCACCGGTGCGAGCGCCCGCTGGAGCGCCTGGTCGAGTGCGAGCGTCACGCTGGGGCGTACCTGACGGACGCTCGGAACCGAGCCGCTCATCCGCTTTGCCGTGATCGCCTGCGCGTTAGGCCCTGTGAAGGGCGGCTCGCCGGCCAGCATCTCGTAGAGCACGCAGCCGAGCGAGTACGCATCGGTGCGCGCGTCGAGCGCCTTGTCGCCGCTGGCCTGCTCCGGGCTCATGTAGGCCGGGGTCCCGATGGCCATCCCGGTCTGGGTCAGGTGCTCCTCGCCTCCCAGGGCCCGCGCGATCCCGAAGTCGGCCACCAGGGTCGAGCCGTCTCTCGTGAGCAGGATGTTCTCCGGCTTGATGTCGCGGTGGACCACGCCCTCTTGATGGGCGTAATCCAGCGCCAGCGCCGCCTCGCGGGTGATCCGGAGGGCCTCGTCCACGGGGAGCTGGCGCTCCCGCCGGAGCCGGTCGCGCAACGACTCGCCCCGCACGAAGGGCATCGTGAACCAGAGCTGCCCGGCGGTCTCGCCCGAGTCGTGGACCGTCAGGATGTGGGGATGCTGGAGCCGCGCGGCCAGCTCGATTTCGCGCTGAAAGCGTTCCGGTCCCAGGCTGGCGGCGAGCTCGGGGCGAAGGACCTTCAGCGCGAGCGGCCGCTTGTGCTTGAGATCGCGTGCGAGGTAGACCGTGGCCATCCCGCCACGCCCGAGCTCGCGCTCAAGCAGGTAGCGGTCCTGGAGAGCCTCGACGAACTGGGCCGGGATCTCGGCCAAGAGTGGCTCGATTGTGGAGAGAGAGGTGCCTCGAATCTGCTCGCACCGGCGGCCGTGCGCCAGCGACACCCGCCGGGGCCAGCGGCATCCCCAATCTGCCGGCGGTGGCCGCGCCGGCCCGTCCCGCTCGCTGCTTCACCTTCCGCGCGCCCTCGAGCTCGAAATAGCCCTGGAACGACTCAGGGCCGCCCGAAACGAGCAGCCCTGAGTGGGGAGGCTTTGGAGCAGCGCCTTGTGCGGACCTTGCAGTTCTTAAGACCTCTCGCGAAAGCCACCGGTCACATGCGGGGGCCGGGGCGCCGAGGCCAGCAGCTGCGTGGGCGGGTCAGGCCGCCCCCGCGGGTGATCGGCGGCTTGAGCGACATCTAGCGCTTGTCGGAAACCGTGACGTTGTTGACCGCTTGGCCTTTCGCGTTCGTCCCCTTGGTGGTAAGCGTCAATGTCTTCCCGTCCTTGGACACCACCCGCCTGGAAGTTTGGACCACCTTGCCCCCCTTCTTTAGGGTGGCCTTGACGGTAACGGCATTCACGCGCTTCAGTGAGATGGCGTCAAAGTCCTGTGACCCGGTAACCGGGTAATCCTTGCCGTCATATCTGGCGGTAAACTGCACGAGCGTCGGCTTTCCCTCGGCATCAATTCCCGTCAGGGTGTACTTCACGTCCGCTCCGGTCACCTCGAACGTGCGCGTCTGGCTCTTTGGCGGCGGACCGGGGCTGAACTTCGATTTGGCCAGGTTGAGCTCCCATGTGCCGCTTGCAGGATCGCCGGCCTGTGCCGAGAGGCTCACGGCGGGGAAACCGAGCGAAAGCACCGCTCCGAAAGCGAGTGTGCGGAAAAGTGGCTGCATCTGACTCCTCCTTCGCTGGTAGCAAGCCAGTACGTCAGCGTATCCTGCCGGCCGGGCAGGGCGGCCCAACGACCTGCGCATCAGCTGCGGGCGACAGGCCCGCCGGTTCGAATTCTATGGTCCGCTGTCCGCCACCGGCGGACCGCGGTGGGCGGAGCCGGGGCGCGCCGCGCCCTACAGCTTCATGCGCAGGTTAGGCCGCTCCGGCGCGAATGACCTACGGTACCCATCCTCGCGTACCAAGCAGAATGCCATGGTTATCGCCCGGCGCGTTCAGGCGATAGATCCGCAGTGCAGACCAGTCGAACCGCAGTGTCAGCTCGGCCAGGGAGCTAGGGTCGACCGTTTCGTACACCTGGATGGCGCATAGGAGCCGGTTCCTCGGAAACCGGTGGACGAGGTCGTCCACGATCCGCGTGATCGGAGGCGTCGTGCGCCGCAGATCGAGGCCGGAGGTCGGGCTGAGGGCATCACCCCATGGGGGCGCGATGAATGCGATGACTGGCTGGTCCAACGGCAGGGAGGCGGCTGTCAGACCCGACAAGTAGTCGGCGTTCACGATGTCGATGGGCAACGCCAGGACCGCGAGGTTCCGCCGCGTGAGCTGGAACACTGCAGCATCGAGCTCGAACCCCAGCCCCTGCGCGCCTGGCAAGTGGTGCAATATCCAATACAGGGTGTTGGCGGAGCCGGCGAACAGGTCGATCACCAGCCCTCCGGTCATCGCCGGCGCCGTTCCAGCTACGGCGGCAATGTCCTTGCCGATCGCATCCCCCAGCCCGTCGCGAGTGCATTCGACTGCGGTCCGCCCCAGCAGCCGGACGCCGCTCGCATACCAGTGAGACGGCCGCATGCCGTAGATGGAGACATACTCGGCGTCTCCATAGCTATCGATACCGTAGCGCTGCACCTCCCACAACCCCAACACCGCGTTCCGCTTCGCGCCGCCCAGCAGGAGCTGGCGGTCATAGGTCGGACCGCGGTCGCTCGGGTTCGGGCCGCTCATGTCTCGCTACGCGTGGCGGTTAGAACCGAGCGGGTGGTGAGAGCGACGGTAATGTTACCTCCGGAGCGGCGTAACGACACCGCGCATCAGCTGCGGGCGAAAGGCCCGCGGCTTCCGAATTCTATGGTCCGCTGGCTCACTTCAACCGGACCCCGAGCCGCGCGCGTCGGACCCGATCATAGATCTGGGTGCGGGCCCGTTGGAGCCCGGCCTTGAAGCGCGGGTCGTTCCGCACCTTGTCGTATATCCCAGAGTCGATCACGCGGAAGTCCTCGCCTCCCGGCGAGAGGGCGTACGCCCGCTCGAGCCACGCGAGCGACTCCTCGGCGTTTCCGGTCCACGCGTAGTACTCCGCCAGCCCCCGCGCGGCGATGGTGGGGCTGAAGATCGAGTCACCGACGGTTCCCGCCGTGAACGCGGCGCCGAGCGAGTCGGCGATCTGCGCCGCGTCCCGGACCCTCCCCAGGGAGTGCAGACACATGGCCCGCACGCCGACGTAGGGGCCGAGACTCAGCGTAGCGCAGCGGGCGGCGCTGCCCGACAGGAGGTCGCCCAGCGCCTCGTCCGCGCGCGCCAGCATGAGGCCGGGTTCGAGCGCCAGCGCCCGTGCCGCCTCCTGTGCAGCCACATCGTAGCGCCGCGCGCCGACGCTGGCCTGAGAGCACCAAGTGCTAATGCCTAGCGACTCCGCGCATCAGCTGCGGGCGGAATGCCCGCCGATCCGAACCGGCTACTTCCCCGCGACGAGTTTCTCGAAGCGCGGGTTGCCCTTGAGCGGCGTGAACGTCGGGTCGATCCGGAGCCACCCGGGCGAGAGATAGTAGGGGATCGTGAGCAACGGCTCCAGCTGGTCGAGTGCCCTCTCGGGCTCGCCCACCAGCAGGTAGATGCGCACGAGCTGGTGCTGGATGTAGGCACCGTTGTAGGCATCCCGGCTGATGGGCCAGAGCGCGACCGCGCGCTCCCCTTCCCTAATCGCCTCGGCCTTCCGGCCCAGGTAGGCGAGCGCGAGCCCCCGGAAGACGTGCCGCTGGCCATCGTCGGGCGTGGCCCGGAGCTGCTCCTCGTAGGCGAGCCGGGCCGAGTCAGCGTAAATCCGGGCCTTGGCCTGGTCACCGCGCAAGCCGTAGGTCTGGGCGCGGACGATGGCCCAGGTCGCGCGGTCATTATCGAAGGCACTGGGCGCGAGTGCGAGGAGCTGCTGCTGCTGGGCGTCGTCCAGCACCCAGTAGAGGTCTTGGTAGTTGCCGAAGAACGCCAGCAGCGCTTCGGGCTCGACCCGGGTCAGCCCCGCCTGCACGACGGCCTGGGCACCGGTAAGGTCACCCTGGGCGAGGGCCACCATAGCCCTCCGCTCGATGGTGATGAGATTGGTGGGGGCGAGCGCGATGGCCCGGTCATTCGCCGCCCGGGCCTCGGGGTAGCGGCGCAGGTAGAGCAGCGTGAGCCCAGTACGCCGCGCCGTGCTGGCCGAGCGGGGGTCGAGCGCGGCTGCCTTCGTGAGATGCTGGAGTGCCGCGTCCCAACGACCGAGGCCTTGCTCCGCCACGGCCGCCCCCCCGAGCAGGTCGACGTTGTTCGGTGCCCGCGTGAGCCCCGGCTCGAAGGCCGCGAGCGCCTGCCGGTTATCCAGCGCCACGTTCCGATAGTACTCGCCCAAGGCAAGCTGTCCCTCGGGCCGATCGGGGCCGAGCGCCTGCGCCCGCTGGGCGGCCTGGCGCGCCGCATCAGCCTCAGTGGGCGTCGGGGTGCCGCTGAAGTAGAGGTCTGCGTGCGCACGGGCGAGCTGGGCCCAGGCCGAGACGAACGCCGAGTCGAGCGCCACGGCCTGCTCGTAGAAGCCGATGGCCCGCCGCAGGCTCGCCGGATCAAGTGCGGCCAGGCTCTGCGAGGCGGCCTCGCCTTTCAAGAAGGCGTCGTAAGCCGCCAGGTTCGCGGTCGGCTTGGCCGCGAGCTCGTGCCGGGCGCTGTCGCCCAGAGCCACGTCGAGGGCGCTCGCCACCTTGCCGGCGATGTCGGCCTGCACCTGGAACACGTCGGTGAGCGAGGCATCGAATCCCTGCTGCCACTTCGTGGTCGGCGCGGCGCCGGGCTCGACCTGCACCAGCTCGGGGCTCACCCGGACCCGGCTCGGGCCGCCCGGCGTCTTTTCCCACTGCACGGTGGCCGTGAGCAGGTAGTCGGCCCCCAGCTCGCGGGCGATCTGCTGGGGCGCCTTGGTCGTCTTGCGGTATTCGTTCGAGCTGGCCCGCGCGATGACGGCGAGGCCCGCGATCTGCGACAGTTTCCCGCGCACTTCGTTGGTGATGCCGTCGGCGAAGTAGGCATCCGCCGAATCGCCCAGATTCTCAAACGGCAGGACCGCGACCCGCTTCGGGCCGGCGCTTTCCTCGGTGCCTGCGTGGGTCCGGCGCCAGGCAAAGAGCACCCCCAGCCCGATGAGGAAACCGAGCCCGAGCGCGATCGCGGTGACGGGCACCCGCCGGGCATGGGTGATCGGCGGCGAGGTCGGGGCACCCGGGGACGCGGGGCTGACGACTGGCGTCGCGACGGCGGTGGGCGCGGTCGAGGCCGCCGTCACCGTCGGCTGGAGCGCCCGGCCGAGCTCGGCCGCCGTAGCGAAGCGGTCGGCCGGGACCGGGGCCAGCGCCCGCTGGATCGCCTGATCGACGCCCTCGGGCACGCTGGGTCGCCCCCGCCGCACGCTCGGCACCGGCTCGGTGAACCGCTTCAGGATGATGGCCTGCGCCGTGGGGCCCGTGTACGGGGGCTCGCCCGCCAGCATCTCGAAGAGCACGGCCCCGAGGGAGTAGACGTCGGTGCGGGCATCGACCGCCTTGTCCCCGCTCGCCTGCTCCGGGCTCATGTAAGCCGGCGTGCCGATGCTCATGCCCGTCTGGGTCAGGTGCTCGTCTCCGCCCAGGGCGCGCGCGATCCCGAAGTCGGCCACGAGGGTGTTGCCGTCCTTGGTGAGCAGCAGATTCTCCGGCTTGATGTCCCGGTGCACCACCCCGTGCTCGTGGGCGTACTGGAGCGCCTGGGCCGCCTCCCGGGCGATCCGCACCGCGTCCTCCACCCCGAGCTGCCGCTCTCGCCGGAGCCGGTCCCGGAGCGACTCGCCCTCGACAAACGGCATGGTGAACCAGAGCTGGCCTGCGGCCTCGCCCGAGTCGTGGACGGTCAGGATGTGGGGGTGCTGGAGCCGCGCGGCGAGCTTGATCTCCCGCTGGAACCGGTCAGGCCCCAGCGAGGCAGCGAGCTCGGGGAGGAGCACCTTGAGCGCGACCGGCCGGTCGTGCTTGACGTCCTGGGCGAGATAG
>Ga0070699_100006458_pt1 | contig 10213 bp, 9 predicted proteins | sample KBSK1503metaG_FD_65473 | JGI IMG/M metagenome (GOLD analysis project Ga0070699, IMG submission 65473) | Corn, switchgrass and miscanthus rhizosphere microbial communities from Kellogg Biological Station, Michigan, USA - KBS K1-50-3 metaG | ecosystem: Host-associated > Plants > Roots >... | reverse complement strand
GCCGATCGGGAGGCCGATGAGGCAGGCGAGCCCCACGATGATGCCGGTCCCGACGATGGCGTTCGCCACGCCGCCGCCGCTCTCGCCCGCCGGAACCGGATTCTTGGTGAAGAAATTCCAGTCGAGCGAGGAGGCGCCCTTCACGACGAGATTCCCGAGGATCAGGATCAGGGACAGGACGGCAAGGAACGAGAGGACGCCTACCAGCCCCGTCATCACGCCGTTCACCACCTGGCGGCGGACCCGTCGCGCGTTCACAGGGCGCGGCTCCCCACCGCGGTGCCCCGAGCCACCTGCCAGATCAACAAGCGCGCGAGCGCGTTCACGACCACGGTGATGACGAACAGCAGCAGGCCCACCTCGAACAACGCCGAGAGGTAGAGATTAGTGGTCGCTTCGCTGAACTCGTTGGCGATCGCGGCGGCCATCGTGTAGGCGGGCTGCAGCACCGACAGCCCGATGTCGTGCCGGTTCCCGATCAGCATGGTCACGGCCATGGTCTCGCCGAGCGCGCGGCCCAGACCGAGAATGACGGCGCCGATGAGTCCCGCGCGGCCGTAAGGCACGACCGCGGTCCACACCGCCTCCCACCGCGTGGCTCCCATGCCAAGGGCCGCCTCGCGCTGGCTCGACGGCACGGCGAGCAGCACCTCGCGCGACACGGCGGCGATGTACGGCACGATCATGATTGCCAGGATGACGCCGCCCGCGAGCAGCGAGTTACCGTAGAACACGCCGTCGAAGAATGGCGTCCAGCCGAACACGGCCCGCAACGGCGGGACGACGGTCGAGCGCAGGAAGGGAATCAGCACGAAGATGCCCCACAGCCCGTACACCACGCTGGGAATCGCCGCCAACAGCTCGACCAGGAACGCGATCGGCTGGCGCACCCACTTGGGCGCGAATTCCGTGAGGAAGATCGACACGCCCAACGCGAGCGGCACGGCGATCAAGAGGGCGATGAGCGATGAGGCGAGCGTGCCGAAGATCATCGGCGCGGCACCGAACACGCCCGCGACGGGGTCCCAGACCGATGACCAGAGAAAGTGGGGACCGAACCGCCGGATCGCGGGCCAGGCGCTCACCAGGAGCTCGCCCACGAGGGCGAGGAGCAGCAGCGGCAGGGTGACCGCCAGGACCGTCAGCACGCCCCGGTAGACGCGGTCGCCCACGTTGACGCCGCGCAGCAGGCGCCAGCGTGGCTCCTGGGCGGCGGTGGCGACGGGCTCGATGGGGAGGGCAGTCATGGGCCCGGAAACGTATCCGGCGTTTGTCACGGGAGTGTAACGGCAGGGGATAAGAAAAACCCCCGCCGGCGAATACCGCCGGGCGGGGGGTGAAAACGGCAGCCGGAAGGAGGGGTTACCGGGCTGCCGTCGTCCAGACCGACTTGCCGCCGGACGTGATCGTCTTCAGCCGCGCCTCGATCCAGGGCCGCAGCTGCTTGGGCAGCGGCGCATATCCGAGCTCTGAAGCCCGGCCCTGGCCGTCCGTCTCGGCAAACCACACAAACTTCACGAGCGCGCCGGCCTTCGCCGCATCCTCGTACTGCTTGTGCAGCAGGAACCAGGTGAAGCTCGCGATCGGATAGGCCTTCTCGCCGTCCGGGTTCGTGATCGACACCCGGAAATCGGTGCCGGGGTCCATCGTCTTCATCGCGCCGGCCGCGGCCTCCGTGACGCTCTCGAGGGTGGGCGAGATGAACTTGCCCGCCTTATTCTGCAGCGACGCGAAGGGCAGTTTGTTGATCTGCGCGTAGCCCAGCTCGACGTAGCCGATAGCACCGGGGGTCTGCTTCACGGTGGCGGTGACGCCCTCGTTGCCCTTCCCACCGAGTCCGACCGGCCAGTTCACCGATGTTCCCTTGCTCACCTTGCTCGCCCACTCCGAGCTCACCTTGGACAGGTAGTCGGTGAAGATGAAGCTCGTGCCCGAGCCATCCGAGCGATGCACCACCACGATGTCCTCCGCGGGCAGCTTCAGCCCGGGGTTGATGGAGGTGATGCGGGCGTCGCTCCACTTCGTGATCTTGCCGAGGAAGATGTCGGCGAGCACGTCGGGCGTGAACCGCAGCGTGCCCTGGACGTCGGCCAGGTTGTACGTCGCGACGACGCCGCCCAGGACCGTGGGGATGTGCAGCACGTTGCTCTGGATCGCGGCGATCGCCGAGTCGGCCATCGGGGCGTCGCTCGCGCCGAAGTCGACCGTGCCGTCGGAGAACTGCCGGATCCCGCCACCCGAGCCGATCGACTGATAGTTGAGCTGCACGTCCGAGTGGGCGCGGTTGTAGTTGATGATCCAATCCTGATAGATGATGTTCGGGAACGTCGCGCCCGCGCCGTTCAGCTTTACCTGCGCGCTCGCCGGAGCGGCGAGCGCGAGGGCGGCGAGTGCGACGATGGGATACTTGGTCATGAGTCGGTACCTCGTGCGATCTAGAAGTTGAATTGCGTCTGGAACAGTGCCTGCGAGCGCGTCGCTTCCTGCCCCGCGGTAGGCGTCCCCTGATAGCTCACGTAGTCCCAGTCGCCCAGCACGCGAAGGTTGGGCGAGATCTGATAGGACACGCCGCCGATGAGCCGGGTCTGCTTGTCGGTGGTGCTGCCGGCCTGCGGATGGAAGATGTCCACGCGCGCGAGGACCGCGGCCTTGGACTGGGTGAACTTGTACACCCCGAACGCGCTGTAGAGATGGCCGTTCGTGCGAGCCGGAGTGAAATCGCGTGTGAACGCCGCCTCTCCCGCGAGGGTGATCTGCTTGGATTTGTAGGAGATCATGCCGAGCCAACGGTGCCGCTGGGAACCGCCCACGGCGTTTCCGTAATCGGCAAACCCGGTGACCCGAAGGCCGCCGACGCGAGACGAGTCATCGGTATCCATCGCGCGGACCGAGACCCGGGCTTGTGCCCACTTACGCTGGTCGCCCACGCTTTGGCTGTAGAAGTGGTCGTTCGTCACGGTGACCTGCATGTTGACTTTGTCGGCTCCCCACTTGCCGTCTACGCCCAAGCCGAACCCCGACGAGGAGAGATACGACCCGCCCCCGGTGCCGCCCGGGCCGTCGCGTTCCATGGCCATTGTCCCCTGCATCCGGTAGTCCCAGAGCGCCTCTTCCCAATCGAGCCAAGGGGTGTGAATCTCGCCGATCTTGAAGGCGAGCGGGCTTCCCGTCGGCGTGTACTGGACGTAGGCGTACTTGATCCGGTACGTGTGCGAGCTGTCGGTAGCCGAAGGCGTGTAGATGTCGGCTGTGATGCGCGCGTACACACCGCCTGCGAATCTGCCGATCACGTTCACGTAGGCGCGCTTGACGTCGAAGTTGTTGATGTGATTCGTCGTGTCCTTGAGCTGATACAGGTATTGCAGGTACGCCAGCCCGCCGACGGAGATCTGCGGAGGCGTTGGCGTCTGCGCAGCAGCGGTGGAGGCGCCTACCGTGGCGGCCACGACGGCCACCCCGAGCGCGCGACGATAGGAAAACGTCATTGAGTGTCTCCCCTCCTTGGGGAATGTGTTGTGGTGTTCGTGCAGCATCGGCGAGGAAAGCGAACGCACGCCCGTCACAGGCGGGCGCGCGGTGTGTAACGAACTGGTAACGAGGGAGGCGGGGGCCCCGGCGGCCTAGCGCGTTGTCGCCCAGAGCTGGGGGAGGAGCTCCCGCAGCCGATCACGCGCGGCGCGAAAAGCATCGAGCCGCTCGCCGTCAGAGCCCGCGGCCCGCGCCGGGTCCGGAAGCGGCCAATGCAGGCGCCGCACCTCGCTCGGCACGAACGGGCACACTTCCTCGGCGCACAAGGTGACGATGGTGTTCACCTCATCGAGCGGAATCCGGGACAGGCCCTTGGCCCGCTGACCGGAAATGTCAATGCCCAGCTCTGCCAGCGCCTCGACGGCGAGCGGGTGCAACGTCCCGGGCTCCGAGCCGGCGCTCAAGAATCGGTAACCCGCCGGGGCCGTGGCGCGCGCGAGCCCTTCGGCCATCTGACTCCGGGCCGAGTTCGCGACACAGAGAAACAGGATGGTTGGCATCCCCTGATACCTACGTCCATAACGGCGTTGAGAGAAGACGTGGAAGGACTCCGTCGAGCGGCCGTTGCCCGATCGTTACGCGGCTGCAGCGGAGAACTCGGATCTCCGTGACCGCGCAGCGTGAGTCTCATGGCGCTTCCAAGCAACCCGCATTCTCACCTCGGAGGATCCATGAGACGTCTTCTGCGGAAGGGCGTAGCGACGGCGCTCGTCGCCACGCTGGTTGGGATTGCAGCCTGCGATTCGGACCGTGTGGCCAGGCCGGCCCCACTCAGCGCCGCCCGTGTGGCCGATCCCGGGCGCGACGGCGATCCGGCGCTGCGGCCGCTCGATCACATCATCGTCATCTATCTCGAGAACCGCAGCTTCGACAACGTGTACGGCGAATTCGCCGGCGCCAACGGGCTCGCGTCGGCGTCGGGCGCGCCGTCGCAGGTGGATGGCTCCGGAACCCCGTTTGCGACGCTGCCGGCGGTGCCCGGCATGGCGTCCATCCCGACCAACCTCCCGAACGCCCCCTTCAACATCGAGCAGTTCGTTCCGGCGAGCGTCCCGACTCGCGACCTCGTGCACCGGTTCTACCAGGAGCAGATGCAGATCGACGGCGGCCGCATGGACAAGTTCGCGCAGGTCAGTGATGCGAAAGGCCTCGTCATGGGCTTCTACCATACGGCGGGTCTGCCGCTCGCGGCCGAGGCGGCGCACTACACGCTGTGCGACAACTTCTTCCATGGAGCTTTCGGGGGTTCGTTCCTGAATCATTTCTGGCTCATCTCCGCTCAAACGCCGGTCTTTCCGAATGCACCCGCCAGTGCGGTGGCGCAGCTCGACGCGAGCGGCAACCTCGTACGGGACGGATTTGTCACGCCGGACGGCTTTGCGATCAACACGGCGTTCAGCGTCAACACGCCACACCCGGCGGGGGTACCGCAGGCCAACCTCGTGCCCAATCAAACCTTCGCGACCATCGGCGACCGGCTCTCCGAAAAGGGGGTCTCGTGGGCGTGGTATGCGGGCGGCTGGAACGACGCGGTCGCCGGTAATCCCGATCCCTTGTTCCAGTTCCATCATCAGCCATTCGTGTATTTCGCGAACTTCGCCGACGGGACGGCGGCAAAGGCCGCGCACCTGAAGGACGAACAGGACTTCCTGGCGGCGCTCTCGAACGGCCGGTTGCCGGCGGTGTCGTTCGTCAAGCCGGTCGGCATCGACAACGAGCACCCGGGATACACCGACATCATCACCGGTGAGAACCATGTGAAGGAATTGATCGACGCCGTGCGCTCGAGCCCGCACTGGAATCACACGGCGGTCATCATCACCTACGACGAGAACGGCGGCTTCTGGGATCACGTGGCGCCGCCCGTCGTGGACCGCTGGGGGCCCGGGTCGCGCGTTCCGGCGATCGTGATCTCACCGTTCGCGCGGAAGGGCTTCGTGGACCATCACCGCTACGATACGACGTCGATTCTCGCGCTCATCGAGCACCGCTGGGGGCTCACGCCGCTGTCGTCGCGCGATGCGGTGGCCGATCCGTTAAGTGGGGCGTTTGAATTCTGAGAAAGCTTGAGTCGCGACCCCGGGCCATCGGCCCGGGGTTCACTTTTACAGGATTAGCCTCGTAGCCGCGACCGCGCCCGCCAGACCTAGGGCCACGCCGACAGCTACGTCACTGACGTGGTGTACCCGCAGCGAAACGCGCGAATGCGCCACCACGCCAGCGAGCGGCAGGAGGATCGGCGCCGAGACCGGGTGGGCCAGGACGATGGTCACGGCAACGGCCGTCGCCGCGGCGGCGTGACCAGAGGGGAACGAGTGAGGATCGGGAAGCGCGACGAGCGCGAGCGGACGCCCCATCGCGTCGCACGGCCGGGCCCGCGCCACCGCGCGCTTGAGGACCTGGACGAGCACATGCGACCCGGCGTTCGCCACGAGCACCGCGAGCCCGAGATGGGTCTCGCCGAACGCCGCGAGCGCCAGGCCGATGCCGAGCGTTACGCGGGCGCCGCCGAGATGCGTGACCCAGCGCATCAGGCCACCAGGGGCGCGGGGGTAGGGCCCGCGACTTTCACAAAGGCCTCGGAGAGCGGACGACCCTCGTAGCAAATCGGGACCGGCACGCCGAACCACCACAACACGGTGGCCGGAACATCGAGCAGAGAAATCGTGCGGGTGAGCTGGTGGCGCCGCGTCACGCCGCGCCCGGCCACGACGAGTGGGATGTGGTCGTTCACCGGATGCGGCTCGTCGTGCTCGTTGGCCGTGACGCCCCCACCGCCATGGTCCGCCGTCACGATGAACACGGCGTCCTCGGTACACGACGAGAGCTGGCCGATACCAGCATCCACCTCCGCCGCGGCCTCGAGGTACGGCGCTGACATCCAGCCGTGGGCGTGCCCGGCGCGATCGCAGTCCGGCAGGTACACGAACAGCATGCCCTCGTCACGCTGGGACAAGAGCCGCGCGGCGGCGGCGGCCGTCTCCCGAGCCCTCGACCCCTTCGCGACCAGCCGCCGGACACCTGCCGTCGATGCGAGCGCCCACGCGACCGGCAGCGCCGCGGGTCCCAAATCCGTGGTCACGATATCGACCGGCACGCCGGCGCGCGCCAGCTCCCAGGCCACGGGGCGAATCTTGCCGAGGCGGGGAAGGAACCTGAGCCCCGGCTCGATCAGCCGATGCGTCTCCGGACCGACGCCGGTCGCGAGCGATGCAAGGGCGGCGACCGTGGCGCTCGGTCGAACGGTTTTCGCGCGTCGAGCGAGGGTGTACGCATGGCCGAGCGCGTCGAGCGACGGCATCAGCGTGGGCGATACCGCGTCGGGCCGGAGTCCATCGGCCAGGACGATCACTAGGCGGCGCACGGGGATGTCCTCCGATCGGAGACGCCGGCGAGCTCGGCGTAGCAGTCGAGCAGCTGGGTGTTTTCGTGTACGACATCGCGCCCGAGGGCGCGGTCACGTGCCGCCGCCGCGAGCGCGAACCGGGCTGCGGGGTCGTTGACCAGTGCGGCGATTGCGGCGGCGTAGCCCTCCGGCTCGTGCGCGGGGACCAGCAGGCCGTTCGTTCCCCGGCCGATACTTTCCCGGAAGCCACCGGCATCGGCCGCGATCACCGCGATCCCCGACGCCATCGCCTCGAGCGCCACGAGCCCGCAGGTCTCCGTGTGGGACGGAAACACACAGACATCCGAGCTGGCGTAGAGCGTGGCGAGGTCCGTACGGGGCAGGAACCCGAGCATCCGAACGAACGGAAGCTCGGACTGCAGCCGCCGGGCTTCGGGACCTTCGCCGGCGATGACGAAGGCGGCCCGCTGGCCGAGGGCCGCGCGGGCCTGACGCCACGCCTCGATCAGCACCCGAAGGTTCTTCTCGTGCGCCAGCCGCCCGACGTGGAGGACGACTGCTGTGTCATCCCCGCCGGCGAGCCACCGCCGCCACGAGCCGTCGCGACGTCCAGGGTGGAAGAAATGCGGATCCACCCCGCGTCCCCACACGGCCGTCTGTCTGAGCCCACGACGGACTAACTCATCGCGAATCGCCTCTCCCGGCGTGAAGGTCACGCGGGCCGGGCCGTGGAACCAGCGGAGCCAACGCCATACCAGCGGCTCGAGGAAGCCGACGCCGTAGTGGCGGCTGTATTCCGGGAAGTTCGTGTGATAGGAGGTGACGAGCGGTACGCGACGAGAAAGGGCCCAGCGCCGTCCGGCGAGCCCGAGCGGGCCCTCCGTGTGCACGTGCACGACATCCGGCGGGGACGCGTCGAAGAACCTCCCCACCCGGCGGAACGGTGGGAATGCAAGACGGATATCGGGATAAAGTGGGAACGCCGCCGACGGGATACGGAGCTCGTGAGGATCGGTCGACGGGGCTCCGCTCGGATATCGGGGCGCGACGATGGAGACGTCGTGGCCCTGCGCCCCCAACAGGGAAGCGATGCGGTGGACGACGGTGGTCACCCCGTTGACCTGCGGGGTGTACGTGTCGGAGACGAGGGCTATTCGCACGCAAGGAGAATGCGCGCCGCCGGTCAAGCGGCTGCCACGGGGGTGTGACGAATACGTAACGGCCGCTAGGCCGCTACGTCGGCTACCGGGAAGAAGATGCGGATGGTCGTGCCGCGGCCGAGGGTACTGCGAGCCTCGACGCGGCCCCCGTGTGCCTCCACCAGGTGCTTGACGATGGAGAGGCCCAGCCCCGTCCCCCCCTCTTCGCGCGAGCGCCCGGGGTCGGCCCGGTAGAAGCGCTCGAAGATGCGCGGCAGGTGCTCGGGCGCGATGCCGGAGCCCGTATCCGCGACCGCGAGCGTCACGCCGCCGGGGGCGGGGTCCATGGAGACCGTGATGCGCCCGCCGGGCGGCGTGTGGCGCAGGGCGTTGTCGAACAGGTTCGTGAAGACCTCGCGCAGGGCGTCCGGATCGGCCGTGAGCTCTCGGCTGCCCGTGGCGGTCGCGCTGAACTCCACGCGGCGCTCCCGCGCGTTATCGGCGAACGTAGCCCAGGTGTCGCCCGCGAGGCTCACGACATCGACGCGGGCGGGCGTCGGCTGCCAGCGTCCGGACTCGATGCGGGAGAGATCGAGCAGATCGTCCACCAGGCGCTGCATCCGCTTCGCGTTGTTGAGGATGATCTGCGCGAACCGCTCGGTCTGCGTGCCGGCGCTCGCCTCGGTGGCGAGGGTCTCAGCGTATCCCGCGATGGACGTAAGGGGCGTCTTGAGCTCGTGCGACACGTTGGCGACGAAGTCGCGGCGAACGGCCTCGAGGTGCCGGAGCTCGGTGACATCGCGAATCACGAGCAGCGCGCCGCCGTTCGGTAGGGCGCGGCCCGACACGAGCAGCAGGCGGCTGTCCCGCTCGAGCTCCCGCGGCTCGGTCTCCCGACCGGCCAGGGCGGCAGCGACCAGCTCGCGCGCTGCCTTGTCGTAAAACAGCTCGGCGAGGGCGGGGAAGGGATCGTCGGGGCCGAACCCGAGCAGCCGGCGGGCCGCCCGGTTCAGCATCACAATCGCCCCGCGCGCGTCGGCGGCGACGATGCCGTCGGCCATCGTTTCGATAAGCGTGGCCGTCTCCTCCCGCTCGTGCACGAGGTCGAGGAAGCGCTGGTCCAGCTGCCGGTGCATCGCGCGCAGGGCGACGATGTGCTGGGCGATCTCCGGCACGTTCGACGCCGGGAAGGCGGGCGGCCCTCCGTCCGCGATTGCCCGGGCCGCGTCGCCGAGCTCGACGAGGGGTCGCGCGAGCTCACGCGACAGGAGCCAGGCGAGGAAGCCGGCCGCGACGATCGCCGCCAGCCCGGCGAAGGCGACGGCACTCTGCACCGCGGTCACCTGGGCGTCCACGGCGGCGAGTGTCGTCGACACCCGCGTGATCAAAATGCCGGGCGGCCCGCCGCGCACCGCGACGTACATGCGCCGCTCGTTGGTGGAAGCGCTCAAGCGCTCGGCCCGTCCCACACCGGTGGAACGGGCCTGCTGCACCTCTGGCCGCATCAGGTGGTTCTCGAGCTGGCCCAGCGCGTTGCGATCGAATTCGGTGTCGCCGCGGACGTTGCCCTTGGGATCGATGAGCGTGACCCGGTGACCGATACCGGCGCCGAGCTCACGCGCGAGGTCGGGCCAGCGGAGCGAATCGGCGGGCAGGAGGGCGGCGAGCACCCGTGCCTCGTGCTCCAGGCTGCGCGCGATTTCGTCCTCGAGATTGTGGCGGAGTAAACGGTCCGCCGCCGAGACCAACCCGACTACGGCCACGGCGACCGGCAGGCTCGTCGTGACGAACAGTCGGGTGGCGAGCCTCACGGGCGCTTGCGCCCGCGCGCGCTCTGGCCGGGGCGGCGGAAGCGGTACCCGGTGCCGCGCACGGTCTCGATGCAATCGCCCGCCGCGCCGAGCTTCTGACGCAGGCGCTGGACGTGCATGTCCACCGTCCGCGTCTGCACGTCGGGGTGCGCCTGCCATACCGTCTCCAGCAACTGCGCTCGGCTCTGCACCCGACCTTCACGCTCGATCAGCGTGCGCAGCAGCTTGAACTCGGTGGCCGTGAGCTCGATCTCGCTTCCCTCGACCATCACGCGGTGGGCGCTGCGGTCCAATACGATCGGGCCGGCGGTGACCAGCCCACCCGCGGCGACGGCGGGAGCGCCGAGTCGGCGGAGCACGGCACTGACCCGAAGCACGAGCTCCTGCGG
>Ga0070699_100006457_pt1 | contig 10214 bp, 7 predicted proteins | sample KBSK1503metaG_FD_65473 | JGI IMG/M metagenome (GOLD analysis project Ga0070699, IMG submission 65473) | Corn, switchgrass and miscanthus rhizosphere microbial communities from Kellogg Biological Station, Michigan, USA - KBS K1-50-3 metaG | ecosystem: Host-associated > Plants > Roots >... | reverse complement strand
CCTCGGGCCTTGCTGGAAGCCATTTTGACCATCCTGCGCCTCCACCCCGTCCGCTGATTCGATCAACGCTAGAGCGTCGTATAAGTCTGGGTGCCTGAGAGCGTAGCCGAGCTCTCCTCGAAGTTTGGCGTTGCTGATTCGTTTTCCCGATGAGAGGTGTTCTTGTGCTGCTGAAGCAGTGACGCCCCAGCGCTGCGCTGCAGTGGCACAGATCTCATTCCAGGTTTGAGGTCTGCCATCGCTGACGTTATAGACTTCGCCGGGCTTCCCTTTGTCCAGCGCAAGCAGACAGATAGAGGCCAAATCCTCCGCGTGAACGAGGTTCACATATTTGCGTGAGGGACCGACGCGGCCCTGCCTGATCCAATCCAGCGGGTTCCGCCCAGGTCCGTAGATTCCTGCCACGCGCAGCACGATGCCGCCACAGTCCTTCCGCAGATATTCCTCGCCCCGCACGCGAGGCTTGCTCGAGTCGATGGCTGCCCTCTCATCGATCCAGGGCGGAGGATAATCCTGCGACTCGCCAACGTCGTAGGCCGAAGTGCTGCCGAGAACGACCAGCCGGCGGGAAAATAATTTCATGGTCGAAGCAACTTGTTGGACCAGATTGAGAGGTGCCGCAGGAAAGCACCAAAGAAGATCTGCCTTCTTCGGAACGTTTGTCCAGGTATCTGACTGCTCAAGGTCGAATCGTATGCGACTCTCTGCCGGCAGATAACGAAGATGTTTGTCCGGTTGGCGGCTGGTGAGAAGCACAGGGGTGTGCCGGCGAGCGGCGAGAGGCAACACGAATCCGGCTGTATACCCAGATCCAAGAATAACCACAGCGCGCTGTATCATAAGACCGTATATCCGTATGAAATTCAAGACACTGTGCCAGTCACCAGGGAAGAGAGTCCATTGAAATCATCTATGTTGGGATTGGCACATATATTGAGCAGCATAATGAGGGAAAGTGTGGACCATGAACAATGGAGATGACCATGAAGACCCACAATCTCCTGTGGCTCGCGTTGACCGCGATGATCTTTCCACCCCATCCTTTGTTTCCTAATATGGATCAACAAATGGAGTCAGTGATGAGTCTGGCCTGCCAGAATCACGATAGCATTCGGCATGAGTGAAAGACCCTACTAAAGGGCTAGACACTAAGTGATACGTTGTATTACGTATTCGGGAATGGTCTCACAACAGGGTATAATGGCGCAGCCGGCAAGGAGATTGTTCAACAGCAATGAAGAGTGAATAATAATGATCAACCCCAGGTACATTCTGGTTTACCTTCTTTTTCTGCTGCCGTTCCAGGCTTGCACGAACAATGACAATGGAAGTTCAGGCGGTGCGGGGGGAGGAACGTTTACGGTCACGACCACGACGGCTCCTTTTGGGATAGTCGGGAGTAACTACTCAGCGACGCTTGCTACAAGTGGTGGAACGGTTCCGCTGACTTGGTCGCTATTCGGTGGGACTCTGCCGGCTGGTTTGGTATTGAATGGAGCCGCAGGTACCGTCACCGGCACCCCGACGGCAGCCGGCAATTCCACCGCGACGTTTACCGTACGAGACAGCACCGGCCAAACAGCTACGGGTTCCGTGCTTTTTGCCGTGCATCCGCGCACCGATCGTGTGTCGGTGGACAACAGTGGCACGACAGGGAACGGTGCAAGTTCGACTCCTTCGATCAGCGGAGACGGCAGTCTCGTGGCCTTTTTGTCACAAGCCACGAACCTGGTCGCCGGGGTGAGCGGCTCGCAGATTTATGTGCACAATCGGCAGACCAACCAGGCTGAAGTCGTCTCACGAGACAGCAACGCCAGTGTGATCCAAGGCAATGGTGTCAGCAGCGCGCCTGCCATTAGCGCTGACGGACGCTTTGTCACGTTCGTGTCACAATCCACCAATTTGGTTCCGGGTGTCAGCGGGCAACAGGTCTATCTCCGTGATCGCCAGATCGGCAAAACGACGTTGGTGTCGAGCAGCAGCAGCGGCGTGATCAGTAACGGCACTGTGAATGGCACTCCGTCGATCAGTAGCGACGGCCAGTTCATCGCCTTCACTTCAAACGCCACGAATTTGGTATCTGGCGTCATCGGACAACAACAGATTTTCCTGCGTGATACCATCGCGGGGACGACGACTTTGATTTCAAAAGACAATAACTCGGTGCCATTACCAGGCAATGCGGCCAGTGACCATCCTTGGGTCAGTTCGGACGGAGAATTTATTGCTTTCTCATCTCTTGCGACTAATCTTGCAGTGGTGGTCGGCGGCAATCAGCAAATCTTTATCCATGATCGTCTCGCGGGGCCAAACGGGACTACCACCCTGATCTCACGAGATAGCGGGGGGGCTGCAGGTAATGGTAACAGTAGTACGCCGTCCGTAAGTGGCGATGGACGTTTCGTCACCTTTGTGTCGGTAGCGACCAATTTGGTCGTGGGACCGACCGGACAGCAGATTTATCTTCATGATCGGAACACGGGGGTGAATGGGACGAATAGCCTCGTCTCACAGAACAATAGTGGAGTCCCTACTCAGGGCGGCAATGGAGCGAGCAGTGTCTCTTCCATCAGCTTGAACGGACAGGTCGTCGCCTTCGTGTCTCTGTCCACTGATCTTCTGGCCGGCATAAGCGGCCAGCAGGTGTACAGCCGGAATCTTGCGACCGGTACGACCAACTTGGGGTCGAGGGACAACAACCTCGCTCTCATCCCCGGATCTGGTGCCAGTACGTCGCCTTCGGCGAGCAGCGATGGAAGCTTCGTCGCCTTTTCGTCCCAATCTAATAATCTGGTGCCTGTTCCGCCTGTAGCGCCGTCCGATATCTACGTCCGGGCGTTGCCCTAGCCGGTAGAGCTTCCTCTGGTGGCATGGTACGATCATGTGCCATGTCCCTCTCTCGATTTCATCCTCTCATTGCCGAATGGTTTCACACGCAAGTAGGCCAGCCTACCGATGTCCAGGTTCAGGCTTGGCCGGCCATTCTATCGGGGGCTGATGTCCTGGTTGCCGCGCCGACTGGTTCCGGCAAGACGTTCGCCGCCTTTCTCACCTGCATCGATCACCTCTTCAAGCAAGCCCTTGCGCGCGAACTCGATGACCATACGCAGGTGCTTTACGTCTCGCCGCTGAAAGCGCTCAGCAACGACATACAGAAAAACCTCCAGCAGCCGCTTGCTGAAATCGGTAACGCCGCCTTATCTGCCGGGATTTTGCTGCCGGAACTCCGTGTACTGGTCCGCACCGGTGATACGCCGATGACGGATCGCCAGCAGATGCTCAAGCGTCCACCGCATATTCTCGTGACGACGCCGGAGTCGCTCTATATTTTATTGACGGCGGAAAAGAGCCGTCGAATCCTTCAGACCGTGCGGACCGTCATCGTCGATGAGATCCACGCCGTCGCGCCGAATAAACGCGGGGCACACCTGGCTTTATCGCTGGAACGATTGGAAGCGCTGACGCATACAACACCTCAACGCATCGGGCTCTCCGCGACGCAGCGGCCGATCGAAACTGTCGCGCAGTTCCTGGTGGGCGCTCGTCCGATGCCGGCAATAATCGACGTGGGACATAAGCGTGAGATGGATCTGGCCGTGGAAGTGCCGAAGGACGAGCTGAGCGCTGTGGCCACGAATGCGATTTGGGCCGATGTGTACGATCGTGTCGCCGAATTGGTCCGGCAGCATCGCTCGACCTTAGTCTTCGTCAATACGAGGCGCCTCGCCGAACGAGTATCGCACTCATTGGAAGAACGACTATTAGAATTAGGCGCCGACGTCGTAGCGGCGCACCATGGCAGCCTCTCGCGCCAGATTCGCCTGTCGGCTGAAGCACGGCTCAAGAGCGGCAAGACCCGCGTCGTCGTGGCAACAGCCTCGTTGGAACTCGGCATCGATATCGGCACCGTGGATCTCGTCTGTCAGATCGGTTCGCCCCGCGCGATTGCCACCTGTCTGCAGCGGGTTGGCCGGGCCGGTCACTGGATCAAGGCCATTCCCAAGGGCCGTCTCTTTGCAATGACGAGGGATGACTTGCTCGAATGTGCGGCGCTGCTGCGCGCAATTCGAACTGGGGTCTTGGATCGCATTGCCGTGCCTCCGGCTCCGCTTGATATCCTGGCGCAGCAGTTGGTGGCCACGGCGGCGACACAGACGTGGCAGGAAGACGATTTGTTCGATCTCTGTCGGCGCGCCGATCCCTATCGGGCATTAGCGCGTTCTGAGTTCGATCAGGTGCTGCGGATGTTGGCGGATGGGATTGCGACCAATCGCGGGCGTGGTCTGGCCCACCTATTCCACGATCGGATCAATCGCCGCATCAAAGGCCGGCGAGGGGCGCGACTTGCGGCGATCACGTCCGGCGGAGCCATCCCGGACACTGCGAACTATGCCGTGGTCGCGGAGCCTGAGGGTACGGTCGTGGGATCGGTCGATGAAGACTTTGCGGTGGAAAGCCTGGCCGGCGACATCATGTTGCTGGGCAATACCTCCTGGCGCATCAAGGGCGTAGAGATGGGCAAAGTACGGGTGGAAGATGCCCATGGAGCGCCGCCCAACATTCCCTTCTGGCGCGGCGAGGCGCCGTCGAGGACGGCGGAACTCTCCATGGAGGTGGCAACGTTGCGGCAAGCGATTGCCGAGCGGTTGTCTTCTTCCGATCCTGCTATCAGCCATCAGCGACCAGCCATCAGCTGGCTCAAGAGCGACTACGGGTTGGATCAGCGTGGCGCGGAACAAGCGGCCGCCTATGTCGCCGCCGGATGCGCGATGTTGGGAACCGTACCGACGCAGCAGACGATCGTTGCAGAACGGTTCTTCGATGAAAGCGGCGGGATGCAGCTGGTATTGCATGCACCGTTCGGGGGCAGGATCAACCGCGCCTGGGGCCTGGCTTTGCGGAAGCGGTTCTGCGTGACTTTCGATTTTGAATTGCAGGCTGCGGCGACCGACAATGGGATTGTAATCTCGCTGGGCGAGCAGCACAGCTTCCCGCTTGAGGCAGTGTTCGGGTTCCTGCACAGCCACACCCTTCGCGAGGTCTTGCTTCCCGCCGTGCTCCAAGCGCCGATGTTTATGACACGCTGGCGCTGGAATGTCAGTCGTGCATTGGCGTTGCTGCGTTTCTCTCACGGTAAAAAGGTCGCCCCGCAAATTCAACGGATGAAGGCTGAGGACCTGCTGGGCGCCGTCTTCCCTGATGCAATGGCCTGTCAGGACAATATCGGCAGCGAGCGGGCTCGCCAGGTTCCCGATCATCCGCTCGTGAACGAGACCGTGCGGGACTGTTTGACAGAGGCGATGGATCTTGACGGGTTGACTGCGCTCCTCAAGCAGATCGAAGCCGGGACCATTCGCTGTGTGGCAGTCGATACGCCGATGCCGTCTCAGTTCTCGCACGAGATTTTGAATGCCAACCCCTATGCGTTTCTTGACGATGCACCGTTGGAAGAGCGGCGGGCACGGGCGGTGGAGATGCGGCGTACGTTGCCGGCTCAGCTGGCCGGCGAGGTCGGAGCGTTGGACCCCTCAGCGATTGAGGAGGTCCAACGGGAGTCCTGGCCCGTCGTGCGCGATCCGGATGAATTGCACGATGCCTTGCTCACGTTGCTCTGGCTGCCGGCCGAGGAGGTACAGGACTGGGCGATTCACTTACCGCGTTTGATCGAGGAGGGGCGTGTTGCTGAGTTGGCGGCAAGAGGCGAGGGGCTAGAGGCAAGGGGGTGGGTTGCCGAGGAAAACAAGGGCAAGGTTGGAGCCGTGTTTGCGACGGCGGATGAGGCAGGTCTCGATGCGATCGTGCTCGGCTGGATGGAAAGCATCGGTCCAATCACGTCTCTAGCGCTGGCTGCTCGACTTCATCTTCCTTCCGACTCGATTCGTGGCTCTTTGCTTCGCCTAGAAACTTCCGGCCAAGTTCTGCGGGGCCAATTTTCGCCTCACGCCTCAGTCCTCACGGCTCACGAAGTGGAGTGGTGCCACCGTCGACTGCTGGCACGCATTCATCGTCTGACCATTGGCAGACTGCGAAAAGAAGTCGAGCCGGTAACGACGACTGAGTTCATGCGATTCTTATTTCAATGGCAACATGTCTCCTCTGGGTCGCGCCTCCATGGCGAGGCCGGTCTCTTGGACATCATTGGGCAGTTGGCCGGCTTCGAAGCCGCAGCCTCGGCCTGGGAGCCGCATCTGCTCAGGACTCGAGTGGCGAAGTATGAACCGGAACTCTTGGACCGGCTCTGTTTGAGCGGGGCGGTCAGCTGGGGCAGGCTATCCCCTCATCCCCGGTTCGCCCACATTGGCGATCTTGAACGGCGTCGGATCATCCCGACGAGCGTGGCGCCCATCAGTATCTTCCCGCGTGAGCAAAGCGAGTGGTTGATGGATGTTTCCCACGATGACGCTGCATCAGCCGGACCCGACCCGTTTGTCCAGTTAAGTTCGGTGGCGCAAGACCTGCGTCGTACCTTGCACGAGCGAGGTGCGAGTTTCTTCGCTGACCTGATGCGGATGACCAATCATCTTCCGGCGGAAGTGGAAGAAGGACTCTGGGAACTCGTGGCCGCGGGCCTGGTCACGGCCGACGGTTTCGACAATCTTCGTGCCCTCATGGATCCGCATCGCCGCCGTGCGGAAGGACGTGAGCGGTCTCGCAGGCCTCGACATTCAGCCGGACGGTGGTCGCTGCTCCGAAACGCCATCAGCCATCAGCCATCCACCCCCTCCACTCAGCACTCAGCACTCAGTCCTCAACACGCGGCTGTCGAGCCTGTCGCGCGCCAGTTGCTACGGCGATACGGCGTCGTGTTCCGCGATCTGTTGGGACGTGAGTCGCTGGTATTGTCCTGGCGTGATCTGCTGGTCCAGTATCGCCGGATGGAGTTGCAAGGAGAGATTCGTGGGGGGCGGTTTGTGGGCGGCTTTACTGGGGAGCAATTCGCATTGCCGGAAGCGGTGGAATCATTGCGGGCGATGAGGAAGTCTGTATCCGGTGCTGCCTCGACACAGGAGGTCAGGATCTCCGCTTCTGATCCGTTGAATCTCGTCGGGGTGATCTTGCCAGGTCCTCGGGTAGCCGGAGTTCCCACCAACTATATCGTGTTCCGCGACGGCCTTCCCGTTCGAACCGGAGCGGTCAAGAATGAGGGTACAGTCAGTCGTCAGGTGACAGATCTTTCCCGCCGCACCCCGGTTCTCTAGTAACCTCGACAGCAACAATTATTTCATTGTGGGTGTGGGCGCGCCGGCGCAGAGGATGTGCCACTGAACGGCAAGGTTGGGGCTCTCACCTTCCCATCCTATGAAGGATCCTGCTGGGTCAACCTCAACTCCTGTCTCATCCCACTTCTTGGCGGGACCGTTCGAGGAGCTGAACCACGAGCGGCCCTTCCCAGGGCCTTCGGGCCAGACTCCGGCGGGGATCTCCTCGCAGGTTGAAAGGTTTGGAAGCGTGGCACATTTAGAAGAACGGCCATTCTCCTGTCAATTTGAAACGGGTGGTGTTGGTCGGTCTATCGCAACCTGCCGCAGACACCGTAGCGGTGACGATCTATACGATCAAGGGATGGCGTGGCTTGCCTAGACAAGGAGAGTAACGACTGGACGCTACCGAGACGTATATTGAGATTATGTGGTCGGTTCGGGTAGGGCGGGGATTGCCAGCAGCGGGCAGCGCGCGCCACGGACCACTCGCTCAGTAGTGCTTCCACGAATCATGTCAAACAGGTTAGCATGTCCTTCCGTCATCATCACGATCAGGTCTACTTCGAAATCCTCTCCGGCCGCCAGGATCCACTCGACTGGATCGCCCGTGGCGACAAGCGTTTCCCACGACCAGCCGGAGCGCTCGGGCTTGGTGAATTTCGGGGGGGCGTCTTCCTTCCCAATATGTATCAGCTCGAATAACACCTTCTCGCTGCCCAGCGTGGTCGCCAGGTCTGCGGCAAGATCGATAGCCGGTTGCGGATGCGGCTTATGGGCAATCGGGATCAAGACCCTGGTCAGGTTCGTGTGGCCGGTTTCCGCGGAGACAAACCCGTCCACACCGGCCGGGACAAAAAGCGTCCTGGCGTGGCTTCCGCGAGCCAAGGGCTCGGCAACGGCTGGGTGGGTGAGGCGAGCGAAGCCTTCGCGCTGGTGCGTGGAAAGCACGAGCAGCTCTGTAGGGTATGCCGTGAGCTGGCGGAGGATTGCGCCCATGGTATCGTCCGCGACAGCGCGGACGCGTTTGATCTGAATATTCAACTTTGAGACATCTTCCTTCGAGCTGCCTTCCGGCAAGATCCCCCAGCGAGCGAGAAGTGGTCGGATGCGAGGGGTTTCCTCGAAGGATTCGCTCGCGATCGCGGGATCGACATGCATCATCGTCAATTCTCCCTGCACGAGGCAGGTGAGCTTCACGGCATGAACGAATGCCGACGAGTCGGCGGCAGAAAAATCGGTCGGATGAAAAATTCGGCGAAACGGGAGCATCGGTATGTCGGTTCTCTTTCAGTTGCTAGCGAACCATCGTGCGCAAATGTTGGAGCCGGGCCTCATGATCGGATGCGATGAGCGTCTCGAAATTCCCCTGCGCCTTGGCATGAAAGGCTGTCTGCTGGTCGTGCGACAGTCCCAAGAGCGTGCCGAGCGAGGTGAGATATTCCCCCTCTCCTCGCGCCAGGTCCTGTTCCAGATTCGCCTGGTTCAAGGCCGTGAAGGCCGTGATCTTATGTTCGGAATGCAAGAGGCCGTCTTCAGTGAACCAGGTGCGACCGGAGGTCGAGGCTGTGACGTTGGAGGTAGTATCCGTAATCTCATTGGTCGTGCCCTTGAGTGTGCAGCCGGTCGTGTAGAGCAGGAGCATGCTCATAAACGCAAACAACCAAATCGTTGGTCTTGGCATGGTATACCTCCTGGTGAGGGCTAAAAAAACTATGCTCGGAAATTTCACCTCACTATAGCATAAACTTGCTGAAATTCAGCAGGCTCAACGCCGGTAAACCGATCGCCCCTCGTGGAGGAGAGAGTTTCGTGGATGGTTTCAGTAGTGCAGCAGGCCGAGAGGGTGACGCATAGCTCCAAGCCGTGCTTTGGTGGATGTGTGCTTCCTGTATCAGGTCACGCGCATAGGAAATACCGGCCTGAATATCACGGCGCGCTCTCGCGGACGAAGACTGCCAGGGTGCCATGAGCCCGGAGCTCAGTGCGTTCTTCTCGCGGCGAGCTCGACGGAGAACATTGCGGCCCCGCCTTTCCGAAGTCAACTACCCGCAGGAATAGCGATCACAGGACAGTGCGCGCCTCGAACGACCCGCTCCGTGGTACTGCCTCCCAGCATATCCGAAAAACTCTTCTGACCTTCGGTCACCATGACAATGAGGTCGGCACGGCGCTCGGCCCCAGTTGCGAGAATCTCATCGACGATGTCACCCTCTGACACAATTCTGTTCCATAACCACCCCTCACGCTGCGTCGTCCGAGGTGCCGGCGCGTCGTCCTTCGGCCCCACATGCAGAAGATGAAATGTGATGTTTCCGATTCCCATCGCTGTTGCGAGCACCGAGGCCGCATCGACGGCGGCCTGCGAATCGGGAGTTTGCGCAATTGGGATGAGAATGGTGCGGAGCATGACGGATCCGTCGTCGAGCGAGACAAATCCTTGTGCCTTTCCCGGCAGGAAAAGGGTTCGTCGATTGGCGGCTCTCGCGACCGGTTGAGCGACGGAGGTCTTCGACCAACGGGCGAGCCCATCGCGTTGCGAAGTGCTCAGCACCACCAGACCAGTCGGGTGCTGTGCGAGATAATCGATAATCCCCCTGGCCGGGTCTTTGGCCACCGCTCCCACCTTCTTGACCTGGATATCGGCGAGGGCGTCGTGAGGCACGTTCCAGCGTTTGAGGGTGGCTCGTACTTGCGGAAACTCCTGTAAGTCCAAGTCTTCCTTTTTCGGAGCCGTATGCATGATGGTAAATTCCGTTCGGGCGACCATCGCCAGCTTGAGCGCATGCGCGAAGGCGACCTTGCTCTCCGGCGAAAAATCGGTCGGATGGAAGATGCGGTGGAATCCAAGGGGCGACAGCATGATCTCGTCAGCCATGCCGGTCTGTTCCTTTTCTGGCAATGCCGATCTCATTATCGGAGGAGGAAGTATAGCATGGCGCCGCTGGGCATGAGCCACTCGGCCTGCCCTATTCGCTTGATGTAAAGATGCGGAGTGTCGTGGCATGGTGATCG
>Ga0070699_100006454_pt1 | contig 10216 bp, 9 predicted proteins | sample KBSK1503metaG_FD_65473 | JGI IMG/M metagenome (GOLD analysis project Ga0070699, IMG submission 65473) | Corn, switchgrass and miscanthus rhizosphere microbial communities from Kellogg Biological Station, Michigan, USA - KBS K1-50-3 metaG | ecosystem: Host-associated > Plants > Roots >... | reverse complement strand
TCCGGGGTACGCCAGCTCACGCCGGCGACCGGCGGCTTGTTCTCGCTGCACCCGACATGGTCCCCCGACAGCAGCCAGCTCCTGTTCCTGCGAGGGGGCACCAGCAACGTGGACCTCACCAATATCTGGTCGATCAACGTCGACGGCTCGCAGCTGTACCAGGTCACGCGCCAGTCAGCCGGATACGGGAGCGGCCAGGCTCTCGCGTGGCTGCCATAGAGAAACCCGTATCAGTGCCCAACGCAAGCGCGCGCCAGAGGGATTCGAACCGCAAGGTCGTTGTGGACACGGATCCTGACCGGAATGCGGACCATCCGAAAGACGAGAGTGTGCCGCTTTCTCCTGGCCCTGGCGTCCTTACCGTCATCCTCGGTTGTTCGAACGAAAGGAGCCAGCCATGTTCCGTCCCACTGCTGCACTGGTAGCAGGACTAGCCGCACTGCCCATCGCCTTCGCCGCGTCGGCGATGGCGAGTACCACCACTCCGGTGAGCATGACCTTCGCGGAGACGGCTCATCCAGACTTTATTAGCGGGTGCCCCGTCTTTCCAGACGGCTTCTGTGGAAGCGGCGAAGTGATCCCATTCGGTCAGGCGACCGAGACGATCGCTTTCGGGGCTGGCTGCGGCGGTACCTGCGACCGCCGAACTATTACTCTGGCCCAAGGGCAGATATTCATCGAGGAGACATCTACTGGCCAGTGCCCTGGCTCCTGCCAACCCAACCCGGTGGAACGAGGAACCGGAACGCTGACCGATGTGATTACCGGAGGCACCGGGCTCTTCCAGGGGGCGACCGGGCAACTGACCGGTACCGTGAGCGGCGCTGTATCCAATACTCAGCCAGCCGGGGCGAGTGTGGTGCAACTGTCCGGAACGATCACGCTCGCGCCTTGAGTAGCAGGGGCGGCCGCCATTATCTCCCGGCACGTGTCCATCTTTAGCAGCCCGGCGGCACGTTGACACGAATTGTTCGGCTCGACACGCCGCCGGGTGGGCGGGAAATCGCTGCAGCCGCTTCTGGGAAAATGCAGCCGAAACTGAGACCCTTACAATGGGCACGAAACGTGGCAGATCACCCGCGGGGATGGCACCTGGTACATGCTCTTTACCCTCAGCGGTGGCTCTCAGTTCCCGCTCGATGCAGGGAAGTGGGCCTCGCCGGGGCGACGTGTCGACCGCAATATTCTCCTACCTATTCGCCCGGTACAATACGGTCAACCTGTCCTTTCCCTGAGATCGCCTCACTGGTTCGTAGTCGACACGCTTCACGACCATATGCACACTTCTGGCAATGCCAGACGACGTGTATGGTCTGCAGAGCCTCACCACCCGCCTAACCCAGCGCCGCGGCGACATCGCCGCACGATGACCAGGCGTCGGACACCGAACATCCAGATCGGTGCGCTGTGCGTCAGCAATCTCCAGCAGCTGAACTTGCGCCAGAACGAGCCATATCGGCTACTTGCGCGCCGCATGTCGGCCCCTCCGCCACTGCCGGACCGAGCTGCCACCGTGAGCATCCCGGCGCCCAGAGATAGCCGCCAGCATCAAGTCACCGTGTGCCATGACGCTCAGGATCCTGCACCAATCCTCGTCACAGGCCGCAACGCGTTCCACCGGTTCGACCGCGACCTGGTCGCCAGCCGGGTCCTCGGATGGCTCAGGCCAGGCGGCTGCCTGGCGTTGTGCTGGTCGACCGGGCCGTGGGCAGGTGAGGAAGCCTGGCAGCGGGCGCTCGCCGCCACCATGGGCAGGTGGCGGGCGGCGCCCGGCGCCGGGCACAGGGCTCCCGCAGGCTGGGATCTGGCGCGGCAGCGAAGGCCTGACCTTCAGGTGCTGTCCGGCGCCGGGTTCGAGTCGGCCGGACGCCATGAGTTCACCGCCGTCCATCGCTGGAGCCTGCCGGAACTCGCCGGGTACATCCGGTCGACATCGGTCTTCCCGCCCTCGGTAGTCGGCGACCAGGCTGCCGCGTTCGATGCCGACCTCGCGGTCAGCCTCGGCCCGCACGGGGACAACAGAGCCTTCACCGAGACCGTGAGCTTCGCCTCCGACCTGGCCCGCAAGCCTGCGTGACGCCACCGGGACCAGCCAGCTCAACTGAGACCGGGCACCCGAAGCCTTCCTCGTGCTGAACGACCCGATCCGCAGGTGGGGTTGCAGGACACCGCGCTAAGTTCCAGGACACTCGCCTCCGGGTTTGGACAGAAACCAGCCCCCGAAAACCGGCACTTCATCTGAGAGGCCATCACCGGTGACACCCCAACCAGCCAAGTGTCGGACCGCAGGTCAGCAGCACCCCGGCCCGACAGATTCAGCGAGAAGTGACACCCGGAGCAGGAGGTACGCCAGACGCACCGCTTCCCACAGATCGGTCCGGGCAAAGTCAGTGCCGATGACCGAATCACTGACAACGAGCTGTGGCCTCTCAGCCGGGCCGCGCTGCGCCGGCCAGCTGCCCAGCACCTCGGCTGAGACCCGCGCATACCTTGCCAGCGAGCGCACCGAGGTGTGCCCGGAGTACGCCAGCAGGGTGCTGGTGGAGGCGCTTTCCTCGGCCGCGTGCGTCAGGGCGCTGTGGCGCAGCTGGTGCAGCGTCCACGGGCCGCCGGTCATCTCCCGCCGTGGTGCCGGTGCGGCCTGGGGCCCATGACGACATGGGGCAGCGGCACGCCGTTGCCGGCGGCCTCGGCGAAGATCCAGGACGGGGGACACGCCTCGATCGCCCCGGCCAGGTCGTCGCCCGCGGCCTCGGCGACAAGGACGACCGGTAGCCCTGGCATCGCTGTCTCGGTGAGACTGCTCGGCTCAATGTCAGTGGACAGCGGTTTCTGCTCCCGCCGACGTCAGCGAGCGGGCCCGTTCTGCTCATTGAGCTGTCAGTGGGCGTGCTCATCTCGTTGTCAGTGATCTGCTCATTGAGCTGTCAGTGGGGGGCGTTTGCGCGGTAGGTTCCGTTATCGCCGATCACTTCCCGATCGCGGGGGGGCACGGATGGGGGGGACCGGGCGTGGGTGAGCAGGGTCCGGTTTGGGATCAGCGGCTGCCTCGAGAGGCCGCGGTCCGGCGCCTGATGGGGCTGGATGGTGAAAGTCGGCTGACGACGGGGCATGTGCAGCTCGCGGCTGAGGGTCTGGGTGTCTCGGAGCGGACTGTGTGGCGGTGGATCGAGGTGGGCCGGGCCAGGGGTGAGCTCGATCAGCGGCCCCGGGGCCGTTTCGAGGTGACTGATCAGGTGCGGGAGCGGCTGGCGTTCTGGCGGGGCAACGTTGCCGCGGTGCACCGGGAGCTGGTCGAGGCGGCCAAGGGTGGCGGTCCGGCGGCGCCGAGCCGCCAGACGCTGCAGCGAGCTGTGGGACGCGACGTCCTGCGCGGCGACCGTGCCGGCCTGCGCAGCGGTGAACTCGCCCGCAGGGCACACGATGTGTTCCTGCAGCGACCTCGGGGGCACCGCAACGAGGTGTGGGAAGCCGACCATGTCGAGGCCCCGGTCGAGGTCGACGTCGAGGGCCGCCTGCTCAAGCCGTGGGTGACGTGGTTCGTCGATGCCGCGACGAACGTGGTGTGCGGCACAGCGATCACGCCGGGGCCGGCGAGCCGGGCGAGCATCCTGGCCGCGCTACGCGCAGCCATCACCCTCCAGGAGCCGTACGGGCCGCCGGGTGGGCTGCCGGGTGAGGTCCGCGTCGACCGGGGCAAGGACTTCCTGTCCAAGACGGTGGCCTCGGTACTGGCGGGGTTCGCCGTGAAGGTGGAGGACCTGCCCGGGTACACCCCGCATCTGAAGGGCTCGGTGGAGACCGTTAACGGAGCGGCCGGGCAGATGTTCTGCGCGGGCCTGCCCCGCTACAGCGGCGCTCAGAGGCTCGCCAACGGGCGCCGGATCGATCCGGATGCACCGGCGCTGACGTTCGAGGCGTTCGTCGGCGAACTGCTGGGCTGGGTGCGGTGGCGGAACACCGAGCACGCGATGCCGGTGCTGGAGGGCCGGACGCCGTTGCAGGCGTGGTTGGAGGATCCGACTCCGCTGAGCGCGGTGCCGGCTGGTGACCTGCGGTTGCTGATGCTGGAGGACGACGGGAAGGTCCGGAAGATCACCACGAAGGGTGTGGGGTGGCGGGCCCGTAAGTACGTCGGGGCGTGGATGACCGGGCAGGTCGGGCGGGAGGTTCGGTTGCGCTACATGCCGCACCACGAGCACGAAGTAGAGGTGTTCGACGCGCGCACCCACGAGCACCTGGGCGCCGCGACCCTGGCCGATCAGGCCAGCTCGGAGCAGATCGCCGAGCTGCGCCGCGCCCGGGAGAAACGCCGCAGGCAGCTGAGGGCCGATCTGAGCGCGGGCGAGAAGAGCCGCCGGATCCGGTACGCGGCCGCCACGACAGCGGCGCCCCCGCAACCGGTCACCGCGCTCACGTCCGCGCAGGTCGCCGCGGAGCTTGGCGACGCCGACGATAAGCAGCTGCTGGCCCAGGCGCGTCCCCGGCTGATGCCACTGCGCCCGCCGGCGCCCGGCTGGGTCCTGCCCCGCTCCGCGGCCCGGCCGCCGGTCCTGCCTGGCACTACGGCGGCGGCCGGCGGCGGGGATGACCCGGATGGGGGTGGCGCACGATGAGCACCTGGGCGGACATCGACGAGCAGGACGATCACTACCTCGGTCTGGCCGGGGCAAACGTGGTGGCGACCGAGGCACTGCTGATGCTGCAGGACAACCTGGCTGACGTTGTGGCGGCCAAAGCGATGATGTGCGTGCACGGCGACGCTGGCCTGGGCAAGACCCTCTCGGTCAACGCCTCGCTGCGGGCGCTGGCGCCGGCCGACGTGTGCCGGGTGCAGTTCCGGGCCCGCCCGACCCCACGCGACATCCGCCATGTTCTGTTCGATGCCCTGGGCATCAGCGGCACCCCGCCGACCCGGCCGATCGAGTTCGACGCCCTGCTCAAGGATGCCCTGTCCGAGCGGTTCCGGGTGCTGGTCTGTGATGAGGCGCAATGGCTGTCGCGGGAGTGCTTCGAGCTGTGGCGGCACCTGTGGGACGACCGGCGCACCGATATCGCGATCGTGTTCGTCGGCGGCGGTGACTACTACCGGGTGCTGCGCCGGGAGCCGATGCTGTCTAGCCGGGTCTATGTCTGGCAGGAGTTCCGGCGCCTGGACCGCGAGCAGGTCCTGGCCGTGATCCCGGCCTACCACCGGTCTGGGCCACTGCTGATCCCGAGGACATCGCCTACGCCGACGTGCACGCCGGGCACGGCAACTTCCGGGCCTGGTCGAAGATCACCGCCCACGTCGTGACCGCCCTGGGACGCCTGGAACGCAGCCAGCCCAACCGGGAGATCCTCCAGTGGGTCTTCAGCCGGCTCGGCGGCAGTGGCAGCTGAGGTCCGGGTCCTGCTGGACCCCGAGGACGACGTGCAGGTGAGCGTCGGCCTGCTGGACAGCCACGATCCGGCTCGCGGCCGGATGATCGTGCATCCCACGCCCGGCACCTCCAGCGCGCGGGCCCTCGCCCACGATCTGCTGGGCGCGCTGGGCCGGGCGGTGAACCGGCTGGACGCTGAGCAACTCGCGGGGCCGGCGGCCTGGCGGGCCGTGACCGCGTGGATGGTGACCGGCCAGATCGAGGACCTGGTGGTGCTGCGGGCCGACCGGCTCTCGGCAGCCGCTTGGACCCGGGCGCTCGGGCTGGGCCAGGACACCGGCTGCCGGGTCCTGCTGGTCTGCCACACCCGGCAGATCCCCGCCCACCTGGACGCCGCCCTGGCCGGCACCGGCTACCAGCTGCTCGCCAGCCTGCAGCAGGCCCTGCACGGTGCCCGCCCGCATCCCCGGCCGCGGTCAGATGCAGCAGCCGCGGGCGGGCCTGACGCCGCGGACCTGCCGCGCTTCCTCCACCCACATATCCGCAACTACCGGAGTAAGGCATTTGCTCAGCTAGGCCCGGCCGGGTTCGCCCAGACCGACGCCGTCTACCGGCACGGGCGGGACGCGGCCTGTCACTGGCTGAGCACTCGCCCCGGCCCGGGCCGGGCCGCGGTCAGCGGCCAGAGCGTGCAGCTGTTCCTGACCTGGCTCGTGCATGACAGCCCCAGCCGTCATCACACGCTCGCCCGGCTGCGCGGCGCCCAGGCCGGGTTCCGGCTGCACGGGCTCATGCTGAACATTCCCCCATCCCAGCGGCTCCTGGACGTCCTCAGCGGCCCGGGGCTGAACGCCCCGCTGGTCACCGCCCAGACCGCCGGGCGGATCCGCGCCGGGGTAGCCCACCCGGTAATAGCGGCGGGCATCGCCGTCGTGTTGGTCACCGGCGTGCAGGTACTGGCGCTGGCGAGCACGCCGTGGGATGCGCTGTCACCAGGGAATGACGCTCTGCGGCTGACCTGGCAGCCATCTGGCCGGATGCTGATCCCGGCCTCCCTGGCAGCTACCGCTGGCCGCGCCTCGACCGCCGTGTTCCACGTGCCGGCAGCCGCGCGGCCGCTCTTGCAGGCCGCACGCCACTTCAGCCGCTCTACTCCCGGCCACCGCGCTGCCGTGCGGCTGTTCGCCGCGACGCTGTTCACCAATGAGCGGATCGGGGCCGCGGCCGCCAACTGCAAGATCACGCTGCCCGCTCAGCCGAGCCTGGCAGCAATGTGGCAGACCGGGGTCACCTGCACTCGAACCGGGTACCTCGGAACCCGGTTCGATAGCAGCTTCAAAGACGACCAGGATTTCGAGCCAGGCTGCGGAGCCGTCGCGGCGGGGCTGGGGTTATGGCCGTCCGGCCCGGCGCGAGGGAAGGAGCTCGTCGTAGGCAGCTACCGAGGGGACGGGCCGGGTGTCGGCGGGCAGGGCGGCCCGCGCGGCGCGGGCTTGGCGCAGCTCGCGGAGGTCCGGGATGTGGTTGTAGAGGGTACCTGGGCTGACGCCGAGGAGCCTGGCTATGGAGGTGATGGAATGCGCGGGGTTAGGCAGCAGGTCGCGGGCTGCGGCGATGATCTCGGGCGTGGCGACGACGGGGCGGCCGCCGGTGCGGCCGCGCTCGCGGGCGGCGGCCAGGCCCTCGCGGGTCCCCGAGACGATGAGTTCGCGGATGAACTCGGCCAGCGCGGCGAAGACGTGGAACACCAGCCGCCCGCCGGGGGTGGTGGTGTCCAGGGCCTCGTGCAGCGAGGTGAACCCCACCCCGCGGCGGCGCAGGTCCGCGACGGTGGTGATCAGGTCCTGCAGCGAGCGGGAGAGCCGGTCCAGGGCGGGAACCACGAGGGTGTCGCCCGGCTGCATGAACTCCAGCGCGGCGCGCAGCTCGGCCCGGTCGGTGTCCTTGCCGGACTGCTTGTCGGCGAAGATACGCCGGCACCCGGCCGCGGTGAGCGCGTCGATCTGCCGGTCGAGCTTCTGCCCGCCCGTGGACACCCGCGCGTAGCCGATCCTGATGCCGGTCAGCTCCGCTGGCTCGGCGCCTGCCAGCCCGGACGGCTCGGTAAGCGCAGTCACGAGCGGCAGTGTCTCAGAAAACGGCGCTCAGGCGTTGTTGACGACACGGGGTTTCTGAACGAGTTTTTGAAGGCTTTCCAGGACTCCCGGCGCTTGCCGGGTGTCGGTTTCCACAGTCGTCTGCACGGATGTCCGAAGTCGTCTGCACGCGGTCGGCTGATTCCGCCGTAGTCATCACAGCCAAAGCCTTACGGTGCGCAGTCGGCCGGGCCGGTAGGGCATCCTTGGTACCCGTGGACAGCGGAGCTTCAGCCGTGCGGGCCTTCCTCTCGCACGCCAGCGAGGACAAGTCAGGTTTCGTCGAGCCGCTTGCGCGCGAGCTCGCGGAGATGGGCGTAGCGCCGTGGCTGGACATCTGGGAGATCAGGCCGGGCGATAGCCTCGTCAAGAAGCTGTTCGAGGAAGGCCTCGACACCGTCGGCACAGTCATCGTGGTGGTCTCGGCGTCGTCGGCGGACAAGCCCTGGGTCCGCGAGGAACTGGACGCGGCCGTGGTCCGGCGCATTGCCGGCAGCATGCGGCTGATCCCCGTCCGGCTCGACGACGCCCCTATCCCGGCCCCGCTACAGCACCTGGTGTGGATCAGAGCCGACCGGACACCCGAGGGGATCCGGTCGACGGCCGAGCAGATAACCGACGCCCTGTACGCGCGGGACAAGCGGCCCGCCGTCGCGCCGCCGCCCGCCTATACTGCCGCAGCGCCGGTTCCGGGCCTCGCCCAGGCAGACTCCGCCCTGCTCGCCGTCCTCATCGAAGAGGCCCTGGCCGCCGAGATCCTCATCGTCAACTGGCCCGCCGCCAGGGCCAAGGCGGAGGAACGGGGCATGACCCCCTCCGCGATCGACGAGGCATTCGCGGCGCTGCAGAATAGGCAGTACCTCAAGATCAGGTCCATCGCGGGCGGCCCGCATACCGTCGAGCTGTCGGCCGCCGCGTTCCGGCGGGGCGTCGACGCCGTCGTCCCCGATGCCGAGGCAGCGCGTCGGCAGGTCATCGCCGTCCTGGTCAACGACCCTCCCGCCGGCGACCGCCCGGTGCACGAGCTGGCCAGGCTGACCGGCAAGCCGGTCCTGTTCATCGTGCAGTTCCTTGAGCAGCTGGAGAGGCAAGGCGATGTGCGGGTCAGCCAATACCTTGGCGGGTTCTCCCGGATCACCGTCAGCCCGACACTCAAGCGGCTTCTCTAATGCCGCCCGCAGAGCAGTTACCAGGCCCGCGCGCCGCCGGGTGTTTCATAGGCGGTCACCTGTGAAACAGCCTCTCGCCCGGCCGCCAGCAGGGGCATCCATGTTTCATGTATTGTTGCAAACGACAGGACTGATGAAACACGCCCATGAAACGATTACCGCGTGAGCGACGACGATTTCCTTCTCGTTGAGGCGAACGACTGCCCGATGTCATCCTGCGCGGCGCCGGCCGGGTCGCCGTGCCGGACCGGCAAGGGCCGGGTGGCCGCCCAGTACCACACCGCGCGGTTCCGGCTGGTTCCCCGCCTGGCCAAGGCCCTCGCCGTCCCGGTCCCGCCGCTGCGCCGACGGGGTTCGCCCTGGACCGAGCTGCCCCGGCCCCCGGCCGTCGGCACCGCAGCGGCGGGGCACGTGCGGATCGGGTACGCCCGTGCCTCCACCGTCCGCCAGTCGCTCGACACCCAGGCCGACTCCCTGAAAGCGGCAGGCGTCACGAGGGTCTTCGCCGAGAAGATCTCGACCCGCGCCGTCACCCGGCCAGAGCTCGACAAGGCCGTCGCCCTGGCCCGCGAGATCCGCGCCTCCGGAGCGGCGGTCACGATCGTGGTGCACGAGCACAAGCGGCTCGGCCGCGGCATCGAGCTCGCCGCGCTCGCCGAGCAGTTGCGCGCCGCCGATATCGGGCTGGAGTTCCTGACTGGCGAGCTCCAGGGATCGCACGACCCGTCCGGCGTCGTGTTCACCGTGCTCGCCGCCCTGTCCGGGATGGAGCGCGAGTACATCCGCGACCGCACCCTCGAAGGACACGAGTCAGCCCGCGCCAGGGGCAAGTCGATCGGCGGCGCGGCCGTCACCGACGACGCGATGCTCGCCGCGGCGCTGCACCTGCGCGGCCAGGAGATGAGCCTGCGCGACATCGCCGCCCGGCTCGTCATCGCCGCCGGCAAGAAGAAAGGCCAGCACCCGTCACCGGCGACCGTGATGCGCATGCTTCGCGAGCACGACGAGAAGACCGCCGCGGCGGCCGCCGCCGGATAGCACCCGCGGGTGCCGCGGGGCCCGGGTTCCAGGCTGTTACGCGCATCATTCCTTATGAACACCGAGCGTCGCTCCAGATGCATACGTGCCGCCGATCTGCAGGAGTCCGCCGTTTGGCGCGTCGTCACGAAGCGTGACGGGATGCGGTAGAGAGCAGGCGCGATATCCGCCGTTCTGCGCGGCTCTCGCTTGCCGTGCCCACTGTTGTGGATCCGCGCAGATCTGGATGTTCGGCGTTGCCGCGAGCACGGGCTCCGGGGGCCGTCGGCAGGCCCCGGCGAATTTCTGCCGCTGATGTGATGAAGACATCCGATGCGGTTAGCTGTCATGCCGCGACGGTGCGTGTTGCCTGGGCTGCGGCGGGGAATGCGGCGTTTCGTTGTAGTGCTGGCCGGTGGCCAGGCAGTGGGGGAGGCAGCCGAGGAGCCGGGCGATCAGGTTGCGCTGGCAACCCCGAACAGGAAGGAGGGCCCCTGCCGCACCGGATGTGGCGGGCAGGCTTCTGGCCGCC
>Ga0070699_100006453_pt1 | contig 10216 bp, 15 predicted proteins | sample KBSK1503metaG_FD_65473 | JGI IMG/M metagenome (GOLD analysis project Ga0070699, IMG submission 65473) | Corn, switchgrass and miscanthus rhizosphere microbial communities from Kellogg Biological Station, Michigan, USA - KBS K1-50-3 metaG | ecosystem: Host-associated > Plants > Roots >... | reverse complement strand
TTAACTCTCCTATAATCTGATTAGCTGGGATAACACATTAGCCGCCCAACGCTTGGCTTCAGCTGCGGCGAGCGATCAGCATTCAGGCTGAAGGAAAAGTACTTACTTGGAAAGGACGCTATCGCGCCGTCGGCTGCAAGCCATTGTTATGCGGCGACGTTTAGGAGTGAGATGCCGCGAGCAAGGCTTTCTCCACTACGGGGGGTAAGCTGACAAGATGAAACCGCTCTGCTTCGAAAGCGTAATCTTCTCCACTCTCGTCAACTACACGCATTAACCCATCCGCTTTGGCTTCCTCATCGGGAATAAAACGGTAGAGCTTTCCTACCTCCAACGAGGCTTTGTAACCTTCATTATTCAGGCAAACGACAAACTGAGCTGACTCTTTTTTCTTCATAGCGCTAATCTAGAAACGGCAACTTTAATTTGAATTCTCGCTTTCCAAAACCATGAGCCTCATACCAATGAATCTCCGCCAACCGTATCCTACCACTAGGCAGCCGAACCTTCGCAACTCCTTTCACCTTGCGCCATCTGGCTCGACCATACTGCCGGCGCAGACGAGCCCGGCGCATAACGCTGCGCTTCAGTGGCTCGCCAACGAAACTCAGCAAAGGAAGCCCGCCTATGGCGAGTCCGCTGCAAGCGCTTGTTCGGCATCACGTTAATGATTTGATGCCTTGAATGTGAAGTCCAAGCTCTTTTGCTCGCTACCGGCTAAGAATACGTCGACAGTTTGTTCACCCAATTTTTCGTGCCACGCAACGACGGTGTATTGATCCGGGGGCAATCCGGAAATGTTGTACGAACCATCTGTGCCGCTAACGGAAAAGAATGGGTGCGAAAACACTCCTACATAGGCTTTTTCCCATGGGTGTTGATTGTCCTTTATCGGGATGAAGAGTTCTGGCGAGGCAAATCGTTTCTCAATAGCTGCCGCGCCCGGCGGCTGTGATTGGTTCCATTCGCGGTTATTCTTCGGGATCGGATGAGTATTGTGAGTCGTGGGATCGCTGTTGAGGATCTTCAAAGTTTGTTGCTGCAGCATGCCCAGTACGCGGGGCACGTATCGACATCCCTTATGTTCAAGTGTGACGTCCGGTGATGGTGCATCAAATGAATAAGCATCTAAAGACGCGCCGCGCACGTAAACAAGAACGTTAGCAAGTTTCTGATTATTCACGACCAACCAATCGGTTGTGAGGCCGGGATTGACCGTTTCACAGATCGGGTCTGCGCTCGTATCGATGCGCAATGGTTCAGGCGGTATGCCCAGAAAAGAAATGGTCCCGACAAGGGTCGCTTCGCTGCCCGTGATTTTATAAGTTGGCTTGTCCTGGTTAGTTGCAGCACTGAACGAGAGGTCCATTATGCCAAGCAGTGCAATCGTGAAAACGGCACAACAAATTGGTGATGCATTTCTAAATCGCATAGAAGTCTCCTTTCAGGGCAAGCTAAATGCCGAACGTTGTGCTTCAGCGGCTCGCCCACGCAACTTAACAAAGAAGCCCGCTCCCGGCGAGTCCGCTGCAAGCGCTTGTTTGGGCGCGCGTTCCCACTAGTACGGCTGCATAACTTCCAACAACTCTAATTCTTCAAGGCGCGCAAACAAATCCTTATGTTCCTTTGCCAGGACCTTCAAGCGCCTCCTTTTATATGGGCGAATCTCCGCAATCTCTAGAACCACGCCGGCCAAAGTTGCAACCTCTTGATCCGACGACTCGACAAGGATCTTTAAGCGCCCGATGTTTTTGCTGGATATGTGGGACTGCGTCAAGAACCCAAGAATCTCATCCACCTCTTCAACATGTCTTCTGGTGGTCTGCGGTAGTTTCTTACATTCCTTGCAGACACGATCTCTGTGCCCCTTGCCAGAAAATCTCTCGTTGGCTCGCTCGCGATGACAAATTCGACAGTAATGACCCACGGCAAAATTATCATCGCTACTCGGCTGTTCCGCAAGAAACGCGAAGCGCCCAACGCTGCGCTTCAGCGGCTCGCCCACGCAACTAACGATAAAGGCCGCTCACCGGCGAGTCCGCTGCAAGCGCTTGTTATGTTGCGCCCTGCGAGGGTAAATACGTTGTCCGATACCATCGCCACAGTTTATGTTGCAAGATGCGGCGATTGGCGGGCCGATCATGCAGGTATTCGTCTTGGGCATAGACGCCAATTTGTTTGTAGAGACTTTGGTATTTGGAAGGCAGCATTTTTATCGTATCGACACCAGTAATTTCCGCGAGCATATAGACAGCCCTGTCGCCGATGGTAGTTTTCACGTTGCCCCATCGCGGTATAGGACGTGGATCCGCTTTGGGTTGTGTGTTGGTGACGTTTGCGATAAGACAGGGGACAGCCGATTTTCCTGAAGCTTTTAGGGCGTCGTAATGAGCGTCGACGCCGGCATTTCCTTCGTATGGGATCAGTTTGATCTGCGAAAGGTGATGGTCGCAAACATTCTTTCCCTCAGCAAACGAAACCATCGCAATAACGACAATAACCGAAATAAGGGGTTTCATTATGACGGAAAGCAACATAACGACTGTGGCGCTCAGCCGCCGCGTTTTTCAGCGGTCGGCTGCAGCGGCGTGTTGGGCGGCGCAAGTCGGGCACTCCCACCACCGCGGACTAGAATGGTGAATTCTTGGCCATCCGAGCGGAGGAACTTGGTCTGCGGAATGAAACCTACTGCTTCTGCCACACGCAACGCCCTTTCGTTCCAGGACACGATTGTCGCTCGAAGACTCGCGCCACAAGTCTCGGACTCAACAAACTCGATAACACCTTGCAGGAACTTGGCACCGCTGTGTCTGCCAATCAGATCGGGCCGCATCCCCGCACCGAGGTCCAACGCCGACCCGTCGTAGCAGCCGCCCGCAACTTGCCCATCATTTCCTATCGAGCAAAAGCCGATCAATTCCGCGTTCTCGTACACCACAAAGAATCGGTTGCCTGGATCGGCCATGTAGCTCTCCGTGGATTCCATCGAAGTATCCGAGACGTCGTACGCGGAGTATTCCTCCGGATAGCGCCACTTCACGATTGCTTCGGCTTCAAAAACTGACAATTGCCGGAATTTCACGAGGTCCTCACCAGCTTTGCTTTCAGTCCGCCCCAACAATGTATATCTGGTTCCGTATAAACCCGGCGACTGAAGTTCTCTTCCGTATAAAACCGAGCGCTACGTTCTCTCAAGTCTCTTATTATCAACAAATTGGCCATTGCCAGACCGGACCTCTCGGGTTTATGCGGTCCGTATAAAACCAAATCTACGCGCGCTTCAAAGTGCGTCCACTGGACTCCTTACGCCCTTGCCGCCACGGTTCAAGACGTGAGTATAAATCATCGTCGTCGCCACGTCTTTATGGCCCAGCAATTCCTGAATCGTGCGGCTGTCATAGCCATCCTCCAGCAGATGCGTGGCGAAAGAATGCCTCAACGAATGCGAAGTTGCAGGCTTTGCAATGCCAGCGTATCTTACCGCGACCTTGATTGACTTTTGGATTGTCGATGCATCGACGTGATGGCGGCCCTGCTCTTTTGTTTTGTAATCGACCCACCTTTTTGCTTGCGGAAAAACAAATTGCCAGCCCCATTACAGTGATCGCCCCACGTTTTCCTTGATCGGTTGCGTGAATGTAACGCATGGTTGTCACAATCGAGGCGTGACCCATCAACTCTTTGATCTTCACCACGTCAACACCGGCAATTGAGCGTTAGCAATTCCTCTTAGGGACATTAGGGTTTCCGACCCGTCACAACGATCATCTGCGCGGGAATACTCATCTTGTTGTGGGAAAAGTACTCGCGAACCGCTTCCTGAGCCTCTTGTGCCAGAGAATTCGCTTTGAGTGGAGAAAGCGTGGCTAGTTTCTCTCGCAGGGTTCCAGAAGTCTCCGCGCGCAGCTCCCAAAACTGCTCGGGCGTAATCGGCGCTGTAACATCAAACTTGAGCACGCGCTCCTTAACCTCAACGGCTCCGGCGTCCGCAAGAATCCGAGCCAGACTGCCGGGCTCGGCGAATCGGAAAGCGCCTGGCGCATTCGGGTCAGCAGATGCAGCAGCTTCAAAGTGGCGGGCAACGACGTTGGTAATCAGGTACGAAAATGGATTGAGTTCGCTTTTGGCCCAGACGGCGAGGGATATCGCGCCCTCAGGTTTTGTGACACGCAGCATTTCGCGCAGCGCAGCGAAAGGATCGGGGAAAAACATTACTCCCAGTCTGCTGACGACAGCGTCAAACGAGTTGCTCTCGAATGGCAGAGAGTCAGCCGCGCATTGCTGAAACGCAACGTTTGTCAGTCCACGTAGTTGCGCCTCGCTTTCGGCTGCGGCGACCATTTCCGCCGTGACGTCAGTACATGTAACTGAGCCGGTTGGCCCAACTGTTTCCGCAATGGTTAGCGAAGGTTCGCCCGCTCCACCCGCGATATCAAGCACAGCATCTCCTTCGAGGAGGCCGGCATCGTCCATGAGTGCCTGCGTGATGGGACCGAACATTATGCGGATAGTTCCGGCGTGTTTTTTCCAATAGAACGCCGAGTCGCGCCACTCGCGCAAGACCTCGTCTTTCTGGCTATTGCTCGACACAGGGTCTGAGTCACTTTTTGTGTTTGAAGTGGCCTTCACTGTAAAGCTCAAAGTCCTTTCCGGGCTCCGCAACCTCAATGACCTCTTTGAATTCGTCGGGACCCAATATCTGGGATCTCAAGGGTAACTATTTCTGCCGCTTCTTGATCTCTGCTAATGCATCCTGAACGGTGCCATGTGGTTTGTCCCTAAGTTCCGGATATCGAACCAGCCATTGATTGAGTGCTTCTTCAGACCTGAAGAAGTTAATGACCCCTCAACCACCGCCAAGGAAAAAAACGGTCGAAGCCGGCTCCTGGGATACGAGTTTGCCTTTGTCAAAGACTAGATGAATACGTGCTGTGCCTTCCGGCGAGGAGTCATCAACCGAGAGCTTTTCATTTGACAGTGTGCCGCTGACCAGCTGCATCGCATCGAGCGCTCAATTCACGCTGAATTGTCGTCCACTATCCAGACTGACGTTATGAAACACAAAGTCCAGGCGTGGCTCCCATTTAATGTAGCGAGGCATCACGGTAAACCCTGGCCCACCAGCATTGTTGTCTTTCTTCAATATCTCGTACCGCTCAAGCATTGCCAGCCCGCGCTTAACGTCAGGTTCTTTAATGCCCACCGCCTTCGCTAACTCAGATATCGACGGCGCTGGCTTACTTTCGCGCTCGGCATTAATGAGCGCCCGTGCAATCAATTTCTCATCGGGCGTAAGCACCAGCGTTACCCAACCCCAGCGCCGAATTATCTCATGCAACTCGGGATGACCCTTGACGTAGCTGCCGATGCGGAACCGTGCCTCGTCCGACGGCTCAACCTTGAGTGCCTTCATCGCGATATCGACACTAGTGACGCTATAGTCTTCGCCCCAATCTTTCACCAGGTAATCGACAACTTTTTGCTCCTGAGCATTGAGTTTTGCCTGATCATTTGCGGCGCTCGCGCCGTTCACGAATAGCAGTAGTGCGATCACGGGCAGCACCAACCAACTCTTGGTTTTCATTTGTGAGCTTCGCTCCTTTTAATTCAGTGCTTTGCTTTCAATAGGGCTTCTATGTCTCGCCGAATGTGTGCCGCTTTCGTCTCGGACACGCCCGAATATTTCTTGTAGAGTTTCCACCCAGGACCAATCACGAAGGTATTTGGAAAACTAATGACTCCAAAATCAGAAACCGTATCGTCATTCCCGACCAAAACGGTGTAGCGCATGTTGTACTGCCTGGCAAATTTCTGAATGTCGCTCGCCCATCCTGACTGTACAGCCAAACCTATGACTTTGACGCCGCGCGTCGAATACTCCTTTTCCAGCTTGCTGAACTCGGGAATCTCACTCACACAGTTCTCGCACCAGGTGGCCCAGAAATCCAGCACTACTATCTTGTCCTTGAGATCATCTGAACGGAGCGTCTGCCCATCAAGCTTGGGTAGCGAAAACTCTGCAAGTTTAACAGGCTGCTGAGCAGTCGCGCAGACAAGCAGGAAACAGATTAGGATCAATGCTCGCATACTTCACATAACGCAATCAGTCTCACCTTGCCGGAATCCTGTTGGAATCGTTGCTTCAACTGTTCAGCGCTGCTCAAGTCCTGTTCTCCAAGTCTACACTCTCGTGTTGAGTCAAGAGTCAAGCGGAAAATCTACATGCTGCTGACGCTCTTTCGGATTACCGCTGATTCCCAGTCAATCGTTTGGCCGCTCTGTTCAGTTCACCCAAGCAACACACTCTTGCCGGGTTGCGAGACTCGCACGCGCAGAGTCCCTCGCGGATCAAGTCTGAGATCCTCGCGGGAATTGTCGTCTTTCCCGTTGTGGAAATCTCATCTCGCATGTGGCTCTCATCGAATCCAAAGCAGTAACACAACGGAATCGGATCTGCGTTCTCTTTGACTCCGACCCTCACGCGCAAGTCATCGACTGTGAATCTATGACTGCCTTGCTCTTCGAAGTAGACAACGGGACATTCCCGTGCCGCGCAAAAGCTATAGCTTCCTGTCATTGCCTGTTCGAGTAAATGCGGGTTGAGCATCAAAAGGACGGTCTTTCGTGAGACGGGCCGGCTTTGTCCTTTGCAGTTCCTACAGTATTGGGTCTCCGCTCCGTCTCGACCGTTCATGACAGCTTCAACCGCTACCGTGCTTGTCTCGCATGGCTCAGCGTTTGGTGTACGGCAATTCATACTCTACTTGTTTTGGGCCTTCTCCCATCCGTGCATCTCTTTGACAACACCTTCGCGCACCACTGAGGCGCTCATGATTTCAGCAAACCTCATTTTGCGAATATCAGCCAGGTAACGCCAAAGGACCACTGCCTCAAAGTATCGTTTCGGAATGGCAGAATCATCGCTTGCACTTTCCAGCATCCGCAGATCTTCGATCAGTGGTGCGGTTCGAGGATCGCCAATATATTCGGCGTATCCTTCTTTCTCCCATGATGGTGTCCGCCACGACCGGATGATTCCCAAACGTCTTTGAGAAAGCGTGTGTGTCATTTCATGGGCTAGGATCGTAGCTATCCATAAATAATAATCACCATTACAGCGGCACCGCCTGCGCGAACAAAATAGCGAAGGAGCCGTCTGACCTTTCTTGATCCTTTTCCTTTCAACTATTGATGCTCCTGTTTCCTACTGTTTGGTTCCGCTTCTGGATGAAAGAGCAATAAACATCCCAGGCTTTGAGGTATTCGTCGCTGTCATCACGTTTCGTCTGAAGAATCGGCTTGTAGGCTTCGACGAGTTCATCCTTGCCGTCCCAGTAATGACCAACTAATCGCTGCCTCGTCATTCCGTTTTCCCTAGAACTCCCTAAGACGTTCTCGTTTGTTTGCTGCCCACAACGACGGGACAGCAAGCGGACTCGCCATGTTGTTTGAGTTCTCCCTCGCAAGCCGCCAGATGTTTCGCCAGGATTCGGCGGAAGCTCTTCATTGCTTTCAGACGGTCATCCAGTTCGGTCAGTTTTATCTGGAGTAGATCGCGCACCTTTCTACACTCTTCAGCTCCGCCCGTCGCTAACAAGTCTCCTATTTCAGCGAGCGAAAAGCCCAACTCCTGCGCATGCCTAATGAATAGCACACGCTCGACAGCATCGTTCGCGAAAAGTCTGAAGCCACCTGATGAACGCTCCGCGCGACCAAGAAGCCTTCGTTTTTCGTAGTAACGTAGCGCGTCAATACTGACACCCGTCCGCGATGCCACCTCGCCAATGCGAAACTTTGTTTCTTCCATTCGTCGATTTCAGTATAGACCCTTGAGCTAAGTCCAGAGTCAAGCGAATCGTAGCCGCCTCCCAGGGCGTTAGCCGACTTCTTGAACTCCGCTTTCTATTGCTCGTAACTCCCAAACCATTGGCTGAAAAGATCGAAAGCCTTGCCACTGGCTTTGCCGCCAACGCCGAGGTTAGCAGAGTAATGCTCGTGCAGAACCACCGAACCAGCGTGGAACTGATGTTCTTCAGCAGATGGTAAGTGGATTTGTCGCAAGAGCAAAAATCCTACGCTGCGCGGTAATTTTGGCAGCGTGGCATTTTCTGAATTCCAAGAATGCCACGCTCGATAGAGAACCAGGGGAGTATAAGAAAGCTTTCGATAGCGGCGGCAGCTTGGTTTTGTGTCCCAGGGGCGATGGGTCGGACGCGGCCCGTACTTGCGCAAAACCGATATTGCCGCCAAATTTATCGCTAGTTACAGCCATCATCTAGCAGAGGGGTGCATTGAGATGGAACGATCAATGCGAACCGTCATCGCGGCCATTTTCGTTCTGGTCGTCTCAATAATAGGTAGCAACGACGCGAAAGCAGTGCCTGCATTCGCGCGAAAGTTTGGAGTCTGGTGCGCTGCATGTCACACAACGCCTCCGCGTCTTAATGAAACAGGGTACCGATTCCGCGCTGCGGGTTTCCGTTGGCCAGAGGGCATCGGAATCAAAGAAAGTGCCGAACATTTCGACATCCTGGACTATATGTCGGCCCGTATACAGGTCAGCTACAGTATCAACCGCTCAAAAACTGGCGCAACGGAGGCAAGCATCAGTAACGGTTTCAAATTGCAAGCGTTTGAACTCTATCCTTTCATCGGCTCTTGGGGAAAATATTTCTCAACAGATACCAAAGTAACTTTTGGGCCGGATGGAGCTCCTGTTATCGAAAATGCTTATGTGAAAGTTAATGAAGGAGACGAAAAGCGCTTCTTCGAAGCTCGCCTTGGAATCTTTCATCCATATGACGGTTACGGTGCCTCGGACAGTCCGGCCACGATCTCGCGACCTTTTTTTCAAACTACGCCGGCGAATCACAGCGGTTCGACATTATTCACTACCTGGGGTTTCGACCAATTAGGGGCGGAGGTGGGCTTCGACTACAAGCGTACGTCAGTTAAAGCGGCCCTTCTCAATGGACTCGTGCTGACTCAGGAAGATGGCAAGTTCAAAGCCTCTGCAGCTCAAGGAGGGGCGCTCACCCCACGCTCGCCAGCGCCATCGTCCAACACTCCGGACTTTCAGTTCTTCATCAATCAGGTGCTTAGTCCAGAGGGCGGTGGTTTGTCGCTGCAGTACTATCATGGAAACCTGTTCCTGCCAGTTGCCAACTCGGACACATTCTTCCTCAACAAGTTCGACCGCGTGGCTGTTTACGGCAGCTATCCTGTAGCGAAGCGTCTGCACTTACTGGGAGGTTTTCAGCGCGGTCGTGATCATCTTGTAACAGGAGAAGCCTTTGCGAGCGAAGGCGCTTTTGTGGAGGCTGCTGTGCCCGTTAATGAGCTGACGGCGGCAGGAGTTCGTTACGACTGGTTCGATCCGGCGCGCGACAGGGTTAACAATGAATCGAAAGGAATTACTTCATATCTGAACGCCTGGTTCTACAGCCAATTTCGAGTCGTTGTCGAATACCAGCGCAAGAATATAAAACGTGGTTCGGCTCCGGAGCAACGCGACGACGCATTTCAGGTTCGCTTCATTTACATAAAATAACATCAAAGTAACAGCGAACTGGAACATCTGTCGTAGAGGTAATGCAGAATGGGCTTCTCACGAACCAAACATAAGCAATTCGCAGCCGCCGTGTTAATAACACCGCTTTCGCTGATGCTCTTTTCGCACAATCGGTCGGAAACAATCGGCACAATAAAGGGTAGCGGTAGCGATATCTTTAAGACCAGATGCGCCGTCTGCCACGGTGTGGATGGTAGCGGCCGCACAACGCTAGGTAGAAGCTAAAGATTCCTGATCTGCGTTCGGAAGAGGTGCAAAAGCTGTCGAACGATGAATTGCTGGAGATCATTAAAGACGGAAAGGGAGCAGGAATGCCTGCGTTCGAGAAGAAGTTCTCTAAGGAAAACGTTCAGCAAGTCATTATTTATCTCAGAAACCTGAGCGCGAAAGGCTAGCCTTAGCCCCGAAACATTTCGCCAATGAAACGCGAACAAAATTCTCGTTGTCATGGCCATAACCGACCGAAGGAGGAAAGAAAAGATGAAGATGAATATGAGGTACAAGTTGAGCTTGACGGCCATTTTTCTACTAGTGGTGGCCGCGCCAATTGCGTTCACCGTGAGAGCCGATCATGACGATGAGACGACGTTCCGCGCGCGGCTCACCGGCTTCGGCGAGGTGCCACCAAAGCTGGTCAACGGCCAA
>Ga0070699_100006452_pt1 | contig 10217 bp, 11 predicted proteins | sample KBSK1503metaG_FD_65473 | JGI IMG/M metagenome (GOLD analysis project Ga0070699, IMG submission 65473) | Corn, switchgrass and miscanthus rhizosphere microbial communities from Kellogg Biological Station, Michigan, USA - KBS K1-50-3 metaG | ecosystem: Host-associated > Plants > Roots >... | reverse complement strand
CTCCCGGCTCTCTGCCCCGCTCCGAGCGCTCTTCACTCTCGCCTTTGACGCCGTATGAGGATTTGCGCGTGCCCTTCTCGCTCTGCTCAGCGCGCGCCACGGGCTTGCGACTCTTCTTCACGCCGGGCTTCGGCTCAGTCTCTGCCAGACCACGCGGCTTTTGCTCGCCCTCCTGGAACCGACCGGGGCGAGGTTTCGCCGATGGCGCGATGACTTGGGCTCTGTCTGCGGGAGCTCCGACATCCCGCTGCGGTCCGCTAGCGACGTTGCTCGTCTTGCCACCCGACTGGCGCCGGGCTACGTCCCAAAGGCGGCGAACACCTTCGAGGATTCGCGGGCGCGCGACGAGGAACACACCCGTACCCCCGGCGGTGATGAGCAGGGGAGCGATCCTCCTTGAGCGCCGTTCGCGCGCCAGTGCGGCGCGTCGCCGGGCGATGAGACGCCAGACGAGCCCGACAAGGATGACGTTCCGTGCAAGTCTGGCAATCTTCATGTGCTCCTCGATTCTTGCGAGTGAAGGTACGCACAAATCGCCCAATCGGCGCGGGACGAGGGAGCGACGCCCTGGCCGTTTGCTAAGATTCCGCCTTGGCTGCGCCGGCATGACGGACATGGTCCCTGGAAACGTAGACGAACCCAAATGGCGCGGCTTTGCTCGTGCGCTGGGTCGTGAGTGGACGCGGAACAAGCTGACGGACGCCGCCGCTGCTCTCACGTTTTACGGCATCCTCGCGCTGTTTCCGTTCATCCTCTTCGTCGTGGCAGCGGCGAGCCTGATGATCCGGCCAGAGCAAGTGCAGGCGCTGGGCGCCGCATTGGCGCGGGACACGCCGCCGGCTCTGGCGCCCATCCTGCTTGCCAGGCTCGCGGAGCTCACTTCGCGGCCGCGCGTGGGCGTCCTGACCTTGAGCGCGCTTGCGGCCGTGTGGTCATCGACGACGGGTGTCGCCAGTCTCGTGACGGCCCTCAACTCTGCATACGGCGTGACCGAGCGGCGTCCGCAGTGGAAGATCTACGTCATGGCATTCGCGGTCATGCTGAGCGCAGCCCTTCTGGCTTTGCTGGCGGCCGTCATCGCCGTAGTCGCTCCGATCGCCGCGAAGCAACTCGGTGCTTCATCGCAGCCCCTCTTCGGTTGGCTGCGGTTGCCCGTCGCGACGCTCCTGATGATGATCGTCTGGGCAACCATCTACTACGTCCTTCCGAACGTGACGCAGACGATCCGATTGATCATGCCGGGGTCGGTCGCGGGAGTGCTCGTCTGGCTCGGCGCAACGCTCGGGTTCTCGTTCTACGTTTCGCACTTCGGCAACTTCGGAATCACCTATGGAGCCCTGGGAGGGATCGTCATCCTTCTCGTCTGGATGTGGTTTTCGTCGCTTGCTTTGATGTTGGGGGCCGAGATCAACGCTGTCCTCCGGCGTCCACCGAAGTGAGCGTGCTCGCTTCCCCCCTGTTGCGCCAGGCGGCCCCTTCTGCGCCGGACATTTCTGTCGCGAGGCACGATTGGCGTGCCGTTGTACCCGCTGAGTCCTATTTTCTCAGCCCCAGCACGGAGATCGAGACAGGTGATTGCGACACCGTCGACGCGCGAGGAGAAGCATTTTCACATGGATCTGGAGGAGGTGACCCTCCACTGGACCGAGGTGGGCGAAGGGTTGCCCGTCCTGCTCTTGCACGGCCTCAGCGACTCACACCGCACCTGGCGGGAGATCTGGCCGCGGCTGCCGGGTCGGCGCGTACTGGTGCTGGATCTTCCAGGCCACGGGATGTCGAGCCGCCCCGACGCTCCCTACACGCTCGACTGGAACGCGACGCAGGTCGCGCGCTTCATCGAGCGGCTCGACCTCCAGAATCTGGATTGCGTCGGCCACTCTTATGGCGGCGGGGTGGCTCAATGGCTGCTCTTGAAATGCCGCCCGCGGATTCGACGCCTGGCCTTGCTGTCCTCTGGAGGGCTGGGGCGGGAGGTCTACGCGTGGCTGAAGCTCGCTTCCGTACCCTTCGTGATCGAAACTTTCGGTCAGCGCTGGATGGCCCCGATTGCCGCCCTCGCCATGGCGCGGGCCACCACCAGTGATGCCCGGGCTGAGATCGCCTTGCTGACTTCCTACCTGCGCCAGCCCGGCAGCGCCCGCGCCTTCTCGCGCACCGTGCGCGACGTCATCCGCTGGTGGGGCCAGACCCGGAATCTCTTCGACGGGATCGGGGAAATCGACGAGCTTCCACCCATGCGCCTCTTCTGGGGAGCGCGCGACAGCATCCTCCCCATATCCCAGGGGGCCGCCATCGCCGGCCTGCTGGAGAGCTGCGAGCTGATTCGCTTCGAGAACGGCAGTCACTTCGTGCACTGGGAGGAACCGGAGGCGGTTGCCAGCGCACTGCGGGGTTTTCTCGATTCCCGGAACGAGCCGGCGGTGCGCTTGAAACCGCATGCCGTGCCCAACCGACTGCCAGCTCGACAAACGATCCGGTCCGTCGGCGTCTGGCTTTCTCGCCCTCGGGGCACACGGCCCGATAGCCACTAGCGTTGTAGATCCTCGTCCTGTTCCTTTCGCAGCGACAGGATCTCCCGAATCACGATCTGCGCCGTCGCCGCCGCCGGGACGGCGATGATGGCCCCGGGAAGCCCCATGAACTCCGCCATGAACAGGATGGCCAGCGTGGTGATGAGAGGATTGACGTGCACCGTGTGGCGGAAGATCAGGGGGCTGAGTACGCTCCCTTCCAGCTGCCCGTAGACGATGAAATAGATGCCGGTGGCCAGCGCCTTCAGCGGTCCGCCCGTGATCAGCGAGAGCAGGGTGATGGAGCTCCCTGCGACGAGCGGACCGGCGTAGGGGATGGCGCTGGACGCGCCGCTCATGATTCCGAGCGGGAGAAAGAACGGCATGCCCATGATGGCCAGGAACACCGTCGTCAAAGTGGCGTTGATCGAGCAGATGCCGATCAGCCCCCCGACGTAGCCGCCGATAGAGCCGTAGACCTTCTCGGCGACGCGCTCGTAACGGCGCCGGTTCGGTGGCGAGGCCTCGGCGAGCATCGCGAGGACCAGGCCGCGGCCGAAGAGCAGCATGAAGATGGCCAGCAGCAACAGGGTCAGCAGGCCCGCCATCGCGCTGAGTACGCCGCCGATGGCCGTGAGCACGGGGGCCACGGCGCCCGCCGCCGCCGGCACTGCCTGGCGGAGCTGCTCGGAGAGATCGAAGCGCGCGTCCAAGGCGAGGAAGAGCCGCGTCTGCTGGATCTTCTGCCAGAGCATGGGCGCGGCGGCGAACAACGCTTTGGCCTGACTCGCCACGGGCGGAATCAGCATGACGCTCAAGCCGGCGCTCAGTCCGAGCAGGGTGACTACGACGACGGCTACGGCGACCTTGCGCGGCAGGCCACGCCGGGTCAGCGCCTCGACCGCGTGGTTCATGGCCACGGCCAACATGCCCGCTCCGAGCGAGAGGGTGACCGCGACCTGCGTTCTCAGGAGGAAGAAGACGAGGGCCGTGACGGCCAGGACGCCGAAGCAGACGGTGAAGACGGTTTTGAGCGTGACCTGCGAGGCGGGGCGAGCCGGTCCGGAGGTGATCATTGCGCCGTTCTAACGGAGTTCGCCGGCGCCGATTTCCTCAAATCGAAATTCCGGTCATCGTCGCGAGGTGGCTGGTCCGCTTCAAGTCCGTCGCGTTCTTCGCGCCTTCCCTCAGCGCTCTGTGGCGAACCGGGACGACGGAAGGATTATCACCGAGGCCAGTCTCGTCATCGACGGGCCTGGCCACGTCCTTGACCAGCGCCTGGAAGTCGTGTCCTGCGAGCCCTGGCTGGGCGAATGCAAACCACGCGGCGGCGTCGGCCGCATCCGCGGCCATGCAGTGGTAGTACAGGGTGTCTCCATACCTTCTCACTCCGAATTCTTTCATGTTCCCTCTTGGCTCGCCGACAGCGAGCCGGTGTCAACCTGTGCATCGTCCAGCCTTGCCGCTGCGGGAGCGCAAGATCAACCGCTTCGGATCCCACGCGTGGCCCAAGCATGCGCTCGCTACAGGGAAGCCGCACAGCTGGGCTGAATCCCGGGGTCGAGCTTGCCCCCACCTCACGGGATGTCGTTTTCCTCGCGCTTGTGGCGGTGACCTCTTAGAGTCCACGGTCCGCTGAGCATCTCTGCTCGCGCCTCGGGCTTTCTGAACTAAGTCAGATCACCCCGATCACCTCAAGACTTAGCCACTAGCAGTCCGAGGAGCGACAATGTTCGCTAGAAATGTTCGTATGCAGCTCAAGCCCAATAGCACCGCGCAGTTCACCCAGACCCTCGAGAAGGAAGTCCTTCCCGTACTTCGCAAGCAAGCGGGCTTCCAGGACGAAGTGACCTTCATCGTCCCGGGCGGAACGGAAGCGCTCGCGATCAGCTTCTGGCAGTCGAAGGAGAACGCGGAGGCCTACAGCCGCTCTGCTTATCCCGAAGTGCTGAAGACGCTGGGAAAGGTCGTTGAGGGGACTCCGCAGCTTCAGACGTACGAGGTTTCCAACTCGACGATTCACAAGATCGCCGCTCGAGCGTAGGTAGGTAGCACTCGTTCGTCGAGGGCGGCCAAGGCCGCCCTCTTTTTTTTTGCCAGGATCTCCGGCACTGGCCGCTGGGCAATCCGTCGCCGTTGCAGTGCGCTCCAAAAGATGTTTCCGTACGTCGTGCGGCTGCGAGCGTTCGCGAGCACCGCGCTCGACCCGGAGATGGCGCATGAAGACGCCGACGGCGCTGATGCTCTTCTTCTGCGCCGGGTCTGCCACCGCCGAAGTCACCGAAAGGCCGCTGGTGAAGTTCCACGGCAACGTGGTCTTCGACGAGGTCGTCTACCGGAGCACCCTCGATCTGCCGGAGAACGCCCGCGCCACACCCGCCGAGGCGCTTGCGGTGTCGGCGAAGCTGCTCGGCTTCCTCCGTCGCGCCGGCTACGATCTGGCAACCGTTCGCGCCAGGGTCGAGGGCCAGCAGATCTCGGTCGAAATCGACGAAGGCCGGCTCGACAAGATCATCGTCCTGGGCGAAGGCCTCATGGAGACGTTCCGCTTCAAGCTCGAGCTGGCGCTGCCGGCCGGCGTATTCAACCGGCGGATCCTGGAGAGGCAGCTGCGCGTCCTGGCGGAGCGCTATCGGCTGCGCCGGTACTCGTACGAGCTCGTCCCGGTCGCCGTGCAGGAGAGCAGCGGACCGCAGGTCGAGGAGCTGGAGTCGCTCCCGGGCCTCCCCGGCATCCATCCCGGCTGGCCCTACGAGTTGCACATCCTCATCGCGACCAGCCCGTGGTCGCGGGGGTTCTCGCCCGAGATCTCGACCGGGTCGCCCGAAGGCCTCGGAGTCGGCGGGCAGTATCGCGAGCAGAGCTTTCTCGCGCCGGACGACCGCTGGGAACTTCGCGCCAGGGTGGCGGGCGCGCTGCGCGAGCATCTCGATTCGAATTCGTCGCGCGCAGTGTTGACCCGTGTGTTCGCCCAGGGTCGGTGGTTCTCCCCGCCCGTGTTGACCGAGTCACTTCGCCCCGCGCTGACGGTGCGAGGGGACCTCTTGTCGCTCCAGCGCTCCGACCTGCGCCTCGACAGCTTCCATCAGGCCACCTTCGCCGCATCCGTCGACGCGAGCGTGTTCCGGCCGCGTGCGATGATCGCCTTGGGGGTGGGAATCGAGCGGCGGTTCCTCCTTTCGCTCGTCAAGGCGAGCGGGGCCAATCCTCTGATCGACGAGACACCGCGCGCTCAGACCCGCCCCTACGCCGAAGCGATCGCGGAGATCGTTTTCAACCCGGGCGAGCTGCGCACCGACCGCAAGAACCTGCTGGATTTCGAGGCGCGCGGCTACTCCGGATCGACTTCCAGCGACAAGGCAGTCTGGATGCGCGCTTCATATCAGCGCCGGTTTCCCTTCGGTTGGCACGAGCTGTGGTGGGAGGCCCGAGGGACGCTGCTCGTGGGTGGGGTGTTGTTTCCGGACGAGGAATCGATCGGCAGCCACCTGCAGGGTGCGTTCGCGGCATCGGACTTTGCGCGCAAGCTCGCCAGTACAGGGTTCGAGTTCCGCTACTCGTTCTGGCGCGATGTCATCAAGCTGGGCGTCTTCTACGATCAGCTCGTCTTTGGTGCAATCGATCGCGCGGCCAACACCCAATCCCTGGCGTCCGCAGGCGCGGGCGGGCCGGCGCTGCATCTGCTCCTGGCCGACCAGTTCCAGGTGGACGTCTACTTCGCGCTGGGATGGAAGACCGACGGCAGCGCGGACTTCGCCTCGAGCCTCGTGCTGCGGCAGGTGTTCTGACGTTGTGCAGTGGGACGCGACGAGCTTGACACGCCCTTCCTGGTGGTTACGTTGAGGGCGCTGGAGGTCGTGGATCTGTCGATGGCCTCCCCTGCGCCGATCGAGGCGCCCGTTCAGCGGGGAGGATTCAGATGTCCATGATCCGGTATGATCCGCTTCGTGAAGCGATGCAGCAGATGCGGCACCAGCTGTTCCACCAGCACTTCGAGCAACCCTACGAGGAAACCCAGGGCAGCGGCAGCGGCTGGTTGCCGCTCGTCGACGTCTTCGAGGACAGCGAGGGCATCACGCTGAAGGTCGAGTTGCCGGAGGTCGATGCTAACGATGTCGACATCCAGGTCGAGGGCAACGCGCTGACCTTGCGCGGCGAGCGCAAGCTCGAGAACGCCGACAAGCAAGACGGGTATCACCGCGTCGAGCGGTCCTATGGCAGCTTCGCCAGGAGATTTACGCTGCCCTCGACAGTGGAGATGGGGAACGTCACGGCGCAGAGCCGCGATGGCGTGCTGCGCATCCTCCTTCCCAAGAAGGCGGAGACGAAGCCTCGCCAGATCAAGGTGCAGACCGACTCGAGTCTCGGCGGGCAGGGGATGGCTAGAACGGTGCCCATCGCCTGATTTCCGCTCCATTCAACGCCCCGGCGTCGTTCGGTTCTTGAGAGGCGCCGGGTCCCCGTTGGCACAGTGCGCGAGTTCGCGCCGCGCGACTCGGCCGTCAGGGTCGCCTGACTTCCGGCACCTTGGCCCCTTGGTTCCGGGCTTCGATGGCCTTGAGGGTCTTTTCGAACCCCTTCCCCAGGACGCGCTTGCCAAAGACTCCGAGTACGGTCCCGAGCACCCGTCCCTTGAGGTTCTTGCCATCGCGAACCACGACGACGTCCACGTCGGTCGTTCCATTCGGCTTCCGCGTGAGCGTGTAGGTGTGGCCCGAACTACCTCCCCACAAGTTGGAGTCGGTGGTCTTGAGCACGACATGGTTGGGATCGGACCAGTCGTAGTGCAGGCGCTCCCAGATGCCACCGGAGCCCTCCGTGACGTCGGCCTGACGGGGCCCCTGTTGGTGCACCTTGAGGTAGTCGTCGGCGCTGTTGCCAAACAGCTTCGAGCGGCCCGGCCCGAAGTCGGTGAGGCCGGCGATGAACTGCTCGGGCGTCGATGTGGTCGTCAAGTGGAAGCGGATCGTGGACATTGCGTGCTCCTTGGGCGAACGACAGATAAGCCCGGTTCCGTCGCCCTGTTCCCGGCTCCTCCGTCCAGCTTGCAACCCTGCCAGACTGCGGCCGGGGTCTGCAACCCCAACCGCGAAGTCCATGAGCAGAGCAGGAAGTAGATCCCCGCCGATGTGCGATCGTGGGCCAACTCACCTCGGGCGCGGCTTGCCGTCGTGCCTGCCCTGGGGGCGCTGGGGCACGTCATCCCACCAGCGGCTCCAGGGCATGTCGCTCCGGCGCCCGGGGTTGAGCGGGTAGTAAATGCGGTTGTTGGACTTGTCCGCCTCGCCGCCGGACAGGAGGAGCGCGTCGCGATCGCCGTCGTTGATGAAGGTGTGACAGATCCCGGTCCCGGACGGGAACGCTGCCAAGTCTCCCGCCTTCATGCGGTGGAGGTCGCCGTCGATCCAGGCATCGATCTCCCCTTCGATTACGTAGACGAACTCCTCCTCCGCCGACTCGGCGTGGGGATAGGAGGTGCGAGTGCCCGGCGGAACCCTGACCAGGTGGATTCCGATCTGGCGCAATCCGGCGGCGCGACCGATGGGGCACGCCGGAGCCATGCCCTCGTCGCTGTTCGGGTAGCGATGGACTCTCTCGGGAACGTCGCGGGATGAGACGATGAACGGCGGTCGGTTGGACATTCGACGAGGATACGCCGCACCCTGGCAGCGGGCACAGCGCGTGATGGACGAAATCGGCCCCGGTATTCCACAGCGAAGTGCGGTGTCGATCCGGGAGGCCCAGTTCGTCGCTACCACGGATGGCGCAGAGCTGTGAGACAATCGTGGCCAAAGTGATCATCGATCTTTCCACCGCGCTCGATGATAGGAGAACCAATGGCCACCAAGACGTACCGGGGAAGCTGTCACTGCGGCGACGTCCGTTTCGAGGCGGACATCGACCTGAGCGCCGGGAGCATGCGCTGCAACTGTTCGCTGTGCTTCAAGGCGCGCGCCTGGTTCGTGACCGCTCCACCCGAGCAGGTGCGGCTGCTGGCGGGCGGCGATTCACTCACGCAATACCGGTGGAAGCCTCCGGGGCGATCGGAATCGCACTTGACCTTTCAATTCTGCAAGCGGTGCGGCGTCCGCACGTTCGGTCTGGGCGAGGACAGGTTCCGCTTCGTCAACGTCGCGGCGCTCGACGTCGATCCCGAAGAGCTGGCCGCCGCGCCGCTGCGCTACGTGGACGGCAGGAACGATCGGTACGACCAGCCGCCGAAGGACACCCGCCTGCTGTAACGGCGGACTTCGTTTCACCGCAGTGGTAGCGGATGAGTCCGGCGTCTACTTCCTCGAGGTCGGCGTAAGCAGCGCCGAGATCGACCGAGTCTCGCCCGAGCTTCGGGGAAAACGACCCTCTACGCGAGAATTCTCGAAAAGATGACCTTGAGGAACAGGTCGAGGGGCGCGCGGTCCTTCTGCACTTTGGCCCGCAGCATCGCGCCCTCCCAGGCGTGGATGACGAACTCTGCCAGCGCTTTGGACGAGAAGTTCCTGGAGATCGCCCCGGCCCTCTGCGCCTCGGCGATCACCGCAGCGACGTCGTCGACCCAGCTGGCGAACGCCTCGCCAACCCGCTCGCATATCACTGGGCTCTGATTGGACAGCTCTGCCGCGAAATTCCCAAGCAGACACCCGGTCGAGAACTTCGCCTCGACTGCCACCTGGGTCACGCTCTCGAAGTATCTCCGGAGCCGCCGCAGCGGCGCGAGCTTCTGGTCCCGCAGGATGTCGAGGAGTACCCGCCTCTGCTCCTGGTACTCCCGCACGGCCTCAGCGGCCAGGGCTTCCTTGCTCTCGAAGTGGTTGTAGAAGGATCCCTTCGGCGCTCCGGCGGCGTCGGTGATGTCCTGGACGCTGCTGCCGTTGAACCCCTTGCGACGGAGGGTTTCGAGGCCAGCGGAAAGCAGTTGCTCGCGAAGACTCGGCCTGGGCACGGTGGATATATGACCAGTCGTCTTGAGTTTGTCAACAACTTCCTGCGCTTCGATCGCGCGCATGTCAGTGTTTGACATTCGCCTTTGCACCCCGTTCGACAGACAGGATCAAATCGGCAGATGGGAATCTCGCCTTCATGGATTCGATCAGGTCCTCCGGATTCTTGGCTCGTTTGAGTTCTTCCTCAAACACGAGCAGGTACTTCTCCGTGAAATCCACAGCGGTACTCGCGTCCAGAGGTGCTCCAACCTTGCTGTGTCCAGGGATCACGACCGAAGGCCTCAAGGCTCTGATTCTCTTTAGTGTGTTCAACCATTCTCCTCTGGCCACACTGTCTGTTTCCGCGGTGTAGACGTGCATGTTGTTGAACACCACGTCGCCGGCGATGAGGAGACTCTGTTCCGGGATCCAGAGCATCGTGTTTTCGTCGGTGTCACCTCGGACGCTCTTGATGATCTCTATTCTCGAGCCTTCAAATTCAATGAAGTCCGCGTCGGATTTGTCGATGGCGACGGCGTGAGAGGTTGCACCTGGGCCCAGGATCTTTTTCCACTTCTCTATCTTCTCCGGATAGACCTTCTGGATTCGCTCCACCACTGCAGAATTCGCGATGATTCTCGCCCCCGGATAGGCCTGCTTGAAGACCTCGAGGCCAAGGAAATGATCGGCATGCTCATGGGTGATGTAGATGATGGACAGCGGCTTCTTGGTCTCCCTGATTTCCTGCAATACCTTTTCAGCGCTGGTTTTCGTCAACTGCGCGTCC
>Ga0070699_100006450_pt1 | contig 10219 bp, 11 predicted proteins | sample KBSK1503metaG_FD_65473 | JGI IMG/M metagenome (GOLD analysis project Ga0070699, IMG submission 65473) | Corn, switchgrass and miscanthus rhizosphere microbial communities from Kellogg Biological Station, Michigan, USA - KBS K1-50-3 metaG | ecosystem: Host-associated > Plants > Roots >... | reverse complement strand
GGGCAAGCGCCTCGGCATCATCGGCATGGGACGGATCGGCCAGGCGGTGGCGCGCCGCGCCCGCGCCTTCGGGCTGCAGATCCACTACCACAACCGCCGCCGCGTGCCGCCGAAGATCGAAGAGGAGCTTACCGCCACCTATTGGGAGAGCCTCGATCAGATGCTCGCCCGCATGGACATCGTCTCGGTCAACTGCCCGCACACGCCGGCGACCTTTCATTTGCTCTCGGCGCGCCGGCTCAAGCTCATTCGCCCGCAGGCCTACATCGTCAACACCGCGCGCGGCGAGGTGATCGACGAAAACGCGCTGGTGCGGCTGATCTCGTCGGGCGACATCGCGGGCGCGGGGCTCGACGTGTTCGAGCACGAGCCGGCGGTCAATCCGAAACTCGTCAAGCTCGCGCGCATGGGCAAGGTGGTGCTGCTGCCGCATATGGGCTCGGCCACGCTCGAAGGCCGCATCGACATGGGCGAGAAGGTGATCGTCAACATCAAGACGTTCCTGGACGGGCACAGGCCTCCCGACCGCGTCCTGCCGTCGATGCTGTAACGTTGCTGCGGCTCGCCACGATTTGCGGTATCGTGGAGCCAACGCGATTCTAGGGAGAGCCGCCATGCGCGCTTTGCTCGTAGCCGGCGTGGCTGTCGTCGCCGTGACCGCACCTGCCTTTGCCGCCGCGCTTGCACCGAACGAAATCCAAGCGACCTTCTTCACCGGTCAGCCCTTCACCGCCTCGGCGACCAATATCAAGTACAAGATGACATTCAGCCCCGACGGCAAGATGATGCGCGAGCCGATGAGCGCGGGCGGCTCCAAGGCCGAAGGCACCTGGAAGCTCACCAAGGACGGCTTCTGCACCATCTGGCAAGGCTCCAAGGCCAACTGCTTTCGCATCCTCACCGCCGGCGACAACAAGTGGTCGGTGATGAAGGGAACCACGGCGGTCGCGACCTGGACGAAGTGAGACCGGCGCCACAGCGTGGGAGCGAGAGGGCCGGCGGTCGTTTCTAAGTCCTGTCGCCTGAGTCCTGTTCCCGTCAGGCGTGAAGCGATAAATCCTTGATCGTGGGATGCTCGCCCGAGAGCGGATTGGCCGGGTCCCATGCGTAGTGCAGCGTCTCGAAGCGCATGGCGCGGGCGTCGAACATGAGGAGCCGGCCGACGAGCCCCTCGCCGAACCCGACGATTTCCCGGATCACTTCGAGCGCCATGAGCGAGCCGAGCACGCCGGTGAGCGCACCGAGAATGCCGGCCTCCGCGCAGGCAGGAACCGTGCCGGGCGGCGGCGGCTCGGGGAAAAGGCAGCGGTAGGTCGGATTGGGCGTTCCGTCCGCTTTACGCTCGTGGGCGCGAATGGTGGTGAGCGTGCCGTCGAAAATGCCGACCGCGGCGGTGACGAGCGGCTTCTTGGCAAAGAAGCAGGCGTCCGAGACGAGATAGCGCGTGGCGAAATTGTCGGAGCCGTCGGCAACGACGTCATAGCGCCCGATGAGCGCGAGGGCGTTGGCCGCGACCAGCCGCGCCGCGTGCGTCTCCACCGTCACGTGCGGGTTGAGGCGGCGGATCGCGGCCGCCGCGCTCTCCACCTTGGGCCCACCGATCTCGGGCGTGCCGTGGATCACCTGGCGCTGTAGGTTCGAGAGCGCAACCGCGTCGTCGTCGATGACGCCGAGCGCACCGACCCCGGCCGCAGCCAGATAGAGCAGCGCCGGCGCGCCCAGCCCGCCGGCGCCGATGACCAGCACGCGCGCACGCTTGAGCGCCTGCTGCCCCGGCCCGCCGATCTCGTGCAGGACGATGTGGCGGGCATAGCGTTCAAGCTCCTCCGGACTGAGCATCGATGGGTCCCACGCCGTTACACGCCCTCATCGGCGAAAGCGACGGCTTTGCCACGCGCGACGATCGGCTAGACCTAGGCACGCGCGATGCTCGCTGCCAGCACCGTCATTCATTCATGAACCGCGGCGGGCGTTTCTCGATGAAGGCGGCCATGCCTTCCTTGCGGTCCTTGGTCGCGAACAAGGCGTGGAAGACGCGCCGCTCGAAGCGCACGCCCTCGGCGAGCGACGTCTCGAAGCTGCGGTTGACCGCCTCCTTCGCCGCCAGCAGCGACGGCTGCGACATCGCGGCAATCGTTTCGGCGACCTTCATCGCCTCCTCCATCAGGCTCGCCGCCGGCACCACCCGCGCGACGAGGCCAGAGCGCTCGGCTTCGGCCGCATCCATCATGCGTCCGGTCAAGATCAGGTCCATGGCTTTGGCCTTGCCGACCGCGCGGGCGAGGCGCTGCGTGCCGCCGATGCCCGGGATGACGCCGAGCTTGATCTCGGGCTGGCCGAACTTGGCGTTGTCGGCGGCGATGATGAAGTCGCACATCATCGCGAGCTCGCAGCCGCCGCCGAGCGCGAAGCCCGCGACCGCGGCGATGACCGGCTTGCGCACGCGCGCAAGCCGCTCGTAGTCGGCCGTGTAGTCGGCCCGGAAAATGTCGATATACGACTGGTCCGCCATCTCCTTGATGTCGGCGCCGGCGGCAAAGGCCTTGTCCGAACCGGTCATGAGGATGCAGCCGACATTGGCGTCGGCGTCGAAGGCCTCGACCGCGCCGAGGAGCTCGTTCTTCAGGGTGACGTTGAGCGCGTTGAGCGCCTGCGGCCGATTGAGGCGCACGATGCCGACGCGCCCGCGCCGTTCGGCGATGATGGTTTGCGTGCTCATGGCTGTCCTTGGCTTCGGTTCGGCCGGCATGCTGTCACGGCGCCGCGCGCGCGGAAAGTGCGTGTTGCCACCGCCGCCGCCGTGCACGCACTGCGCTGTTTCCCCTGTAAATAACAGGGAAAATACAGGGGGCGCTCCGGGAGGCGTAAGATCGGCGGACCGCGCGCCGTCGGTTCGACACGTTGAAGTTGCGGCGTTCATTGTAAATAACAATCCGGAAACAATGGAGCGGAGCCGGCGATCGTTTGCCACAGCCGCAGGTTGGTTCTCAAGACTGAACCGGTTGTCGTCCCGGCCGACCCTCGCGACAGCGAGGGGAGAGCCGGGACCCATAACCACCGGCGGTGATTATGGGACCCCGCGACGCGGGCGTCGCGGGGTGCCCCTCGCGGGGACGACCGGATGGCGGCACGTTGGCTTCGTTCGGCCAAAAGGCAGCGCGCGCTCCTCAGGATGAGGACGGGCGAGCGCGTGCGGAAGTGCGGCTCATCGCTGAACCGTTCGTTGGAGTCCCAGCTCACGATGTCAAACAGCCCATCTCGTTCCCGCGGCGCATTTTTGCGTCCGGGTTTCTGCGACTTTGCTTCACTCACCCCGAATCGAGGGGTGGGCGGAGCGCCGAGAAACGTTCGGGTGCGTGCGAGGCACCCGTGGGGCGTGCCATAGTGCGTCAAAGACGCGCGTGAACGCGCTTATGACGCGGCACGCCAGGCGCCTAGCGAGGCGCCTTGCGTCCCATAACGCGCGACGCTCGCCTCTCGGCGCTCCACCGTGGCGGTTTTTCACCCGGGGCCGCGCTTCCGTCTCCTTCGGCGCCCGCCGCCATGCAACGGCGGGCATTTGCCTTGCGGATCCGTGCAGCGAGCTCCTCGCAGCCAGGTCGTAGTGCCTGGCGGGCGGGGTCCCGAGCCTCCCGGGGCAAGAGGTTGCGAGCCGCCGCCGCAGGCCGCCACGCCTCGCTCCGCCTTCAGGATCGTCTCTAGAAGACGCCCCTCGATGAGCGAGGCTGGGAATTGTTCTAGCACAGCCACGTTACGTAGTCAATAGGCGTAGTCAAAATGTAGCCGTAAATAGTGAACGCCGATCCAACAATATACGGCCCAAAATTCTCCGTTGCTCATCCGCACGTCCCCAATTGACGCTCTTGAACGTGGTGCGGCCGGTCTCGAAGCTAAATATCGCTGTCGTCGGTTTGTGAACAATTCTGTTTTTGCCGACCGTAAATTGATTTGGGACAACGGGCGTAGCCATCTCTTCCTCCTGAGAAATTCAACTCAAATTTCGTGGACTGCATCACTGGAAGGTCTCCCGGTTTCTCGCCCTTGAGAATCCGGCCGACATAGCGGCCGACCTGGCTGCCAGGAGCGACCTTTGGCGGCTGGATTAAGCCTCCCCAATTTGCTGCGCCAGACCTTACATGATGCGGATGTCGACCGTATTTGTCGGCGCTTCTCGAACGGTACATCCGACCGGGGAGTGCCTCTCGGCCCATCGGACCAATTCTGCAAGCTGTTCGGGGCTGGCATTATCCGATCCGATCTGAACGGTTGTGTGGAGCGAAGACATGCCCGCCGAAACGCGATCGTCGAGTCCCAGAATCCCGCGGTGATCGCCGTCGCTTTCAACGGCAACCTCGAGCATTGTGAGATTCACGCCGAGGCGTGCTGCGCGCATGGCAATCACGGTCGCGCAGCATGACGCGAGAGAGGCTCTGAAAAACCATCCCGGGTTTGGACCTGATGCAGCACCGCCCATCGCAGCTGGCATGTCGGTCTCAATCTGCTCACCCGCAGGGCCTCTGACCCGGCATTTCACTCCCGTCATGAGAATGGCCGTGGCCGGTGAATGCTTGGCTTTCGCCTTTTCTGGTTGACTGGCGATCGTTTGGCTCAACTTCTCCAACGCCATACGAATCTGGGAATCCGCCATGCCGACCTCCTGAACAAGTACACAGCGACGCTGGTAGACATCGCCGAAACCTTACATTGTTGGGATAGAGACTGCCAGCAAACCTCCATGTCCGAGTCCGGTCATTCACGTCAAGAGCGGACATCGGCCAATGCCCGCGTTTATGAGTACACGCCCGCTAGCGCTGGCACAGCGGGCAGGCCGCGATCGCCTGCGCCTATCGATCCGACGCGAATGGACCCAAACCGGACATAGGCCAGATCGAAATCTCACAGTGCAGCGATCTCCTGCCTTGGTGTCATGTGCTATCCTTTTTGGCAGCACAGGTGGCGGCGGCCAGGAGCCACTCGTGTCAAATTATCTGCGCCTTCGATTCGCAGAATGAGTGGTTATGGAACAGGGCGGGGGCGGGGACCGCACGCCGTCGCTCCGGTCACGTCCGCTTTGCCCCGGAAACCGACAAACTAGCCTCGCTATGCCTTGCAAGTGCGGCGACTGTCATTAGCGTCGGAACGACGGGCAATGGTAGGCCACCTTGAGAAAGCAAAAAGTTGAGAAAAACGATCAGCAGGCCGTGCCGCTCAGCGACGGTGATAACGTTTTGCATCCCTTGCATCTCGCGGAATGCGGCGTGCGCCTATCGTGCGCCACTTAAGGCACGCCGCAATATCGAGCGGCCGATCCGCGCCTATGCGAGCTCGCCGTGGAGCCCCTTCGAATTTCGCACCATTGACAGATGGAGCCACGAGAGGCCCTTTCCTCTCCGCACGTTTGATGATGGTAACAATGCTCCTGAGCCAATCCGCTGACAGTCCAACGTCAAGCTTCCGTCGCGAGACGGTCTCCACCCACAATAACTGCGCTGATGATCGGATCTTCCTGGAAATCCTCAGGTCCCTCAATCGACAGCAGCTGGGCAAGTTCCGCTCGGGCTCGATTGACTCGGCTCTTCATAATACCCGTGGGACATCCGCACATCTTCGCCGCCTCGGGATAGGAAAGCCCGGACGCTCCAATCAATATGAGAGCCCGGCGCTGCTCGGCCGGCAGCTTAGTGAGCGCGGCGCAGAGCTCGTGGTGTTGGGCTGGGTGACTTGCGTCGGCCTTGACGCCAAACGGTCGGCGTTATCATCGATGGTCTCGAATCGCTTTCGCCGTCTACACTGCGAGTAGAACTCATTTCGCAGGATGTGGAGAGCCAGGCCAACATGTTCGTGCCTGGCTTGAAAGACGCTATGTTTGCGCAGGCGCGCAGCAATGCGTCTTGAACGAGGTCCTCAGCGTGGTCGCCATTCCGGCACAGGGACCAATTCGGCCTCGTTCTGCAAGGTAGCTTTTCCATCACCACGACCGACGGTGAGACGCGGCGACTGCGTCCCGGGAGCGTGTTCGATTGGAGGACACCTCCCCTGCAAGGAACACATCACCGTCGTCGGCGATCAGCCCGGATTTCTGATGTTCGTTCGGTGAGTGCCCGGCCGCGACCGGCGCCGATGCCGCTGTGGGTCGAGGCCAACCCGGTTCAACGCGTCGCCGCTGGGCCGGGTGTGATGGTGACGCGGAGCACCTCGGGGACGGTGGGGTAGTGAAAGCCGTCCTTCACCTCGGTGATCGGCCGCACCACGCCATGCTCGGCGGGTCCCGTGTTGGGGGCAGGCTGCAGCGGCGCTTGGTTCGGGCCCAGGCCGGGTTCCTCATTAACCTCTGTGCCCGCATCCCAGAGCAGAATTTGCGAGGTGACGTCGCCGCGGATTGGCTTGCCGTTGGCGTCGAACAGGGCGATGCCTTCCTCCCGGGGAGCGTAGAACAGGTCGTTGGACTGGGCGAACATCGTGGCGATGGTCAGCCGCTCGCCGGGCTTGGCCGTGACCTTGAACTCGAAGGCCTGTCCCGGCCAGATGTCGCCGGAACTGCTGGCCCCAACCGGAGTGTCGGTGGAGCCCACATGGACGATGCCCGGCTGACCCTTCAGGGATTTCTCGAGCGGGCCCGTAGGTCCATCCTCCGCCAGGGCCTCGAGTCCCTTGCCGCGGTCCGGCTCGCCGGACGTGAACAGCGGCGCGCGGTTGGTGTGGATGACGTAGAGCACAGGCGCCACGCCCACGGGTTCTGTCTTCCCGTTGGAAAGCTTCAGGGCATTGGCCGCGGACACGTTCTCGATGCGCACCGTGAATGTCTCGTCGGCGGCCTTGGCAGATATGCCGCCTGCCAACAGCAGCAGCATCGCGAACACGGAAAGCTTGAGAGTGGTTTGCGACATTCTAGACCTCCTTCACTCGGACTCGATTGCTCTTAATGAGCGAACCGCGCCGTTGCAGCCCTTACGGTGGAGCTTCCACGCAAATGTTCGCTCGTCGCGGGTCCAAGTTGTTAGTACCCGTTACTGCCGTCGACCGGCGGAGGAGCTACGGCCCGCTCCGTCCGGTCCCCCAGCGCATGCATGATGATACCGCTCTTCGCGCTGATGAGATCGCCGCCGGTTTGCCACAGGTCTGCTTCCTTGATCATGGGCGCGATGCTTTTGAGCCAATGCATTGAGACACCGGCAGGGGCGTAGTATTTGCGGAACAACCGCCACGTCTCCGCCATGTCGGTTCGCTGCTGGCCGTTTGCCTGCCGCTGGGCGGCCTCGTGGAAGATCCAGAGGCTCGCCCGCGCCGCAAGACGGTCCTCGCCTTGGAGGAAGATCGGTATGCACATGGACGCACACAGCTTGCCGTGGGGCACCACGGTGATGAGCTGGTGCCGTAACTTGATCTCATTGAGGACCGCGATGACACGGTCGCCCTCCTCGACCTGACCTCCAGCCGAGTCGAGGAAGAGGACCAGGCGGTTCAAGGTCATCCCGCACTTACCCACCGCCGCGCGCAGATTGTCCGCCATGCCGGCCACGATTGGTCCTGACCAATCGATGTAGAGCGTGCCGTCCTCCTTGTTGAACTCGGGCGCCACGCCGGTTGCTGGTTGCTCTTCGCCCGGCGCTGCATTGAGGAACGCAAGCAACAGCGTGAGCACAGCAACTGCTGTGGCAAGCCAGCGAGTCTGCTGGCGGGGCGGCCTACCATTCACGACAACGAACTTCATGTGCCGCCTCCCAACAAGGCGTCAGTTGCGTAGAAGTTGTTCGGCGGTGGAGCGCAAAGGTGATTTCTTTAGTCGGGACTGTCGCGATTGCGCTCGACCTTTCTGTTGAGCCAGCGCTCAGTAGCCGTTGCTACCGAACGAGGAGCTAGACGGCGACACGGGCGCCGCACTTACGGACTGAGCGAAGGTCGGCAGGACAATCAGCGTGACCACCGCGAGAACAGCGAAAAGCTTCTTCATGGTATTTCTCCAAGTTGGACTGTCGTCCCTGGTTGACTCTATACGTGTGTACACATATGTTATGTACACAACAAAACAGGCGCAATAGGTGCGTAATACATGTATAATCACTTTCCTGTGAAAGGCTACTGCCGAGGTTCATGGCCGGAAGAAACGGGGATGATGGATGAAAGCCAAGACACGCAATGAGTTGCTAACTGAATGCGCGTGTTTCGACCTACGCAGGGCGACGCGCGCCGTCTCTCGCATGTACGACGACTTCCTGCGGGATGCAGGACTGAACATCACGCAGTTCTCGCTGCTTAACCTGATCTGCGCCGAAAAGGAGCTGTCGATTTCGACGCTTGGCCGTTACATGGTCATGGAGCGGACCAGCATTACCCGCGCGCTCGCTCCGTTGGAGCGGGACGGGTTGATCCATAGTCGGGCTGGCGCTGACAAGCGTATCCGTATCGTTTCTGTCACAAACAAGGGCCGCAAGCTCGTCGAGGATGCTGAGCCGAAGTGGCGCCAAGCACAGGAGGCGCTGATCGAGACGATCGGCGAAGACCGTTGGCGTGTGATGTGCCCGCTGTTGCGGGACACCACCCGCATGGTGCGGCATCGGGCGGTCACGGCGGACTAACCACAATACCCCGGGTTGGCCGACCACCGCTGCACGCGAGACGCCAAACGGATCAAGCGCGACATTGATCAAGCACTTGGTTCTGGAAACTACGCCATCGTGCCTGTAGAATTTGCTGCGTTGCGACCCCTCCTGAGTCTTCTTTGTCAGGATGCGCATGCCCAAGGATTGCCTTGCGGAAAACGAACTTTCCAGCCTTCAGGCTGGAATGTAGAACGACAGAAGCATGATTACGAGGACCAGGACCGAATAAAACGCGACTTCCGCGATGTTGAGACCCTGACGCCGCCGCTCCTGTACAGCTTGCTGGTTCATGGTCGATCTCCGCACCATCAGCGTGCCACCGAACGGCTAGGCAGCTCCTTGGGGAAACCTGAAATGGTCTGAATCGCTGCCGGGGCCTCCTGTGGCGCCGGAGACCCTGCAGCAAATGTCGTCATGGCTTGGTAATCCAATGCAATCAGAGGCCGATATTGTGTTGCTTCGAGGCTGTTCACCATCACCATCGTGAGGTTATCGAGCAGCAGCCATTCCTCGTCCGAATGGACGGCAAGCACGGCGTGAATGGTCCTGCGTCGCGGGTAGCTTACGATCAGGAGGCGCAGGTCATCGGGGCTGATACCTGCTTCGCGAAGCGCCAGGTATTTCAATATTGCGTAGTCCTCACAGTCGCCCGCTCCCTTTTCAAGGGTAGCGAGTGGCGCCGACCAGAAATCGTCAACACCGTACTGGGTCCAATCACTGGTGGCCCTGATACTCAGGTTCACCGCACGATTGATCTCTCCCACTCGGGCGCGACCCGCGCGCTGGCGACCAAGCTCAACGATCTGCAGCAACCGGCGCGCTGCTGCCGAGCACGCGTCGGGACTTGCACGACAGGCCGCGAGCGTCTCCTCCTCCCAGTCAATGCGGGCCAGCACATCCCTCCACTTGGCGGAGATATCCCGCGTCAGGGCCTGGCCTGGCTGAACGTGGGAATTATCGGGAGATTGGGGAGCGTGGGCCGGCGTGAGCAGAGCAATACGGGCAAAGCCGCGATTTTGCTCTGGGCCATCGGAGCGCTCGACGGTCAGATTTCCTGCCGCTGCGGCGGCCCGGCGTTCGCTTATATCAGCCAAGGGGTCCGGCTGCCCAGCCGCCTGCGCAGCGTGGCACAAGAGCGCTATCAGCAACAGCATCGAGGCTATGTGTTGCAGGAGTCGCATGATGTCTCGACCAATCAGACGGGGCCATCCTGAGCGCTGGATATCTCTGGAGAAATGGTGGTGTCCACCACAAGTGACTTTTCGAGAATTGCTGTAATCAATCTAATCTTGCGGAATTGCTCGTTCTCATCTTCGTGATGAACATACGGATGCCCTCCGTTAGACCCGATACTCGGGCGTAGCTCTGCTTGGCACTCAGCGCGCCAATCTAGGTCGAGGCGCGCTACCATTTTTTTGTGTTGTGCTGAGTGCGGAGCTCTTGACACGCGAGAATATGTTCCCAATTAGGTGTATATACGCTCATAGGAGACATGATTAGGAAGAATTAGATGGGTGGTTTCATCGCTCTGTACGTGAGAGCGTGCCTCAACCTCGGCAACCCTGGGTCCTGTGTGACCGAGTTCGTCACTGACTCGACGCAGAGCCAAATAACCATGA
>Ga0070699_100006449_pt1 | contig 10219 bp, 6 predicted proteins | sample KBSK1503metaG_FD_65473 | JGI IMG/M metagenome (GOLD analysis project Ga0070699, IMG submission 65473) | Corn, switchgrass and miscanthus rhizosphere microbial communities from Kellogg Biological Station, Michigan, USA - KBS K1-50-3 metaG | ecosystem: Host-associated > Plants > Roots >... | reverse complement strand
GCCAGCACTGCCTACTCTACCGAGCCTTCCGGCGCTGCCTGGGATTAGCCTGCCGCAGATCTCGCTGAGCCTTCCGCGGCCGCCGCTGCCGGTCCCGAGCCTGCCGGCCCTGCCAGCACTGCCTACTCTACCGAGCCTTCCGGCGCTGCCTGGGATTAGCCTGCCGCAGATCTCGCTGAGCCTTCCGCGGCCGCCGCTGCCGGTCCCGAGCTTACCAGCGCTGCCGGGTATCCCCAGCTTACCAGAGCCGCCACCGTGCCCTTTTTAACATTTGATAGGGAACGTCCGCTAGAGTGAGCAGCTGCTGGACATCCTGACAACGGAGAAAAAAATATGGCTTTAGATGTAGCAACGCTGCGAACGGCAATCAAGACAGCGTTCGAAAAATCAAAGAATACGCCGCCACCCGAAAATCCAGACGAGATCGATCAGGTGCAGGTTCAGATCCTCGAGACCCTGGCGCAGGATCTTTCGGCAGCGATCGAGACATTTGTGCGTAGCGGCGATGTGAACGGCGTTTCGGTCACAGTGCGCGACAACGCCAATAATGTGATCGGTTCAGGTGTCCAAAGCGTGGCTGTGAAAGTGATGTAAGGAGGCCTAATGATCGACGATATTCGCGGGATCGCGTCCCCATTTCACATCGACCAGGCGACCGGCCGTGTCGCCTGGGCTCAGGGAGCTGAAAAGCTCCGCCAAAACGTACGCATAACGCTGACCACACGGATAGGCGAGCGCCCCATGCTGCGCGATTTTGGCACCAACATCACGGCCTTGGTGCATGAGCCTAACGATGACATCATCGGCGACCTGCTGCAAAAGCAAGCGCGCCAGGCGCTGCTGCTGTGGGAGCCACGCGTCCTGGTGACTGGCATTCAGATGCAGCAAGACCCTGAGCAAGGCGAAGCCCGTCTCCAGCTGAACTACATTCATACCGAAGAACCCATCGGTGGGCAGATGACCCTGCCCATCCGGTAAGGCGGCCATGGATACTCCAGTTTCGATCGACTACACAAACAAAGACTTCGCCTCGCTCCGCCAGGCAATGCTGGCATTGGCCCGCTACCGCCTCCCCGAGTGGACCGATCAATCTCCGGCCGACCTGGGGATGGTGTTGCTGGATATGTTCGCCTACATGGGCGATGTGATCTTATATTATCAGGACCGCATCGCCAACAATCTATTCCCTCTCCCCATGACCGAGCGCCGGGCGGCGCAGCATCTTTTGCGCCTGATTGGCTACGAGATGGGTCCGCCGCAAGCAGCTGCCGCCGATCTGGATCTGTTGTTCAACCCGCCGGCGCCTGCCGCGCCAACTCTGGTTGTCGTGCCATCAGGCGTACAGTTTGCTTCCCAGCCTGGGGCCGGGGGCGCAGCCCAGACCTTCGAATATTTGGGGCCCAACCTGAATATAGACCTGGCCTCGGCCCAGGTACGCCCGGTGGCAGGCGGCAAACTGCTCTATCCAGGCCTGCAAGTGAGGCACGGTCAGAGCCGCCCGCTGGAGATCATCGGCTCTTCCACAGGTGAGCCCAACCAGAGCTTCCGCTTGGCGCAGTCTCCGCTAATCTTAGAGACTCTGGTTGTGGAGGTGAACGAAGGTGCCGGCTGGATCCCCTGGGATCGGCGCGAGAGCCTGCTATTCTATACGGATTCGGGCGGGAGGGTAGTGGTTTCCGGACCGGAATCACGCGATTTCACGGTGCAGTTCGATGAGCACGACGCTGTCTGGGTGATCTTTGGCGACGGCATATATGGTCGTATCCCACCTGCAGGCACGAACAACTTGCGAGCCACCTACCATACTGGGGGTGGGGCCGTCGGCAACGTGCCTGCCCGGGCGATCACCGTTATCCGTACCGCTATACCCCAGCTGGCCTCGGTGACCAATCCGTTGCCTGCTGCCGGAGGGGCAGATCACGAGACCGTAGATCACGCAGTGCGCTTTGGACCACTGGCATACCGCTCAGGGCAGAGGGCCGTAACCCTCTCGGATTACGAGGCACTCGCAATGACGGCGGGCGGCGTGGCGCGGGCGAAGGCGCATGCAGTCGCCTGGAATCAGGTGGATCTGTACGTAGCCCCGGAGGGTGATACTTGCGCCCCTCCTCCCGAAGACTTGAAGAAACGTCTGCAGGCATTTTTTGAGGACCGCCGTATGGCCGGGACGTTAGTGCGGATCCTTGACCCTCTATGTGTGCCAATTGACATTGCCATCGAGGTGACGCCTGCTCCGCACTTTCCACCGGACGGTGTGCGTCAGGCCGTGGAAAATGCCGTGCGCGACCTCCTGGCCTACCGCAATATGGATTTTGGGCAGTCGCTGTTTCTCAGCGCCATCTATGGGGCGCTCAAAGCGTTGCCCGGAGTGATCGCTGTCACAGTGACGCGCTTTCGTCGCCAGGACAGCGTTCAGGCCGACGTAGAGATTGCTCGTCAGGCTGAAGCGCTTATGGCGCTGCCGCAAATCCAGGAGTTGGTGCGCCGGGCTCTCGAGTTGGATGTGGAGGCCGACGGACGCATTGAGATCGACGAGGAAGAGATTCCAACCATCGGTGTCCTGACGGTAACTCTTATAGAAGGCGTCGGCTGATGATGCTAGGGCAGAACGTTGGCGGAGAGCCTCGATGTTGCCCCTGGATCGATGGATTAATCTAGAGCAAAGCTGGAGAATCTTGCATGAAAGTGGCTGATTTACACGCCGAGGCCGATATTGTTGGGCGGCGCGTGCGGGTAAGCTGGGAATATGTGCTCGAGGAAGCTGACACACTAGCTGACATCCCGGCAGTGGTCCTTCGCCGGAAGCTTCGCGATTACGAGTTTCCGCCACCTACCGGGACCGATCCATACCTGTTGTATGCTAGTAGTGCGTTCCCGCCTGCCTCCGCCCCGCCGGCGCTGTTTGTAACCGAGCTGGATGGCTGGAATGTGCGCGCAGCCAGTGGCGAGGAGACGGTATATGAGGCGCTGTCACTGGCACGTCCTGTGAATGGGCAGCCAGTCGAGTTCCTACGCGTGACCACCTCTACCACCTTCGATATAAGCGGGCTACCGGTGCACCGCCGCGTCGAGGTGCTGGATTACGGCGGCACCACCGGGGCGCCGAATGACAGTCTCACCCCAGGTGTGATGCAGTACTATCAGCTTACCCGTGTTGGGGCTCCACCCGGAGAGCCACCGCTGCGGGCCTTTGCTTCGCCTGGCGACAGCTATGGCTTGAATCGCTCGCTGTACGAATCGCTGCCAGAAGTCTACCGGCGCCACGATGTGACTCTGCGCCCGACCACCGCCGGGTCAGATTCGGTGCCTGAAATGATCGGGCGGGTAGGCCAGTTGCGGCGTTTTCTCGACCCTTTCGGACTGGCGCTGGACCTACTCCGCAGTCAGGCCGAAGGTTTGCGTGGGCTGCGCGATATCGACAACGTCGACCCGAAGTTCCTGCCGTTCCTGGCAGCCTGGATCGGTTGGGATTTCAGTTATGACGCCGCCATCCCGCTGCAGCGCAATGAGATCAAGAGCGCGGCGCGCCTGTACCGCGGGGTTGGCACTGCCCCTGCGCTACGCGCTATTGTCAACCGCTATACTGGATGGAATACCCAGGTTGCGGAGTTCGCCCAAAACATCTTCCGCGCTGGACAGGTTGCTCAGCTGAATCTGTTCGCTATCCGCCAGGTCGGCGCCGATTGGTTCGGCGCTGATATGGCCGACGATGTGCTTGGTTTTCTGCCGGGCAACGACCAGGCAGTGGGAGCCGCCGGGGCAGCGGAGCTCACTGGCTTGCAGGCGGAGCCCTTTGTGCTGAGGCGCGGTATGGAGCTGACCCTGGAGGCAGACGGCGGCCTTCCGGAGACCATGCACTTTGATGAAGACGATTTTGTGCGCATGGATACGGCGAGCGCCACCGAAGTTGCGGCGGCGATCAATGGGACACTGGAGCGAGTGCGCGCTGAATCGGTCGCGGGGGGCCATGTCAGGCTGCGCTCTCGGGCGATCGGTGCAACCTCTACACTTCAGGTCTTTCATCCCGATGTTAGCTTGGTGAGCCTGGAGAGTGCTCCAGGTGGACGTTTGTGTGCCGTTACCGACCCGCAGGACCGCCGGCGACTGTTTTACACCGAGCGGGCGGGTGCTGGGCAGGAGAATGACCCCGGCCCGCGCCTACGCATGAAGACCTTTGCTTATAGCGGTTGGAGTGATGCCCGCGATATCCCATCGCTTCCCGGAACAGCGCTTGCGGGGCGCGCCGATCCGGCGGGGCTTTCGTTGCCGGACGGAGGTGTGTGGCTGGCATGGGTGCAGTCGCCTGGGAGCGCCAGCACACTCCTACAGTCGATGCGCAGCAGCGCTCGACTGCCGCAGCCCGCTCAGATCCATGGGCAGCGCCGGGGGCCGTTCAACGTCCCGGCCGGAACGCGCCTGGCATTACGCGGACGCTGGGTCGGGCTGGATGTCTGCATCTTCGTCCCAGCCGATTTCGCCAATCCATCGGCAGCAACTGCCGTCGAAGTGGCAGCCGCGCTGAACAGCCGCCTAGTCCACACCAATGCCGACGTATTGCCTAATGGCGCTCTGCGCTTATCCTCAAACGAGGATGGGCCTCAGGCTCGATTGATTATCGATCTCCAGCAGTCGGTCGGGATATCAGCGCTCGGCTTCGATCTGCGCCGTTTGACCGCAACCGGTAGTTGGGATGACAGGATGGATTGGCACGCGGACCCCAACAGTCTGACCGCCACCCGCCCTGAAACCCTGACCGCGCCGGGTCGGCACGCCGAACCATTCGTGTTGCGTGATGAGCGCGGTGGAATGCGCCTTTTCTGGGCGCGCCACAGCCACGGTTTCTGGCACGTCGTGACCCGCCGCTGGGATGGGCAACTATGGGCAGCCACTTCCGCCGGAATCAGCGTGCTGCCGACTGGTGGAGCCTGGCAGACAATTACTACTGCAGATGGATTGGCGTCGAACGATGTTCGCTCGCTCACGTTGGATGCGGATGGCGCAGTGATTGCCGCCACGTCTGCGGGGGTCAGCCGACGCAACCCAACGGGTACCTGGACCACGTTCACAACCGCTCAGGGACTTCCTTCCAACAATGTGGTCCGAGTGGTGGTTGGTGAAGATGGTAGCCTGTGGGCGGCCACGGCGGGTGGAGCGGCCACTCTGCCGCCCGGCGCTGCAGGGTGGGTGGCTTTTACTACGGCTCAGGGACTGCCTTCCAACGATGTGCGCGACGTAGCTCTGGATGAATACGGCCGTCCTTGGCTTGCCACCGCCAGTGGTGTTGCCGCCCAGGGCGTAAATGGGATCTGGCAAACATTTACGATCGCCAATGGCTTGCCTTCAAACGACATACGCAGTGTTGCCTTCGCGCCGAATGCTGGCGCAGGCAGCGAGACGGGCGAATTTTCTATCATCCCCTGGGTCGCTGCCGCCGGAGGCCTGGCGCGGTGGAATATGAATGGAATCTGGTCTATCGTGCGGGAGTCAGGTGGCGCTGTGGATGATGGCCGTGGTCTGGCAATCGCACCTGACGGTACACTGTGGTGCGCGGGAAGTAGCGGGCTTGTGCGCCGCCTCTCATCTGGAAACTGGCAAGTCTTCACCAGCGCCGATGGGTTGCCGTCCCATGATGTACGCGCGGTCACCGTGGCGGCGGATGGGGTGGTATGGGTCAGCACGCCAAGTGGGTCGGCGCAGCGCCTCCCGGCCGGTGTCATTAGTCCGCTCGGTGCTGCACAGGGGCTGGCTTCCAATAATGTGCGCGGCATTCAGACGGCCTGGTCCAGCTCGATGCAGCTCTCAGCCTCGGAAGCGAACAGCGCGCGCGAGCCCGCAGCCGTGATGGACGCTGGCGGACGCACGTGGTTGTTCTGGTCCAGGGAGCGCGCTCCGGGCGCTCTAAATGACGCCTGGACCCTGCGCCAGCGCATTTATGACCCCGCATCCAGCACCTGGAGCGCCGAAGCAGATGCGATCGCACCTTCTACTCCAGCCGCAGCCGATCGCCAACCGGCCTGCCTGCTTTTGCCCGATGGCAGCCTGCGGCTGTTCTTCCGCTCGAATCGGGATGGGGATGTGGATGTGTGGAGCTGCAAGCCAAGCGACCCGCCCCCGGCTGGAGCGCCGACGCGAGTAGTGAGCGGTCCCGCGACCGATAGCGCTCCCACCCCGCTGGTTTTCCCAGGCGGCGAGCTGTGGCTCCTGTTCCGCTCGGACCACAACCTGGCTCTGGCGACCATCGCTCCGCCGCCCGCGCTGGGCAAGCCCAACGGCGGAATGGCTTCTGCTATTACCCGGCGAAGCGCCGCGCTGCCCGACGCCGGCTCGTTGCGGCGCTTCGCCGGCTGCTTGACTCTGGTCCCGGCAGACCTGCAGCGCAATCGCGGCCGCCGCCTTTTTGGCGACCTGCTGGCATATACGGTTCAACGTCCCGATGGCACACGGCCACGCCAGGATGAGTTCTATACTCGGGGCACGATCGGGCTGTACGTCACCCGTCCCTCCACTGATACCCCGATCACCAGCGCCAACGTCCAGCGCCTGCTGCAGATCCTGGCAGCCTTTTTACCGATCAACCTGCGCGCCATTATTATTCTGGCCCCGCAGCTGGACGCCGAGTATGTCTACTCGCCGGGGGCGGACCTGCAGGATACGTTCCAGGATGTTTACCCGTTCCTAGAGATCGTGGGTGGAGTGAACATTACCGATTCGAGTATGGTCAACCTTCCGGGTTGGGGCTTCCTGCACACCAACACAGCCGGCGAAACCACCGCCGACCCCGGAAACCTGGGCAGCCTGAAACGTCGCACGTTTTACCCACCGCCGCTTTAGGCGCAGCAGGCTCGACGCGGAGCGTCGAACAAGAGGCTCTCATATCAAGGGTGAGAGCAAAAAGAGGAGGCAATACGTGATGAGCATAATCGAAACGCCCACTGACCGTTTGCACGGGCTGTATCGTGATGTGTTGCGTGCCCCAGATGGAGGCGTTCTTTGGGACCGCGGCTGGCAGAAGAACACGATCGTCGTGGATGCCCGCCGGCTGTTGGCCGCGTTCATGCGGGGCGCGCCTGTTGCGGCGCTCGGCGTTCAAGGGCTTCGAGTTGGCGCTGGAGATGCTGCCTGGGACCTGGCCGGCCCGCCGCCCACTGCCCCCACCGATACTGCCCTGACTGACCCGAACTTCTTCACCTTGCCGCGCGCCGCGCTGCAGTTCGATTTTTTGACCGGTGGAGTTGTTACGCCAACGCCTACCAACCGCCTGCAGATCATCGCCCGCCTGGGACCCAACCAGCCGCCCTGGCCGGACCCCAATCACCCCACCGGAACACTACGCGAGTTTGGGTTACTGGCGCAGCTCGACGGTGCAGGGACGCTGTTCAACTATGTCCGCCACCCGGCAATTGCCAAAGATCCGGCGAGTACGCTGGAGCGCACCATCTGGCTGGTTTTCTAATCCCTCGGTGCCTGGAATGCGCCAGGCCTCGCCGGCGAGAAAATAAGATATACGCACAAGGAACGGAGTTCGACAATGGCAAGCCCGATTGTTTCAGAAATAACCCCAGGGATCAGCTACAAAGTGAGTGGAGCGGTACGGGTGCGCGCCGACCTGCAGCTCAACCTGATCATCACCGGCGATGCGATATTTGATGTCCGCTACCCGGCAGTGAATACGCCGGCGTTCACTTTGATCCAGGGCAGCAATAGTGTCACCCTGGCGGCTCCGGTTAATTCCGAACAGTCGAGCAAGGAGATTCCCAATCGAATCGTGTTGTGGAACACCAGCGATTCGGCGGGCGTTCGCAACTTACATGTGCGCATCCTGGACCCAACCTTCATTACTCCCAGTGAAATCTGGACGCTGCGGGCGATCGGTTTGTCAACCGATTCGAGCTATGCGCTCGTCATGGACCTGCATGCTAGGGTCCTCAGCATCGATGTCGATCCGCCGGAAGGGCGCTTTCCAGATACTCCTGAAAACATGGTGCCTATCATTCCAGGCTCTATTGCGGGCGAATCGTTTGTTGACACCCCAGGCAGCGGGCTTTTCTTCGATCCATCCGGTCTGAATATCTTCTACGATTCGAGCAACAATTTTGAAGCGGTCGTTGTTTCTGCATCAGACGAATTCGGAATTAACAATCAAGTTTTCCTGGCCCGGGTGCCGCTGATAAATCCCGACAGCACTGCTCTAACGCCGCGCCAGCTCACGAGCAGTACCGGCAAAAGCCCCTGTTCCGTCCACCTGCCTAACGGAGAAATTTTCGTAGTTTACCAGCGCCAGAAGCTAACTGGAGCATTCGAAATCAACCAAAATATCTGCTTTAAGAGGGCCCCCCTGGACGATCTGGCTGTGACTATAAAAGAGATGGATGTTGACGTTACTGAAGACCTGGATAAGATCAATCCTTTTGCCGTTGCCGCCGGGAACCGGGTGGTCATTCTCTGGACCGAGGCGCCTACCGGCAATGTCCGTTTTAACCGCTTTGACCTGGCGAGTGGCGGCTTCACGGACCCGATCCAGGTGCTCTCGGCAACCCACGCTACGCGTGGGACTGGTGTCCATGCAGCGGTTGATGCTGCCGGCGCTACCTGGATTGCCTACCCCACGCCTGCAAACATGCATGTTGTACAGCTTCCCCCCAGCGGCGCCGCGGCCCGTGAGGTCGATATGTTTAGCATCGCTACCCCCAATCTGGCCCAGCCACTCGTCATTATGGATCAAAACCGAAATATGTGGTTTTTTTGGACCCATATCGATGGGCCACTCGCCAGGGTAGAGTACCGCAGGTTCGTGAACGGTAGAGCCCAGTGGGATCCACCGCTGAGCAACCCCCCTCTGACGGTGAGCGGCACTGAGTCGGGGGTGAATATCCTCACTTCGGCCGTTCCGGAGCCAGACGGGAGTTTGTGGGCTTTCATGCATGCCGCGCGCGGGCGAGATGTCGTGTCGCACATCTTTGCAGTTCGCTTCGACTCGGATTTGGAAGAGTGGGGGCCTATGCACCAATTGACCGACTCTACGAATTTTGACGTCTTTCCGCAGGCCGTGCGCGGTCCGGACGAGGCGTTCTGGCTTGTGTGGAAGCGCATCTTCGGCGGCAACGACCGGATCCTGAGCAGCCGGATCCTCCACCGCCGCCTGATAACGCAGTCTTAATTGAGCTAGCAATTCAGAGCCCTTCAGCTGCCCGAGCTAGGTCCTGCTGTTCGGCTCCGCGATCATAGAGAAACGAAGGAGACAAAATATGGCAACGATTACTCCGTCCACCTTTAACCCACTGCGGCGCTATGTGCATGTACGTTTGCAGCAGGGCGTGCCTGTGGCCGACGCCGATATTAACGAGCTCGACGATGCCCGCAAGTTTGAGACACAGGCATTGGGACGCTGGTTCGTGGGCGATGGTGTGCCAGAGGGCAACGATGGCTTCAAAATTGCGCCGCTGCCGGGCGGCCCCCTGCCTCCGAACAATTTTATGATCCAGGCCGGGGTTCTAGCTCCCGTTGAGGCCCTGAGGAATGTCGGGCGCATACTGGTGGATGGGCTGGATGTGATGATTACCGCCGATGTGCGCTTCACCGACCAGCCGCTGCACGCCAGCAATGGCGCCTCCGCCGATACCGAAGCAGCGAAGGTAGGCGCGGCCAAGATCGATGCCCTAACTACTCCTGGGGCAAACGGCACCATGCTGGTATACCTGGATGTATGGGAACGGTTGGTGACCCCCAATGAGGATCCAAGCCTCGTGCTGACTGGTCTGGGGACCGAGACCTGCGCCCGCCTGAAGCGCGAATGGGCAGTGCGCGCCGTTAACGGGCCTCTGCCTGTCCCAGGCGGGCCGGGGTTTATCGCCGGGCACCACTACACATCTCTGGCGCAAATAACCCGTCGTGCCGGCGACAACTCGATCCTGCCGAGCGACATCCTCGATATGCGCGAGCGGCGTCTGCTCACTCCCCCGGCCTCCCTTTCCACCGACCTGTTTGGCATCAGCCCGCAGGATTACCGTCGGGGAATCTACCGTCCGCCGCTGCCCTTGCGCGATGTGATCAACGCCGCGCTGAATGGCCAGCTGCCTGGTTCGCCGGAGCGGGCCGTGGCTCCTAGTGCCGGGAATGACCTGGTCAGCCGCGCGGCGATCTTCGACCCAACCGGCTGGAACGTGTTTTTCTCGTCGACTCGCGCCGGTCAAAGCCAGATCTTCATGTCGCGGCTGCCGTT
>Ga0070699_100006446_pt1 | contig 10221 bp, 7 predicted proteins | sample KBSK1503metaG_FD_65473 | JGI IMG/M metagenome (GOLD analysis project Ga0070699, IMG submission 65473) | Corn, switchgrass and miscanthus rhizosphere microbial communities from Kellogg Biological Station, Michigan, USA - KBS K1-50-3 metaG | ecosystem: Host-associated > Plants > Roots >... | reverse complement strand
CTCATCAACCCGCGGGAGAAGATGGCCCTCCCGGTGCTGGAGGCGATCATCGGCAGCCTTCTCCCCAAGGCGAAGACCCAGGGCGAGATCCTGGCCTTCTCCGTGCCCGCCGCCCCGGCCGGCAAGGAAGCGGAGCTGACCTACCACGAGGCCACGCTGCGCCGCCACTTCGAAGGGATGGGCTACAAGGCGGTGGCGATCAACGAGGGCCTGGCCGTCGTGTTCTCGGAGCTCGAGGACAACAACTTCACCGGCATCGGCCTTTCTTGCGGCGGCGGGATGTGCAACGGCACCCTCGCCTTCCTGTCGATCCCGTCGATCATGTTCAGCATCGCCAAGGGCGGGGACTACATCGACCACGCCGTGGGATCGGTGGTGGGCGAGAGCGCCACGCGCGTGAAGGTGATCAAGGAAGAAGGCATCGACCTCGGCCGCTCCCCGAAGGACAAGGTCGAGAAGGCGCTCCACATCTACTACGAGGACCTCGTCGAGAGCCTCGTGGAGTCGCTGCGCCGCGCCATCTCACGGGCGGAGAAGATGCCCAAGACCGACCGGCCTCTTCCCATCGTGATCGCGGGCGGCAGCGCCAAGCCCCGGGGCTTCAAGGAGCTGTTCGAGCGCGCGCTGAAGGGCCACAGCCTGCCCGTCGAGATCTCGGGCGTCCGGCTCGCCGGCGACCCGCTCACGGCGACGGCTCGGGGCGCCCTCATCGCCGCGATGTACGAGAAGTAGCTCCGACCGCCGGGCGGCCCGCGTCCCTCTCACGGTGCTAGACTGGCCCATGCCCTTGCGAGGGGCACTCCTTGCCCTGGTCCTGGTCCTCGTCGCCGGCCCCGCGTGGGCGGTGAAGGACTGGTACGACTTCTACGAGGACGGCAAGCAGCTGGCCGACCGGGGCCGGTGCAAGGAGGCCCTGGCCAGCCTCGCCCAGGCGCGGCGCCTCAAGCCCAGCTCCGAGCTCGGGCTGCGGACCTACGGCCTCGACTTCATCGACTACGTCCCCCACTACTACGAAGGCGTGTGCTACGTGAAGACGGGCGACTTCAAGGCGGCGCTCGCGGCGTTCGACGCCGAAGAGAAGCAGGGAGTCATCCAGAAGAAGCGCGAGCTCTACGCGAGCCTCGGCCGGCTGCGCGGGGAGGCGAAGAAGGCGCTGGACGACGCGGCGGCGGCGGAGCGGGCGGCCGAGGCCGAGAAGAAGGCGCGCGCGCTCCTGCAGGAGCTCCAGCGCTTGCGGCACGAGGGCGACGAGCTCTATCGCCAGGGCAAGCTCGAGGAGGCGCTCGCCCCCCTGGGCGGGGCCCAGAAGGTCGCGGAGGGGCTCGCCGACGCGGCCACCCAGCGCGACATCATGGAATTCATCAAGAAGATCCGAACCGAGATGAACGACCGGCAGGAGGCGGAGGCGCGCGCGCAGCGAATCGACAGGGATCTCGCCGAAGGCCAGCAGCTCCTGCAGGCCGGCAAGGGCGCCGAGGCCAAGCTCAAGTTCGCGGATGTCCTCGGCCTCGACCCGCACAACGCCCGCGCGGCCGAGGGCCAGGCGAAGGCCGAGGAGCAGATCCTGGCCTCGACCACGCGCCAGACTCGGCAAGCGGCCTTCGAGCACGGCAAGGCGCTCTTCGAAGCGGGCCGGTACGACGAGGCGCGCGGCCCGCTGTCCGAGGCCGGCGCCGACACCGACAACGCGGAGGCTCGCCGGCTGCTCGCGGACGCTACGCGCATCCTGGAAGGCCTGCGCAAGGCGAAGGAGACGCACGCCCGGACCGACGCGCTGCTCGCGCAGGCGGAGGGACTGCTGGTCGCGCGGCGGTTCTCCGAGGCATGGGCGAAGCTCGGCAGCGTGCTTGCCCTCGACCCCAGCAACGAGAAGGCCAAGGAGAGATCGACCTACGCGGAGCGCATGACGGGGGAAGCCATCTACGAGAACATCTTCCCCAACGAGAGTCCCATCCTGACGTTCTGGGAGACGCCAGGTCCGGTGGTGGAGGATCCCACGCTGGCCCTGCACGGAGTCGCCACCGACGACCGCGGCCTGGTCCGGCTGGAGTATCGGTTGGACGGACGGCTCCTTCGCCAGCAGACGCTCCCCGCCTTTCCGCGGAACCAGAGGTTCGACGAGGAATTCCCCCTGCGGGCGGGCCGGAACCGGATCAGCGTGACCGCCGTCGACACCTCCGACGCGCCGACGGTCGCCACCTTCGACATCACGCGGCAGCTGCGCTTCTACGAGACGAAGGCCTTCCTGCCGTCGGCGGCCGCGGCCGCGCTGGGCCTGCTCGGAGCCGGCCTCGTCGTCCAGCACGCGCGGCGGCGGCGGGCGCTGCACCGTAGATTCAACCCCTACATCGCCGGCGCGCCCGTCATGGCCGACAACATGTTCTTCGGCCGCCGCAAGCTCCTCAACCGCATCCTGAACGTCCTCCACCACAACAGCCTGATGATCACGGGGGAGCGGCGGATCGGGAAGACGACGTTCCTCTACCACCTGAAGAAGGCGCTGGAGAGCGACGAGGGCACCGAGTACCAGTTCTTCCCCGTGTTCACGGACCTGCAGGGAGTGCCGGAGCAGGCCTTCTTCCACGCGGTGATGTCCGACGTGGTCGACTCCCTCGGGCTGTCCACGGCTACGGTGGGCGCGCTGCGCTTCCGGATCGACGACGAGGGCTACGACGGTCGCGACTTCAGCCACGACCTGCAGCGGGTCATCGAAGACCTGAAGGCGCGCACGCCCCGCCGGGTGAAGCTGGCCCTCCTCATCGACGAGGTGGACGTCCTCAACGACTACTCCGAGCGGATCAACCAGCGCCTGCGCAGCATCTTCATGAAGACCTTCTCCGAGCACCTCGTCGCGATCATGAGCGGCGTCGGGATCAAGCGCGTGTGGACGAGCGAAGGGAGCCCCTGGTACAACTTCTTCGACGAGATCGAGCTGACCGCCTTCGTGCGCGAGGAGGCGGAGGCCCTCATCAAGGAGCCGGTGGAGGGCGTCTTCCGTTTCGAGTCGGAAGCGGTGGAGGCGATCCTGGCCGGCAGCCAGCTCAAGCCGTACGTCATCCAGAAGTTCTGCATCCATGCCGTGAGCCGCATGCTCGAGCAGGGCCGCACGACCGTCACCGCCGGGGACGTCGACGCGGTACGGGATGCGGTGCAGTTCGAAGGGCGGACCCACGAGGACCCCGCCCTCGCCGCCCGGGCGTCGGCCTGATGTGGCAGACTAGCGAGGCCCGTGCGTAACCCCTTCATCGCCGGCAGCTGGGTGCGGGCCGACAACTTCTTCGGCCGGGGCACCCTCCTCCGCGAGATCCTCGATGGCGAGCGCGACTCGCTGTGGGTGGTGGGCGCGCGGCGGCTCGGAAAGACGAGCCTCCTCAAGGAGCTGGAGTACCAGGTCCAGCAGAGCGCGCAGACGCCCTTCGTGCCGCTGTACTGGGACCTGCAGGGCAGCGGCGACATCCGCGGCCTGGCCGACGGCCTCCTCGGAAGCGTCGAGGACAGCGAGGGCTTCCGCCGCGCGACCGACATCGCGGTCGAGGACCTGGAAGGGCTGGCCGCCGCCGACATGCTGACGACACTCGTGCGGCGCACGGTGAAGAGCGGCTGGCGCCTGCTCCTGCTCGTGGACGAGGCCGAGGAGTTCCTGACCGTCGCCCGCGCCGACGCGGCGGTGCTCCCGCGGCTGCGGCGCATCTTCAACAAGGGGCCGGAGGTCCGCACCGTGCTCACGTCCACCAAGCGCCTAGCGCGCATCGATGAGCGCACCGACTTCGCGACCTCACCGTTCCTCCAGGGCTTCATTCCCCCCGTGTACCTCACGCCGCTCGCCACCGACGAGGCGCAGGCCCTGCTCGCGCGGGGCCGCTTCTCGCGCGAAGAGACCGGTGTGGTCATGGAGCGCACGGCCAACCATCCCTTCCTCCTCCAGCTCATCGCGAGCCGGCTCTTCGAGAGCCGCGACGTCACGAGCACCCTCGACCAGGTGGCGGCCGACGAGATGGTGGCGAATTTCTTCTCCGTGGACTTCCAGACCCTGGACAATGACGAGCGCACGATCCTGGAGGACGTGGCGCGGGAGGGCCGCCGGAGCCGCAAGGATCTGGCCCAGGTGGTGGGCGGAGGCGAGGAGAGGCTGGAGCCGCTGCTCTTCGGCCTGCGCATGATGGGCTACCTGGCGGCGGAGGACGGCGGCTTCCGCGTCGGCAACTGGTTCTTCGAACGCTGGCTGCGCCGGGTCTTCGCCACCGGCCGCCCCGACGCCGCCCGGACGGTCTAATGCTGCCCGGAATAAACCGGGTCCACCAGCACGAAGGCAAGGACTATCACCTGCAGGCCGAGGACCTGGGCCCGGAGCAAGCCGCCTTCGAGGTGCGGGTCTACGACGGAGGCACCGTGCTCTGGCACAAGCGGATGAGCTACGCGGACCTCGTCGCCCAGAAGCTTCCCAAGCTGGAGCAGGACGAAGCGCTGCGCGGGCTGATGGAGAAGACCCTGCACACGGTCCAGGCCGCCATCGCCAAGGGGAAGCTGGCCTGAAGCTCCGGCCGGGGCCGCTCCTCGGCGCCGCCGCCGTCCTCGTCCTCGCCGGACTCTCGCCGCGCGTGGTGCCGTTCGACATGGACGAGTTCGCGGCGTATCACGCGCTCGGCTGCGCGGCCTATCCGCTGAGCCGGCAGCTCAACATCTACCGGGAACCGTGCTCGGGCGACGAGCTCATCCTGCCGCTCGTTGCGCGCCCGCTGCCCCTCCGGTCCTACCTCTACATCGGCAGCCTGCCGGCCGTGCCCTTCTACCCGTTCTGGCGCCTGTTCCGCAGCCCGGTCGCCGCTCGCGTGCAGGGGGCCGCGTTCCTCCTCGTCGCCGTCCACCTCTTCTCCTGGCTCGCGGGCACGCCCTGGTCGACGACGCTCCTGGCCGCCCTCGTCTTCCCGATCTTTCCCGGCGCCTTCCTCGTGGATACAGGGCCCGTCGGCATCTCGCTGGTGCTCCTGGCCAGCGCGCTGCTCCTCGTGCGCGCGACGGCGGCGGCAGACACCGCGAGCCGCGCGTGGCCGCGCGCGGCGGCGGCGGGCGCGGTCTCGTTCCTGGGCGTCTGGGTGAAGTTGAACTTCGTGTGGATGGTGCCCGCGACCCTGCTCTTCTGGGCCTATCGGCTGCGCCGCGCAGACCGGTGGCCCGCGAACCTGCGTCCGACGGCCGTCGCCGCCGCCGCCTTCGTGGCGGCCTTCCTCATCCCCACGACGTGGCTGATGCTCGCGCGCACGCCCGACGGCGCGCGCTATTACGACGTGGTTCGGCTGGGCGGCGTGTCGGCCGACCCGGAAGCGATCGCCACTCAGGCCGGCACGCTGGCCGGTTATCTCGCCGATGGATCGGCGGCCGTCCCGCGCGTGCTTTCGTTGCCCGGACAGGCGATCGACCTCGTCCCTTGCGTTCTCGCTTCGGTGCTTCTGATGCGGGCCCTGTGGCGCGAGCGCGGCGGGCCCGAGGCTTTGTGGCTGGCCGCCGCCTTCGTCACGTTCCTCGTCATGCTCCCGAGCGCCCGCGCGTGGGCCGCCCACCACTTCGTCCTCGGCCTCGTGTTCGTCGTGTTGGCTCTCGCCGCCAGCCTGCGCCGGCTCGGAGCCGAGCGGCCTTCTTTCGCGCGCGGCGTGGCGGTCGTCGTCGCCGCCTACTGGCTGAGCCTGGCCGGGCGGTGGCCCGCGGCCACGGTCGACCCCCGGGACGGTCTCGGCAAGGACCGCCTGCTGGCCTTCGTCCGCTCGAGCGGCCTCGACCGTCGCTCCATCCAGCTCCACGTGTCGTGGGGGACGTACTACATCGCCCATCTGTTCGGCGCCCGCGAACAGGCGGTCCTCTTCAGCCGGAGGTTCCCTGACGATGCCGGAATGCTGGGCTATGCGCGCGCGGCGGCCGACGCCCGGGGCCGCGGGGTGCTCGTCGTCACGCGGCGGCTCGACAAGCTCCAGACCGAAGCGATGGCCGCGGTGCTGGGCCCGCCGCGGGCGATCCATCCCTTCGAAGACTGGTGGGCCGTGGAGTACCTACGTTAGTGCCGGCGGCGACGGCGTCCGCCCTCCCGTCGGCGCGGAGGCGGCAGCGGGGCAGGCGGCTCCGGCTCGACGTCCTCGGCCACGGGGGCCTGGAAGTGGCCGCGCAGGAGGAGGGCCAGGATCCGGTCGCGGTGCTCGTGCTCCGCGATCCGCCGGGCGATGGGAGCGAACTCCGCGAAGTCGTCGAGCGGCAGGTTCTGTCCCTCGGCGGCCAGGCGGGTGACGATGCGCTCCACCTTGCGCGCCGTCACCTCCTCGTCGGAAGGCACCGACAGCTCGCCCACGTCGACGTGGTAGCGCTTGACGAGCCGGTTGAAGTTCATCAGGTCGTGGGCCGAGACGAGGCTGATGGCGCGGCCGCTCTTGCCCACGCGGCCCGTGCGGCCGGCCCGGTGGATGTATTGCTCGGGCGAGTCGGGAGTGGAGAAGATGAACACGTGCGAGAGATCCTCGATGTCGATGCCGCGGGAGGCCACGTCGGTCGTGACCAGGTGGCGGATGTCCCCGGAGCGGAAGCGGGCCATGACCCGCTCGCGCTTCTTCTGGGGCAGGTCGGAGGAGAGCATCGAGGCCGGCATGCCCTTGCCGGCGAGGAACGCGTGCACCTGCCGCGTCTCCTCCCGCGTGTTGCAGAAGATCATCGAGGAGGCGGGGTTCTCGTACTCGAGCAGCTTGTAGAGGGTCGCCTCCTTGTGGAGCTTCGGCGTCAGGCAATAGAGGTGCTCGACCTCCTTGACGTAGATCTGGTCCTCGGAGAGAAGCACCCACTCGGGGTCGGAGAGGTAGTGGTAGATGAGGCCGCGGATCCCGAGGGGAACCGTGGCCGAGAAGAGCAGCGTCTGCCGCTCCGCGGGCATGTACTCCATGATCTGGCCCATCTCCACCGCGAACCCCATGTCGAGCATGCGGTCCGCCTCGTCGAGGACCAGCGTCTTCACGCCGTCGAAGCGGAGCGTCTTGCGGCGGAGGTGATCGAGCACCCGTCCGGGCGTCCCCACGATGACGTGGGCGCCGGCGCGGATGCCCTCGAGCTGCCGGTCCATGGAGTCCCCGCCGTAGATCGTCTCCACCTTCACGCCGCGCCCGCGTCCGATCTCGGAGACCTCACGCGCGACCTGCATCGCCAGCTCGCGGGTGGGGGCGAGCGCCACCGCCTGCACGTGGTCGGCCGCGGGATCGGCCTTCTCCACGATCGGAATGCCGAAGGCGGCCGTCTTGCCGGTGCCGGTGCGGGACTGCACCACCAGGTCCTTGCCCGCGAGGGCGCGGGGCAACGTCTCCGCCTGCACCTCCGTGGGAGCGCGGTAGCCCATGGCGTCCAGGCTGGCCAGCGTCTCGGCGGTGAGATTGAGGTCGGCGAAGCTTCGGGTCGAGGCGGCGATTTCCATGGAGCCGGTATTATCGCATGACCGACCGCACGGCCCGCGTCGCCCTGCTCACGATCGCGCTCCTGTTCGCGCTTTGGGGCCTCTGCTACATCTACCGCACGAGCGCGGTGGTGGCGGGAAGCCGGATGTTCCTCCTCTGGGACGACGGGATGATCTCCATGCGTTACGCGCGCAACCTGGCCGAGGGCCACGGCCTCACGTGGAACCCGGACGGAGAGAGGGTGCAGGGAATCACCGACCTGGCACCGACCCTCGTCATGGCGCTCATCCATCGGCTGCCGGTGAGCCTGGGGCACACGTCGCTCGTGTACCAGCTGCTGAGCCTGGCCATGGCCACCGCCTGCATCCCCCTCGTCTATCGCCTGGCCGTCGCGCTCGTTCGCGAGCGGGCGGTGGGTGTCGCGGCGAGCCTGGCGACCGCGCTCTATGCGCCATTCCCGATCTGGAGCCTCCAGGGCGCCGACGTGCCCGCGGTCGCGCTGCCGGTGCTGGCCGCGACCCTCTGGGTGGTGGAGGCGGAGCGGCGCGGCCAGCCGTGGCCCGCGAGCGTCTTTCCCGTGCTCGCGCTCGCCATCCTGGTGCGACCCGATGCCACCGTGGCCTACGCGGTCGTGCTGGCCTTCTGCGCCTGGCGCGAGGGCACGGAGGCGCGCACGTTCCGCCGCGGCGGCCTCCTTCTGCTGCTCACCTGGGCCGGCCTGCTCGCCTTCGGCTACCTCTACTACGGCGATGCCCTGCCCAACACGTATTACCTCAAGGCCACCGGCTCGCCGCGGCTGCTCGTGCTGCAGAGCGGTCTACGACAGACCGTGGCGTTCATTTCCGTGGTCTCGCCTCTGCTCATGCTGCTCATGGTCGCGGTACTCGCTCCCCGCATCCGGCGCGACCGTGCCCTGGCGCTCGCCGCCGCGATCGTCCTCACGGCCTTCGCGTACAACGGCTGGGTGGGCGGCGACTGGATCGACCGCCTTCCCAGCCGTTTCGTGGCGCCGGTCATGCCGATCTTCATCGCGCTGCTCATGGGCGCGTGGTGGCTGCTCGGGCGCGCGCTCGGCGAGCGGGCCGCGGGCGCCGGCTCCTGGCTCTTCGCGGCGGGCGCCCTGGCGCTCGCGCTGCAGATCAATCCCCCGGGCGCCCTGCCCGAGTGGCTGTCCTTCCCGGCCGAGACGCTGTTCAAGGAGCAGAACCTGAACCAGGCCCGGCTCGGTCTCTACCTGCGCGACCGCACCGAGCCGGGCACCACCGTGGCCTTTCACTGGGCCGGAACGGCGGCCTATCTCGGCGAGCGGCCCGGCATCGACGTCCTCGGCAAGTCGGACCGGCACATCGCGAAGATGGCGGTGGATCGCTTCATCCCCGCCCATTCGAAATGGGACTGGGACTACGTGGTCGGGCAGCGGCGTCCCGACGTCTTCCTCGAGCAGACCCGCGGGCTGCTGCGGCGGCCCGACTTCAACCAGGCCTACCGCGCGGCGCGGACCGGAGAGGGCGACTGGATCTTCGTCCGGCGCGGCTCCGAGTCACGGCTGCGCGACCCGAGGATCGCCTACGTCGAGATCAGCTCGCTGCGGGAGCCCGCCGGCGATCAGTGAGCGCGCGGGCTATAATCGGTGGTTTCGGGAGAGGGTGATGACCTGCGTGCGCTGCGGACGTGAAGCCGAGCCGCCCCCGCGCCACCGCATCGGCTTCCCCGCCCCGGTCAAGGATCGGATCCTGCAGTCGATCTGCGCCGAGTGCTGGAAGGAGTGGGAGGGCGTCGAGGTCAAGGTGATCAACGAGTACCGGCTGAGCTTCCTCGATCCGCAGCACCGGGAGATGCTGCAGAAGGCGTGCTTCGACTTCCTCAAGCTGCCCGAGCAGGCGTGAGCAACCCTTGGTCCACGTAGAGGGGCTGAACAAGCGTTACGGCGAGAGGGTCCTCTTCGAGGACGTCTCGTGGCACGTCAAGAAGCGGGACCGCATCGGCCTCAGCGGGCCCAACGGCGCGGGCAAGACGACCCTCCTGCGCATGCTCGCCGGCCTCGAGGAGCCCGACGCCGGCGCCATCCGCATGGCGTCCGACACGACGATCGGCTATCTCCCGCAGGACGGCCTCGTGCACGCGGGACGCACCGTCTACGACGAGGTGGTGCTGGCCTTCCAGGAGCCGATCGCCCTCAAGGAGGAGCAGCACCGGATCGAGGACACGCTGGCGACGGCGACCCACGACGACGGCGGAGAGCACGAGAAGCTCCTCGAGCGCTACGCCGAGGTCACCGAGCGCTTCAAGCACCTGGGGGGCTACGAGATCGACGCCCGCGTGGCCGACGTCCTCAAGGGTCTCGGCTTCTCGCTCTCCGACCCGCAGCGCCGCACCGAGGAGTTCTCCGGCGGCTGGCAGATGCGGATCGCCCTCGCCAAGCTGCTGCTCGCCCGCCCCAACCTCCTGCTCATGGACGAGCCGACGAACCACCTCGACCTCCCCGCCCGCAACTGGCTCGAGGAGTACCTCCACGACTACCCGGGCTCGGTGGTGCTCGTCTCCCACGACCGCTACTTCCTCGACGCCACCGTCGCGCGGATCACCGAGGTCGGCCTGCGCACGCTCACCGACTACCACGGAAACTACTCGCACTACCTCGTGGAGCACCAGGCGAGCATGGAGCGCCTGCGCGAGGCCCACCGGCGGCAGAAGGAGGAGGTGGAGAAGGCCACCCTCTTCATCAACAAGTTCCGCTACCAGGCCACCAAGGCCCGCCAGGTCCAGAGCCGCATCAAGATGCTGGACAAGGTCGAGATGATCG
>Ga0070699_100006444_pt1 | contig 10222 bp, 11 predicted proteins | sample KBSK1503metaG_FD_65473 | JGI IMG/M metagenome (GOLD analysis project Ga0070699, IMG submission 65473) | Corn, switchgrass and miscanthus rhizosphere microbial communities from Kellogg Biological Station, Michigan, USA - KBS K1-50-3 metaG | ecosystem: Host-associated > Plants > Roots >... | reverse complement strand
TCAACGGACGGCCAGATGCCGCGCCGGACAGCGGTATGTAGCCAGAACACCGACTTGCCTCGCGTATCGTTTGCCCAGGTCACCGCCAGCATTCGCATTCCCTGGATCACGTAACTTCGGCTTAGAGGGCCATAGATGCCGCGTTCATGCTGCTGGAGCGCACTGCCGCTCGGCTCACATTTCTCATGGACGGGACGGCATGGAGCCTCTGGCCCTTGCTCCTGGTGCACGTGTGCCGTGGACATGCTCCCGTGGCCACTGAAACCTTCACCCCGGGCCCTCTGTTCCCCGTAGTAACGACATGGATGCCCCAACCATGCAGCTGGGACGCGTAGGGAAATAACCCGTGTCGTTCGGGGCAAGGGTGCCCGCATCAGGTGTCACAGCTGTCACGGCGTCCGTGACTGCGTGTCACCGCACCCCCGATGGGGGGTGTTGTGACACTCAATGATCCGCCCGGCCGCACCGGCGTGTTCCCGCGGGGCTGGCGTGACTGCTGAGGTGACCCGCCGGGCGGGCGGCAAGGATCGCGGATCGCTGCACCCCTGATCAGGGGTGCAGCGATCCGCGATGACGCGACCACGCGCCAAAGCCGGCGAACACGCGAGTAAATAACGGACGCAACCCTAGAGCTGCATGGTTGGGGCATCCATGCAGTATGGGCCTGGTACGGCGGGTGCCAGAGTTACTGAGGTGCTTTCTGCGTCCCATGTAGATCGCCCGCGCGCGATCTCAATGGGCACTGCGCCAGGACGACATCCATGCGCGAACGCGGGGCAATGCCTATCGGTGCCTATCGGCTCGGGCGGTTAGCAGATCGCCTGGGCGAGCAGGCCGACCGCCGTGACCAGGTCCGATTCGCTCGGGAGGGCGAAGCCGAGCAGGAGCGCCGGAGGGGACGGCGCCTGCGTGGTGCAGTGGCGGTGCAGCTCGTGCAGGCCGACGCCGGAACGCCGGGCCCGCATCGCCGTCTCGTGCTCGTCCGCGTCCTCCGGGAGCCAGGCGAGCAGGTGCAGCCCGGCCTCGGTCCCGCTGACGCGGACCTCGGGCAGGTGCTTGCCGAGCTCGCCGACCAGGAGGTTCCGCTTGGCGCGGTAGCGCCGGCGCATGGAACGCAGATGGCGTTCCAGCGCGGCGTCCTCGATGAACGAGGCCAGGGCGATCTGGTCCAGGGTCGGCGGGGTCACCCCGGTGACCAGCAGCACGTCCTCGACGTCATCGATCAGGTGCGACGGGGGGACAACCCAGGCCAGGCGGAGCGCGGGCGCCAGCGTCTTGCTGGTGGTGCCGACGAACGCGACCAGGTCCGGGGCCAGGCCCTGGAGCGAGGCCATCGGATCCCGGCCGAACCGGTACTCCACGTCGTAGTCATCCTCGACGATCAGCGCGCCGCGGTCCCGCGCCCAGGCGATCAGCGCGCCGCGGCGTTCGGCCGTCATGACCACCCCGGTCGGGTAGTGGTGGGCCGGCGTCATCACCACGGCGTCGACGTCGGCCGCGGCGAGCTCGGACACCACCATGCCGCCGGCGTCCACCCGGATGGGAACGGCTTCCAGCCTGGCCGCTTCGGCGGTGTACCGCTGCCAGCGCCAGCCGGGGTCCTCGACCGCCACGCGGCGCCCGCCGCGCTTGCGGAGCACGTGCCAGAGCACGGTCAGCGCCTGGGAGGCCGCGCAGCAGACGACCACGTGCCCGGGGTCCACGACTACGCCGCGCACGCGGGCCAGGTATCCGGCGAGGGCGTTCCTGAGCTCGGGGACACCGCGATGGTCAGCGTAGGTCAGCCGGCTGTCGGGCAGCTCGCGCAGGGCGCGTAGCAGCGCCGCCTTCCAGGCGGCGCGCGGGAAGGCGTGGAAGTCAGCCGTCCCGGGCCGCAGCTCGTACCGGTACATCTGCGGCGGCGGCAGCTGCCGCCGCCGGACCGGCGGGCGTCCCGACGCCGCCGTCGCGGCGACCCGGGTGCCGGAGCCGCGCCGAGCCGACAGGTATCCCTCGGTGGCCAGCTGGGCGTAGCTGTCCACCACCACCCCGCGGGACACGCTCAGCTGGTCGGCCAGATCCCGGCTGGGCGGCAGCACCGATCCCGGCGGCAGCCGGCCGGACCGGATCGCCACCCGCAGCGCGTCCTCGAGCTGGCGGCGGAGCGAGACGCCGTCCCGGAACTCGATCTCCAGGTCCACGCCCCGACGTTACCCCCGTGCGGCCCCACACCACACGATTGGCCCCATATCTACGCCAGCGATTGGACCAGTCCACGAGACCACTTGTCGGTTAGGCTGGCTGCGCCGGGCGGTCACGGAGACCGGGGGCTGACGCCCGGTGACGGTGTGCTCGTGGTCTGGGCGACGCGGGAGTTCCGGGACGGGGGCGAGCACACCGTCATCCACCCCGGGAACCGGGGATGACGTTGAGAGGATCCGGGTGAAGCTGATCACGCATACGTTCCTGACGCTCGACGGGGTCATGCAGGGCCCGGGCGGGGCCGAGGAGGACCCCAGCGGCGGGTTCGGCCACGGCGGGTGGCTCGTCCCGTTCTCCGACGCCGACATGGGCACGATCGTGGAGAGCTGGTTTGCCCGGACGGAGGCGATCCTGCTCGGCCGCAACACCTACGAGATGATGCGCGCCTACTGGAGCCAGGTCACCGATCCGGCCAACGGCGTCGCGACCAGGCTGAACCACGGGCGCAAGTACGTCGTGTCGAACACGCTGCCCCGTGCCGACTGGGGTGACAGCACGGTCCTGCGCGGCGACGTCATCGGCCAGGTCGCTGACATCAAGAAGGGCGGACGGGGTGAGCTGCAGGTGCACGGCAGCGCGCAGCTCGCCCAGTCGCTGCACGCCGCGGGGCTGATCGACGAGTACCGGCTGCTGGCGTTCCCGGTCACCGTCGGCGCCGGCAAGCGGCTGTTCACCGACGACGCGCCGCCCCGCGGGTACGACCTGCTCGAATCCCGCACCACCAGGTCCGGCGCCGTGTACCAGGTGCTGGCCCCGAAAGCCTTCGAGGCGGGCGGCCTCACCGTGCACGATGGCAGGGAAGCCGCCAGGTGACGGGGCAGTCAACAGGGGCAATCAAACGGGGCAGTCAACAGGGAGGAAGAACCATGGGAGCGATCCGGGTACACGAGTTCATCAGCCTGGACAGCGTGATCGACACCCCGAGCTGGACCTTCCAGTTCGGGTTCGACCCGCGGATGGGCGAGGCGATCGGCCGGATCACGACGAGCAGCGACGGCATCCTGCTGGGCCGGACGACCTACGAGATGTTCGAGCCGACCTGGTCCAGGCGGACCGCGGAGGAGGACCCCGGTGCGCCCTTCTTCAACGACACCCGCAAGTACGTCGTGTCGTCCACGCTCACCACGGCGACGTGGCGGAACTCGGAGATCATCGGGGGGTACGACCCCAAGAGGATCCAGCAGCTCAAGGAGGAGTCGGCCCAGGGGCTCTACGTGAGCGGCAGCGGGACCCTGGTCCGCGCCCTCATCGCCGACGGGCTGGTCGACGAGCTGCACCTGTTCGTGTATCCGGTGACCCGTTCGGCCGGGTCGCGGCTGTTCGACGAGAGCCTGCAGCCCGCCACGTGGAAGCGCGCCGACGCGGAGCTGTACGACAACGGCGTCACCTACCTGAAGCTGACTCCGGCGTCGTGAGCGCGGCCGCCGTCGCGGCCTTCGCCCGGCTCGGCGAGCTCGAGCTCTACTACGAGACCCAGGGCACCGGCCCGCCCCTGGTACTCATCCACGGGTCGCTCATGACGGCCGGCCTGATGAACGACTACCCGGCGCTGCTGGCCGCGGGCCGGCGGGTCATCACCGTCGAGCTGCAGGGCCACGGGCACACCCGCGATATCGGCCGGCCGCTGCGGTACGAGCTGCTGGCCGGTGACATCGCCGCGCTCCTCGACCACCTCGGCCTGGTCCGGGCCGACCTGGTCGGATACAGCCTCGGGGCGGGCGTGGCCATGCAGGTCGCGATGCGGCACCCGGGCCGGGTCCGGCGCCTGGCTGTCATATCCGTCACCTACCGGAGCGACGGCCTGCACCCCGAGATGACCGCCGCGGCCGATCCCGCCGCCGCGCTGGAGCAGCTCGCGGACAGCATCTACCACCAGGCCTACCGGGACGTCGCGCCCGACCCCGGGCGCTGGCGCGAGCTGGTCCGGAAGGTGCTCGACCTGGACGCGCAGCCGCAGGACTGGCCCGCGGAGCGGGTCGCCGCGATCGCGGCGCCGGCCATGCTCGTCGTGGCGGACAACGACATCGTCCGGCTCGAGCACGCGGTGGAGATGTTCCACCTGCTCGGCGGCGGGGTCGCGGGCGACATCCACGGGCTGCCCTCCGCCCGCCTTGCCGTGGTGCCGGGGACCACCCACGCCGGCCTGTGCGATCGCGCCGCGTGGGTGGTGCCGATGATCGCGGAGTTCCTCGGCGATGCAACCGGCTGAGGGCGTACCGCTGCCGGGCGGGCGGATGACGAGTGGCCTCGTCCGGCACGGCGACCGGGTGCGGCGGCCGACGGGTCCGTGGTCGCCGGCCGTCCACGAGTACCTGCGCCACCTGGCCTCGGCCGGATTCGAGGGCTCGCCGCGGGTGCTGGCGACCGGGGACGGGTGGGAGGAGCTGACCTATTTCGAGGGCGAGGTGGCGGCCGACCCGGACTGGCAGCCCGGCCGGGGGAACCGGCTCCCGGCGCAGGCCAGGACCGACCGGGCGCTGGCCGGGGCGGGCCGGCTGCTGCGCGCGCTGCACGAGGCCGCCGCCGGGTTCGAGCCGGCCGTGACGACCTACCGGTTCCATCCGCACCCGCCGCTGCCCGGCGAGGTGGTCAGCCACGGCGACCTTGGCCCGTGGAACACCGTCTACCGGGACGGCGCGCCGGTCGCGTTCATCGACTGGGACGGCGCCGAGCCGGTCGATCCGCTGGCCGACTTGGCCGATGCGGCGTGGGCGTTCGTCCCGCTCGCACCGCCCGCCCAGCTGGCGCAGGCCGGCTTCGACCCGCTGCCCGATTTGCCCGAACGGCTCCGGCTCTTCGTGGACGCGTACGGGCTGGCCGACCGGGCGAGGATCGTGCCCGCGCTGCGGCACGCTCCCCTCGATGCCGCCGAACGCGTCACGTACGCGCCCGTCGACGCCGCCGGCGCGGCCGACTCGCTGGAGTTCCTGGCCGGGCAGCTGCGCTGGATTCACGGCATCTCGGCCGGCCTGGCCCGCGCGGTGTGACGCGCGGCTAGCGGCCGGGGGCCTCCAGGCTGAGGCGGCGCTGCTCGATCAGCAGGCAGCGGTCTTCCACGTAGAGCAGCCCGGCAGCCTCGGCGATGGCCCGAGCCTCGGCCGAGGCGATACCCAGCTGCAGCCACAGGGCGGTGGCTCCCGCCGCGACCGCCTGGCGGGCGATGTCCGGCGTCTGGCCGGACGGACGGAACACGTCGACCAGGCCCACCTGCTCGGGGACGTCGGCGAGCGTCCGGTAGACCTGCTCGCCGAGGATCTGGTCGGCGTGCGGGTTGACCGGGATGATCCGCCAGCCGTGCCGCTGCATGTGGGCGGGCACCGAGTGCGCCGCCTTGTACGCGGCCCTGCTCGCGCCGACCACGGTGATGGTGTCATACCGGGTCAGGATGCGCTCGATCGTGGCGTCGGTACCGGTCACCCGGCCACCTTAACGCGCGAGGCGGGAGCGGAGCAGGCGGGGAAGGGCGGCGGGCCCGGTGGCCGGGCGGAACCTGACCGCCGCCGCGTGCAGGGCCTGGTACTCGTCCTCGGTCAGGTCGATGCCGGCGGCGGCCACGTTGCTCTCCAGCTGGGCGACGCTGGAGGCGCCCGGGATGGCCACCACCGCGGGCCGGCGGATTACCCAGGCCAGGGCGATCTGGGCGGGCGTGGCGGCGTGCGCGTCCGCCACCTCGCGCAGGGTCGCGATCAGGTCGCCCGCCCGGTCGAGGTTCTCCGGCAGGAACAGCGGGCTGGCGGCCCGGAGCCGGTTCGCGGGGCGGCGGTCCCGGTTGTACGTGCCCGCGAGCAGCCCCTGGGCCAGCGGGCTGTAGGCGATCACGAGGCGGCCGGCCGATTCGGCGAACGGGAGCAGGTCCCGCTCGGGCGAGCGGTCGACGAGGCTGTAGCGGACCTGGTTGCTCAGCACCCGGCTGCCCAGGGCCTGCTCGGCGGCGCGCCAGCGGTCCAGCGAGTAGTTGCTGACGCCGACCTCGCCCACCAGCCCGACCCGCTGCAGCGCGCGCATGCCGCGCATGATTGTCCCGTCCCTGACCACCGGGTTGGGCTGGTGCACCTGGTATAGGTCGAGCCGGCTGGTGCCGAGCCGGTTCGCGCTGGCCACCGCGCGCTGCTCGACGACCGGGGCGACCGGCAGCACCGGGAAGATCTTCGTCGCCAGGAAGACCGAGTCCCGGTCTTCGCCGATCGCCGCGCCGAGAATCCGCTCGCTGCGCCCGAAACCGTAGATCTCGGCGGTGTCGAACAAGGTGACGCCGAGTTCCACCGCCCGGCGCACGATGGCGTGCGCCTCCTGCCCGGCGTAGCCCTGGCCGTAACCCCACTCCCGGGAGCCGAACTGCCAGGTGCCCAGCCCGATCCGGGAAATCCTGGCGGTCTTCGGGTCGGTCCCGGCACTCAGATAACGCATGTACCCAGTGTCCGCCTCAGCGGCCCGCTTCTACCACCTGAGCCTGGCGATCTGGTCGTAGTCGGCCGACGAATAACCCACCAGCCCCTCGGACAGGGCGAAGATCCACTCCGCCACGCCCAGGGACAGGGCGAGGCGGCTGCACCGGGCGCAGAAGTGCGGCTCGTCTTGCCGGACCGAGTCGTCCGCCTCGAGCCGCACGTAGATCAGCTTCGATCCCTGCAGCATCCGCCAGCCGTCGCCCTCCCGGGCCAGGGTGATCGCCCGCTGCTCGGCATGGGTCCGGCAGCGGTCGTGCTGCCCGGCCTCGCCGAACTTGCAGTAGCAGTGGTCTTCTCCAGGGAACGGCACGCCGTTCGTCCCCCAGGCCAGCAGGCTCTCGTCCTTCACCAGTACCGCCGCGTACCTGGTCTGCGAGTGGGAATCCCTGGCCAGCTCCGCCGCCCGCTCGACCATCTGCTCCGCCACATGGCTGTCGTGACGCTTCAGCGGCCGCCACACCGGCCCGTGCCCTGGTTGCATGCCCACCACCTCTCGCAGCGAAGGCTATTCTCCGCGACCGGCCGGCGTCCGGCCAGGGGGAGTCTGGCGTTTCCCGGCGAATCGTCAGGCGGAGCCATCGGCCGGCCACGCACCGGGGACCTCATACGCCTCGTTATCACCAGGCCAGGGTGGCATCGTCACGCCCACCGCGGCCAGCGGCCCGCCGCCGTCGACGCGGAACTGGAAGTGCGTGCCAGCCGGAATGGACAGGCAGGTTCCGGGCCGCAGCGGCACCGTCTCCTGCCGTTCCCCCTGGCGCCGCCACATCTGGCCATGCCCGGACAGGACGTACCAGAGCTCGTCGACGGCATGATGGGCCACCGCCCTGGAGACCCGGCCGGCACCCAGCTCGAAGTGGGCCATCGAGCCGCCGCCCAGCCGCAGCAGGACCCGCACGTCCGAGCCGTCCGGCGCGACGGCATCGGCGGCTTCATGCTGCTGCATGGTGTCGAAACGGTGCTCCACGGCCCCTCCGCGCCAGGCTTCTCCGTGCTAACTCCCCGGCCGATGCCGGGGTCGCCGATCATCCTGGGGATGCCCGGCCGATCCGGCGAGCATGCCACATCTCGTGTACGGGTGGAGGCGCGCCAGCCCGGTCAACCTTGGCTGGACGTCTGGGGTGAGGGTCGTGCTGGGCGGATGAGCCTGGACGGCCGAGGATGGCTTGGCAGCGGCAGTCGGATGAGGACCCTGGTACCTCCGTCCCTGGGACTGCTGATGGTGAACGAGCCGGAAAGGTCCGATACCCGTCCTGCCACCCCCTGTAGCCCTGAATCCTGCGGATTCGCGCCGCCTGGCCCGGTGTCGGTGACCTCCAGGACCAGTTCGGCTTCGCTCACCACGGCCCTGACCGCGATAGCTGAGCCGGGTGCGTGCTTGACGGCATTAGTCATGAGCTCGGACAGGATGAGGTACGCGGCACCTTTCAGGTCCGTGTCGGGCGGCTCGCCGGTGACAGATACCACGATGTCAGGGCTCAGTCGCCGCGCGGCGGCCGCCACCGATTCGCTCAAGCTCAGGCGGGTGAGCCCGGCGGGCCCGAGCCCGGCGCTCAGGCTCGTCAGCTCGAGCTGCGCCTGCGAGAGCAGGTCCCGCGCGGCGGCGAACTGGGCCGTGAGGTCAGCCGCGGCACCATCGTCGGCCAGCCTGCTTAGCTGCGTGCCCAGAGAGGCGAGTTCGCCGCCGCAGATGCCGCCGACGGCGGCCTGGACGCTTCGGCGTTCGGCCTCGACGGCGGACTCAAGACGATCAGCGGACTGCGACACGAGGTAGATCTGAGCGCTGATGGCGGCCTGCAGGCTGGTGTTCTCCAGCGCCAGCGTGGCCACGTGCGCAGCAGCCTGGACCACGTCCCGATAGCGCTCGATGACGGGATTCGCGGTGAGCAGGACCACGTGGACGGGCGCGGACGTGGCCGCCACCAGGGCAACGCCCTGATTCCGCGCGGGCAGATCCGGCAGCGGCGCCCCGTTGACGTCAACATACTCGTCGCCGATCCGGTAGAGCAGGCGCAACTCCGGGTCGGCGAGAGCCCGGCGCAGGGCGTCCTGGGCACTGGCCGGGGTGGGCGAGGGGCCCAGCGCCCTGATCAGCTTGGGCACCCACTCGCGGGTCAGCCATCGGCGGGCCGACGCGACCGCGTACGTCAGGGGCACCCCGACCAGCGCGATTCCTTCCAGCGTGGCGACCGTGCGGACGGCCGACGTGCTCAGGGGCAGGGCGGCGGCGAGGCCGCTCGCCGCGGTGAGCACTCCCGCCAGGATGATCCCTGCCATGACCGGCCGCATGACCCGGCGGTCGGGTCCGGTCAGGCTGGCCAGCCGGAGGGTCAGGGTCAGGACGATGGGGACGGCCACGATCACGATTCCGTAGTTGTACGTCAGCTGGGCGAATTCGTATGCCTTCTTGTCGGGCCACAACGCCAGCCACAGCGTGCGCGGCGGCAGGCCGTGCCATTGCGGCAGGGATGTGAGCACCGGCAACGACGACGCGGCCTGGACCAGCAGGAGAACCGTGATCGACATGACTTCATAGCGGCGGCGCGACCAGGGGACCGGGTAGCGCAGCAGGGCCCATACGGCGACCAGGGCGGCCAGCGGTCCCGCCAGCGCGGCGACCAGCGGGAGCGGCCCTACCCGCCATTCGTTGACCCAGTTCACCGGCCACAGGAACGCGGCGACGGCGAGCCCGGCTCCCGTCAGCCGATGCCGCGGCTCGGCGTAGACGAACACCGCGGTCGCGTAGAACGAGACGGTGACCAGCAGGTTCGCTATGGCTAGGCCGAGGTTACCCGGGTTCCACAGCGGCCACTGCGCGACGACGCAGAACACGGCTATGAGGAGGGTGCCGGCGAGCAGCGTGACCGCCATCCGCCGGCGTGACCAGCCCCGGTAGGTGACCGGGCCGGTGGCCGACGTTTCCCCGTGCGCGTTCGGCAGTCCTGGCGGGCCCTGGCCGTTGTTCATCCGGCTCGCGCACGCATCCAGGCCAGGACGGCCAGGACACGCCGGTTATCGTCGGGGGAAGCGGGGAGGTCGAGCTTGGCAAAGACCGACGCGACGTAACTCTCCACCGTTTTCACGGTCACCTTCATCTCCGCGGCGATCCCCGCGTTGGAGCGGCCTTCCGCCATGTACTGCAAGACGGTACGTTCACGGGCGCCGAATTTTTCGAGTACGCGCGCGTTCTTGCGCCGGCGGAACTGGCTCTGCACGACTTCGGGATCAAGCACCAATTCGCCGCGGGCCACCCGGTACAGGCTGGCCACGAGTTCCTGGATATTGTCGACCCTGTCTTTCAGCAGGTAGCCGAGCCCGCGGCTGTGTTCTTCGAAAAGGCGAGCGGCCGAAGCCACCTCAACGTGACCGGAAAGAAGAAGAATACCGAGGCCGGGACGGCTCGCCTTGAGTTCCCTAGTACTACAACAGCGGGCCGTTATCAGGCTCGGCGCGGCTGCGTGATCTAAGGCCCGTCGCGGGCCAGGATCGGTGCATGCTGTCTGCCGTGGATGACGCGCGGGTGCTGGAGCGAG
>Ga0070699_100006443_pt1 | contig 10222 bp, 8 predicted proteins | sample KBSK1503metaG_FD_65473 | JGI IMG/M metagenome (GOLD analysis project Ga0070699, IMG submission 65473) | Corn, switchgrass and miscanthus rhizosphere microbial communities from Kellogg Biological Station, Michigan, USA - KBS K1-50-3 metaG | ecosystem: Host-associated > Plants > Roots >... | reverse complement strand
GTAAGAGAACACGAGCATTTGTCCGAGCACCATCAACGACAGCCATTTCTTTGCACTCATTTTAGGAATCTCCCTTAGTGGAATGTTGAACCCGTGACGATAGCAGTCGCTCAATTCCGCTCACATTTCCGCCGCTAATCTGAGATGACCGAAAGTTCCAGCGCCGGGAGAAGACCCGGAAGTAACCACAGGTTGATAATTATTGCGCTCCCCGTATCGCTTGACGATTGATTCGATCGCCGGACGCGCTGCTCGATGGCCCAGTACGGCAACTGTGCCGCCGCTCCCTCCGCCTGTAATCTTCGCTCCATAGAGACCTTCCTTGGTTCCGGCCTCTCGCACTAAACTGACAAGGTCGTCGGTGCCGGCCGAGCCCAGGCCACACGTCGAATAACTCTGATGTGATTCGTACATCAACTCGCCTAACACTTCCGCTTGACTGAGGTCTGTCCAACCGGTCAACACCTCGGCAAACTTTTTGACGCGAGCGTGTTCCTTAATCGGATGCCGGGCCGCTGGGAGCACAGGGTAACTTCGGCCCGGCTTCACCGCGGTCACAGAATCAGTGATCCCTTTGTACTTCTCAAGAAACTCTTCGCCCAGCATCTGTCGCGGCAAGTGCGCCGCGTAATGTTGCTCAAAGTCGCGCGGCGCGATATTCGCAAGATAGCCATTCCACTTGTCGTCATGGATTTGAATCGAGCCAGATGCGTCTAATTCATGACATCGTAAGCCCGCCATCTCGGCAATGATTCGATAGCCCATGAACGCTGCTGTGCGAACCGTGCCGTAGTCAGCGCCTCCAATGGAATGGCGAATCCCGGAATCGAGCCCCCAGACAGCCAACCCATTAGGCAAACCGATCGTTGCTTTCAACTCTCCGGGCTGGCAGAGCAGCAACAGCAAGCGCTCAGCCTCGCCGCAAGCCGCAGTCATCTGGTCCATCACTCCGCACGGCGCTCCGGCAATAAGGTTCTCGACCCTCTGGCACAGGAACGCTATTTGGCGCGGACACATCTCGAGCTCGTACGCTGCTGCGATCGTCTGCATCGCTGCTACTTCAAGCGCCGCGGATGAAGCAACGCCCTTTCCCTCCGGAACGGCTGAAGAAACCAGAATTCGGGCGCCTCGCTTGAAGACCTCGCGGCGTTCGCGCATCAAAACGTGAAAGGAGCCCGCGACGTACGCGGCCCAGTGGTGTTCCGGATCGCGACTGAAGATCGCACTTGCTGCCGCATAATCGATCGGTAAACCAGCGCGCTGAAAGTTAGCCAGCGAAATCTCAAACAACCGCAGCGGATCTCCCGGACTGCCGGGTAGACTGGCAATGCGGATTGTCGGATCTTCGCAAAGCTGCAGCGCAACGTGCGCGGCAGCGGCGATCGGGAGTTGAAGAACGAGTGAACCAGAATAGTCCGCGATTCCTCCCATCAGGTCGATTCGACCCGGCGCACGGCCAACAACTATCTCGCCCGGTGAAAAGAATTCGCGTAGCTCGCCTCCCGAGTATTTGTGCAGATTGTTGAGTAGACCGATAAAAGCTACGGTGTCATCCAAGCAATGAGTTGTTGAACCGGATTTGATTCTATACATCGAGCGAACGTCCTGGATCGTCGTCTTTCAGCAAGCCACGTCGGCACAGTGCCGCGCGCAATAAGGGTTCGATTTCAGCGCGAACTCGTGTGTTCGCATAACCTGCCCAGGCCACATCAGGCTCGACAGCCAGTGGCGCCTGGAGCGGATGGCCGCGCACGTCGCTGACGACGACACCAGCTTCCCTGGCAATCAATTCCGTACACAGATCGTACGGGTGACAACAGATACCGAGTGGAAGCCCGCGCTCTCGCAACCGGTTTTCCATCAACGGGCGCAGATCGGCAACAAAGCGATCGTGGCCACTCATCAATTCATAAAGCTGACCACCACTCGAAGCATATTGGTCTTCAAAGCAGGAGGCCTTGCCTGGCCGGATCGGCCCCAGTGCGCCGCGCACAATCTCCTCGTCGATCGCGGCCAGCTCGTCCCGAGCTCCCGGAAAGAACCGTGCGATCCCGGCATATCCATGTTTGATAGTTGGCGCTTGCGAAGGACATAAAGTGATTTCCATACGCTCGGAGGTGAGACGGTTGAAGCGCTCGGCATGTGCGCCCTGGCCCCGCACCGCCCACGCGGAATCAGAAAGATGCTGCTTGACGAGCGGTATCTCTGTCTGAATCGCCAACTCAATATCTGAGAGCTTCGTCTCCTCTCCACGATTGCGGGCCACCCCCGTCAAAATCCACCCGCTCCGCTTCTGGTACATCAAACCACGCGTGCCATCGATTGGGTCAACGATGATGCGCCAGACTGCCTCGGTCTCGGGAAGATGGCGCGGCAACATCACCTTTCCCGCCGGCAACCCTTCGGCAATCAAGACGACTGGAGCTATCACAGCAACTTTGCGCTCGAAGAAATCAACCAGCTGTTCCTCCGCAATTCGATCAACCGCATAGATCGTATCTCCTTCTTCTTCGCGCGCCACTGCCGCAAGCGTCTCCATCTCCGAACGTTCGCAGCCTTCGACCACAAGGCGCCGAATGGTCTCGTGCAAATCCTTAAGCAACGCGAGAAGAGTTCGCGAATCATCCGTTGAAAAGGACGCAGACATTTTCGTTCGATGCTCTACTCTTTGTAGCTATCGGTCATTGCTGACTCTCAGCTGTTGGGGATTCCTGCAACATGACTACTTGCCTGCGATTCCGTCGGTCGGTGAAGAATTGATCGGCCAAGACTCCGATCAGAATAACGCCTCCCATCACGGCAAAATCGAGCGAGCTGGGTATGCCAAGCAGGTTGACCAGGTTTCTCAAGACTTGTAACAGGGCCGTGCCGATCAGGATTCCAACCACCGAACCTTCACCGCCGCGCAGGCTGCACCCGCCCAATACCGCCGCGGCGATGCCATAGAGTTCATAGGCATTGCCGTGATTTGCAGGCGAGACGGAGTTTGTATAAAAGGCGAAGATGATGCCAGAAATAGCCGTCAGCAAACCGGAAGCAACGTAAGCCAGCGTAATGATCCGTCGAGTGTTGATGCCGGCGTAGCGTGCCGCTTCAGCGTTGTGGCCGGTCGCAAAGAGATAACGTCCATAAACCGACCAGTGAAGGAACACCCACGTTATCGCACTAACTATAATCAGCAGGATGAAGGGCATTGGGATTCCGACAAGGTTTCCATTTGCCAAAGATCGCAACGCGCCTAACCCTTCAACCGCGCCGAAACCTTTGGTTTCATCGTGGGTTATGAAACGCGCCAGACCGCGATAGAACAGCAACCCGCAGAGCGTTACGATGAAGGGCTGCATATTCATCCGCGTGATCAGCACACCGTGAAATAGCGACAACCCCATCGCCACAGCTGCGCAAAGAAGCACCGCCGGCAACGGGCTAACGCCCCACTCGGTTAGAACTATTGATAACAACACTCCCAGCAGCGCCATCATCGACCCGACCGAAAGATCGATACCTCCGGTTATAATTACCAGCCCCAGACCAATGCTGAAGATTCCAAAAGCGCCTATCTGCCTGGCAAGGTTCTGAAGGTTGATCGTCTGAAGGAAGTTGGGATTTATAATGGCGACGATGACGCAGAGCACAATCAGCAGGACGAAAATACCGAGTTCTTTTTTCATATCAATCTCATCCGTTCGAGCCGGTCGCCAGGCGCATCACAGCCTCTTCGCTGAATTGCTGACGCTGGAGAATGCCCGTGATTCTTCCTTCGTGCATGACGGAAATACGATCACTGATGCCCAAAACTTCTTCCATCTCACTGCTGATAACGATAATTGAAACACCCTGTTCGGCGAGCTTGCGAATCAATGCATAGATCTCAGCCTTCGCGCCCACATCGATCCCGCGCGTTGGCTCGTCAAGAATTAAGACCTTCGGTGAAAGAGCCAACCATTTCGCGAGCACGACTTTTTGCTGGTTGCCGCCGCTCAAGTTGGCCGCCTGGATGTTGGGCGATGGAGCCTTAATATTTATCGCCCGACACATCTCGGCTGCCTTTGTGTTCTCAGCGGAAAAGTCGACCAAGCCTGCCGTAGCGTATCTTTTCAGCCCGGGCAGAGAGATGTTTTTCGAGATGCTGAAGTCTACGATCAGGCCGCACGAACGCCGATCCTCCGGCACCAGATAGATCCCTTCGGCAATTGCATTCTGTGGGGACTGAATCGCAAGGCGCTTTCCACCCAGCGTGATTTCACACGCCAACGCTTCCTCGACACCAAACACGGCCTGCGCCACCTCCGAGCGTCCGGACCCGACCAGCCCAGCCAAACCCATCACTTCTCCCTGAGCGACGCTGAAAGAGATACTGTGGTGTGGGTATCTCGAGGTTCGCAGGTTGCTTACGGTAAACCAGTTGACATCACCGCTAGTCGTTGCGTCGTGAGAGACATAAAAGTCCTGGAGATTCCGCCCCACCATCATTCGGACCATGCGTTCTCGTTCGATTTCCTGCCTCGCGAGGGTTCCCGCGTTACGCCCGTCGCGCAAGACGACGGCACGGTCGGCGACCTTCTCAACCTCATCAAGCCGGTGTGAGATATAGATGATGCTCACCCCGTGTGCTTTCAAGTCCTTCACTATTTCGAGGAGTCGTTGAGTTTCACTCAGCGTGAGGCTCGAAGTCGGTTCGTCCATGATCAGGATGCGCGCCCGCGCATTGATGCTGCGCGCAATCTCCACAAGTTGTTGTTGCGCGATGGAAAGTCTGCTAAGCGGCGTGCGGCTGGAAAGATTAAGGCCCAGCTTCCGTAACAGAGCATCGGCTTCGGCGTAGATTCGTTTGCGATCCAACAGTTTCAGCCAACTGACCCTGGTCGGTTCACGCCCGAGAAAAATGTTCGCACCGACATCCAGATTGTCGAGGACACTAAGCTCCTGGTGAATAAACTCAATACCGAGCCGGTTGGCCTCTCGCGGAGAAGGAATCTCACATTCCTGGCCTTGGATGCGAATGCTGCCCGCGTCTCGTTTGGTCACGCCCCCAAGAATTTTCATTAACGTTGATTTTCCAGCGCCATTTTCTCCAATCAACGCGACCACTTCTCCGGGGTACACTTCAAGGTCAACCCCGTCGAGCGCGACCACGCCGGGAAACCTCTTGCTAATACCTGTCAATTGCAAAATAGGAGAGAGGGTCATCTAATGTCCTGGTCTCGTTTCCTTCATTATCTATCACGAGCACTTTCGCTCGCGTCGTAGAAAGGTCTAGCCCAAGAGCAGAGTCATCGGGATCGGTTACCGCACACCCAACAAGATGTCGATCGTCAGCTGATCGTTATCATGCAGGTTAACACCCATCGCTCCGACTTCTGCCAGAAGCTGCACTGCGGCAATTGGCGAAAGAGTCGGACGCACTGCATCTCCGAAGGGATCGCGACCGCGGTTGCCAACTGTCCAGAGCCCAAAAGTGAATTTGTGATCGGAAGTTGGAGTAAGAAAATCGGCGCTCATGACATATTTACCCTCATTCGAGTCTTGAGACAGCGGTTGGATTAGCTGCGACCGCGAAGCTGGTTGATCTTCTTGATGAAGTCCTCAACACCATCTTTCTTGACCGCTAGAGTCGGAACCAGGATTTGCTTAGTCGCGGGGATCATCGAACGATCGCCATCCAGAATCTTCACCATCATTTCGATTGAACGGCGGCCAAACTCGAAAGGCTGCTGAACGACCGTAGCATAAATTGCGTCGTCCTTGATTCCGGCCAACGTCTCATCATCTTCGTCAAAGCAGACGATCTTTACCTTGCCAATCTTGCCGGCGTCGCGGACCGCGCCCAGGATCGCCGGTCCGTTGTAAGCCCATAACCCTACCAACCCCGCGATGTCTGGTATATTCACCAGAGTGTCAGCAGCGTTTGACTTGGCGCGTACGCGATCAGCGTTATCCGTTCGCACGTCCACAATCTGCACCTTCGAACCTTGTAGTGCCTCCTTCAGGCCTTGATAACGCTGTTGCGCGTTAGCTGCATCCAGCACGCCCACGAATACCATGATCTTTCCGCCGTTCGGAAGGGCCTCTTTCACAAGTTCGCCAGCTTGTCGGCCGGCAGCAATATTGTCGGTGCCGATGTAGCAAGCGCGGTTGCTGTTAGGGGCATCGCTGTCTTGAGTGATAACGAGCCCCTGCGCGGCTGCTTTATTGAGCATCGGCGTCTGGTTCACCGGGTCAACCGGACTGATAGCGATTCCTTCAATTCCCTTTGCCAGCAAATCGTCAACGATACGCTGCTGTTCAGCAGCGGTTCCATCCGAGTCGATCCTGAAGTCAACCTCGACGTTTGGGTTCTCGGCGACTGCCTTTTCCGTACCCTTCCTCGCGATGGTCCAGTAGTCGGAAGGATTGTTGGTCACAAAAGCGACCCGGTGATGTTTGCCAGAACCGCCGTCCGTTGTTTTTTTGTTGCATGCCGCACCCATGATACTCACAACCAAAAGTAACGACAGCGAAGTGCAGAAGACACGTTGCAAAGTTTTGTCTTGTCTCATTCTTCTCCTTCGGAAACATGTTAAGTGTGGCCCACTTGAAGCGATATCCTCCAAGGTAACACCTTGCATCGCGAACCACGTTTTGACTACATCTACCGAGTAGGGAAAACCGACAATGTTATTCAGCTTGTCCTTCGGCTAACCAGCTACGGGCTCGACTGGTCTAGCTCTGGCAAACCATGGTAGCCGATTACCGTGTAAATGATCTTGACGAACGCGCGTTTTAATTGTAAACAAACATCGCTTAAGACGGTATCATAAATTTTAAGCCCTAATCAAAATATCAAATAGCTTTCTTATGAGCAGGCAAATCTTATGAGCAGGCCAATCTCACGCCGAGAAGCGCTGGGGAACATAGTCCGGGCGGGCGCTGGCGCACTAGTGAGAACCCGCACGGGATCTGCACAGTCTGCGAGCATCCTGATCGCCGGGCGGTCGATTGAGATCACGGTCACTCCCGTTAGCCCGTACACGATTCGCCTCACATTGAACGCCATCGAAAACATGGCGGCGAAACTAATTCCAGATGATGGCTCGCTGGTTCAGCAAAACTGGGCACCACCTCGCGCTCGGATAAGAACGCTGGCGCGATTGGAAAGCATCCGTCTAGACAATCTGACCGTGAGGGTTGGAGGCGATCCGCTAACCATCAACGTAGAAGCCAAAGATGGCGGCTTGGTGCAGAAGCTTCGCATTGACCAGAGTACTGGCGCATTGTCTTTCAACCTGGGTGATGGGCCGGTGCTCGGACTCGGCGAAGGTGGCCCGCAGTTTGATCGGCGCGGCAGTGCCGACCAAATGCGTAGTGGACAAGGCGGCTATCGCTTGCGGACTCACGGCGGCCGGGCGCCGGTTCCATGGCTCATCGGCACCGGCGGCTGGGCAATGTTCATCCATCAACCGTTCGGCACATTCGATCTTACCGGTGAGGAGGGACGCTTTAATCCTGTTAGCCCCGCGGCGTCGCTGCCGCTTGATATATTTATCGTTGCTGCCACCGAGCCCGCGCAGGTCATGAACGAATATGCACAGCTGACGGGCCGGCCAGAGATGCCGCCCCTGTGGTCATTCGGCTACTTGCAATCACATCGCACGCTCCGTGGGCCGGACGAAATCATGTGGGTGGCACGCACTTTCCGCGAGAAGAAGCTGCCGTGCGATGCACTCATCTACCTCGGCACCGACTTTACGCCATCTGGCTGGAACACGCACAACGGAGAGTTCACCTGGCACCCAACCAACTTCCCTGATCCAAAGAAGATAATAGACGAGTTGCACGCCCAACACTTCAAGGTGGTACTTCACACCGTTCTTGAAGGGCGGCGTCTCACCGGTGCTGTGAATGATCCGTGTACGGCTGCACCACTGCCGAGCGGACGCACGCCCGACGGTCGGTGGCCGGACGAACGCCAGGTCAGTTGCTACTGGCCAGTTCACAAGCAGCTCTATGACGCGGGCATTGACGGTTGGTGGCCCGATCAAGGCGATGGTCTCGATGGACCATCACGTCTCGCGCGCCACCGCATGTATTACGAAGGCTCGCTTCAGTTGCGGCCGAATGAGCGCCCATTTGCGCTGCACCGCAACGGACAAGCCGGCATGCAACGCTACGCCGCTTTCCTCTGGTCGGGTGACGTCTATTCGACCTGGGAAACGCTCAAGACACACGTACCGATCGCAATTAACACGGGCCTAACAGGCATTCCCTATTGGGGCACCGACATCGGTGGCTTCGTGCCGACGAAGGAATACACCGGCGAGTTGCATGTGCGCTGGTTTCAATTCGGCGCCTTCTGTCCGTTGTTCCGAGCCCACGGACGTGACTGGCACCTGCGCTTGCCCTGGGGCTGGAACACCGGCCAGTTAGGGCCGAATGAAATTGCCAACTACACCGGCGGCGCTGCCAATCCCGACGAAAGCGAGTTGCACAATGCAGATGTAGAGCCGATTTGTCGGAAGTATCTGGAACTCCGCTACCGGCTCATGCCTTATCTCTACAGCGCTGTGCGCGAATGTTGTGAGACGGGTCTGCCGATAATGCGAGCGTTGTGGCTGCACTACGCGGGCGATACGACGGCAGTCGCGCGCGGTGACGAGTATCTCTGGGGGCGCGATATGCTGGTCGCCCCCGTCACCGAAAAAGGCGCCACGTCGCGCCGCGTTTATCTGCCGCGCGGAACGTGGTACGACTTCTGGACCGAAGAGAAGATCGAAGGCGGGCGCGAAATTGCGAAACCGGTTGACCTGGCAACGATGCCGCTTTACGTCCGCGCCGGCGCAATCATTCCTGTCGGACCGGTCAAGCAGTACACCGGGAAGAAAGTGGATGGTCCACTCACGCTGATGGTTTATCCCGGTGCTGACGCTGGTTTTCTACTCTACGAGGACGACGGCATTAGCCTTGACTATCGCCGGGGAGAGCGGATGGGAATTCGGATGACCTGGAACGACCGCAGGCGTCGTTTGACCCTCCGACTCGCCGCGCGGTCGCGCATGCTGCCACCGTTGAAGCGCAGGATCGAAGTTCGTATTGCGTCTGAGAAGGCGGCTCGCTCGATAGTTTTCGCCGGACGTCCAGTTGAAGTTCAATTGTAGTGAAGAAACCAAGCGTCGGTTTCTACCCGCCCGGAGTTAGATGTTCATGAAGTGCGAGCCCGGTCTCTTATCTAAGACCGTTCGGAGGAGCGGAACCGTTTGTCCTAGGTGCGGATTCTTGTAAATCCTGTTAATCCTGTCGAAGCTTCCTGACGTTTTAGACATGGTTCACAAGATTTACCGGATAGACCGAGAACGCAGGCAGAGTGGCAAAAGTCTCGTTGACTTCCGCTCCGCCGAATGGTGTTGTTGAGGATCTTGCGTCCCCATCTACAAACATTTCACTCCTACGAAGTGGAGAACTTAAGTTCGATCGATAAGATCCACAGTAGGCCTATTAGGAGCAACCATGCGCCGCCTCATACTTACCGTCACAATTCTTTTGGCGGTGACCATTGCAGGGCGGAATCAGGAAAAGGAGAAGCCGCTCATCCAGGATTACGTTCGAGCGGTGATCAGCGCTGCGCCTGAATCGCTTGGCCTCGATCCGTTCTATAAGAAGTATACCGATGCTCTGGGGATCGCTATTGTCAGTTCCGAAAAGGCGCCGGATGCCGCACTCCTGGTAGCACGTGACATTGTGATTCACATGTTGGCGAAGCGACCTGATCTGCGCCAGGAGATGGTCAAGAAGAAAATGCGCGTGGGCGTGATGGCCCAGTCAGAATCAACGACCGATATCCCCGAGCAGAGAAACTGGAAGAGGCCGACCCGTGATGACCCGCGACTAACGCCTGGTGAAAGAAATAACTACGATAACGGCATCGCTAAGATGACCGATAAGGAGTATTGGAATAAACGTGCCCGCGGGATGGGCGGGAACCCTACGACCTGTGCCGAGGAGAACCTGCTCGGTTATCCCGGAACCCGTTATTACGGCGAGAACATCTTTGTTCACGAGTTTTCGCACGCAATCATGGGCGTTGGCATTCGTACCGCCGATCCCGCTCTCTTCGCGGATATTAGAGCAGCTTACCAGGACGCGATGACGAAAGGCCTTTGGAAGAATCACTACGCCTCAACCAACGCCAATGAGTATTGGGCCGAGGGCACGCAAACCTGGTTTTGGTCCAACTATGAATACATGG
>Ga0070699_100006441_pt1 | contig 10224 bp, 10 predicted proteins | sample KBSK1503metaG_FD_65473 | JGI IMG/M metagenome (GOLD analysis project Ga0070699, IMG submission 65473) | Corn, switchgrass and miscanthus rhizosphere microbial communities from Kellogg Biological Station, Michigan, USA - KBS K1-50-3 metaG | ecosystem: Host-associated > Plants > Roots >... | reverse complement strand
CTGGACGCGTCGGCATGATCGTGACGAACGAGGCGATCATGCGGGCATCGAGCGGATCATTCTTGGCCAGAACTCCGCTCGCCCTGGCGAACTGCCGAAGCTTGAACGGGTTGACCTGGTGCACAGGCATGCCGGCCGCGAGCAGGGCCCGCATGGCACCGCGCTCGTAACCACCGCTCGGCTCGATGCCGATTACCGTGATCGAGAAGCCGCGCAGCCGCTCGACCAGTTCAGCCCAACCGGCGGCATCGTTCGGCACCGAAAAGCATTCTTCCTCGGGCAAGACTACGACGTCCAGCCGATCCTTCGACACATCGATACCTCCGAAAGAGAGCATTGCCATCTTCGTATCCCTTTCTTGCTGATGCGGGCTCGTGCCCCGGCAACTGTTCGGGTATGGAAGAAGCGACCGGAGCTCCAAGCTCATTCGCGGATTAGGATCCGAAACGCCTGCGGGCTTCCGATCGCGACGGGGGTTCGGTCATGACCCAGCCCCCGTCACCCCTCACAATGCTCTTTTCCCGACATACAAAACGCCGCGAGTTCATCACGCTGCTCGGCAGCGCGGCCGTGTGGCCGCTCGCGGCGCGGGCGCAACAGCAGGCGATGCCGGTGATCGGCTATCTCCACAGTGCATCGGCCGCGGCCTTGGCGAGTCTCATGCCGGTATTCCGCAAGGGACTGAGCGAAGCCGGTTTCACGGAAGGTTTGAACGTCGCGATCGAATATCGCTGGGCCGAAGGTCATAACGACCTCCTGCCCACTATGGCGGCGGAGCTCGTTCGCAACCAAGTGGCCGTCATCGTCACGCCAGCTAGCACCGCCGCATCGCTCGCGGCAAAGGCTGCGACCTCGTCGATTCCGATCGTCTTCGCCATCGGTGCCGACCCGACGAAGATCGGGCTTGCTGCCAGCTTTAACCGGCCGGGCGGCAACGCGACTGGAATAGCTGACATTGGCGTCGAGCTTGCAGCCAAGCGGCTCGGCCTGTTGCACGAGTTGCTGCCGGGAGCCGCGCGCTTTGCCGCGCTCGTCAATCCCGATAATCCGTTCATCAGCGATCCCTTTGTCAGGGAAGTGCAGACGGCGGCCGCCGTGATGGGGCGGGAAATCGAAGTCGTAATGGCTCGCACGAGCAGCGACATCGATACCGCCTTCGCGACATTCGCGGACAAGCGCGTCGATGCATTCCTGATCAGCCCGGAAGCGTTGTTCGTCGCCCGTCGCGTGCAACTCCTTACCTTGGCCGCGCGCCATGCCCTTCCCGCGATCTATCATCGGCGCGAATTTGTCGACGTCGGCGGCCTGATGAGCTACGGCTCGAACTTTGCGGACCAGTTCCGCCAGGTCGGCCACTATGCAGGCCGCATCCTCAAAGGCGAAAAACCGGCCGACATGCCGGTGCAGTTGCCGACCAAATTCGAGCTGGTCATCAACCTGCAAACCGCCAAGACGATAGGTATCGACATTCCACCGACGCTACTCGCCCGTGCCGACGAGGTGATCGAATGAAAAGGCGACAGTTCATCACGCTGCTCGGCGGTGCAGCAGCTTGGCCGCTCGCGGCGCTGGCGCAGCAGCGTGAGCGGATGCGCCGTATCGGCGTGCTGTTGTTCGGAACACCGAATACCGACCCTAACCTGGGCGCATTTCTCCAAGGTCTGCGGGAGTTGGGCTACATCGAGTCACAAAGCGTCGCAATCGACTATCGATATGCGGAGGGCAAGCCAGACCGCCTGCGCGGCCTTGCAGGAGAGTTGGTCGCAACCAAACCTGACCTGATTTTTGCGCTCGGTGGCGATGTGGCCCCGTCGGCAAGGGTCGCGACCAGCACTATCCCTATCGTTATTGCGGTCAGTAATGATCCTGTTCAAGCTGGTCTGGTGACGAGTCTCGCCCGGCCTGGAAATAACATCACCGGTGTGACCTTCGTTTCCTCCGATCTCGCAGCGAAGCGCTTGCAGTTTCTGCGCGATATTGTCCCGACCCTCAAACATGTAGCGGTCATTTGGAATCCCGATCATGTTGACCCGGAATATCGTGAAACGCAGCGTGCCGCGAGGACCTTGGGAATACAAATTCAATCGTTGGAGGTCCGAAGCGCAGAGGGCTTTGACTTCGCGTTCCAGAGCACGATGGAACGCGGGTATTCAGGCTCTTATGCCAATTACGTCACGACTGATGCTTACCAATCGTGAGCGCATCATTGAGTTTTCAAGAGAACGCCGCCTGTTGCTTGCATCCGGCTTTGGGCCGTGGGCAAGGGAAGGTGCTCTCCTCAGTTACGGGCCCGATACCGACGCAGCCACGAAACGTGCGGCAGGTTATGTCGATCGGATCTTGCGCGGGGCAAAACCGGACGAACTCCCTATAGAGCAACCTACAAAATTTCAGCTTATGATCAACGGCAAAACCGCCAAGTCACTAGGCCTAACTATCCCGCCAAGCCTGCTTGCCACCGCAGATCAAGTTATCGAATGAGAGGTGTTCGCTTTGGGATTGGCTCTTGCGTCCGACGAGGTGATCGAATGAAGCGGCGCGAGTTCATCACGCTGCTCGGAGGCGCGGCGGCGTGGCCGCTAGTGGCCCGCGCGCAGCAGGCGGCGATGCCGGTGATCGGGTTCCTCAGCACCGCGTCACCTGGACCGTTCGCTCATCTGGTCGCCGCATTCCGCAAGGGCTTGGACCAAGGCGGCTTCATCGAGGGCCGCAACGTCGCGATCGAGTATCGCTGGGCCGAGGGCCAGTATGACCGAGTGCCGGTGCTGGCGGCCGATCTCGTTCGCCGTCAAGTAGCCGTCATCGTCACGGTCGGCGGCGAAACTTCGGCCGCTGCGGCCATGGCGGCGACCGCAACGATCCCTATCGTATTCAATACCGGCGCCGATCCGGTCAAACTGGGGCTTGTGACCAGCCTCGCCCGACCCGGCGGCAATGCGACCGGGGTCAACATCTTTACCACCGAATTGGTCGAGAAGCGTCTGGGCCTGCTGCGCGATCTCGTTCCTGCGGCCAGGACTGTCGCAGTGCTTTCGAACCCGAATTTTGCGGCGGCTGTGGCGAATGTCCGAGAATCCGAAGCGGCGGCGCGCGCAATCGGCAAAGAAGTGGTGATCTTCAATGCTAGCAGCGATGCTGAGATCGAAACGGCCTTCGTGAACATCGTGCAGGCACGGCCCGGGGCACTGCTTGTGCTCGCGGACCCATTTTTCAACAGCCGACGTGGCCTGATTGTGGCCCTGACTGCGCGCCACGCCATCCCTGCGATCTACGAATGGCGTGAGTTTGCAGAGACTGGCGGCCTGATCAGCTACGGCACAAGCCTTGTGGAGGCCTATCGGCAGCAGGGCATCTATGCCGGGCGCATCCTCAAAGGCGAGAAACCGGCCGACCTCCCTATCGTGCAGCTCTCCAAGTTCGAACTGATCCTCAATCTCAACACCGCCAGGGCGCTGGGCCTCGCCATTCCGCCGGGCGTGCTCGCAATCGCCGACGAGGTGATCGAATGAGGCGACGCGAGTTCATCACGCTGCTCGGCGGCGCGGCGGCATGGCCGTTGGCGGCGCGCGCGCAGCAGCAGGCGATGCCGGTGGTCGGGTTTCTCCGAAGCGCGTCACTCGCTGACGCGACCCACCTGGTGACCGCGTTCCACCAAGGCATGAAGGAGATCGGCTATGTCGAGGGCCAGAACGTCGCCATCGAGTACCGCTCGGCGGAAGATCAAACTGACAGGTTGCCGCTTCTGGTCGCGGACCTTCTTCGCCGACAGGTAGCCCTGATCGTCGGCAATACACCTTCGGCGCTCGCGGCGAAGGCCGCAACCACGACGGTGCCGATCGTCTTTGCGACCGGGGGCGACCCGGTCAGGGATGGCCTCGTCACCAGCGTCAACCGGCCGGGCGGCAACGTTACGGGCGTGAGCTTTCTCAACAGCGTGTTGGCGGCAAAGCGATTGGAGCTGCTGCACCAGATCGTGCCTAAAGCGTCAATAATTGCCGCGATGTCGGAGAACTCGATCAGTCCCGATATCGAGGCGGAGCGAAGAGACCTGCTGGCCGCCGCGCAAGCGATCGGGCAGCAACTCATCGTCCTCGATGTCAGCAGCGACCGCGAAATCGAGACCGCCTTCACAGCGCTCGTCCAACGCGGGGCTGGCGCGCTGCACGTGGGCACCGGCGCGTTTATGAACTCCCAACGAGAACGGATTGTCGCGCTGACGGCCCGACACGGGATTCCCGCGATCTATAACTGGCGCGAAGCGGTCGCTGCGGGTGGCCTGATGAGCTACGCGCCCAGCATTACCGATGCATACCGTCAAGCCGGCATTTATGCCGGACGCATCCTCAAAGGCGAGAAGCCGGGTGATCTGCCGGTTATGCTGCCGACAAAGTTCGAGCTGGTGGTCAACGTCAAGACCGCTCAGGCGCTCGGCCTCGAAATTCCCGACAAGTTGCTGGCGCTGGCCGACGAGGTGATTGAATGAAGCGTCGCGAGTTCATCACGCTGCTCGGCGGCGCGGCGGCCGCGTGGCCGCTCGCGGCGCGGGCGCAGCAGACGAAGGTGCCGGTGATAGGATTTCTCCACTCGGCATCGGCCGACACCTTCGCGGATCGTCTACGTGCATTTCGCCAAGGCCTGAAGGAGACGGGCCACATCGAGGGCGAGAACGTCGCGATCGAATATCGCTGGGCCGAAAATCAGCTTGATAAACTTCCGGCGCTGGCGGCTGAATTGGTTCGCCGACAGGTCGCCGTGATCGTTGTAGGCGGAGGTACCGTTTCGACGTTGGCGGCTAAGGCGGCGACCGCCACGATTCCCATCGTCTTTACGGCCGGAGAAGACCCCGTTTCGCACGGGCTTGTCACCAGCATCGCCCATCCCGGCGGGAACCTAACCGGGATCCATTTCCTCAATACCGAGCTGACGGCCAAGCGGCTGGGACTCCTGCGCGAGCTTGTACCCAAGGCCGCTCGGATTGCCGTGCTGATCAATCCGGCCAATGCTCCGCCCGCCGAGGTCACATTACGAGAAATACCGGAAGCTGCACGCGCCATCGGAGTGCGAATCCAGGTCTTCAAAGCGAGCAACAGTAGCGAGATTGACGCCACCTTCGCAGCCCTCGTGCGCGAACAGCCTGATGCGCTCTTTATCGGCTCCGATCCTTTTTTCAACAATCGGCGCAAGCAACTTGTGCTCCAGGCGATGCGCCACGGCTTACCCGCGGGCTATGCCTCGCGCGAGTTTGCCGAAGCCGGCGGTTTGATGAGTTACGGCACCGATTTTCTGGATACTTATCGCCAGGTCGGCGCCTATGCCGGGCGCGTCCTCAGGGGCGTCAAGCCAGCGGACTTGCCGGTCGTTCAATCGGCCAAGTTCGAGCTGGTGATCAATCAGATGACGGCCAGAATTCTCGGCATCGACGTGCCGGCGACGCTCCTTGCCCGCGCCGACGAGGTGATCGAATGAGAAGGCGCGCGTTCATCACGCTGGTCGGCGGGGCCGTGGGGGCTTCACCCCTATGGCCCCGCGCCGGGCTTGCGCAACAATCGCCGGTCCGCCCCTTGATCGGCGTGCTGTCGCCCCTTTCGGCCACAGCAGCGGCGCGCAACACCGCGGCGTTTCGATCCGGCCTGCGTGATCTCGGATATGTGGAGGGACGCAACGCGACGCTGGAGATCCGCTACGGCGATGGAGTGGCAGAACGCATGGCTCCGCTTGCCGGCGAACTGGTGGCGCTCAAGCCCGACGTGCTGTTCGCCGGCTCGAAGTCGGGCGCCATGGCCGCCCATGGCGCGACCAAGACCGTTCCGATCGTCGTGATCACGCCCGAAAATCCGGTCACCCTCGGTCTTGCCAGCAGCATTGCCAAGCCGGGTGGCAATGTTACCGGGAGTTGGCTCCTCGGCGACGATGCGCTGGTCGGCAAGCGGCTCGAATTTCTCCGGCTTGCGGTGCCCTCCCTCTCGCGCGTCGGGGTCCTCGTCAATCCGGACGATCCAACCGACGCCCTCACGGTTCCGCAACTGCCGGCGGTAGCCCGGGCGCTGGGTTTGGCGGTACAGCTATTCGAAGTCCGCGACGTGACCAAGCTCGATCCGATCGCGGCGCAGGTGGAGCGCGCGGACGTGCAGGCATTGTTCATCGGTCAGGGACCCGCCCTCAACTCAGCGCGGGTGGACATTGCCGCCATGGCGGCGCGCCTGCGGTTGCCGGCCATGTACGGCTTTCGGGAGTTCGTGGAGGCCGGCGGCCTGATGTCGTACGGACCCAATCTACCCGAGGCTTATCGGCATTCGGCCAGGCTGGTGGCGAGGGTGCTCAAAGGCGAGCGGCCGGCTGATCTGCCGATCGAGCTGCCGATCCGCTACGAGCTCGTTATCAATCTCAAGGTCGCCAAGGTGATCGGAGTTGCGATCTCGGATTCATTCATCCTGCTCGCCGACGAGGTGATCGAATGAAGCGACGCGAATTCATCAAAATGCTCGGCGGCGCGGCTGCTGCGTGGCCGCTCGCGGCGCGCGCGCAGCAGGCCTCCAGTCCAGTGGTGGCCCTTCTTTCCTCGGCCGGCTGCCTGAGTCTCTCATCGGGATTTTTCGACAAGGTCTGGCCGAGCAAGGCTACCTCGAAGGCCGCAACGTGGTGATCGACTATCGCCACGGCGATAATCAATACGAGCGCCTGGCCGGGCTGGCTGCCGAGTTCGCGCGCCGACAGGTTGCCGTGATCGCCGCGTTGAACTCGCCTCCTGCACTCGCCGCAAGGGCGGCGACCACGACAATTCCGATTGTGTTCATGATCCCTGATGACCCGGTCAAACTTGGGCTTGTCGCCTCCCTCTCTCGCCCGGGTGGCAATGCCACGGGCGTGAGCTTCTTGCTTGGTGATCTTGGGCCAAAGCAGCTAGGGCTCCTGCGTGAGCTTGTGCCACACGCGAAGCGGATTGGTTTGATGGTGAACCCTCATAACGCCAACATCGAGGCCAGTAAGACAGAGGTCGTTATGGCCGCCTCTGCAATCGGGGTCGACCTCAAGGTGGTCGAAGCGAGCGACAGTCGCGAGATTGAGATGGCGTTTGCTGCTCTGGTGGACAATCGTGTTGACGCCTTGGTTGTCGGCCCCGATTCGATGTTCTTCAACCGGCGCGTCCAGATCACCACGCTGGCAGCGCGTCACGTGCTGCCCGCCATTTACAATGCATATGACTACGCCGAAGCCGGCGGGTTGATGAGCTACGGAACAAGCTTGCCGGAGGCGTTTCGACAGACCGGTGTCTATGCCGGCCGAATCATCAAAGGTGAAAAACCCGCTGACTTGCCTGTGGTGCAATCGGCCAAGTTCGTATTTGCAATAAATCTGCCGACTGCGCGCGCTCTCGGCCTCAACGTTCCCCCGACATTGCTCGCCCGCGCCGACGAGGTGATCGAATGAACGGCGCGAGTTCATCGTGCGGTTCTGTTAGGATTGATACGCTGGGCTGACCGGACGGGACCAGTGACTGTGCCGACGAGGTGACCTTGTCTCTCAAAGGCGCAAAGAGCCCAACGCGCGGCCGCAAGCTTCGTTCGACCGGAACGAAGGCGAGAGCGCACGTTGGCGACGAGCCCACACTCGAGTTGAAAGAGCAACTCGAAGCGCGCACCCGTGAGCTGGCCGAGGCGCGGAGGCAGCTTTCCGAGGCGCTGGAGCAGCAGACCGCGACGTCCGAGGTCCTGCACGTCATCTCTAGTTCGCCGGGCGAGCTTGAGCCGGTATTCAACGCGATGCTGGAAAACGCGACCCGCATATGCGAGGCGGACCTCGGCACCATGGCGTTGTACGAAAATGGTGCGTTCCGACATGTTGCGCTCCATGGCGCCCCGCCTGCCTACGCCGAGCTGCGGCAGCGTGAACCCGTCATCCGCCCCCATCCGGATGCTCCACTTGGCCGCCTCGCCCGGACAAAGGACGTTGTCCATGTCGACGATATGTTGGCGCAGCCGGACCACGCGCAAGGAGGACTCGCCAAGTCTGCTGGCGCTCGGACTGTGCTGGGCGTACCGCTGCTCAAGGAGCAGGAGCTAATAGGCACGATTTTCATCTATCGCCAGGAGGTCCGACCATTCAGCGACAAACAGATCGATTTGGTGAGGAACTTCGCAGCCCAGGCCGTCATCGCCATCGAGAACACGCGTTTGCTCAAGGAGCTGCGCCAGCGCACGGATGATCTGAGCGAAGCGCTGGAGCAGCAGACGGCTACTTCAGAGGTCCTCGGTGTCATCTCCAGCTCGCCGGGCGAACTCGATCCGGTATTTCAGGCCATGCTGGAGAATGCGACCCGCATCTGCGGGGCCAAGTTCGGTGTTTTGTATCTGTGTGAGGGAGAAACGTTCCGGCCCATAGCAACTAGTGGCATGCCGCCCGCGCTTGCCGAAGACCTCCGGCGCATCGGACTACGCCGCCCGGGTCCCAATAGCGCCCTTGGCCGGCTCGCCCGCACCAAGCAAACGGCTCATATCGCCGATGTTTTGACCGAGAAGGGATTCTTTGACCCCCCACCAGGCTTCACCGCACCGTTGCTTACTCAACTTGCTGGCGCGCGGACGTTGGTTGCCGTCCCGATGCTCAAGGAAAACGAGCTAGTCGGCGCGATCGTGATCTATCGTCAGGAGCCTCGGCCGTTTTCCGATAAACAAATCGAGCTGGTCACCAATTTCGCAAGGCAGGCCGTCATCGCCATCGAGAACACGCGGCTGCTCAACGAGCTGCGCCAGCGCACCGACGATCTGAGCGAAGCGCTGGAGCAGCAGACGGCGACCTCGGAGGTCCTGCAGGTCATCAGCAGTTCGTCGGGCGAACTGGAGCCGGTATTCAACGCGATGCTGGAGAACGCGACGCGCATCTGCGAGGCCAAGTTCGGCACGCTATACCTCTGCGAAGGAGACGCTTTCCGTCTCGCCGCGATGCATAATCCGCCGCCTGCATTTGCCGAGGAGCGACGGCGCGAACCGGTCTTCCGCATCAGTCCGGCAACCGCGCTCGCGCGCGCGGCCAAGACAAGGCAGCCAGTTCAAATCGCTGACGTTCAGGCAGAGTCGGCTTACCACACCGACCCAAGGGCTGCAGCTTTAGTTAGGCTCGCCGGCTATCGCACCATACTTTGCGTCCCGGTGCTCAAGGAAGACGAGCTGATCGGCGTCATCAGCATTTACCGCCAGGAGGTGCGGCCATTCACCGACAAGCAGATCGAGCTGGTCAAAAACTTCGCCAAGCAGGCCGTCATCGCGATCGAGAACGCCCGGTTGCTCAACGAACTGCGGGAATCGCTGCAGCAGCAGACCGCCACCGCCGACGTGCTCAAGGTCATCAGCCGGTCGACATTCGATTTACAGGTCGTACTCGACACGCTCGTCCGATCTGCAGCTCGTGTCTGCCAGGCAGATAGCGCCTTCATTTGGAAACTCGAAAATCATGGATTTCAACTGGCGGCGATGAGCGAAGTTGACACCGACTTCGCGAAGTTTGCCAGGGAGCATTCCCCCCCCACTCGATCGGCGCACTGCAGCCGGGCGGGCCGTGTTGGAAATGCGTACCGTCCACATTCCCGACACCCACCAAGATTCTGAATATCAGTGGCACGATGAGGAGAGGAAACGGCAAAGGATTGGGCAGTACAGAACATTGTTGGGCGTCCCATTGCTGCGCGAGGGTGCGCCATTCGGCGCTTTCACACTCATGCAGACGACGGCCCGTCCATTCACCGACAAGCAGATTGAGCTAGTCACCACCTTCGCCGACCAAGCGGTCATCGCGATCGAAAACGTGCGGTTGTTCAACGAAATCCAGGACAAAAGCGGCCAGCTCCAATTGGCGAGCGAGCACAAGTCGCAGTTCCTCTCAAGCATGAGCCACGAGCTGCGCACCCCGCTCAACGCCATCATCGGGCTCACCGAGATGATGGTCACCAGTGCCGCGCGCTTCGGCACGGAAAAGGCGCTGGAACCGCTGCGGCGCGTGAATGCCGCCGGCACCCACCTCCTTAGCCTCATCAACGAGGTGCTGGACCTCTCGAAGATCGAGGCCGGCAAGCTGGAACTCAACCCCGAGCCCGTGAATTTGGCGCGGCTTATCGATGAGGTCATCGGCACCGCGGGACAGCTCGCCGAGAAGAACAAGAACCGACTCATCGTCGAAGCGCACGAGAACCTGGGCATGCTCACCGCAGACTCGATGCGGCTCAAGCAGATT
>Ga0070699_100006439_pt1 | contig 10225 bp, 10 predicted proteins | sample KBSK1503metaG_FD_65473 | JGI IMG/M metagenome (GOLD analysis project Ga0070699, IMG submission 65473) | Corn, switchgrass and miscanthus rhizosphere microbial communities from Kellogg Biological Station, Michigan, USA - KBS K1-50-3 metaG | ecosystem: Host-associated > Plants > Roots >... | reverse complement strand
CCGGATGTGTTTTTTCGCGATGAACATATAGCTATCGGGCTCCCTTGCTGCCGGCCTTCTCGTCGGCGACCGTGTGACTCGGCACGGGCCGTTCCTGAACCTTCATGTTCATCTGAAACGGCTTGCTGTTGACGACGCCGAGCACGAGCGCCGAGAAACGATTGTCGCTTCGTTTGGCGTCGCGCGCGATCGATCGCACGAGCGGCATGTCCTGATACTCGACGCCGCGCCCCAGCGCGTACGTCAGCAGCTTCTCGGCCACGACCTCGACGAACTGATCGGAGTACTCGAGCAGCCACGTGCGCAGCGCGGCGGGACCATTGATGGCGGTGCCGTCGAACACTCTCGCCGACGCATCGACCGGCGTCCCGTCTTCATCGGTGCGCCACAGTCCGACGCCGTCGAAGTTCTCGAGCGCGAAGCCGATCGGGTCCATCAGCGCGTGGCACTGGATGCAATCGGCGCGCACGCGATGCTCCAGCATCTTCTGCCGCATCGTCGGCTCCTTCGCGTTGCCGCGCGCGTCGGGCATCTTCGCCGGCAGCGCCGGCACGTCTGGCGGAGGCGGCGGCGGGCTCATGCCGAGGATGTTGGTCATGATCCATTTGCCGCGCGTCACCGGCGACGTGCGTTCGGGCTTCGACGTCGTCACCAGGAACGCCCCTTTGCCGAGCAGCCCGCGACGCGCGTCCATGTCGGGGCCGAGCGTGACGCGCCGGTACTGGCTGCCGTAGATGTTCGGGATCCCGTAGTGCTTCGCGAGCCGCTCGTTGACGAACGTGTAGTCGGCCGTCAGCAAATCGACGACGCTGCGGTCTTCGCGGACGATGGAATCGACGAGGAGCTCGACCTCGCGCCGCATCGACTGCCGCAGCGGATCGTCGAAGTCGGGATAGATCAACGGCAGCGGGCCTGCGGCCTGCATGCCGCGGAGGTTCAGCCACTGCCCGCCGAAATTGATCGCGAGCGCTTCGGCCCGCGGATCCTTCAGCATGCGCCGGACCTGACGCTCGAGGACCGCCGGATCTTTGAGACGACCCTGAGCGGCGACGTTGATCAGTTCATCATCCGGAATCGTGCTCCAGAGGAAGAACGACAGCCGCGATGCGAGGTCGAGATCGCTGAGCCGATAGCTCTGTCCGGCCTTCACGTTCGACGGCTCGGATTCGATCCGGTAGATGAACTTCGGATCGGCGAGAATCCTGGCCAGCACCAGCTCGACGCCGCGATCGAAGTCGCGCTCCTTGCGGCCGTTCTGGAAGAACGCCATCAGCGATTGCACGTCCGCGCCCGTCGCGGGGCGCCGGTACGCGTGCGTGGCGAGGCTCGTCACGATCTTGCGCGCGCACGCCTGCTCGTCATCCCTCGACGAAGCCCGGGATGACCCTGAGCTTGTCGAAGGGTCCGCCGCATTCGCGGGGCGGCACACGAACACTTTTCGCCGGCTCGCCGAATCGGTCGGCGCGCTCGCGTTGAAGGGTCCTTCGATGCGCACGGTGCCGACGTGCGGGAAGAAGGTGAAGCCGGGCGTCGGTCCCGTCTGCAGCGTGTCGCGCATGAAGTGTCGATCGAGATCGAGCAGCGGCGCGAAGTTCGTCGCGAGAAACGTCGCGCCGACCTGATGCTCGCCCGCCGTCGTCTTGAAGCGCACGCGCATCGGCGTGCCGCCGCGGCCGCCGAAGAAGGCTTCCGGTCCCTGCTGACCGCCGCCCGGAGGTCCGGCGGCGCCGCGTCCGCGGCCGCCACCGGCGGCGGCGCCGCCACGGCCGCGTCCGCCGGACCGGCCGCCGCAGTTTGCCTCAGTCGCGCCGAAGCGGCGGCCGCCCTGCCAGTCGAGCAGCTGCAGGCGCTCGCCGTCGAGCAGCAGTTCGAGCTTTTCGCACGGGACCGAGCCAAAGCCGGTCGGCGACATGTTGTCGCCGAAGATTGGCGTCACCGTGACGGAATACTCGCCGTCGGACGGAAAGACGTGCTTGACGAGCATGCCGCCTCGCGTGCCGAAGGGGAGTCCCTCGATGTGGTAATCCTGCGACGTGTCTTCCGGCGTGCGGTAGACGACGAGCGTCGGCGGCATCGGCTCGCCGATCGCGAGACGGCTGATCTTTCCGGCGGCCGACACGTACGCTTCGACCAGCGTCGACGAGATGCCGAGCGCGCCGGCGATGTTGTCGAAGCCGAACGTCGAGTCGTCGGACGGCAAGTACTGCGCCGGATCGATGTCGAGGTCGAGGAGATCGCGGACGACGTTCGCGTACTCGGTGCGGTTCAGGCGGTGAAGTCCGGGCGGCGGCATGTACGGCTGCGCGTTGCGATCGAGTTCGGTCTCGAGCCAGCTGATGAACGCGGCGTAGGTGGCCTTGTCGGGGCGGCGCACACCGGCGGGCGGCATCATGCCCGCGCGCAGCTTGCGCACCACGGTCTCCCAGATCTCGCCATGTTCAGCGACGCGATCCAGATCGGCGTCGTCGAGGGTCAGCTTGCGCGCCGCTTCCTGTCCGGCCGCCTTTGCACGCTGACCATGACAGCCGACGCAGTACTGATTGAGGAGCGCGCGCTGCGGCGAGACGGCGGCGGCGGGCGGAGCCGCCGACGGTTGTGGCGCGGTCTGCGGCGAGGGAGGGGCCGACTGACCGGTCACCGCGACTGTGAATGGAACGGCCGCCACGCACGCGGCGACCACGAGTGTCTTCAACATCGGCACCGCAGCGAGGGCAGAGGGCAAAAGGCAAAGGGCACATTCTTCAGAGGTGCCCTTTGCCCTCTGCCCTTTGCCGTGTCGGCTTTCATGATAACCCCTCGAACTGCCATATCTGATGTCGCGAATTGTAACCGGATCGGCCGGGCCAAAAAGGAGAAATCGCGGTAGACTTCGCGCGCGAACGTTGGAGGGCTGACGCCATGGCGAACGCGCGAGAGAATTCCCTCGGTCGTCGTCGGTTTCTGAAAGGCGCAGCTGCGAGCGCGGCCGCTCTGGTCGCGAATTCGGCGCCGATCTCGGCCCGGCCGCAGGAAGCGGGCGCGGCGCGCCCGAACCCGGCCGCGCCGCCCAACGCTCAGTTGGCGGCCGACACCGAACCACCGCCGCGGCGCGTCGCGTCGCGCCTCGTGGAACGGCCCGGCTCGGACTTCATGGTCGACGTCATCAAGAGCCTCGGCTTCGAGTACGTCGCCGCCAATCCGGGCTCGAGCTTCGAAGGCCTGCACGAATCGATCATCAACTACGGCGACAACAAGCTGCCCGAGCTGCTGACGTGCTGCCACGAGGAGTCGTCGGTCGCGATGGCTCACGGCTACGCGAAGATCGAAGGGAAGCCGATGCTCTCGCTCGTGCACGGCAACATCGGCCTGCAGCACGCCTCGATGGCGATCTACAACGCGTACGCGGATCGCGTGCCGGTGGTCGTCATCGCCGGCAACTGGCGCGACGCGGGCACGCGGAACAATGGCGTCAACTCGTACCACAGCGCGCAGGACATGGCGCTCATCGTCCGCGACTACGTCAAGTGGGACGACGAGCCGGCGTCGTTGACGGCGTTCGCCGAATCGGCCGTGCGCGCGTACAAGATCGCGATGACACCGCCGATGGAGCCGGTGCTCCTCGTCATCGATCACGATATTCAGCTGCACGCGATGGGCGACGCGCGCCCGCGCATTCCGCGCCTGACGATGCCGTCGCCGCCGGCGGGCGAGCCGGGCGCCGTGCGCGAGGCGGCGCGTCTGCTGGTCGTGGCGGAAAATCCGCGCATCAACGCGGGACGCGCCGCGCGCACGCCGAACGGGATCGCGCTGCTCGTCGAGCTCGCCGAGCTGCTGCAGGCGCCGGTGAACGGCGGAGGCGATCGCGTGAACTTTCCGTCCCGCCATCCGCTCGCGGGAAGTGGCACCGGCGCCGGCGATGTGATTCTCAATCTCGAAGTGCAGGGCGGCGGCGGCCCCGGCTTCGGCGGCGCCGCGCGCGGCGCGAACGCGAAGACGATCAACATCTCGTCGCTGGAGCTCTTCATCAAGAGCAACCTCCAGGATTTCCAGCACATGCCCGATGCGGACATCGTCATCGCGGCCGACGCGGAAGCGACGCTGCCGGCGCTCGTCGAGGAGGTCAGGCGCCAGCTGACGGCCGATCGCAAGCGCACGCTGCAGGAGCGTGGAAAGAAGATCGCCGACGCGCATCATCAGGCCCGCGTCGCGGCGGCGGAAGCCGCCGCGTTCGGATGGGAGTCGAGCCCGATCAGCCTGGCGAGGCTGTCGGCGGAACTGTGGGCGCAGATCGAGCGCGAAGACTGGTCGCTCGTCTCGTGGCAGGGGTTCGTCAGCGGCTGGCCCGGCCGGTTGTGGAATTTCGACAAGCACTATCGGTACATCGGCGGACAGGGCGCGGGCGCGATGGGATACGGCGCGCCGGCGGCGGTCGGCGCGGCGCTCGCGAACCGAAAGCACGGACGGCTGTCGATCAGCATTCAGACCGACGGCGATCTGAACTACGCGCCCGGCGTGCTGTGGACGGCGTGCCATCACCAAATCCCGCTGCTCACCGTGATGCACAACAACCGCGCCTACCACCAGGAAGTGATGTTCATCCAGCAGATGGCGAGCCAGCGCAATCGCGGCGGCGATCGCGCGCACATCGGCACGACGCTGCGGGATCCGAACATCGACTACGCGAAGATGGCGCAGGCGTACGGGATGTACGGCGAAGGGCCGATTTCCGATCCAAAGGCGCTCGCGCCCGCGATCACACGCGCGCTCGATCGCGTGAAGCGCGGCGAACCGGCGTTGATCGATGTCATTACTCAACCGAGGTAGCCATGTTCGCGTTTTTCGTGGGTTTCGTGTTTTCGTGTTTTTCGTGGTGGTCTCCCGCCACGATCGCCGTCGTCGTCGCACAGCAACCCCCCGTCGACGCTCAGAAGGGCAAAGAGCTGTATCTCAAATACAGCTGCTACGCGTGCCACGGCTACGACGGACACGGCGGCGCGGGCGCGCGTCTCGTGCCGCTGGCGATGACCGTGGAGCGGTTCACCGCCTACGTGCACAACCCGCGGCAGATGCCGCCGTACACCGAGAAGATTCTTTCCGACGCACAGCTCGCAGATCTGTTCGCGTACATCAAATCGCTGCCGGTCTCGCCGGCGGCGAAGGACATCCCGCTGCTGTCGCGCATCATCAATCAACGGCCGTAATCAAAGGGCGAGCACCGGACAGGATCCTGAGCGTCAGCGACGGCAGCGCGTGGCAGCCTTGAGCCGTTGCGAAGGCGCGAACGCGCGGAGCAACAGCCGCGGGGGTGGGGCCCCGCGGCAGTGAAAAAGGTGGGCCCCACCCGAATAAGAAAAAGGAGCCGAGCATGAGACGCGCGTTGTCCCGAGTCGTTCCCGCCGGCCTCGTCATCCTGTGCGCGTCCCATGCGCTCGGCCTGCCTTCGCCTGCGCAGGCGTCGGCGGGCCAAGGGCAGCAGCCGGCGTCCCCGGCTCCACAACCGCCGCCGATGACGAACCTGCAGGTCTATCCGAAAGACATCCCGCGGCCGCAGCTGGTCACCACGATGCAAGGCTTCGTCGCCGCGCTCGGCGTTCAGCAGTCGGGCGGCTGCGGCTACTGCCACGTCGGCACGGCGCCGCAGTTCGACTTCGCGTCCGACGCGAAGCGGGAGAAGGTCGTCGCGCGCAAGATGATTCTGATGTCGCGCGAAATCACCGCCAAGCTCCCGGAAGTCACGGGTAAGCCGGCTTCCGATGTGACGAGTCTCCGCTGCGGGACCTGCCATCGTGGCGTCCCGATCCCGAAGTTGCTGCCGGATCTGCTGACCGAGACGGCAACCAAGAGCGGCGTCAACGCGGCGATCGATCAGTACCGCACGCTGCGAAAGCAGTATTACGGTGGACAGAGCTACGACTTCAGCGAGGCGTCGCTCGTGGCGCTCGGCAATCAGCTGATTGCGGCGAACAAAGCGGACGATGCGCTCGCGTTCCTGCAGGTGAACGTGGAGTTCTATCCCAACTCGGCGCCGACCTATGCCGCCATCGGGCAGGCGTATGCGAGGAAGAACGACAAGGACAGCGCGATCAAGAATCTCGAAAAGGCGGTGCAGCTCGATCCGAACAATCAGCTGGCCAAGCGACAGCTCGAGCAGTTGAAGAGCGGAAAATGACATGGAAGAAAGCCGCCGCGATTTCATCAAGGGCACCGCTGCCGGCGCCGCCGGACTGGTCGCGCAGTCGAGGACGGGCGAGGGACCGGATCAGCACGATCACGATCACCAGGCCGTGCCCTCCGACCTCACGCTGCGCGTGAAGGCGCTCGAGTCGCTGCTCGTCGAAAAGGGGCTCGTCGATCGCGCCGCGCTCGACGCCATTGTCGACACCTACGAGACGAAGATCGGTCCGCGCAACGGCGCGCGCGTCGTCGCCCGCGCCTGGGTCGATCCGGCGTACAAGAAGCGCCTGCTCACCGACGCCACCGCCGCGATCGCGGAGCTCGGCTACTCGGGTGGCCAGGGCGAGGACATGGTCGTCCTGGAAAACACGCCGAAGGTTCACAACCTGATCGTCTGCACGCTGTGCTCGTGCTATCCGTGGCCCGTGCTCGGCCTGCCGCCGGTCTGGTACAAGTCGGCGCCGTACCGGTCGCGCGCGGTGATCGATCCGCGCGGCGTCCTCCGCGAGTTCGGGCTCGAGCTGCCGCAGGACACCGAGATCCATGTGTGGGACAGCACCGCCGAGCTCCGCTACATGGTGCTGCCCGAGCGGCCGGCTGGCACCGAGGACATGAGCGAACAGGAGCTCGCCGAGATGGTGACGCGCGACTCGATGGTCGGCGTCGCGAAGGTGACCGCCAAGAAATCCGGAGGCGCGTCGTGAACGGCGTCCACGACATGGGCGGCATGCACGGCATGGGACCGATCCGCCACGAGCCGGACGAGCCCGTGTTCCACGAACCGTGGGAAGGGCGCGTGTATGCGATCACCCGCGTCGTGCGCGTCGGCGGCGGACGGCAGAATCTGGACAACTCGCGTCATCTCCTGGAGCTGCTGCCGCCGGCCGAGTACCTGCGAATGTCGTACTACGAGCGCTGGTACGCGCGGCTGACGAACCAGCTCGTGGCGAACGGGATCGTGACGCGCGAAGAGCTCGACACGGGACGTGCCGCCGCAGGATCGCCGAAGGCTGAGCCGCGGGTGACGGCGGCGATGGTTCCCGACATCGTCGTCCGCAGAAACTCGGCGCGCCGCGAGGCCGCGTCCGCGCCGCGGTTCAAAGTCGGACAGCGCGTGCGCGCGCGCAACATCAACCCGACCGGCCACACGCGGCTCCCTCGGTACGCGCGCGGCAAGAGCGGCGTCATCGTGCGCGACCACGGCGTCTTCGTGTTTCCCGACAGCAACGCCGCGTTCGCGGGCGAGAAGCCGCAGCACGTGTACTCGGTCAGGTTCACCGCGCGCGAGCTCTGGGGCCCCGACGCAGCGCCGCGCGACTGCGTGCACATCGATATGTGGGACGACTACCTTGACCGCGCCTGATCCGAAGAACGACGCCGAACGGCTCGCGACGCTGCCGCGGATTCCGCGCGACGAAGGCGGACCCGTCTTCGCCGAGCCGTGGCAGGCGCAGGCCTTCGCGCTCGCCGTCAAACTGTCGGAGGCTGGCCATTTCACGTGGAAGGAATGGACGTCTGCGCTCGCCGAGAACCTGAAAGCTGCCGCGGATCGCGGCGGGCCGGACGACGGCTCACATTATTACGATCACTGGCTGTCGACGCTCGAACGCCTCGTCGCGGCGAAAGGATTGAGCGATCCTGCGGCGATGCTCGAGCGCAAAGAGGCATGGGCTGACGCCTATCGCCACACCCCACACGGCAAGCCGGTGGAGTTGCGCCGGAGCGGGTGATTTCGGATTGCGGATCTGGGATTGCGGATTAATTCATTCCGCAATCCGCAATTAATAATTGGGCCAGTACTTCTTATGGCAGTTCTCACAGGCTTCGTCGATCACGCCGCCGATCCGGTATAGGCTGCGGGCCGCAGGCGGTCGCGGCGAGCGCGCCGGCGAGAACGACGGTCGCGGCGCGGGTACGCAATCGGCCTCTCATGGTCCTCAAGCGCCGTTGAGATCCGGCCTGCCGTCGGGCAGGTGCGGAACGGGTCTGGCTTCCTGAGCTGTTGCAGCCGACGCGAGCACGAGAAAAGCCGGGCAGGCGCATCGCATTCAGCATTTCTCCAAGAAAACCGGATGCCGGCAGGGTTGCAGCATCATAGCGGACAATTGACATTTCAGAATCCCGCGTCGAGAATATCGACCATGGCTCGACGAGGGCGTCATGTCGCGGAATGAGTGGAGGTTGCGCATGAGAACGAAGCTTGCGGGGATTGCGGCCGCCATCGGATTCGTCCTCGCCACCGGAACGGCGATCGCTCATCACTCGTTCGCGGCGGAATTCGACGCGAACAAAGCTGTGAACCTCAAAGGTGTCGTCACCAAGATCGAGTGGATGAACCCGCACACCTATTTCTATCTGGACGTCACCGACCCCGACGGCAAGGTCGTGAACTGGGGTATGGAGATGGGGAGCCCGAACGGCCTGATGCGTCAGGGCTGGACCCGCAACACGCTCAAGGTCGGCGACCAGGTGTCGGTCGAGGGCAGCGCGGCGAAGGACGGCTCGCACGTCGGCAACGCGCGCGTCGTCATTATGGCGGCAACCGGCAAGCGGTTGTTCGCTGCATCGAGCCAGGACAATCCCACGCAGCAGCAGCAGCAGCAGCGCTGACACGCGGGAGCTCACTGTGCGAAACCTGCTGCGCGGCGCGCTGCTGAGCGCGCTTGCTGCGATTCTTTTCACCGCATTCATCGGAGCCGGCGCGCAGGAACGAGGGCGCGGTGGCTCCGCGGGCCCGCCTGAACCGACGCCGCGCCTCGCCGACGGTACGCCCAACCTCGGGCGCATCGCCGGAGAGAAGGGCGTCTGGAACGTTCCGTACATCACGAACATGGGTGAGCGGATCGTCGAGGCCGACGGCACCACCGCGTTCGAACGACGCGCCGCAACGATGCGCGGCCGCGGTCCCGGCGGAGGGCGGGGACGCGGCGACGGCGCGCTCGGCGGCGGTGAAGGTACGTTCGGCGGCGCGAGAGGCGGCGCGAAGTCGGAACCGCAGGTCCCGTTCCAACCGTGGGCCGTCGGAATCTACAACTACAACTCCTCGAACAACTCGAAGTACGACCCCGAAGGCTACTGTCTGCCGCCGGGGGGCCCGCGCCTGATGGCGACGCCGTATCCGATGGAGATCATCCAGCTGCCAGAGCAGAAGCGCATCTTCATGGTCTTCGAAGGCGCGACGCACATCTGGCGCGAGATCTACACGGACGGCCGACCGCATCCCAAGGGCGACGATCTGAATCCCACCTACCTCGGTCATTCGGTCGGACACTGGGACGGCGATGCGCTCGTCGTCGACGTCGTCGGCTTCAACGAGCAGACGTGGCTCGATTACTACGGCCACCCGCACACCGATCAACTCCACATCGTCGAGCGCTTCTCCCGCCCGACGAAGCGCACGCTGCACTATGAAGCGCTGGTCGACGATCCGGGCGCGTACACGAAGCCGTTTACGATTCGGTGGGACATTCCGTGGAACCCGAACGGCGAGCTGACCGAGTACATCTGCCAGGAGAACAACAAGTACTTGCAGCGGCTGACCGATGACTTCGGGCAGCCAATCTTCGGCAGGAAACAATGAGGAAGAATTGGGTACAATTCAGTTGCGTACGACCTTGAAGTCGCCCTTCGTCGCGCCCTCGGTCCACGTCCCGCTCAACACCCGCTGATACGCTCCGATGTTCTCGAGCTTGCCGTCGATCAGGTAGCGCATCGCTGTCCCTGACGCGTCTTTCCCTTCGCCCTCGAGACGAACGGCCCACGTGTCGGCGTCGAGCGTCGCTTTCTGCAGCGGCACGGCGTTCGGTCCGGGATTGATCGTCCCGGTGATCGCCTTCCCGTCCCAGTTCATTTCGAGGACGATGTGGGTGCGCTTGTCTTTCGTCGTGCCCCAGTCGCCGCTCCACGTGCCCTTCAACGGATGTCCGAACTGCGCGGACGCCGGCAGCGCGACGGCCAGAAACGTCAGCAGTGCCACTGCTCGACAGAACACTCGCATCGAAGATCCTCCTCGTTGGTCAGCGGCGATTGTACCCGCGATCGCCGACGTATTGACATTGGCAGACGCTGGTAG
>Ga0070699_100006438_pt1 | contig 10225 bp, 13 predicted proteins | sample KBSK1503metaG_FD_65473 | JGI IMG/M metagenome (GOLD analysis project Ga0070699, IMG submission 65473) | Corn, switchgrass and miscanthus rhizosphere microbial communities from Kellogg Biological Station, Michigan, USA - KBS K1-50-3 metaG | ecosystem: Host-associated > Plants > Roots >... | reverse complement strand
ATGCTTTCAAGCCTGTTAATACAAGGCCTATTGCAAAAGTTTGGCCTGACAGAGTTGAATTTTTATCTTCCTATAAAAAGAGAAATGACGGCAAGGTTGAATTGGACGCTGATTTTACTGACAAGGTTGCGCTTGTAAAATTTTATCCCGGGCAGGATGCAAGCATTTTAGATTTTTATGCCCTGAAATATAGAGGAATAGTTATTGAAGCTTCCGGATTGGGCCATTTGCCAGTGGGGGAATCAAAGGAGAATTGGATTCCTGCCCTTAAAAAGCATATTAAGAACGGTTTTGTAGTTTGCGCTGCAGCGCAAACTGTCTTTGGAAGGCTTGATCCTTTAGTTTATTCAAATGGAAGAGAGCTTTTGGACGCAGGAGTTATATTTTTGGAGGACATGCTTGCTGAAACTGCCCTTGTCAAGCTTGGCTATGTGCTCGGGCATTATGGATGGAAAAAGAATGTGAAGGAAAAGATGCTTGAGAACTTTGCAGGGGAATTGAATGATAGACTTGGAGAATGATAGACTTGGAAATGAATTTTTGCAGTAGTAATGTTGTGAGCTAATGGTGGTTATTTTTTGAAATTAGGTTTAAATATCCTAAAAATGTAAATCTTATATGGCTAAGTTTGATGGCAAATCGCCCTTTAATGGAAGAAATTCTTCAGAAAGTAAAGAACATGAGATTAAGAATGTTGCATATTGGTATGTTTTTTTAGACAACATTGCCGAGGGAGAAGTTGCGGCTTTGCAAAGAGGATTAACGAATTATTTTGGGAGAGCAAATCAAAGTTCTGCCAGGATATTTCATGACACAAGATACAAGGCCCAGCATGCTGCAGGCTTGATTGTAGACCCGACAATGCAAAGAGAAGTTTTGGAGGGCGCGTTAGCACATTTTTCTAAAACCCATTATAAGGGCATGAGGCATGAGGTTAAAGAATTCTAATTATGTTGTAACTAGAAAGAGGTTACAATTAGAAAGGTTTAAAAACCTGCCTTCAGTTAGGAAAAATATGGCAAAAGCAATACATTTAAGCCCCCATACTATAAAAGACAGCATAGTTTTAGATGGAATTAGAGGAATTAATGCAGTTAAAGATTCAAGTAAAATTCCTGCAAATGTTACTGGGGGCATGGCTGTTCAAGGATATGTAAGTGAAGACTCTTACAGGCCTACGGTTGATTTGGACTTTTGCCTAATGTGGTCAGGCTCAACAGGACAATTCAAGGAAGTTATGTACCCCTTTGTAGATTATATGCAATCAAAGGGATATCAAGTAAGCTTTGAAAAAAAAGGATTTACATATGAGTTTTCTTTAAACAACGGCAATACATTACTAGTTCAGCATCAGAGAAGGGCACACAATCATTTTGAAAGGCAACATGATTCTCTTCAGAGGGAATTTGATAATAGCAGAACTATATTTAAAGAAGATTTTTCATATCAATCTCTTAGCCCAGAAGATTTGGCAGTTCATAAGCTAAGCAGGACAATGATTTTTGTTCACAAATACGGACTGCATCTACCAGAAACTAGAGGAGTAGAAGATTTAAGAAGAGAAGGAGATATTTTAAAAGATGATATTCTGGCAAGACTTGGAAATGTTGACCCTGAAGAAGTTGGAAAGTTGAGGCTTATTTATGATTGTGTTGATATAAAACTTTTAGCGAATAAAGTCGGACTTAACATGGGGTATTTTGCAGATGTAGTAAGTGATTGGAGCAAGGCTAAAGGAAATAGGGATGATTTTTACAGAACTCTTGAAAGAATTGTTTAAATATATACTTTCTATTGTTTTTTGATGGCAGAAGAGAAAATTGATTATCAAAAAATAGGCTTCAAGGCCGGGCTTGAAATACATCAGCAATTGGAAGGGGGAAAACTATTCTGCAAATGCCCTGGCTATTTGAGAAGCGATGAGCCTGATTTTTTTGTTAAAAGGCGATTGCATGCAATTGCGGGAGAGAGCGGAGAGATAGATATTGCCGTTGCCCATGAAGCTGCAATTGACAGGGAATTTGTTTATCAAGGGTATAATGATACTACATGCTTGATTGAATTGGATGAAGAGCCTCCTAGATTGATTAATCAAGATGCTTTGGATGAGGTTATTAAAATTGCTTTATTGCTTAATTGCGAGATTTATCCTATTGCGCAAATTATGAGAAAGATTGTAATTGATGGCTCTAATACTTCCGGCTTTCAGAGGACGGTTTTAATTGGGCATGATGGCTTTATTGAAACTTCATTTGGGAAGATTCCTGTTGAGTCAGTAGCTTTAGAAGAAGATTCTGCAAGAACGGTAAGCAAAGATGAGAAAAATGCTGTTTATAGATTGGATAGACTGGGAATTCCCTTGATTGAAATTGGAACAGCTCCTGTTATGAACAATCCAGGGCAGATTAAAGAAGCGGCGCTCAAAATTGGAGAAATTTTGAGAGCGTGCAAAGTGAAAAGAGGGATAGGGACGATAAGACAGGATATTAACATGAGCATTAAAGGGCATGAGAGAGTTGAAATAAAAGGCTTTCAAGACCCGGGAATGATGATTTTTACTGCTGAAAAAGAAATTGAAAGGCAGAAGGCTGAAATAGAAAAAGGAAAAAAAGAAGGGGAAGTAAGAGGAGCGCTTGAAAACGGAGAGACGGAATTTTTGAGGCCATTGCCGGGAAGCCAGAGAATGTACCCTGAAACTGATTTGCCCTTGCTTAGAATTTCAAGGGACAAAATAAATTCTTTGAAGAAGAATTTGCCTAAATTGAGGCATGAAATACGGGATGTGCTAAAGAAGAAAGGACTTTCAGATGAATTGATAAATCTGGTTCTTGACGGCAATTTAGATGAGTTTGAAACTCTTTTAAAAGTTTATCCTAAAGATGCCCAGCTAGTTGCCAAGATGACTGCTCTTTGGAGGGCAGAGTTTGCAGCCAAGAGCAAGAAGAGCATTGGAGAAGCAAAGAGTATATTGAATGAAAGAGCCCTTGAAATGATATTGGAAAAATTAAGAGACGGAAAAATTGAAGAAGGCGATGTTAAAGGAATAATGTCTAAGATTTTGTCTGGAGAAAAAGCTGAAGAAGCTTTGAGAGTTGAAAAGATGGGACATGATAAATTAGAGGAAGAAATTGCAAAAATTGTCAAAGAAAAGCCCGGCCTCGGCATTGGAGGCTACATGGGATTGATAATTGGAAAACTTGGGGCAGGCATTGACAAGAGAAAAGCAATGGAAATTATACAAAGGATAAATAAAAAAGATTAAAAACGGCGTTTTTCTTGAGAATGGATGGATTTGAAGAGAACTTTGATTAGAGATGTAAATGAGAATTCTTTAAAGAAGAAAGTAAAAATTAACGGGTGGATTGATACGATAAGGGCTCATGGAAAAGTTATATTCCTTGATATTCGTGATGTGAGTGGAGTTGTACAGACGGTTGTGATTGCAGGCAATAAAGATAATTTTGAGAAAGCTAAATCGCTTTTGAAGGAGTCATGCATTGAGATATTAGGAGAAGTCAATTCAAGGCCTAAAGGAACTGAAAATCTTAATATCCCAACAGGAAAGGTTGAGATATTTATTGAAAAGATAAATGTGCTTAATGCAAGCCCGGTCCTGCCTTTTGAGCTTGATGCGAAGGATGTAAGCGAAGAGGTAAGGCTAAAATATAGATTTTTGGATTTGAGAAGACCTGAAATGCAGAGGAATTTAATTGCAAGAGCTAATTTGCTTAAGAGCATAAGGGAATATATGGATTCTAAAGCATTTCACGAATTTGAGACTCCAACCCTTGTTAAGTATACTCCGGGAGGAGCGAGAAATTTTCTTGTGCCTTCACGAATTGAAGCTGGAAAGTTCTGGGCCCTGCCCGAATCTCCGCAGCTTTTCAAGCAATTGCTAATGGTCGCGGGATTTGAGAGATATTATCAGATTGCAAAATGCTTGAGAGATGAGGATGCAAGGAAAGACAGGCAGCCTGAATTCACGCAACTTGATGTTGAAATGTCTTTTATTAGCCAGGAGGATATTATTGAGGTTATGGAAGGCCTTTTCAAGAAAATATGGAAGGATTTGCTTAATAAGGAAATTAAAATTCCTTTTCCAAGAATAAGCTATGAAGAAGCGATGAAAAAGTACAATTCTGACAAGCCAGATATGAGGAAAGATAAGAGCAATCCTGATGAGCATGCTTTTTTGTGGGTTGTTGACTTTCCGTTATTCCAGTATTCAAAGGAAGACAAGAAATATGTTGCCAATCATCATCCTTTCACATCTCCTAATCTGGAGGATTTTAAGAAAAACCCTGAAAAGGCCAGGAGCGTAGCATATGACCTTGTTTTGAATGGGGTTGAAGTAGGCGGGGGAAGCATAAGAATTCATGACCGCAAGATTCAGGAGAAAGTCTTTGAAATATTAAAGATAAGCAAGGAAGACCAGGAAAAGAAATTTAAGTTTCTACTGGATGCTTTAAGCTATGGGGCTCCTCCACATGGAGGAATTGCTATTGGCTTGGATAGGCTAATGCAAATTATACTAAATACTGTCTCAATAAGGGAAGTAATAGCCTTTCCAAAGAACTCTGAAGGCCGAGAAGTAATGCTTAACGCCCCTAGTGATGTAACAAATGAGCAGCTTAAAGACTTGCATATTCAGATAAGAGATGAAAAGGCGGCTAAAAAGAAGAAATAGTTCGCTTTAATCTCTTTAGATGCTATTTGAGGGCTTTTCTTTTAGAGTCTATCTGCTTTAACCTTGATGCCGCTTCTTCAGGGCTTGTCTTGAATAAATTCATGAGGTCAAGCATTTTTGATATTATTTCCTCATAGGTCTCATGCTTGTATTCCTTCAAGTTGTCTAATCTTGCCTTTGTCTTCTTTATTATTTTTATTGTTGTTATTTCTTTGGCCATACTTAAGGAAACCAAGGCTTTCTCCTATAGGGACTTGGATTTATAGTATACTACGGTATACTATTTAATTTTTTGCATTGGAGGCATTACCGACGGTAAATAAATGGAAAGGTTTAAGTATACTACGGTATATTACCTTCTAATAGCTGAAAATGCTAAAGTATTCTTTAAGATACTGAAGTATACTTTAGTATACAGATGGAAAGATTTATATATTAGAGTTGTCTTATTAAAGCATTACCTCAACTTTTATTTCCAGAAGAAATAAAGGGGTTCCCAGAAGATGAATAAAAAAAGAGCACAATTTATGGCAAGAAATTACTGTAATATTCCTGAGACTATCTCCATCTCAAAACGTCTCTGGGAAAAAAGAGGTTAGGGGTCTTATTGGTTTTAAAGTCATACTTAAAATATGGCTGTGTCGACCAATAAGGCCTTTATATTCCAAAATTGGGCATATTAGCAATAGATTTAGCACAAGAAGAACAAGCAGGATTTATAGATGCAAGTTCTAATGTTATTTATTATCCTTTTAATCAAGAGGAAAGGAGAGCCAGGATTGAAGCGTGGCTTTCTGAGCAAAGGCCGTTAATTGTTTCTCCTGGTGAAATTATAGAACTAAGAAAAAGAAGGCTGGATGCTGGAGAATATGGGATGATTAAGGATAACTTGGAAGATTATTGGCCAGTTGCATTTGCAAAAGGGATGAATGCTGAACAAAGGAGCCATTTTTTACGGTTTAATCCTACTGATGATGCAGGATTTGCTCATTATACTAGAATGCAACTTGCTTGGGGGGCGGTGGGAATAAAGTTTTTTTGCGATGAAAAAGGGAGAATGCCTGAAATGGGGGAAAGAAACGGTATAATGGGGCGGCTTTCAGAAGAATTCAGGGTATTTCATGCTTTGAAAACCCGGGCATTGCAGGAAAGAGTTGATTATTCATGGGCTGAAGAGATGATAAATGTTTATCATAGGGAATCATTGTGCATTCCGAGTTAAAAAAATAGGTTTTTATACTAAATTTTATTAGAAGAGGGATGAAATTGCTTGTTGTTGGGGACTTTCAGGGCAAATTTCCTTATCGGTTAAAAGAAAAAATTGCGAAAGAAGAATTTGATGCAGTTATTGGAGTTGGAGATTATGCCGGAATTGAGGATTTCAGGCCGTATGTAATGCATATATTTAATCAGTTGAAGAAGAAAAAGCCTGCAAAAAGTGCGGAGGAGTTTTACGGAAAGAAAAGATTTAGGAATTTAATTAAAAAGGATAACGAGGCAGCCAAAAATATCCTGCGGAGGTTAAATAAAATTGGAAAGCCAGTTTTTTTGGTGTTTGGAAACGGAGATGACTACTGGTATAATTATCCATTTGATAAATTGCCTTTTAGAATTCCTAAAAGCCATGAAAGATTTTTAAGAAGGCTGAAAAACATTAAGGCAATGACATATGGAAAAAAAGAGTTTAAGGAAAAATGGCTTGTTGGGTTTGGAGGTTATATGGATATTGACGCTTATTTTGATAAAAAACACTTTTCGGGAAGCTCGGATCCTGAAAAACTAAAGAAGAGGCTGTTAAGAAGGGAGAAAGGGAGGAAATACTTATTTGGCATTTTGAAGAAAACAAAAGGAGAGAGAATCTTTGTTCTGCATTATCCTCCAAAGGGAGTTTTTGACATTATTAGAGACAGGAGAGATAATCCTATGAATGGAAAGAGCTCGGGCATTGGATTTTTTAGGGAGGCTATCTTGAAATATAAGCCCCGATTGGTTTTGTGCGGGCACATGCATGAATATCAGGGTATGAAAAAGATTGGGAAATCGCTAGTTGTTAATCCGGGCGATGCTGAAAAAGGAAAATACGCTGTTGTTGAGATTCCTGAAAGCAAGAGGGAAAGAATTAAAGTGAGGTTTGTAAGTTAATTATTTCTATTCTTTCTTCAGTTTCTTTCAGCACTTTTTCTGCTAATTCATTATCTCCAGATTCAAAAAGAACTTGAGCAAAAGCAAAGTCTCTCATTATTCTATGAATACAAACTGCTTTTTCATTAATTTCTCCATAGCCTTGTTTCAAGGCTTCTTTCAATTCAGGATTATCAAAGAAGCCTTTTCTGTGGAGCTTTATGAAATCATATTCAGGACTCGAAGGTTCTGCAAACTCAACATCTATAAGCCCTGTTATTTGATATTCATTTTTTATTTTTTCAACGAATATATGCCCTAGAGCCATATCACCATGGATTAAAATTGGCTCTTCAGAATAGTCTATTTTAGCTTTGTTTTCAATTATAAAATTAATAAATTTTAAAATACTTTTTTCTTTTATATGCTTGTATGAAGCCAATCTGGCCATATCCTTAAATGACTGTTTAAATAATTCTCTAAGGAAAGGACTATATTCTTTCTGCTTACCAGCCGTTTTAAATTTAAACGAGTCATCACTATCTATCTTGCCATCTTCTTCCAAATAACCAAATTTTTCAAGCCTTATTGAATGAATTTTTTTCATTAATTGACCTACTTTAGTAGTAATACTGATTTTTTCATCGTTTGTTAAATTTTCCCATATTGTATCTAATCTTATTCCAGATATTTTTTCTATTAACATGTAATCACTTTCATCTTTGCTTTCATTTTTTCTAAAAATATGTATTTTTGGGACTGGAATTCCTGCTTCAGAAAGCTTCTTTAATACAAAAACTTCTTTTCTTAAATCTCTTTCTTTTTTTTCGCTATTATTAGAAAATCTAATTAATAAAGAAAAAGGCTCCTTATCTATTTCAAGTTCATACATATGGTGAGAGTAACCTCCTGATGTGGCCTTTATTTTTAGGACTTGAGCATTAAGCTCTTCTTTAAGGATTTTTCTTATTTTATCTTCCATTATATTCTCCTATAATTGCAGGAATCTCGTCTAGAGATCTTACTATATGATATTGGCTCATTTCTGGGGGTACTGAAGAACCGTTTCTATTAACATAAATTCCTGAAGATGTTAATTGATAAGCATCCTCGACATCATGGGCAACTGTAACATCTTCGGCTCTGTCGCCAATGAAGTAAGCTGATTGCAGAAATGCAGGATTAATCTTTTTTACTAATTCTATTGCATCATTTGTCTTGGATTTTGCTTTTGACGGAGAAGTTACCGCTATTCTATCTCCGAAATATTTGTTTAAGTCATGAAAGTCTAATTTCGCTTTAGTGTATTCCGGAAGAGACCTTGTTAATGTTGCCAGAGTTACGCCTTGTTGCGCTAGCTTTTCTAAACATGGCAGAGTATCTCGAAATAGCGGAGCTTCTCCATCTCTTAGTGATTCTTCCCAAGACTTTCTTTTGTCAAATTCTCTATCATAGTCTTCTTTTTTAACTCCAAGCTTGCTTGATAAGTCATACCATCCTTTTTGAGCAGTTATTTGCTCTGGAGTTATTTTATAGCCAAGCCTGCTGAATGCTCCAATTATATCTGCATGCATTTTAGGCATGCTATCTAGCAAAGTACCATCTATATCAAAGACTGCAAACAGTTTTTTTGTTTTTTGTGTCATGTTGCTTATTATTACTTGATAATAGTATCTAAAAAGGTCTATTTATATCTATGACACCCTATATAGGGTGGTATAATTATATTTATATATTCCAATGCTTTGATAAAAATATGGAACTAGAAGTATTAAAGGAGCTTGGACTAAGCCAGAATGAGGGAAAAGTTTATCAAACATTAATAGAATTTGGAGATTTAAGCGCTGCTGAAATAAGTGCAAAAAGCACTGTGTCTTACAGCAGAATTTATACTGTTCTTGGCTCTTTAATATCCAAGGGCCTTGCTAAAATTATTCCTGAAAAAACAAAGAAATTCTCCGGCTCAAGCCCCGAAGCGTTTTTAGGGCTTATAGAAGAAAAGGAAAAAAAATTGAATGATGCCAAGAAACAAGTTAAAGAGCTGAAGAAGTTTTATGAAGTAAAAGAAAAGAATCCTGTTCTTTTGTCAGTTGGGAGAAAAGGATTTTACAAACTAATTGAAGAATTGAAAGAAACTCAAAAATATGGTTATAATCTAAAGTGGACATCTGAATACAGACCAGACTGGGTAAGGAACCGACTGAAATATAAAAGAAAGGGAATTGAATTCAAGGAGCTTGTAAGATATGATTCAGAAACAAAGAAAAATGTTGATAGCTGGCTTAAAGTTGCAAAAACAATCAAGAAAATAGATAATGATGGAGTTGCAATGTCAATTATTGATGATAATGAAGTAATGATTTCATTAATAAAAAGCAATGTTACCTTATTAATAAGAGATAAGCCGTTTGCGAAGATAATGAAGAAGATGTTTTCTGAAACTTACAAGAATGCAGAAGAGATTAAATAACTTTATAAATCTCTTTTTATTGCAGGCTTTATGGAAGGAATTTCCGAGCAGGAAAGAGAGAAGATTAGAGAAGAGGCTAAGAAAATTCTAGAAAGCTTCAGCAAGGCTCTGGAAAATGCAAAGATTTCAAAGGAAAATAAAGAAAAGAAAGAGGTTTCAGGGTTCAGAGAGGAAAAAGAAGGGATGCAGGGAGATAAGGATTTCAGGGAAAGAATGTTCCAAAATGCGCCAAACAAAGAAGGAGATTTCATAATTGCGGAGAAAAAGAAATGGTAAAAAATACAAAAGTTAAAAATAGCTTGAAAGTTAGCGAGGTAATGGTCAATAATCTAGATAATATGATAATGGCGAGTATAGGTTTAATAATTAATGATATGAGAGTTGTGGCTAATTAAAATGGCAAAATTAAAAAAGATAATCAAAAAAAAGGAGAAGAAGGCAAAACCAAAGAAGGAGGAAGCAGGAGAAGATGAATCAGAAGGCGGGATGTCTTTGGATGATGCCTTTGGAGATGACGAAGATGTTGTTTATGCAGAGGCAAAGCCTGCAAAAACAAAGAAGAAAGATCTAGATGATGAATTAGAAGAGGAAATTGAGGAACTAGAAAAGGCAAGCAATGGATTTGAGCAGGGAGAATATACCATAAAGGCTTCAAAACCAATTTCTAAAGTTAAGAAAGGAGATAAAATAAGAATTGATGGCAAGGAGTATGAAGTTGATGCGCATTATGTTCTTATTGACCACGGAGCTACAAAAGAAATGGCTTTGGAGATATTTTCAGGCGAAAAAGATTACCAGATAAGGTATTTTGATGACCAGATAGAAAAGACTCTTGAATTTTATGAATTGCAGGAAATATTATATGTCAAGAAGCCTTTTAATAAAGTTGAGTGGTAGGCTCTTACAATCTTATTTATAATCTACAATCTCTTGTAAATATTCTCTTC
>Ga0070699_100006436_pt1 | contig 10227 bp, 10 predicted proteins | sample KBSK1503metaG_FD_65473 | JGI IMG/M metagenome (GOLD analysis project Ga0070699, IMG submission 65473) | Corn, switchgrass and miscanthus rhizosphere microbial communities from Kellogg Biological Station, Michigan, USA - KBS K1-50-3 metaG | ecosystem: Host-associated > Plants > Roots >... | reverse complement strand
CGCGTCCTCGCCGCGCAGCCCGGCGCGACGCTCAAGGCGGCGCAGAACACGCCTTGAATCTGCGCGCGCAGGCCGCCGCCGCGCTCACCGTCGCCGCTGCGCTCGGCGTGGCGCTCCTCCTCGGCGAGGCGGCGCTGCGCCTGATCGGCTTTTCCTTCCCGAATTTCTGGCAGGTCGATCCGCTCACCGGCTCGCGGCTGCGTCCGGGCATGGAAGGCTGGCAGCAGGACGAGGGACGCGCCTACGTCAAGATCAGCAGCCAGGGGTGGCGCGACCGCGAGCACGCGCTGGCAAAGGCGCCCGATACCTACCGCATCGCCATCCTCGGCGACTCCTATGCGGAAGCGATGCAGGTCGACGTGCAGCGCGCGTTCTGGGCGCTCCTGCCGCAGCGTCTGGAGCGCTGCGGCTTCGCCGGCGGCAAGCATATCGAGGCGCTCAACTTCGGCGTCTCGGGCTACGGCACGGGGCACGAGCTGCTCACGCTGCGCGAGCGCGTCTGGCGCTATGCGCCCGACATGGTGCTGCTCGCTTTTTTCCCGGGCAACGACGTGCGCAACAACTCCAAGGCGCTCGAAGGCGAGCACGGACGCGCGTACTTCTCGCTGAAGGACGGCAAGCTCTTCCTCGACACCGCTTTCCAGACCGATCCGCAGTTCCGCGAGGCCGAGCGCCTCGGCGAGGAGCGCCGTTGGCTGCAGCGCTCCAGGCTTTATCAGCTCCTGCGCCGCGTGAAGGCCGGCAACATCGCGCAGCACTTCCACAACGCGCCGGTCGCGGCGGCGCTCGCCGCGGGCGAGAAGCTCACCGAGCCCGGGCTGGACGAGCAGGTGTTCCACGAGCCGCGCGATGCGCAATGGCGCGAGGCCTGGGACATCACCGACCGGCTGGTGGTGGCAAGCGCCGACGAGACGCGCGCGCACGGTGCGCGCTTTCTGCTCGTCGTGCTCTCCACGCCGGGCTCTGTGTACCCCGACCCCGGGCTGCGCGCGCGCTACGCGAAGAGCCTCGGCGTCAGCACGCTCTTCTATCCCGAGGAGCGGCTCACGCGCCTCGCCGAGCAGCACGGCTTCCAGATCGTCGCGCTCGCGCCGCAGATGCAGCGCGAGGCGGACGCGAAGCACGTGTTCCTGCACGGATTTGCCAACACCACGCCCGGCTTCGGCCACTGGAACGAAGCCGGCCACGCGCTCGCCGCGCAATTGATCGCTGCCGGGCTCTGCGGCAAGCCGTGAAGCGCGCGGCGCTGCTCGGCGGCGCTGCGCTCGCCGCGCTTGCCGCGCTCGAGATCGCGCTGCGCCTGGGCGGCTATGGCACGCCGCAGCTTCACCAGCTCGACCCCGAGCTCGGCTGGAGCCTGCGCGCGAACAAGAGCGGGTCGTACGCCGGAGAAGGCGGCCGCGTGCGGGTCGCCATTAACCCCGCAGGCTTCCGCGATCGCGAGCATCTCCTCGACAAGCCCGATCCCGTCTATCGAATCGCCGTGCTCGGCGACGACTATTCAGAGGCGATGGGCGTTGCGCTGCGCGACACCTGGTGGTGGCGGCTCGAGCCCGAGCTGCAGCGCTGCGACTTCCAGCCGGGAAAGCTCGTCGAGGTGCTGAACTTCGGCGTGGCTGGCTACGGCACGGCGCAGGAGCTCGTGCTCCTGCAGACGACGGCGATGCGCTACGCGCCCGATCTTGTGCTGCTCCAGTTCTCGGCGGACGACATCATCGACAACTCGTTTGCGCTCGCAGCGAACAAGCTGCGCCCGTTCTATTTCCTCGATGCGCACGGCGTGCCGCGCATCGACGAGTCCTTCGCGAGCGCGCCCGACTTCGCACGGCGCATGCAGACGCGCTATCGCCTCGCTGCCGAGCTCGCCGACCACGCGCGCGCCTTGCAGCTCATACGCGATCTCGCGGGTCAAGCATTCATCGCCCCGGCGCATGCCGAGGATGACAGCGGATTCGGGCAGCCGCGCGATCAGCTGCACGAGGACGCCTGGGGCCTCACCGAGGCGCTCATCGCCAAGGCGGCCGATTACGCGCGGCGTAACGGCGCCGAGCTTGCGCTCGTCGTCGTGCCGCCGGCGCGCGAGGCGGGCGCGGCCACGAGCTATGCGGACCAGCGGCTCGCGGCCCTCGGCGCCAAGCTGCATGTGGCGGTGATTGCGCTCGGCGGGAAGCTGCCGAGCGCGCAATACGCTCGCACGGGCGGATGGACGCCCGCGGGACATCGCGCCGCGGCCGGGCTCATCGCCCGTCGTCTCTGCCGGGCGACGCCCCGGCCGGGCTAACCGCGAAGGTCGAAGTTCCGCCGTCCGGCGCCTAGCCTTTCGACTCGAGGGGCCCTATGCGCGTCGCCATCCATCAACCGCACTACCTGCCTTGGCTCGGCTACCTGCAGCGCATGGCGCAGGCGGATCTCTTCATCGTGCTCGATCATGTGCAGTTCGAGCGCGGCAACTACCAGAACCGCACGCAGGTGCGCGTCAACGGCGCGCCGCACTGGCTTACCGTGCCGGTGATCCAGCGCTCGCAGAAGGAGCGCATCGTCGACAAGACGATCGACAACTCGCGCGACTGGACGCAGGCGCACTACGAGACCTTGCGCCGCGCATATACGAGCGCTCGCTATTTCAGCGCCTATGGAGCCCGGCTCAAGCGCGTCTACGAGCGTCGCTGGGAGCGCCTCGTCGACCTCAACGCCGCGATGCTCGAGCTGCTACGCGACGCGTTTGCGATCAGCACTCCGCTCACCAGGAGCTCTAAGCTTTGCGACCAGGGCGCGAAAAGCGAGCTGGTGCTCAATCTTTGCAAGGCGGTCGGCGCGCGCACGCTCATCGTCGGCCTCGGCGGTTCGCGCGCCTACCTCGACCGCGCGGCCTTCGCCGAGGCGGGCATCGCGCTCGAGATGCAGCAGTTCAGGCATCCCGTCTATCCGCAGCGCGTCCCGGCGCCGTTCAGCGCCGGCCTGTCGGCGGTGGATCTGCTTTTCAACTGCGGCCACGACAGCCGCGGCCTGCTGCTCGGCCACACTGCAAGGGAGTGCCGCATTGCCGCTTGAGTCGCAGACCACGCGCTTCTACGAGGACCATGTCCGGCGCTTCGGCTACAGCTTTCGCGCGCTCGGCTTCGGCCGGCGCTCCTCGCAGGAGAAGCGCTTCGCCGCCGCCGCGGCGCTCGGCTCCTTCCACGGCAAGCGCGTGCTCGACGTGGGCTGCGGCTTCGGCGACCTGCTTTCCTGGCTCAAGGCACGCGGCATCGAGCCACGCTATACCGGCCTCGACATCTGCCGCTCGATGATCGAGCGCTGCCGCAAGCGCTTCGCCGGGACCGCGGCGCGCTTCATGATCGGCGACGCGCTCACTTTCGTCACCGACGAGCCTTACGACTACATCGTCGCGAGCGGCATCTTCGGCTACAAGGCAGCCGACACGCGCCAGCGGGTGCAGCCGACGCTCGAGCGGCTCTTCGACCTCACCCGCATCGGCCTCGCGCTGAATTTCCTGAGCCGCCGCGCGCCGGCGCGTAGCCCGGGGCGGCTCTATCTGCATCCGGCGGACGTGCTGCAGTTCGCGCTCAAGCTCACACCCGCGGCGCGCCTCGACCACAGCTACCTGCCGAACGATTTCACCGTCTGCCTGTATCGCCGGCTGCCGTGGGAAGAGGAATGAAGCTCGCCGAGCGCTACGCGGGCAAAACCGTGCTTGCCGTCGGCGCGCACGCCGACGACATCGAGCTCGCCGTGGGCGGCACCATGGTGAAGCTGCGGCGCGCAGGCGCGCGCGTCGTCATGGTGGTGGTGTCGCTGCCCGGCGATTATGCGCAGCGCCGGCGGGAGGCGGAGCGCGCCGCCGGCCTCCTCGGCTGCGAGCTGCGCGTGCTGATGCCCGACGGGACGCGGCGCATCGAGGAGCTCAAGAGCTACGAGCTGGTCGCGATGATCGACCGCGAGGTGCGCGAGTCCGCCCCGGCCGCGATGCTCACCCACGGCGCAACGGAATTCCATCGCGACCATGTACTTGTGCACCAGGCCTGCGTGTCGAGCCAGCGCCTGCAGTACTTCGATTTCTTCACCTACCACCCGAACTTCTGCCGTCCCGTGCCGGTGCCCTTCCATCCGCGCGCCTACGTCGACATCACCGAGACGATGGACACCAAGATGCGCGCGATCGAGGCGCACGCGAGCCAGTTCAAGGGCCGCGGCATCGGCATCGAGGTCTATCGCGAGATCGCGCGGCTGAATGGCCGCATGATCGGCGCCGAGTACGCCGAAGGCCTCGACGTCGGGCGCATGCTCCTCGCATGAGGCTGCTCAGCTGGCTCGTCCTCGGCATGCTCGCCGCCTGCGCGAGCCCGGCGCCGCGCGCGGGCGACCACGTCACCGTCGTGTGGAACCGCGTCGACAACGTGCAGCAGGTCTGCCAGAACCTCGACCATCGCAAGGAGATCTGGACGATCCGCGGCTGCTCGAAGTGGAGCGACACCGGGCCATCGGGTGAGCGCGTGTGCTCGATTTACGTGCCGGCGCCGCGCAGTGAGACCGACAGGGAGGGCTTCGTCACCCTCGGTCACGAGCTGATGCACTGCTTCGACGGCAACTGGCACGACCGCTGGGGCCGCATGAACCCGGACGAGAAGCAGGCGGCGCTTGGCGCCTCGGCCGCGCGCAAGCCCGCCGCCGCAGCCGACTAGCAGGCAGGGACAGACCACGTTTTTTTTAGCGCGGCTAGACTGCCCGCGCTTTGCGTCGCTCCCTGCTCTCATTTGTGCTCCTCGCGTTGGCGCGTGCGGCTTGCGCTGCGCCGAACGAGATCAAGGTGTTCACCGACGAGCTCGCTCCGTATCGCGGCGAGACGCTCGAGACGCACGTCAACAAGGCGCGCACCGGTCCGCTGCGCGTCATGCCGGAGTATTCCTACGGGATCTGGCGCGACTGGGAATTGAGCCTCCAGCTTCCGCTCGCTTTCACCTCCGGCCCGTCCGTGAGCGAGGGCTATCGCGCCGAGCTGCAGTACATCGCGCCGCATGCGGAGCAGGGAATTTACTGGGGCATCAACTTCGAAGTTGCGCGCGACTTCCGCATCGAGGAGGAGCGCTTCTGGAACGTCGAGATCATCCCGATTGCGGGCTGGCGCAGCGGGCGCTGGCACCTTGTCGCGAATGCCGGCATGGAGAAGCCGCTTTCCGGCGCCTCCCGCAGCTCCACCGCAACGCCCGCCGCGAAGGTGGCCTATCGTCTGTTTGGCGAGAACGCGTTCGGGCTGGAGTACTACCGCGATGCCGGACCGAGCCACATGCTCTACCTCGCCTGGGACGGCAAGATCGGCAGATCGGACATGAACCTCGGCATCGGGCATGGCACGACAGCCAATTCGGATCGCTGGGTCGTAAAGGCGATCTACGAATTCGCCTTCTAGTGCCCGAAAAACGGAAAAACGTGGTCTGTCCCTGGTTGGCGGTTAGAACGTCTTGCCGGTCTGGACGAGGACCTGGCGCGACTTGATCCCCGCGTCGGTCTTGTGCACGGGGAAGGCGAGATCGATGTGCAGCACGTTGCCGAACGACGCGCGCGCGTTCAGGATGCGCAGCCCGAAGCCGACGTCGCTCAGCCAGCCGGTCGACGCGTTCGGCAGCTCGCTCCCCCACGCTCGGCCGACATCCCCGTAGACGGCGGCGCCGACGCGAAAGAGCCGCAGCAGATACCAGTCGGTGTAGAAGCGCTCCTCCGCGCTGAAGAGCGCGCGATGCGTGCCGCGTTGGTAGCGCAGCGGATAGCCGCGCAGGCCGCTGTCGCCGCCCAGAAGCAGCTCGTCGGCGATGTTCGGGCTCTTCACACGGTCGAAGCTGCCGGTAAGGTAAAGGAGGAACGAGCCCGTCTGCGGCACGAAGTAGCGCGCGCTGCCCCCGAGGCTGCGCACGTCGCCGGTGCTCGAGCCGTACTGTCCCGAGTACGAGGCGGAAGTGAGCAGCTCATGCCCCGCCGAGGCGCGAAATCCTTTGCTGACGGACGCGGACATCAGCCACGGCTGGTCGGTCGAGCCGAGGACGGCGAGGGCGCGCCCGAGCTGCACGGTGGGATGCCAGCCCATTTGCAAGTATTCCGGGCGCTGGATCAGGTCGCGGTTCACGGCCGGCATGAAATCGTCCTCGACCGCCTCGTAGCGCAGAAAAGGGCCGGTGCGCGTCTTGTCCGCCGGCAGCTGCGGCGGCGCCGTATGGCTGGGGTCGAGCCCGTAGCTGTCGGCCTGGTGGTTGAGGCCGACGGAGTAGCGCTGCGTCCAGCCGTTGACGAGGCCGCGCGACCAGCCGCCGTACACCTCGGCCGCCTCCTGCTGATGGCGGTATTGCGCCACGTTGTTGCCCGATTCGTAAATCGAATCGAGGCGATCGAACTTCGACGCCGTGACGCCCGCCGCCCAGGTCGTCTCCAGGGCGTAGAACGGCCGGTTGAGGCCGAACGATTCGCTAGAGCCGTCGTTGTATTTCGCGCGCAGCAGCGACAGGCTCGTCCAGCCATCGAAGAGGTGGTCGTGCGAGAGCTCGAGCTGCGTGCCGGTGCGATCGACGCTTCTTGAGCGGTCGATGCCCAGTGTGGTGCCCGTGCCCGCGAGGTTGGTTTCCTTCAGGCTGAAGGAGCCCGAGGTCGCGCCGCCCTCATGGCTAAACTTCAGCCCCGGCTCGAGCGTCCAGGTGTCGCGCGTGCGCACCTCGATGTCCACCACGCCGTCCTCGTAGCGCACTGGACGGATCTGGACGTCGTAGACCGAGCTGTTCATGCGGATGAGGCGCTCGGTCTCGTCGATCACGCGCACCGACACGGGATCGCCGCCGTGGAAAAGCAGAAGCCGTCGGATGAGCCAGGGCTTCGTCTTGACGTGCAGCGCGTTGGCGAGGCGGAAGAGGACGTTGCGCTCGTGCGGGTCGCCCGGGTCGAAGATGTTGTGCGTGTCGACATTGATGGCGCCGATGCGCGCGCCGAGCGCCTCGAGCTCGGCAAAGGAGGGCAGGCGCTCCTGGGCGAAGGCAGGACACGCGAGCGCGATGCAGGCGCAGGCGAGCGAGCGGAGATAGGAGCGCATCGCGCGGCGATTATCGCCGCCGCAAACGAAAGAGGGCGCGGCCGCTAGCCGCGCCCTCCGTGCTGCTCCTGCGATTGGCGATCAGACGGCGGCGACACGTTGTTTGGCCCCCGAATGCGATCGGGGACTGCTAACAGCGGGATGGTCGGCGCCTGAGCGTGCGTAGAAGCTGCGCTACGCACGTAGCAAGTTTGTTACCGGGAGCGGTCCCGATCAATGCTGCGGGCTAGTCCGGGAGGACTATAGGTGAAGGCCCAGTCCGCGTAATGCTGGGCGTCCTCGAAGGCCTCGTCCGCGACCGGGAAGTTGCCGGTCTTCACGGGGGCCTCGTCCGAGCGGCTATGCACGCCCATGAAGCCCCCGCCCGGCGCCTCGACGAGCGCCCAGTCGGTGCTGCCAGTGATCGGGTCGCGGTAGAGCTTGCGCAGGTGGTGCTGCGGCATGGGGAAGCGCTTGTCCTCGATCAGCTCGTCCACGGTCTTGGGGAAGACCTTGGCGCCCGGGCTGCGGTTGTAGTACGAGCCGATCGCCTGGCGGAACTGCTCGCCGATGAAGAGAAGCTCGCGCTCCTTGTCGCGTTGCGCCGCGTGCGAGTAGAGCTCGCCGAAAGCGGCGAGGCCCATGCCCATCACCGCAATGATGATGAGGAGGCCGAGGTACGTGAAGCCGCGCTGCAGGAAGCCGGGGACCTGGGACCTGCGGTTCTTGTTGGTCGGCGTCTCACCCCGGATTTCGCGCACGAGACGCACGCGCGCCGGCGCAGCCGGGTGCTGGCTTCGACCGTGGAAGAAGCCGGGATTCGAGATACGGTTGCGCTCAGTAGCGCTCATAGCCTTTCGCGCTGCTGCGCACGTCCCAGACGTTGCCCTTGCGGGTGTCCTGCGGCGGCACGGGCACCCAGGTCGACGCGCTGCGCGTGAAGGGGTCCGTCGGAATCGAGCGCAGGTAGTGCTTGGCAACCAGCTCCTCGAGCGAAGTGGGGTAGCGGCCGGTGTCGGCGTAGTGCTTGTCGAGCGACTCGCGCATGAGCGTGAGGTCCTGCTGCAGCACTGCCTCCTCGGCGCGGCGCATCTTGCCCATGTAGTCGGGCACCACGACGGAAAGGAGCAGCGCAATCACCGCGAGCACGACCATCAGCTCGACCAGCGTGAATCCGAGGCGTTTCTTCATTACCACTCCCTGTACGGAACGCCGTTCAGGCCGGTGTCCGGGCTGCGTGAATAGATGTCGTAGACGTCCTTGCCCGGCTGCGGGTCGCTCGCGGGGCTCGCGTAGCTGCGCAACGCCCAGTCTTCGCCGCTCACCGGATCGACGGGCACGCGGCGCAGGAAATAGATCTTTGGGCCGTCCGGCTTGCGCTTGTCGGCCGCGCCGTCCACCAGCGCCGCGAGGGTCGGCGGATAGCCGGACGTGTCCGCCGGGCGCTCGATCGCGCCCTCGTCGCCGGCGCGCTTGTAGGCGTCGATCGCTTCGCGCACCTCGCGCAGCGCGTGGCGCAGGTCGGCTTCCTTGTTCCGCTGCACGGTCACCTCGGCGAGCGGCAGCGCCATCGAGGCGAGCAGCCCCACGATGGCGAGCGTGATCATGAGCTCGATGAGCGTGAAGCCTTTCATGGCCGGTAGCCCGGCTGGGGCTGGGGCCCCGCAGCGGGCGCAGGACCGCCTCCCATCGTCGATGGCGCCGAGGGCTGCGGCGTCGCAGGCGCGGGCGAGGGAACCGGCGCGGCCGGCGGCGTCGGCGACGGTATGGGCGTGGGGATCGAGGGCAGCGCGAGGCCCGAGCCGCCGACCTCCGCCTCGGTGCCGGAGTTGAATTCCTCCTGGCGCACTTCCGGCCGGTCGATGTTGCGCACCACGTGCGGCGTGATGAGGAGCACCACTTCGGTCTTGTTGTTCGTGTCCGACCTGTTCTGGAAGAGGCGTCCCGCGACCGGCAGGTCGGCAAGCCCCGGCACCTGGCTCGAGTTGCGGCGGTCCTCGTCGCTGATGAGGCCGGCGAGCACCTGCGTCTCGCCGTCGTGCAGGCGCAGCACCGTGTTCGCGTTGCGCGTGCCGACCTGGTAGGCCACCGTGCCCGAGGACGTCTTGATCTGCTGGCCGATGTTGCTCACCTCGAGCGCCACCTTGATGCCGACGTCGTCCTCGAGGAAAACCTGCGGCTCGACATCGAGCTTGAGGCCGACGTCGAGGTAGTTCACCGACTCCGAGACGAAGCCCGTGGCGCCCGCGGTGGTGGTGATCACCGGCACCTTGTCGCCGATGTGGATATGCGCCTTCTCGCGGTTCTTCACGCGAATGCGCGGATTGGCGAGGATGTTGGCGCGGCCCACCTGCTGGCTGAGGTTGAGCGCAATCAGCGGGTCGCTCACCGTGAGGCGCACGAGACCGCTATTCATGTGCGTCGCCTCGTGGCCGGTGAGCTGCCCTGGCACGCCGGCCGCGCCCTGCAGACCGAGCGCAATCTGGGTCGGCCACTGGACGCCGGCCGCGGTGAGCTGGTTGTCGTTCACCTCGAGCACCTCGACCTCCAGCTGGACCTCAGGCTCTCCCTTGTCCTGGTTGGCGATCAGCTTCTCGGCCACGCGGATCGCTTCGGGCGTATCGCGCATCACGAGGAGGTTCAGCTTCTCGTCGATGAAGAGGTCGCGCGTCTTCACGAGCTGACGCACCATGGTCGCGGTGCTTTTGACGTCCGCATTGGTGAGGTAAAAGCTGCGCACGACCAGATCCTTGTAGTCGCGCGTCTTCGCCGGCGTGTTCGGATAGATGAGGATGGTGTTGTCGTTCAGCACCTTGCGCTCGAGCTGGTTCGTGACCAGCACGAACTTGATCACCTGGTCGATGCTCGTGTCGCGCAGAAACACGGTGGTGCGCGTCTCGGGCTGCACGTCCTTGTCGAAGACGAAGTTGAGGCCGGTCTGGCGCGAGATCAGCTCGAACACCGAGCGCAGCGGCGCGTCGCGGAACTCCATGGTGATGCTGCGCTTCATCGCCGCGTTGAGCTGCGGCGTGGTGGTCTCCTTCACCTGCTGCTCCTCGATGCGGCGCAGGAGCGCACGTGCGTCGCGCTGGCGCGGATTCTCGGCGAGGATCTGGCGCAGCTTCTCGCGCGCCTCGCCGCTCTGTCCCGCCTTATATGCCTGCTCGGCATCCCTGTAG
>Ga0070699_100006435_pt1 | contig 10228 bp, 9 predicted proteins | sample KBSK1503metaG_FD_65473 | JGI IMG/M metagenome (GOLD analysis project Ga0070699, IMG submission 65473) | Corn, switchgrass and miscanthus rhizosphere microbial communities from Kellogg Biological Station, Michigan, USA - KBS K1-50-3 metaG | ecosystem: Host-associated > Plants > Roots >... | reverse complement strand
TTGCTGGGATATTTCTGCATGCCGCGCAGAAATCGAATGAACAGGTTGATGAAAAACCGCGTTTTGCACCATTTCTGGGATTCACAGAATCTGCCATTGTGTTGGGCAGTGTGATGATTTTGTTTGCAGCCTTTGTAGCAATTCAGTTCCAATATTTCTTTGGCGGGCAGGCGAACATCAACCTTGAAGGTTATACCTACTCCGAATATGCCCGTAAGGGATTTGGTGAACTGGTAGTGGTAGCTGTATTTAGTTTGTTGTTAGTGTTAGGGTTGGGCGCTATTACCAAGCGGGACACAGATACTCATCGGCAGACTTTTTCAAGTATGGGAGTTGTCCTGGTGGGGTTGGTACTTGTGATGTTAATCTCTGCTTTTCAGCGTCTGGTGTTGTATGAGACTGCTTATGGCTTCTCGCGTTTACGCACCTATACACATGTCTTTATGATCTGGCTGGCTCTATTGTTGATCGTGGTGGTAGTTCTTGAAATAACACGGCGCGAACGCTCGGTAGGGCTTGCCATGGTACTGGCTTCGCTTGGTTTTGTAACTTCACTCAGCCTGTTGAATGTAGATGCCTTCATTGTCAACCAAAACGTCCAGCGCGAATTACGTAGCAATGTAGAAACGGAATCTGTTCAGAATGCTCGCACTGGTGTGGAACTGGATACACAGTATTTCCTGAATTTATCTGATGATGCCGTACCCGCTCTAGCTACGGCTTTCCGTAACAAATCCCTGCCTCACCCTCTCCGTGAGAAGGTTGGTGCAGCCTTGTTTTGCAAGCGTTATGAGCGTGAACAGGACGAGCGCAAATTCCCCTGGCAGTCATTCCATCTGGCGCGCTTTAATGCTGATAAAGTCTTCGCTGAAATTAAACAGGAATTGAATGCCTATAAAGTTACTGATACCGACTGGCCTGTGACAATAGAAACGCCAGCAGGTGCTGAATTTTCCTGCTCGCAATATTATGACGATTAAACGAAAACTTTAATCTTGGATGGTATTATCTTGGCTTTAATCTGGAGGTGAGATCGCGTAGTTGCACAAATGAAATGGGTTTGACTAATACGAAATCGGCCTGATCGCGGTACAGATCGCCCATGCGCGCATCTGCTGTGGTAATGACAAGTGTCGTCGTTGAGTAATTTTTATTATGCTTGATTTCTGCCAGAAGATCTCCGCCAGACACATGCGGCAGGTGCATATCCAAAAGAATGATGAATGGAATATTCCCGTTTTTCAGTCTTTCCTGTGCAAGTTTTCCATCAGCAATGTGTTCCACTTCATAGCCCACACCTCGCATGGCCTCAGCAAAAATATTTGCCAGGTCTTCATCATCCTCAATGATCAACGCCAGTTCGCTCATTCTGCCTCCAAATCCTTTGTTAGGGAATCACTAACGGTAAAGTAATGGTAAATGTGGTCCCCGTATTGAGTTGGCTTGCCACTTTAATATCACCGCTCATTAAATTGACGAGTTGCTTGACGATGGCAAGCCCTAGCCCAAACCCACCATGGACCCTGGTAGTCGCGCCTTCTACTTGCCTGAAGGTGTCGAAGATATAAGGCAAATCTGCTTCTGGAATTCCCTGACCTGTATCTTCCACTCCAATACCCCATTTGGTATCATCGGTTCGCAGGAAACGTACTCGTACCTCGCCCTGGTCTGTAAATTTAATCGCATTCGTTACCAGGTTAACCAAAATTTGCTGGAGGCGGGCTGAGTCGCCCAGCAAGGTTTCGGGGAGTTCATCGTCAATTTCGCTGGTCAGCCTCAAGCGTTTGTCCGAGGCGGTTTTGTCCATAAGCCCATGCAGGGTATCGAGCAATTCAGCTGGTCGCAGTGGGGCGTTATGTATAGTAAGTTTGCCGGCTTCCATTTGTGCCTGATCAAGCAGGTCATTGATCAAGCCAAGCAGACGTTGAGTATTCTTCATGATGCGATCTGCCATATTGACTTGTTTGTCGTTCATTGGCCCGTAAACGGCCTCTTTGAACATTTCGGCATAACCCAAAACGGCGTTAAGCGGGGTACGCAGTTCATGTGAGACGATAGCCACAAACGTACTCTTGAGTTTTTCAACCTCAGCTTCACGAGTGAAGTCGCGGAAGACGGTCACCGTACCAATATTTTCGCCACGTGTATTGTATACCTGCGCCGCACTGACCGAAAGGGTCTTTTCGCCCCAGATAATACGGAAGCCAACGGGCTGAGTATCATGCTCGATCATGGCATATAACAGGCTCCGACTTTGAGATGCCAACCTGGGATGTTCAATGAGGTCGCGGAAGTTTTTGTTCACAATCAGTTCAAGAGGCATGCTTAACATGCCTTTGACAGCGGGATTCGCCAGAATGGCATTCCAGTTTTTATCGAACACGATCACGCCATCGGCAATGGAGTTAAGAATGGCCTGATTGCGGCCGGCTTCAATACGTTCGCGCTCGAGTGAGGCTGTCAGGGCTCGTGTGCGGTCCAACACTTCCTGGTCGAGATTGGCATTGATAGCACGCAAATCTTTTAGGGCAGTTTCCAGGCTGCGCGCCGACAGCCAAGAGACCAATGCCAACATAAAAAAACCAATAATGGAGAAAAAATTGACGGGTTGATTTATGGAAAGAGCCAGCCCGGCAACGATGCCCCCACCAATGGTTGCAAAAAGAAAACTGGCTTCAGGAAGAAGAATCAGACTTGAAATGGCGATCGGAAGTGTGTAGAGAAAGAGCGAACGTCCATTGGAGAGTTGGGCAGGCGAGTCAGTGAAGGTAAAAATGAGAGTCAGAAGTAGTAAGTATAGCAATGCGGCCCAACGCCCCGAAACACGGCGGTTAATCTGATAGATCCCCATAATGCCCAGTGTGATTATGACAATGCCGCCAAGCAGTACTTGGGCATCAGACTCACTGAATTTCTGCGCCACCAGATTAGCAATTATGATTGCGAGTAAGCCAAATAAGGCAGCAATCACGTTGCCAAGCATGAGAATGTTAAGCAACCTTCTCCGCCGGGCATCATCTGGATCGGGAACTGATACGTTGAGGATCGAGTCAAAAAAAATCTTCATGGCTTTATGAACTTCATTTTCGTGCGAATGGATGAAACCTAATTTTCAGTCTCATTGGAAGAGGCTGGGGGCTGAGTTGCCCATGTTTCCAACTTATTACTTAATGTTAACAGTGCATCCAATCCTTGTAGATAATCTTTCCAGCCTGGATACAGCTCAAAATCATCTCTTTTGAACGCTTCATCTGGGTGAATGGTTTTAACTCTTAGAAAGTTATAGAGGGCACGCTGTTCATGGGTGGCTTCCTCCATTTCAGCCAAGGATTTATTGTAGCTGTAATGCCGCTCTTTGCTGGCAATTTTGGCACCCATCATGTGCTCTACCTGTTCAGCATTTTCCCTCTCGATGTTGCACTGTCCGTCCAGAAATTGCCGGAGCCGTACGCATTCTGTACCCGGATTTTTTATGAGTTGATCATATGCCAGAAAGATCTTATTTGGGCTTTGCTGCGTGTATGTGAGCACATTGAGCATGCAGTATTGCCAATATAATAACCCAGCTGAAAATGGCGGATCTTCCTCCTGGAATTCCTGCGCCCGAGCAGCTGATAGAGTCATCTCAGCGGGATGCCTGATCGTAATTACATAAGCTGCATCCTCCCAAAGCTTTACCCAAAATGGCAATGTCAAAGGTAAACGTGCATCCTTCCAAACCCAGGCTGGGGCTTGATTTTTTCTGGCTTGTTCATCCATTTTATTAATTAGTTCCAATGCCTTCGTTCGGTAGTTTGAATCTTCAGATTTTTCTTCCATCAACTGAATTGGAGGTGGTACGCGATCGTTACCGTCCAATAATTCGTCGTTGAGTTCCTGTAACGGGATGTATTCCATATAACCGTAGCCACGCGGGTTATCAAAATCAGATTTCCATAAATCTTTCTCCTCACCAGCGTATGCACCCCATAAGCGGATGAGGTCAGCTGTTAGCGATGTGCCGCTGCGCATGGGTCCCAAAACAATGATTCTCTTCGGCATAATGGACTTCCTTTCAAGCCACTTCCTGTACCAAAGCCAGCGCACTGATGGCTGCGGAACGTACGACCAACTGCGGGCTATACAGACATTTCCCTATCCACAACGGCGGGTAGGGTTTATCCAGGTTTTCTTGCAGCCAGCGCGCGCCATTTTTTAGAGTGGCTGTGGATATTCGTCCCGCTTTCTGATTCCAAACCCACAAGGCTTGCAAGGCATAAGCGGTCTCTTCTGCCGAGGGGAGGTAGGTACCCCATGAACCATTTGCATTCTGGCTCCGCAGAAGCCACTGTACTGATTCATCGACCAGTGCATTTGATGAACCCGCACAGGCAATGATCGCGTGGGCTGTCGGATAAAAGGCAGAGGCGTGCCATTTATCCACCCAAAAGGGTTGTTGGCCGCGTGCCTTCTGCAGAAAGTGCAGGATCTTAATCACGGCTGAATTACGATTTGTCAGACCAGAATTCAGTAGCGCATCCAAAATGTGGATGTTGGCGCTGATGGATGGGTTAACTTCCAGATCGAAACATCGAAAATGTTCCTTTTCTTCATAGGCCAGCACACTCGCAAGGTCCTTCTCGATACCGAAACGTAGCAGGGCATTCAGTGTGATCACGGTATCATCACTATCCTTGACAGAATAGGCCGTGGAAAAAGCTACGCCATGCAGGGGTTCCCATGAGTCAGCGAGGAATTTTATATGGGGTTGGAGTGATGGCAGATTCTTGACACCCGGTATGAAACTGAGATTCCAAAGCGACCACGCTACTTCAAAAATGTCAAACGGTGAAACGTTGGGCTGTCCACCATCTGGCTTGGCTGTCTGATGCAGATATTGAATGGACGCTGCATCTCCCTTTTGAATATAGGTCGCAAAATAAGCTGTCGCCGAAGGGCTTAAGCCAACCGATCCGTTGGCTTCCTGGAGGTTCTTGATATCCAGCATGTGCTGGCCGTCTATGCCGGCAAGCTCTGAAGAGAATGCCATGGTGACATTCTTCGAGATCATATTGCCCTTTAAATAGGCAAGTTTCTTGGCACGCTGTTTGGATAAACGTCCCAGGATGCGAGCTCCCTGAGGCGGGATGATGCCAAGCTTTTCAGCTTCGGCTGTCAGCGTGGGAGCGATCATCTCGAAGCCGACCGTTGCTCCGTTGGGGTCGGCCTGAAGGCCGCTGGTGGCGCCGCTGACGATTCGCTCAAGCGCCAGTTTACCTCTTTCGATTTGCAGTTTATCTTGACCGCGCCGGCCGCGATAGGTGAGGGCAATCATGGCTGCCAGTGTGCAAAGCACCCGGTCATGATAATACATGGGCGCAGGTGCGCCCCAGGAGCCATCGGGCAGCTGATTTTCAGCCAGCCAGGCCAGCGCGCGACTGCTCAAATTCCAGTCAATTTCGCCCAGCCGGGCAACCCAGGCTGTATCATAGGCAGTACTGGCCATGCGACCTGGTCCGATTTCATTGATGAGTTCTGTGATGAGGTCTGTCATGAGTCGCTTCCAATTTCAGGGAACCACAAATTGAATTTGAGCTTGCCAACACCAAAGGCATAATCTTTCTTGCTGGTGTAATAGTCTCTTAACCAGTTGAGTTCGTCTTTGGAAAGTTTGGTGTAATCCGGTTCAGGCATGCGGCGGACAAAGATGTGATCATAGAGGATTGCCCGCAATTGACGTTCAGTCATATAAGGTGAAGGGCTCAAGGAAAAATATAGGTCTTCTTCACCCGTAGCGAGCAGCGGCATATCGAAAACACTAAATTTATCGAAGCCGATGAACAGACTAACTGGTGGCAGGTCTTCGCCATAGTATCTTCGGATGAGAGCTGCTGCATCAGGGATAGAGCCTTGTGCCAGATAATGTTCCACGGAAAGGCGGGCAATGGTTTCGGTCACTTCATCGGCGAAGACGCCAAAGAACAACCGACGCTCCATATTGTGCTTTGTGGCTTCAGTCACCTCGTAGATGGATTTGAGCGCATACTCATACGGTGTGCCGCTCAATACATCGCGGTAATCGCCATAAAAGCGGACTTTGACCTTGTATTGTTCAAAAAATTCGCGATAATGCTGGTCTGTGGAGGTACGTACAAGACCATCCATGCCAACCCGTTTGGTGTATTCATCGCCACGCCGCATCAGTTCCCGGCCGAAGACTGGAGCCAGAATCGTCTGGATGCCGTGATCAAAAAGCATTTTGCATAAGCCCACATGATTTTTGATGGATTCGTTCATATAGGCTTCAAAAAAATCGTTCCCAATTTTTTCACCGTGTTCGAGCATGAACCAGCGCCGTGTACCGTTGACTGGGAACACACACACTTTATGCCCGGTTGCTTGAACGCGCATGGCAATATCTTCAACGGGAAGTTGAAGAAAACTCTCAAAGGGAATCATCGGCTTCTCCGCAGACGTGGCAGGAAGCGGGGAGTCTGACGCGCATAATCTGCATACCCGGGTAATGTTTTGGAGAGCAACTCTTCCTCCTGTTTGGCAGCACGGGTAAAGTCCCAGATCGTGTAGAGCAGAGCCGCAAGGGTTGTCAGCGCGGGATTGATGAGAAAAAGTCCGCTCGCAATACCGAAGAATGAGGTGATGACCGGATGTTTCATTAACGCGTAAGGGCCGGTATTAATGACTTTGTGTTCAGGTTGTACTTCAACGCGTTCAGCATAGTAGTGTTGCAAATGCACCCGCGACCAGATGTGCAGCGCGAGGGCAGTGATGACAGTGAGAACACCGACTAGTTGAATATAAAGCCCCCAGGTTCCTGGGATATGAAGGCTCAGTTTGGGGAGAAAGATTGGTTGCAGAACAAGAACTGCCACCATGATGAAAATGAACAAGGTGAAATCCCACGCACGACCCGATCCACTGGCCTGCCTCTGCCTGTCATAGCGGCGGATGAGAGTAAAATCCATCGCGTAGAAGGCAAGGATGGTGAGCAGGGTGGCGGCAGCTTGCGGGATTCCGATAAGCATGTTTATTCGGAGATGAGCTTTTTCGCTGCTCGCGCCGGCAAGCCCGCAAAGGCGACCATCGCGTGATTTGTATCTTCCAGATGGAAACCCAAGCGGCGTTTCACATCATATGCGCCTGTGCCAAAACGGACGAGGCGGACATTGTGTTCAAAGGCTTCCTGCAGGGCGGCGTATAGTAAAAGGAAATATCCACCAGGTACATCATCTTCAAGGCCGAGCCCCATGGCAAGTTGGAATTTGTTATCCCGGAGCACCGCACCGCACCCTATAAGTTTGTCATCCTTGTGAATTTCGAGCCAGGTGCCGTCGATCATAGAGAAGTTCTCTAGCAGACCACGCATCCATGGGTTGGGTGCAGAACCGTGCCAGATGGAAACATTTTTGACAAGGTTCAACGAGGCATCCACATTTGAGACGGACATGTGTTTAGAAAGAACAAGTCCATTATCTTCGGCTTCTTTCAGGCTCTTTTTGTAATGCTGGCGGTCTTTCTTGTTGCCGCCTTCGAGGTAGGCCTCAAAACTTTCCCATTCAATGGGCATGTAAGTACCAGGTTCAGACATGGTGACAGGTTCCAAACCCGGCGTCCAGCCAGGATATCGGAGTTGTTCCGTTAGGAGAAAGTCAAAGACCAGGAAGGAACAACGCTGCTTTTTGAATTGTTCCTGGGCGGCTTGAGCGAGAGCAGTTAGCGCTTCATCGCGATCGGGCTCGCCAGGGAGCAATAGAGCGGAAGTATCTGCCAGCGGTGAGCGGCAAATCAATAAGGGTCGGTGCTTTAGAATGGATGCCATAAATTGGCGTGCGACAGCCGGAAGGGGGAGAGGTTCGTTATGAACCTTAAATAACGCCGTTCCGGCGACTGCCTTTTCCCCGTCATAGGCAATCAGATACGTTGGCTGACTGTCGGCCATGGCACGCTCTCCAAAGGTGTACCAGCGATGTGATTGGAAACCGCGTCCGGCTGCGATGCCATCCCAAACTTCGGGGGAGATTTCAGCGATGCTGTTGTATACTTTAACGTCTAAGTTGCTCATGCCTGCTCCCATTCTGTTCAATTTTACATTAGCATCGTAAACCAAGCCTTTGCAAAACTGAAAACATAAACTGAGGTAATTATGGAAAATTATACCTTTCGCCTGAAACCCGGACATGACTTATTCGATTCAATTGAAGAGTTTGTCCGTGAGTGGAATATTGAGGCAGGCTGCGTCGTTAGCGCAGTGGGTAGCCTAACGCAGGCCACACTCCGGCTTGCCAATCGGGAGGTCTATACCGAATACGATGGTTATTTTGAGATTGTCTCGGTAACCGGAGTGGTGTCAGTATACGGCTCACACCTGCATATTTCCTTTTCAGATGGAGATGGAAAAACACTGGGTGGACATCTGGTTTCAGGCTGCAAAATCTACACGACTGCCGAAATCGTGGTTCTTGTCTTCAAGGATGTCGTTTACAAACGTGAGTTTGCCGAAGATTCAGGCTACGATGAATTGGTGGTTTATAAGGTGTAGAGTTGTAGTAGTCTGTCCACGTGTACAAAGTCATTGTTTTAGTGCCGCTAGAAATTCTTCCTGATTTCTGACAGTTTCCTTGAACCCTAGTCTTTTACCCAAACGCGTCAGTTGGGGTGGGTCAACGTAGGTCGTTTCCAGAATTTCTTCCTGTCCAAGAACTTCAGTAGCCTTACCATCCAGCAAAATTTTTCCCTGCGACATGGCAATGACACGCTCAAAATTCTCGGCGCAAAAATCAATATCGTGGGTGATCGTAATGACCGTCTTGCCGCGTTCACGCAAAACCTTGATCGCATTCGCAATCCGGGCGATATTGGCAGCATCCTGACCAGTGGTAGGCTCATCGAAAATTACGATATCCGTATCCATCGCGATGACCGACGCCAATGCGACCATCTTGCGCCAGGTGGGGGACAGATCATACGGATTTGTTTCTGTCTTGTCCGATAATTCTGTCATCTCCAGCGCATCCTTGACATAAGCCTGAACCTGCTCGCTGGAATACCCAAGATTTTTCGGCCCGAAAGCCACCTCTGTTCCAACATTTTTTGAGAATAACTGCTCATCAGGATTTTGGAAGACGTACCCAACTTGCCGCGCCATTTTTGCCACGGAATGTTCCTTCGTGTCCCAATCTCCGATTCGGACGTAGCCAGAAGTTGGCTGCAACAACCCGTTCAAATGCTTTACAAGCGTTGTTTTTCCCGCGCCATTCTGACCCACAATCGCGACCTGTTCCCCAGATTCAATGACGAGCGCGATACCCCGTAAAGCATGCACACCCGCAGGATAGGAATATTGCAAATCTTGAATCTCAATCCTCATTGGCTGAATCCTTCGACTGCTTCTTCCAGTGTGACAGGCAATCGCTGGCGTTTCCACAACCCGGCCTCTTTCGCTTTCCGCGCGACAGATGTGTAACGCGAAATCCCAAAGCCTCTATTGGTCAACAAATCGGATGTCAATACTTCCTGCGGTTTGCCTTCGAGCAAAATCTGGCCTTCGTGCAAGGCAATGACTCGGTCTGCAAAGTTAGCAATCCACTCAACCTTATGCTCTACAAGAATGACAGTCATCCCTTTTTCGGCCATCGTGCGAATCACACCAAAGACTTCGCGCGTGCCAATGGGGTCCATTTGGGAGGTGGGTTCATCAAGCACGAGCACTTTCGGTTGCATGACCAGGATGGAGGTCAGTGCGACACGTTGTTGTTGGCCTCCGGATAACGAATAGGGAGAGCGATTCGCAAGCTCAGTGATTCCGGTCAGAGCCATTGCGGATCGCACACGCTCTTTCATTTCATCGCGTGGAATGCCGATATTTTCCAACCCAAAAGCCAGCTCTTCAAAGACCGTATATTTTGCGCCGCTGATCTGATTGAACGAATTTTGAAACGCCAGACCCACATTCAATACCCACTCATGTAAACTGGATTTGCTGGATTCCTGACCAGCCACTTCCACTGTACCGGTGATCTCACCCTTGAAAAAATGAGGGACAAATCCAGCAATGGTATAGCACAACGTAGACTTGCCTGCACCGTTGGGTCCAATAATGGAAACGAATTCTCCTTCCGGCACCTGGAGGTTGATATTTTGCAACGCGGGCGCGTCCGTGAGAGGATATTTGTAGGTGACGTTTTGCAGGTTTACGATAGCCATAACTTCAATGCCAGGGCAAGAATGACGA
>Ga0070699_100006433_pt1 | contig 10229 bp, 9 predicted proteins | sample KBSK1503metaG_FD_65473 | JGI IMG/M metagenome (GOLD analysis project Ga0070699, IMG submission 65473) | Corn, switchgrass and miscanthus rhizosphere microbial communities from Kellogg Biological Station, Michigan, USA - KBS K1-50-3 metaG | ecosystem: Host-associated > Plants > Roots >... | reverse complement strand
GGGCGCCGGTGCGCGGCCGCTACCGGGGCTTCGAGATCGCGGGCGCGCCGCCGCCCACCGCGGGCGGGCTCCACCTGATCGGGATGCTGAACATCCTGGAGGGCTTCGATCCACGCGGGCTCGGCTTCGGTACCGCCGACTATTACCACCTGATCGCCGAGGTGCTCAAGATCGGCTTCGCGGACCGCAACGCGTGCACCGGCGATCCCGCCTTCGTGGACATCCCGGTGGAGCGTCTGCTGTCGCGCGAGCACGCCGCCGCGAGGCGCGCCCAGATCCACCCGGACCGGGCGGGCAGCTACGGACCGAGCGTGGCCGGGGTCCCGGCCGGCTCCGCCCACACCACGCACCTCACCACCGCGGACGCGGAGGGCAACGTGGTGGCGATGACCCAGACCATCAACAGCCTGTTCGGGTCGAAGGCGACGGTGCCCGGCACCGGGATGCTGCTCAACAACACCATGGCGCTCTTCGACCCGCACCCCGGCACGCCGGCCTCGGTGGCCCCCGGCAAGCGGGTCACCAGCAGCATGGCGCCCACCATCGTGCTGCGCGACGGCAAGCCCGCGTGGGCGCTCGGCCTGCCCGGCGGCGTGCGCATCTTCACCTCGGTGTTCCAGGCGGTGGTGAACCTGATCGACCATCGCATGCCGCTGCAGGAGGCGGTGGAGGCCCCGCGCATCTGGAGCCAGGGGCAGGAGCTCGAGATGGAGCGGGATATTCCCGCGACGGTGCGGGATGCCCTCGCGGCCCGCGGGCACCAGGTCGTGACGGTCGGGGGCGTCGCGGGCGGGATGAACGCGGTGGCGTTCAACCCGGACGGCACCCTCGAGGGCGCGGCGTGCTGGCGCGCCGACGGCACGCCGATCGGGGTGAGCGGCGGGCTCGCGCGGCCGGGCTCGCGCTTTCGGCCCGAGGTGACTCGCCGCGCGCCGGCCTAGCCCTTCGCCCCCGCCGCCGCGCGCTCCATCAGATCCTTCGCGCCGGCCTGGATCCACGGGAAGAAGCTGGTCATGATGCAGCGCACGCCGAGGCGCGTGTAGCGCTCGACGTTGCCGGAGTTGACCAGCGTGCCCGCCTTGCGGTCCGACTGGACGATCTTGGTGATCGCGCCGTCGACCGTCTTCTGGACCTCGGGGAGGTCGAGCTTGCCGATGTGGCCCATCGAGGTCGCGAGGTCGTTGGGGGCCACGAAGAAGACGTCGATGTGGTCGACCTCGAGGATCTCGTCGAGGTGGTTCACCGCCACGATGTCCTCGATCAGGACGATCAGCAGCGACTGATCGTTCGCGCTTCGGAGGTATTCGGAGACGCCGAAGCCCTGGCGGCTGGTGAACATGCCGCGCTTGCCGAGCGGCGCGAACTTGGCCGCCTCCACCGCGGCCTGGGCCTCCGCCCGCGTGTTGACGTGCGGCACCACGATGCCCTGCGCCCCGCGATCGAGGGTGCGATAGATCGTGGCGTAGTCGTTGTCCATGACGCGCACCACGCTGGTTACGCTCCAGAGATCGCACGCCCGCGTGAGGTTGCCGAGATCGGCGTAGTCGACGCCGCCGTGCTCGCCCTCCAGCCAGATGCCGTCGGCGCCCAGCGGCCCGAGCTGGTCGATCAGGTCCGGGTCGTTCGTGCCGGCGAGGATGGTGGCCACCTGGCCGGTGGCCAGGCGCTGCTTCACGCGGTTCGGTCGGATGTCCATCGGTTCGTCCTCTTTCTGGTCAGGGCGGGGGGAGCGCGTCGCCGAGCATGCGGCCGAAGACTACCATCTCCGGGCTCGTCTTCCGATAGGTGTTGAGGGCGGCCAGCACCGCGGGCACGTCGTCGGCGGGCGGCCGCGGCGGCGACGCGGGCAGCGGGGGCAGCGCGGCAAAGAGGCGGGGATCTCCGCGTCCACCGTGGCCAGCAGCCGGCCGAAGATCTCGCGGGCCGCGCCGGCTCCGGTCGTGGCCCCCGCGGTCCGGTCCCCGCCGGTCGCCCCGTGATCGAGCAGCGGCCGCAGCGCGGTCGCCACGTGGGCGAGGAAGCCGGGCCACGCGGAGAGCATCCGGTAGAGGCCGGGAACGAACGGCGCGCCGTCCACCGTGGTGCCGAGGGATGCGAGGACCGCCCGCGGCGCCGCGGGCAGCGTGTCCGGATCGACGAGCCGAGGCAGCGGCCCGAGCGGCGGGGGCGGGGTGAAGGCCTCCTCGGTGTCCGTCCCGCCCGTCGGGCGCTCGCCGCGCAGCAGACCGCGCAGGAGCCCGGAGAGCATGAGGTTGATCGGGCTCACGCGGACGAAGCTGGCGCACGCGGCCCGGATCGCCGCCTCCCCGGCCGCGTCGATGCCCCAGACGGCGAGGACATCGCGCGACAGCGGGGCCAGCCGCGGGACCTCCAGACCGTCGGCCGCGCGCTGGGCCGCGGCCTGGGCGCGCCCGCTCGTGAAGGCGGGCGCCAGCGCCGCCCACGTCCACTCGAGCCAGCCCGTCGCGTGGCGAGATGACGCTGCAGTGACGACACGTACGGCACGCCCCAGAGCCGGCGGATCTCGCCGTAGATGACCGCCAGGTCGCCGGTGGCGTCCCGCTCCTGCAGCTCCGGCAGCATCCGCGCGTCTAGTCGCCGAGGCGGGCCGGCGGGAACGTGAAGACGTTCGCGGGCTCGTGGCCGAGCGCGTGGTCGCGCCGCAGGCGCTCGACCATGCCGAGGGCGTAGGGGGCACCCTCCACGAGCTGGGTGAGCGTCACCTCGTCGAGCGCGAGGCCGGCCCGACGCGCGGCCTCCGCGCAGCGGTCGCGCAGGCGCCGGTCCGCCGGGTCCACGGTGCCCGAGAGCGCCGGCGGCGGGGTGACCGCGGGCGCCTCCGCGCCGGGCGTGAGCGAGGGCCGCCGGCGGTGCCACTCCGTCGCCCGCTCGTAGGCGTGCCCGACGCGCAGGATGGTGGGCTCGCCGAAGGGCCGCCCGAGGATCTGCATGCCGAGCGGCAGGCCGTTGCGCCCGAAGCCGTTGGGCAGGGCGAGCACCGGCTGACCGGTCACGTTCCACGCGGTGAGCGCGCTCGGCTTCTGCCAGAACGAGACGCTCCGGTAGTCCGCGAGGCGCGGCGCCTCGCCGAGCCCGGCGGTGACGAAGGCGTCGAACCGCCCGTAGAGCGGCTCCATCTCGAGCATCATGCGCCGGTGCTCGCGGGTGGCCTGCACGTAGTCGTTGGCGGTGAAGAGCACCGCGGGCAGCGCGCGGGCCCGGAAGTCGGCGCCGAACTCGCGGGGCCGCGCGACCAGGTCCTTCTGGTGGACGCTGAAGATCTCGGTCTCCGCGATGATGATCTTGACGTCGTAATAGGCGGCGAGCGGGCGCACCCGGCACTCCTCGAGCGTGGCGCCCAGGCGGCGGAGCACGTCGAGCGCGGCCTCCATGGCCTTGCGCACGTCCTCCGACGCGGGGATGTCCTCCTCCCAGTGGTGGCGTAGCACCCCGATGCGGAGCCCGCGCAGGTCGGGGCCGATCGCCTCCGCGTAGCGGGGGATCGGCCAGCGCAGGCTGCCCGCGTCCTTCGGGTCGTAGCCGGCCAGCGCCTGCAGCACCAGCGCCGCATCCTCCACCGTGCGGGTGAGGGGACCGCAGTGGTCGAAGGTGTAGGAGTTGGTGATGACGCCGGCGCGGCTCACCAGCCCGAAGGTCGGCATGAGGCCGACGACCCCGCAGTGCGACGCGGGCCCGCGGATCGAGCCGCCGGTGTCGGAGCCGAGCGCCACCGGCACCAGTCCCGCCGCCACCGCCGCGCCCGAGCCGGTGGAGGAGCCGCCGGTGAAGTGGACGAGATTCCACGGGTTGCGCGCGGGCGGCCACGGCAGGTCGAACGAGGGGCCCGCGTGGGCCATCTCGTGGGTGGCGAGCTTGCCCAGGAGGACCGCGCCGGCCTCGTAGAGCCTGGCGGTGGTGGTGGCGTCCTCGGCCGGGATGCGGTCGATGAACACGCGCGAGTGCGCGGAGGTGAGGATGCCGGCGGTGTCGTAGATGTCCTTGAGCCCGAAGGGGATGCCGTGCAGCGGCCCGCGCGACCGCCCCGCGGTGATCTCGGCCTCGGCATGCCGGGCCTGACGCCGGGCGAGCTCGAAGGTGGGGGTGATGAAGGCGTGGAGCTGCGCGTCGTGTTGCTCCACGCGTGCGATCAGCGCGTCCACCAGCTCGACCGGCGAGAGGGTCCGCGCCGCGATCCGGCCCGCGAGCTCGGCGATCGAGAGGTCGTGGAGGTTGGTGGTCATCGCGGGGGAGTCACCAGGCGCGATCCTGCCCTCTCCCTGGGTCCAGGTCAAGGCTACTGCCACGACGATCGGTCGGCCCGCGCCGGGAGTTCCCGTATACTCGGGCCGGCGTTGTCCAGGATGACCGATCCCCACGACCGGCCGAGCCCGTGGCGCGTGCTCGCGGCGGCGACCGCGCTCAACGCGCCGGTCGGCGCGCTCTACGCGTTCAGCGTCTTCCTGCGCCCGCTCGAGAGCCTGCTCGGGCTCCACCGCGCGGACCTCGCCCTCGTCTTCGCCCTGGCCGCCGCCTTCTTCGGCGTCGGCATGATGCTGGCGCCCGCGCTCTACCGGGTCGGCTCGGCGCCGTGGCTGGTGCTCGCCTGCGCGGCCTCGAATGCGCTCGGGATGGCCCTGTCCGCCACTGCGGGCGGGTTGATCCAGCTCGCCATCGGCTACGGGGTGTTCTTCGGGCTGGGCGGCGGCGCCGCGTACATCCTGGTGCAGCAGATGGTGAACCTCGCGGTGACGAGCCGCCAGGGTCTCGTCAACGGCTACATCGTGAGCCTCCTGCCCGCGGGCGCGATGATCGCGGCGCCGACCTTCGGCTGGACCATCCGCGCGTTCGGGGTTCGCGCCAGCCTCGGCGGGTTCGCGGTCGCTCTCGTGGTCACCGGCGTCGCCAGCGCGTGGCTGGCCGCGCGCGCCGGCATCTCGCTCGCGACGGCCAGCGGCGGGGTCGCGATCGCCGAGCACGAGCGGCGCCGGCCGGTCTTCTGGCGGCTCTCGCTCGTTTTCTTCCTGGCCGCCTCCGCCGGGCTCATGGTGCTGAGCCAGGCCGCGGGCATCATCACCGCCTACGGCGGCGCGGCCTCGCTCGCGGTGTACGGGACGACGCTCATCACCGCGGTCATCGCGGGCGCGCGGCTGGGCGGAGGCTGGATGGTGGACTGGCTCGCCATCCCGACGGTGGCGGCCGGCGCCAACGCGGTCGCCCTCGCCGGCCACGTCGTGCTGACGCTCTGGCCCGGTCCGTGGGTCTCGGTCGGCGCGCTGGCCCTGGTGGGACTCGGCTACGGCCTGGTCTCGGGCCTCACCGCCGCCGCGGTCGGAGTGTACTGGCGGCGCGCGCTGTACGGGCGGATGGCGAGCCGGGTCTACATCGCGTGGAGCGCCGCCGCCATCGTGCTGCCCATCGTCGCGGGGCGGCTCTTCGACCTGACCCACGGCTACGGCACCGCGGTTCTCATCGCGGGCGGCAGCAACGCGCTCGGCATCCTGGTGGCGCTGGGGCTGCCGCGGCGGAGCGCGATGCCGGAGCCGCCCGCGACGGGCTGAGGTAGCATCTCCGCCATGGCCAGTCATCCGGTCTCGCTGGCGCACCTCACGGTGCTGGACACGACGCCGCCTCAGCTGGTGGAGGTGGCGGCGGCCGCCGGCTTCCGCACCGTCGGCATCCGCCTCATCGCCACCCCGAGCGTGGGCGTGCCACCCTACGACATCCTGCGCGACGGGCCGATCCTTCGCGACACGCTCGCGCGGCTGGCCGCCACCGGGGTCTCGGTGCTCGACACCGAGTTCCTGCGCTTCGAGCCCGACCGGCCGGTGGGCGTGCCGGAGGGCTTTCTCGAGGTCTCGGCGCGGCTCGGCGCGAAGAACGTGCTGGTGATGAGCGCGGAGCCCGACGAGGCCCGCACCCTCGATCGCTTCGGCGACCTCTGCGACCGCGCGGCCGCGTACGGGATCCAGGTCTGCCTCGAGTTCGCGGTCTATACCGGGGTGCGCACCCTGGCCCACGCCGCGCAGATGGTGGCCCGCGCCGGGCGGGCGAACGCGTCGGTGCTGATCGACGCGCTCCACTTCAGCCGGTCGGGCGGCCTGCCCGCCCACATCGCGCAGGTGGATCCGGCGCTGCTCCGCTACGCGCAGCTCTGCGACGCGGCCGCCGACATGCCCGGCCCGACCGACACCCCCGCGCTCATCCGCGAGGCGCGCACGGGCCGGCTCCTGCCGGGCGAAGGAGTGCTGCCGCTCGCCGAGCTGGTGGCCGCGCTGCCGGACGGCATCCCGCTCGCCATCGAGGCGCCGTGCCGGGCGACCGCGGAGCTGCCCGCGGAGGAGCGTGCCCGGCGCGCCTACCAGGCGCTGTCGAAGCTGCAGGGGATCCGGGAGGTCTGAAGGCCTAGGCGTCCGGGTACACCGGCGGCCGGCGCTCGCGAAACGCGGCGATGCCTTCGTCGAAGTAGCCGGCGGAGGCGCAGAGGATCTGTCCGCGGTCCTCGAGGGCCATCGCCGCCTCGAGGCTGCCCGCGCCCATCGCGACCCCCAGCCCCTCCTTGGTGAGCGCGAGGCCGAGCGGCGAGAGGCGCAGCATGTCGGCGGCAAGGCGCCGGGCCGCGTCGGCCAGCGCTTCCTCGGGCACCACCTCGGAGACCAGCCCAGTCCGGAGCGCGCGATCGGCGTCGATGAAGCGGCCGGTCAGCATGAGCTCGGCCGCCACCGAGGCGCCTACCGCGCGGGGCAGGAAGTAGCTGATCCCGATGTCGCAGCCGGTCAGGCCCACCAGCGCCATCGCCACGTTCATGCGGGCGGAGGGCGCGGCCAGCCGCACGTCGGCGGCGAGGGCCAGCGCGAAGCCGCCGCCCGCGGCGGCGCCGTGCACGCACGCCACGATCGGCTGCGGGCAGCGCCGCATGCGGCGGATGATCTCGCTCACGTGGCGCTGCGCCCGCATCCCGCGCACCGGCCCCGCGGTGACGTCCTGCGCCGCCTTCAGGTCGAAGCCGGCGCAGAACGCGCGGCCCGCTCCGCGCAGGATCACGACCCGCGTCCGGGGCCGCCCCACGAGCGCGCCGAAGTAGTCCTGCAGCTCGTCGCACATCGGGCCGTCGAGGGCGTTGAGCTGCTCGGGCCGGTGGAGGGTGAGCCAGTCGATCGCGCCTTCCGGCTCGAGACGCAGGGCGCGGTACCCGGACTTCGCGGCGTCGGTCATGGGCGTGCTCCTCGGGATCGGCCCGACGCGCTCACGGGTCGAGGTAGAAGCGCAGCACCTCGTTCGACCCGCGGAGGCCGCCCAGCTTGGCGTCGATGAGCTGGTAGAGCTCGCGGGCCAGCGAGGTGACCGGCATCGCCTGGTGCACCGCCCGGCCACTCTCCACCGCGGCGGTCAGGTCCTTGAGCCCGAGGAACGTGGCGGGCGGGTACTCGCCGCGCAGGATGGGCCCCTCGAGCGCGCGCAGGATCCAGCTGTCGGCGGTGCAGGTGCGCAGGGTGTGGTAGAGGCGGTCGATCGGCACGCCGGCCTGCCGGGCCATCGCGAACGCCTCGCCGATCGCGAGGCGGCCGACCCCGATGATGAGGTTGTTGGCGACCTTGGCCACGAGGCCGGAGCCGAGCGGGCCCATGTGGACCACGTGAGAGCCGACCGTCTCCAGCAGCGGCCGCTGCGCCTCGACGGTCTCCGCGTCGCCGCCGCAGAGCAGCGTCAGGGTGCCCGCGTCCGCGCTGCTCACGCCGCCGCTCACCGGGCAATCGATCACGGTCACCCCGCGCGCGGCGGTCCGCTCCGCGATGGCCAGGAGCTCGGAGAGCGCGATGGTGCTGCAGACCATCACCGTGCCCGCGCGCATGGTGTCGAGGAGGCCGCCCTCCCCGGCGAGCACCGCGTCGACCTGCCTGGCGTCGACCACCATCACCAGCACGCTCGCGCACTCGGCTCCGATCTGCGCCGGATCGCGGGCGACCCGGCCGCCCGCCGCGCCGAAGCGGGCGAGGGGCTCGGCCGCGACGTCGTAGGCCAGCACGTCGTGGCCCGCCTTGAGGAGGTTGCGGGCCATGCCGAAGCCCATCTGGCCGAGGCCGACGAAGCCGACGGGGCGCGACGCGAGCATGACGGCCGGAGCCTAGCAGGGGCGCCGAGCCGCGTCAACGCGCGGGCGTGATAGGATCCGCGCCATGAGGGGGACGCCGCGCTTCTCCGCCGCGACCGATGCGGAGTCGCACGCGGTGCTCGCGCAGATCGACGCCGCCGAGCTGGTCGACCTGGCCGGCGCGCTGATCCGCATCCCGAGCTTCAAGACCGAGGAGACGCCGGTCGCGCGCTTCCTCGACGGGTTCTTCGGCGCCCGCGGGTACGGGGTGGACCTGCAGGAGATCGAGCCGGGCCGCTTCCAGACGATCGCGACCCTGCCGGGCTCGGGCGGAGGCGCGAGCCTCATGCTGAACGGCCACACCGACATCAACTCCCTGACCATGCGATGGCGGCGCGATCCCTGGACGCCCAGCCTCGAGGGCGACCGCCTCTACGGCCACGGGGTGCAGAACATGAAGGGCGGGCTGGCCAGCATCATCATGACCGCGGAGGCGATCCGCCGCTCCGGCGTGCGGCTCGGCGGCGACCTGGTGATCGCGTGCGTGGCCGGGGAGACCCAGGGCGGCGAGGGCACGCACTACCTGATGGAGCGGGGCTTCCGCACCGACGCGGCGGTGGTGGCGGAGCCGTTCGGCGCCGACCATCTCGTGACCGTCCACTCCGGCATCGTGCACCTGGCCGTCCACGTCTACGGGGTGACCGGCCACATCGGGCAGCTCGAGGGCACCGTGAACGCGGTGGCCAAGATGACCACGGTGATCGACGCGCTCACCCGCGTCCGTTTCCGGCACGCGCCGCGGCCGGACCTGCCCGCGTTCCCGCGGCTCAACGTGGGCGGCATTCTGGGCGGGCGCGGGCGCGACTACGTGCTGGTGGAGCCGCCGTACGTGCCCGACCTCTGCACGATCATGGTCGACGTCCACTTCGTGCCGGGGCAGACCGTGGAGGGCATCGTCGCGGACATCCGGAGCGCGCTCGACGCGTCGGCGGCGCGCGATCCGGAGCTGCGCTACGAGATCGAGATCCCGCCGCCGGCGCGCTTCAAGGGCCGCCGGCGCCTGGTGATGGAGCCGCTGGACGTTCCGGTCGACGCGCCGATCGTGCAGGCGGTGGTCCGGAGCTACCGGACGGTGACCGGCCAGGCGCCGCGCGCGATCGGGACGGTGCTGCCGCACTCCTACAGCGCCGACGACACCTGTCACCTGTGGAAGGCGGGCATCCCGTGCCTCCTCTACGGCCCCGGGGTGATCCGAGGCGGCGAGGACGAGGACGACGCCTGCGTGCTCGTGAGCGAGATGGTGACGGTCACGCGCGTCCTCGCCGTGACCGCGCTCGACGTGTGCCGGCGCGAGCCGTGGGAGCTTCGCGCCACCGCCTCGAGCGGCGGCTGAGCGGGTGCCTACTCCTCGGCGTCTTCTCCCGCGCCCGCCCGGCGCACCAGCTCCTCGAGCGTCTCGTAGGGCTGGGCCCCGACCACCCCGTGGCGGCCGGCCACGAACGTCGGCACCCCGGTGACCCCGATCTGGCGCGAGAGCTTCCAGTCCTCGTCCACCGCCGCCTTGAACGTGCGCTTCTCGATCACCTCGCGCGCTGCGTCGACCGGCAGCCCAACCTGGGCGGCGATCTCGAGGAGCACGTCGGGCCGGGATATGTCGCGGGCGTCGACGAAGTAGGCGCGGAAGAGCGCGTCGTGGATGGCGTCGCCGCCGGGCTGGGTGTCCGCCCACTTGCCCAGCTCCTGGGCCAGCCGGCTGTTGTAGGTCATGCTGCGCTCGCCGTAGGGAAGGCCCTCGGCGTCCATGCGGGCCTTCATCTGCGCGTGCATCGCCTTGCGGTCCACGTTGCGCCCGCGGAACAGGTCCTCGAGCGACTGGCCCTCCGGCGGGGTCTCCGGGTGCAAGGGGAAGTGCACCCACTGGATCTTGACGCCGTGCTCGGTCCGGAGCTTCTCAATACGCACGGTACTGAGATAGCACCAGGGTCAGACATAGTCGGAGAAGATCGTCACCGTCACCGGTTCGGTCATCGTGGCTCCTCAGCGCGCCTTCACGAGCTTCTGCAGGCTGCGCAGCCCGGGTGGAAGGGGCTGACCCTTGTAGCGATTGCCCCAGTTGGTGAATGATACCTCGCCCACGTAG
>Ga0070699_100006430_pt1 | contig 10232 bp, 11 predicted proteins | sample KBSK1503metaG_FD_65473 | JGI IMG/M metagenome (GOLD analysis project Ga0070699, IMG submission 65473) | Corn, switchgrass and miscanthus rhizosphere microbial communities from Kellogg Biological Station, Michigan, USA - KBS K1-50-3 metaG | ecosystem: Host-associated > Plants > Roots >... | reverse complement strand
TATACTGATGAACGTATAAGATGAGCAGAGGTGGATAAAAGTAATCGTCGAAGATGATATGTGAGTCCTGCCCAAACGATAATCAGGAGCGAGATAGATTATTATGACCACAGTTCTGCCAACCAGATTCTTTCCTAAATTCGAGCTGCGAGTGGTCCCCGTAACTCCAAGAGTATTCTAATCGGCGATCAAGTAGGTCGTGTCGGCGGTCTTAAGGCTCTTGATGTCTTTGTAGCCCGCTCCTTCGAGCAATGAAGTCACCTCAGGCATGTTGTTGTGAGTTTCAACAACAAGCTTGGGTTTGTATTGTAGGGTCTCAATCATTCCCCTTAGTACGTGTGGCTCGTGGCCTTCTGTATCAATCTTGACAAGTGAGGGATCTAGACCGAGACTGTCGATGGTAAGGCACTGTACAATCATCTTCCTCCCGATTGTTGAATGGCCCATCGACGCCTCAAAAGAACTCGTCCAAGACGGCTTTTCATATCCAAAGAGTGTGAGTTCTCCGTTCTCGTCCGAGGCTGCGGCCCAGAGTGCTCTCAAGTTTGTCGTCTTGTTGAGAACCATGTTCCGTTTCAGCACATCAAATGCCTCGAGATTTGGCTCCAGTGCAATGACTTGTTCATAGAACTTGGTGGCTCTCAATGCCCAAGCTCCTACGTGTGCCCCCACATCGACAAATATTTTCCCGGGTTTGAGGATCCGACTCTTCAAGAATGATTCATGACTGCCCGTGGCCACCGAGGCGTCAGTAGCCCCCCTTAGACTCCATTTCATCCCGTCTCTTCTTGTCGAGTCACGAGCCATCGCCATCCTCGACCCTAAGCCTAACGTCGTTCTGATTCTCCTTATGAGCGACATGTCTCGCATTCCCTCAGGCACTTCTCGCACTGCTCTCACGTTGAATGTTACGTAGGTCGCTATCCCGGGACACCGGCAAAGAAAATTGACCTCGTTCCCGGCATTCGGAAACGGTTCTGGGATTCCATATCCCTGCTTCTCCCATACCCACCTGGGATAGATCGTGAATCCACCGCAACCACAAACTCTTTCCCAGCCCAGAGGCAAACCAGCGTTCCTTGGACGATGGCCATAACTTGTGTCTGTCATCTCCGGCGTCGCCCAAGTGTCCCAATATCTTAGTCGATTTGGGACCCGGGAACGATTCGGAAACCAGGTGGTCGCGCCTAGGATACACTCCTGATCAAAGCCGACGTATTCGCCTACGAGTTTCTTGAGCTCGTCCACGTGACTAAGGTAATATGTGTCTACAGTGAGAATGTGTTCCGTTGACGGATAAAGGTCCAATGCTCTACGATTCGCAGCGTTTCTGCGTGTGGATAAGTACCTGATTCTCTCTCTTGTCTTTACCGGGGGATAATGAGCGAATTTCTGATACCCCTCAGTGTGACAATAGAGCGGAATGTCTGGGATACTCCATTTCTCGTCCTTTTCGCTGATACAAACGGCTGTTATGTTTTCTTTTTTCAATTGCTATTTCAGCACACGATTGGGCCGACTCAGCGACGTAACTGCACTCTTACGACTCAACCTCGAAGAATCTTATGATCGCAGAACTGGACCTCCTTAGATTATTCATTCCATGTGACGACTCGAAATTCTGGCAAAGCAACGATGAAAGCTCCTCCGGATTGCAAGTATCTTCGCTCCTCTTGCCTGATTTCGTTGAGGAAATGATGAGGAAGAACAAGGAAAAAATCAGGATTGTCTTTTCGAGCATTGGTCTTTGATACTATGGGGATTCCTGTTCCAGGTGTCACTCTGCCCCACTTCTCGGGATTCGCATCTGTGGCCTTCTTAATCAGGCGGTGGTCAAGGCCACAGTATTGGAGCAGTGTATTGCCTCTTGTGGAGGCACCATACACGTAGACAGTCTTGCCCACCCGGACCTGCGCCTCAATGAAATTCCTCAACTGTCGCTTTATTCTTCGTACGTTGTCCGCGAACCTTGAGTATATTGAGGGCCTCCCTGAGAAGAGCTTAGCTTCACGCAATGACATTTCCAATACACTGGTCCTGATCGGATATTGTCCTCTATGAGCGAGGTAAGTGCGAAAGCTTCCGCCATTTACATTGTTCGTCTCGACGTCGAATATCTCGAGATCATGTTTCTTCGCGAGTTGATTGATCGTTTCTAGAGAGTAGTACGTGAGGTGCTCGTGACCGATATTGTCGAAGCCGTTTTGTTCCAGCATTGAGCAGAGGTAATTCTGCTGTATAACCCATACTCCGTTGCTGTCAAGGCACTTGACTATGTCGGCGACGAAACCCTCAGGATCATCGAGATCGTAAAACATGGCGATACTAGTTATGATCTTGGCTTTTGAGTCTGGGAATTCTTTCCGGAACAAGTCAAACGCGAAGAAATCGTTGAAGATGTGTCCTGTTCCCTTTCTAGCATCTTCGACTAGGTTTTTTGCTGGCTCGAATCCGACCAAGTTCAGTCCGGGATTCTTGTAGGATCGTAGAAGTGTCCCATCATTGCAACCTATGTCTACGACCAAGTCGCCGGGCTTAGGCTGGGCGATTTCGCACGACTTGATCACTATATCCTCCAAGGCCTTTCTCATGGTGGAACTTATTCCCGATCGATACCAATAGTGACGATATAGGGAATCTCGCGGGAACGTATGCCTCAACTGGACTAGGTTGCATCGAGTGCAACGTACCAATTCTAAGGGAGAGCGAGGGCTGTCTCCTTTAACTGTCACGAAGTCAGAGACGTGTTGGTTGCCCAATGATAAGATTCGGACGAGTTTTCTTGATTGGCACAATCGGCATTTTCTTATCGCGGTGGCGATTGGGCCCAAGTTTTTTCTTGTCTCTTAGTAAATCTGAACGCGCAGTCGATCTCATCGACTTTCAAGTCGCCTATAAACTACTTCACGCATTTCATGAAAAAATTGCCACCATGTTTGGGTTTCATGAAAACATGAGTGTACTTGAAACTACCAAGTCGAGAACGCGTTTCATTTAGCTCGCGGGCGCGCGAACCGGGGCAGGCTGGAAGGCTTATCCTCTACGTGAGGAGAAAATTCCATGACAAACTTGTCAAGTCTTGAAAAGCTCGCATCAGAAAAGAGTGTTGAGCGGAAAGGGATCCCACCAATGACTAAGAGGGAAGCCGAACCTCTTCTAAGGGTCCTTCAAGGTTGGACTCTGATCGACGATTCGATCGAGAAAGAATTCCAATTCAAATCCTACCTGGCTGGGCTGGATTTCGCCTATTCTGTCGGGAAGATTGCCGAAGAACAAGATCATCATCCCGACATTTTGATCAAGTGGAGACGCGTGAAACTTACCTTATCCACTCACTCTGTCAAGGGGGTGAGTGAGAATGACTTCATCGTCGCGGCGAAGTCGGAACTCTTATACCGAGAAACTAACCCCTGTTGAAAGGAGGCTTGTCGATAATTTGTCAGGGATAGAAGCTATTCGTCAGTGGGCTTGGTTCTGAGAATACCCTTTCTCCACACGATCGCTGCTACAGCCAGAGCTCCCGTCATGGCAAGAGCAGTTGTTGTCAAAGCTGGGCCTTGTGCGCTCAGCCAGGTCAATTTCACTTCGAATGTTGTTAGGGCAGCCTTGTCTGGGACGTTTGCGACATGAGCTCTTGCGACGATTGAGTAGGTTCCGATGGGTCCCGTTTTCGGAATAGGGTAGGTTCCTTTGAAGAGGCCGCCTCCGATGGAGGAACTGACAAGAGTGATGTTGGATCCATCAGGCCTGGTTAGGGTCAACTGCAATTGGAGGGTTGTCGAGTTAAGAGGCGCCCCACTTAGGGTTGCAAGTGTATAGATCGCAACGGTGTCTCCCGGGAAGTAAAGCGTTCCCACATCAACGCTTAGTGCTATAATGTTGATCTGAGTGACTTGGAAATTCGTAACAGCAGATACTCCAATGAGTTCATCCAGGGCCTTCACCCCATGAGGACCAGGTTGCGCGTCTGGGATGTTGAAAGTAAAACTAAATGTCCCATTCGTGGCGATTGCGAAACCCAATAGCATATCATCAAAATCCACCATAATCGTACCTGAGCCGTAGGCGGAGGCGGGAAATCCGGAGCCTTGAACTACAACCTTTGTCCCCACAGGACCGCTTGTTGGACTCAGGGTTACCGCTGGGCATGTTGCACTTCCCTGGTTTAACGTGAGGTTTTCAAATGCAACCTTGACAAACGTATGTGCGAAGTAGATGTCATGGCTCCAAGCAACCATGTTCAGATGCACGTCCTGTGTAATTGAGGGGCCATTGTGGATCATGACCCAGTTTCCAGAACTCATGTAGTAACCCGTTTCGAACCCCCCGAACCTAACCAGCCTTAGACTCCCTGAAATGTCAGATGTTGCGGTTACCCCTTGAACTCCGTCGAGAAAATGAGTCAAGTAAGCTTCCCTGGGAAGGCTGGGAGAGCCATCGGCGGCGCTTCCAAAACTAATCCGCTCAACTGCGAATGGTGGAGTGACAGAGAAGTCTGAGGTGAAGAAGGGACCCGGAGTAGAGGCAAGTCCAACTCTCACACCGTTAGAGTAAGTCCAGTTCACGAGTCGAAAGCTAACCTGGACATCGAAGTCTCCGCCTACCGAACATCTACTAGATAGTCCTGCTCCAAAGATGCGCAGCGAGGGATCGTTGGCAGAATTAACTGGAATAGACACCTGAACGGTTCGATTGGTCGCGACGACGGAGGGACCAGATCCTGCTTTTGTCGCAACCCACAAAGAACTGTTGAAGTCGTCGCCAAGCGATGCGAACTGGTTCTGACTGGGTTGAGAAGGCTTCGTAGGAGGGGGTTTTGCCAGTCCGATACCGAGTACGACAACGAGAGACACTGCAATTAGAAGAATGGCTCCGAACCGTCTGTTCATGAAAATAGCCCCTTGAATCGCTCCTCCCAGAGGTTTTTAGAAATTAAAAGGTTCCGCTTTTCAGCACCAAGTTTCTGGTCCGCGGAGCGTGGAACACGATAGGGTTGCTATCGTTTGGTCTTCAAATGTTCTTCTATTGTCTTGAGTCTGTTTTCGATTCCGATAAGCCTGTCAAGTATCTCCTTGAGTATTCGTATGCTTTCGTCATTTCTTTGAATATACTGGTTTGATGGTCTTAGAGGTGACGGAATCGGTTCAATCGGCGCAGGATGGAGAGGATCAAAGGGTCGTCTAGGTTCCATTTGTTCTCCCCATACAAACTAGATTGCTTTTGACAGTTTCTATCGCGATTTTGAGAAGAAACGGGTTGAGACCCTTCGGTGTTGTGAGTGACTAGCCGAAGTATTTGCGGACCATTTTGACGCCAACGTCGCTGGCGGCCCATTTCTCTCCATTGAATTTGACGGCTCCTAATCTCTCAAGATTAGCCAAGTGCTCTCCTAGCTTCTCGGCCGGGAATCCTTTCTCTTTATGTCCTGGGTAGACGTCGCCGAGAGCTTTCGCGACTTCTTTTGCACTCTTTGGGGTCTCACAAATCCTGACGATCTGAATATTGACTTCGGTTGTTGTGAGGATTCGGAATATTTCTTCTTCTGAGAGGCGAGGCTTTGTTAGGCTGAAGCTGACAGCGCCTGACGCCTGCGAGGGACCGGTTTTTGGTCCGTGTCTTCTGCGGCGGATGATTCTGTAGCTTATTGCGCCCCATGTCGCGACTAGGAGTGACCATACGAATGTCGGGTTTGCGAGCAGGCCGATGATGTCTTCGAATTGTAACGCCACTACCATTCTTCTATCTCACCCTGTGCAGTGCTGCCATCTCTATTCCTGCCGGGCCTACGCGGTACGCGTAGACTTTCATGTCACCTAATGCTCCTGGCATTTTCAATACTCGCATCTTCCTCGCATAATCCTCACTCCCAAACGGTTCTGTTGACAAATCTACGACACCATCGCTCAGGTGCTGGACAGTATTCTCAATGTGTTCAGTGTGAATTCCCTTAGATGCTAGCAATAAAGCAAGCCCTCCAGTGGAGCGGACATGGTTTTGCAGGATCTTCAAGGTCTGCTCGACAGCCGGGAAGGGTGCAGAGCGGATAATGTCGCTCAGGCTATCAATCACAATTGTCGTGGTTCCTAGGGGCGTGATGACTCGGGGAAATTCTTTGGCCAGTAGGTTGGCGGGGCCAATGTCCCAAGAAACCTCTCCAGAAATCTTTTCCTTTTTCATGCTGAAGCTGTCGATGAACCACATCTTTCTCTTCTCGAAGTAAGTGTCAAGGTTCCAGCCGAACACGGCCATCTCAGCGACGACATCTTCCCATGACCGCCCCGTTGTGAAATAGACGGCCGGTCTACCGTCCGTTAGTCCCTGGTAGAGAATCTGTTCAGCGCACGCGGTCATTCCGGTGTCTGCTTCGCCGAGAAATGTGATTATGCTGCCTGAGGGTAGGCCGCCGATAGACTCGTCAAACGCGCCAATCCCACTTTTAACATTCGCCATTTTTTCTCTACGCCTATTGATGTCCCTGTTGGTTTTGTCTGGCGGGGTACTGGTCCGGGTACCCTTGCTGGTATCCTGGTTCGTCGGGGGCTGTTTGTTCCACTTGAACCCCTTGTTCCACTACCTCTGCCCCTTGGGGTACTGGGATGTTACCTCTCGCGACTTCTTCGGTGCCCGTGTTACCCCCGGCTTCGGCGCTTTCTCCCGCTAGTGCTGTGGAGGCGCCTGCCGTGGCTTACACTTCGAACACCGACGGGTCCTTTGATGACGATGCCGTCTGGTCCGATGGCGAACGCATAGTCGTTGAGGCTGTGGCTTGTTCCACGCATCTTCCGGACGAACAGCTTCCTTATCGGCGAGCTCTGGCGGACGAGCGACAAGACCATGACACCTGTTGCAAGGAATTCTTCGATACCGTACCGGCTGATCAATCCTGATCCTTCGACGATCTCTGTGGTCATCAATGTCGTGCATCCGACGTCTTTCAGAAGGAGTCCGACTTCGAGGAATATCTCTCGTAGAGTGTTGAGGTCGGTTACTCGGAAGCCGAATCCTGGTAGCGAGTCGACGACGAGTCTTGTTGCGCCAAGCTGTTCAACCAGTATCTTGACTTCCGATAGTTTTGAGCGTAGGTTGTAGAGGATGGATTGGAGGCTTTCTTGTTCTGTGACTTCTGATTCGACGCGTTGGTAGACTGCGTCTACCATGCCGATCTTCTTTTCCTGTTCCAGTTTCTTGAAGTCCCATCCGAATCGTAGCATGTTCGCCTTGAACTCGGACGGCGGCTCTTCCGTGCTGACGTAGACTCCCGGTTCGCCGAACTTTGTGGCTCCTTTGTAGAGGTATTGTCCGCAGCATATTGTCTTCCCGCATCCCGCTCCTCCTGCTAAGAGGACTCGGGCGCCCTTAGGGAAGCCGCCTTCGAGAACGTGGTCGAGGCCTGGGATCCCAGTATGGACCCTTTCGATCGCAGTTTCCATAATGGACCGAAGGCCAGGGCGGCTGGAAGCTACCATAAGCCTACAGTAACCCTGTGGCCAATCCACAGGTTACACCCACCGATCATTTACCTACCAGACCCCTGAACGACGATCAGGCGTCTAACAGGGAGCCCTCGCGGCCTATCACAAGGGTTGGACCAAACTGGGCCCACAGGGTGGAATAGCAACCGTTTCCAGCCCACGCACAGAGTTTCCAACTCCATGGTTTGTCTCGAAAAACGTGCATGCTTTTTTCCCCAGCAAGTCCATTCGAGTGACTTTTCTTTTCCGCTAAACTATTTTTTTCTGCTAACTCCGGCCGATTTCGCGGGGGCGGGTCCGTTCTTCCCCTTCACGCTCTCCACGGCGGGTAACCTAATGTCCTTAGGCGGCTAGAGAGGGTGGAGTGCAGCAGTTAAGCCGTCTTAAGGAGCAGTTTTCATCTACAGGTTTTTGGCTCAAGGTAGAAAAACGTCTAAACCCCTGAACCGATAGCGTCATACAGACGTTAAACGTCCGACAACGACATATCCATACGTTTCTCAACGCGATCAACAAATAACCCTCGATCCCCCGGCGGGTGGTCTCTTCTTCTCGCGCCTCGCCCTTCGTGAAAACGCTAGGAACCCACATTCCACGATCGCTGCCCGACCGTTCTTCCTTCGAGAAATCGGCCAACGTGACCGGAACCTCCAAGCCCCGGTCCTGCTTAGCCAGGTTTGACCAACGACAATCACGACAACTCTGACACTAGCGTTCCTCGGACCTTTTCTCCACCCCCAGAAACAAATAATCTTCCTCTTGGTTCCCCAAAGGGTTTTTAGCTTGAGGACTGGGGCTCCCGGAAGCTTCAGGCGAAAAAGAGGATGCCAGAACGAGGATACTCCATTACGGGCCTAGACCCAGACCGTACTGTGAAGTGTTCTGGCCGCCAACTCCGCATTTCCCCCAAAGCATCCGTAGAGATCTGTCGAACGATTAGGGGAATGAAGCTTCCTGACGCGAAACGGCTTCTCGAACGCGTTATCGAGATGAAGCAAGCGATCGCTTACCGCCGGTTTCACAAGGAAGTCCCTCACCGACGACAGCTCAACGAGCATTTCTACGCGGGCCGTTTTCCACAGAAAGCCGCTGGCAAGATCTTCAAGCTCTTAGAGGAATTAGAGGCAAGCGCCGAATACAGAAATCTCGACACGGAACGATTGAAAATTATCCACGCGGCCGCGCAACGCGGGACAAAGGTTCCCAAGCGAAACCCGCGAGCCTTCGGTCGATCCGATCTTTTGCAGGGAACAATGACGCATGTCGAACTTGTCGGCTACGAGCTGGAATAATCCTTTGTCAGTTACCAAGTATTTTGTTAAAGATGTTTCTCGACGTCTTGAGATTGACGAGCACCTCGCGCTAGAGCTGAAGCGCGCCGGGTACAGCCATGTCGAGCTCACAAAGAGCCCCGTGGGAACGAGAGTTGTGATCTACGCAGCAAAACCGGGGATGGTTATTGGCCGAAGAGGCCAAAGCATCCGAGATCTCACAAAAGTTCTAGAGGAAAAGTTCCACATCGAGAATCCGCAGCTGTCCGTTGCGAACATTGACGTCCCGGAGCAGGACCCTAAGGTTGTCGCGTCCCAGGTTTCTCAGGCTCTCCAGAGAGGCGTCCACTTCCGACGCGCAGCCTACTGGGCCATCCAGCGAGTAATGGAATCCCAAGCCCTCGGTGTCGAGATCACGATCCGAGGAAAACTCACGACAGAACGATCACGATTCGAGAAGTTCAAGGCCGGCTATTTGCCACGGGTCGGAGATCCGGTGCTGAAGAGTGTAAAGACAGCGGTCGCCGATGTTCAATTGAAGCAAGGCCTTTTTGGAATAAATGTCCGCATACTACCGCCCCAGATCGACTACATTGACAAGCCGATCATGCTGAACCCCCCCGCAGAGACCACGCCGCCAACAGTCACACCGGCCAAGGAAGCTGAACCAGTTGCCATGCCCGTAGTAGAAATCGAGGTGGAGACCGTGGTCGGAGATGTTCCGGTTGTTGTAGAGGATAAGGAGGAAGAGGAAACTGGCGATTCTGAGAAAGCGTGAGCTCAACCAGATGCTCCCGGAGGAGCGGCGGAAGAAGGTAACAGAACTGCGCGCGGAACTAACAACCATCAGAACATCAGTAAAGTCAGGCGGAACAGTAGAAAATCCGGCACGGATACGCGAGCTCCGCAGGACAATTGCCCGCCTCTTGACAGTAGAGAACTCGCCAGTGAAACCGTCACCGGAGGCCGCGTAGAATCATGATAACTCCACAGAATATCATGGCCCACGAATGGATAGGGCTCAAAGTCAAGATCGCAAGATCCCCCGACCCAACCCTCCAAGACCTAGAAGGCATAGTCCGAGACGAGACAATGAACACATTCACCATAGAAGCCAACGAGAAACTCCGGCAAATTCAGAAACAAAAAACCATCTTTCGAGCAGAGCTTCCAGCAGAGAACGTCGAGGTAGATGGCTCTCTCTTGAGGTTCCGGCCAGAGGACAGAGTGAAGAAGGGATTGCGGAAATGGTAGTTCGAAACACCGGGCTGGACGTCAAGGCCCCTAAAACAGGATGCAACGATCCCCTCTGTCCCTTTCATGGACATCTTTCCGTTAGAGGGAGAGTCTTCGAAGGAACAGTCGCAGGCTCACGATCGCCCAAAACCGTCTCAGTCGAGCGAGCATACCTGCACTACTACACGAAATACAGCAGGTACGAGAGGCGCAGAAGCAAGACCCTCGCCCACAACCCGCCCTGCATATCTGC
>Ga0070699_100006429_pt1 | contig 10233 bp, 21 predicted proteins | sample KBSK1503metaG_FD_65473 | JGI IMG/M metagenome (GOLD analysis project Ga0070699, IMG submission 65473) | Corn, switchgrass and miscanthus rhizosphere microbial communities from Kellogg Biological Station, Michigan, USA - KBS K1-50-3 metaG | ecosystem: Host-associated > Plants > Roots >... | reverse complement strand
GCTTGCCGCCGCCACCCTCGAGAAGGCTTTTGGCACCCTGCGCGGTGTAGGAGACCTCGAAGAGATACTTGGCCATGTCCGCCTCCATTGCCTCGGGACGGTTGGGGAAGGGGAAAGCGGATCGATACTATGGGCGACACGCTATGGTGTCAACGCCGACCTTTCGATCGTGCGGCACCCCTCGCGACATCCGAAGCTGATCGGTCGGAGCATCGTGTCCAGTATCCAGTATCGTGCGAGTCAGCCGGACGCGGCGGCGCTTGACTTCGCCACGGTGGCGGCGTACGAGGATGACGACTTCCCGTGAGAGGGGGGCAGCCTACTTGGAAGGGAGGTCCCTGCCATGCCAACCTTTGTGCCGCGGGCGAAATGGACCGACGAGGGTATCCGTACCGTACCATCAAGGATTCCCCCAAGCGCCGTCAGGCCTTCGAAGACCGGATCACCGCCATGGGAGAGAAGGTGAACGACGCTATCCCATGATCCTTGTGGTCGTGACCGAGGTGCCGAATGACGAGACGGCAGCGACGATGGCCCTCGGGAGCGCCATGCAAGGGAACGTTCGGACCATGACGATGCGGGCATTTGGCCGGGAGGAGATGGGCAAGATCGTCGGAAGCCGCGTAGGGCGAAGCGGCGACGCCCGACCTGCGTGATCTAACAAGCCGCTCTCTTTCCAAGCTAGCACGCAGTGACTGGGAACGCGTCGCCGGAGGCACGGGCGTCGAGAATCGTCTCCACGTAGGCCCCTCCGCGGCTGCATCTGAAGTGTAGATCCCCTGGGGTCTGGGGGATACCCCGATCAACTCGGCTGGAACTTCGAGAGCCGGGCCGAAACTCGGTCCGTCTTGCGTCGAGCGTGACCGACGTCTTCGTGGTGGCCCCGCGGCGAAGCTGCGGCGCTGCCTCCGTCTGGAGCTGGGACGCGCTCGCCTGATAACGGTCCAGCCCCCGAGCCATTGACGCCAGCACCGCTGCTCACGGCAACCCAGATGCTGTGGGAGGGCCCAGTCTAGCGGCCCGAGGCGCGGATCGGGACAGAGGCATATCGCCCCCTCCGGAAGCCCACCTGCTTCTCCCTCTGAGGGCGTGGCGCCGGAGTATAGGCGCCCCGCGTCCGTACCGCGACCGGGCCTACTTCACTTCCGAGCGGGGGGCTATCCGGCGGGCGCGCGCTCGTCGCGTCACCACGGCGGTCTGATTCCGTTGCTCTATCCCGGCCTTCAGTAGACCCAGGGCGTCCCGGATCATCCGCAGGGCGACGATTGCGCGCCGGCGGTAGGATTCCCGCGTGGCATCGAGGGTGGCAAGGGCTCGGCCCTGACTGTTGGTGTCCGCCATTGTCGAGGCGAGCGGCAGCCACTCGTCGGCCAGGCGCGCCTCGTCCGCGAGGAGATGCATCTGCCAGCGAATAGCACTGAGCGCTTGCAACTCGACGTCTCCGAAGCAGTGGGTTGGATTGGCAAGTAGGACGTCCAGCACGGGGGCCTCCACCTTGAGGGGGCGCGCGCGCTGCGTCGGCCAGAGCGTTCGTAGGATCTCCGCCGCGCTTTGATCAGATACGCCTTGCAGATGCCTCAAGGCCTCGAGCTGGTCCGTGGTCAGATCGAGGACCCCTGTGCGGAGCATGCGCTCGGTCCCGATCTCGAGGAGTACCTTGAGCTCCCGGACCGCGTCTGCAACCGCGTCGGTTCCGATCGAGAGGTTGACGATGGTGGAGCTCAGGATCAGTTCCGTATGGCGGAGTTCAGCCACAATGGCCCGCCGCGCGATGGCTTGAGCTCTCTTCCGGCGTCGGTGTTCCGTTAGCTGCAGGACACTCCAGGCCGTCAGGAACCCGACGACGGTCCCGATGATGGGAGACCACCAATCGTGCACAATGGAGGAAGTCTAGCAGAGCCCGCCGGCCGTCGGGTGGCCTGCCGCGTCACGCCACGTCCCCGTTCGAGAAGTACTGTGCGCCAGGCGTGTGCGACCCACCTGGCGATAGCCAGGGCCTTCGAGTGACCGGTGGGCAGACGAGTTCCGGCACCGGGCCGCGAGATCCTCATTGACCGAAGCGCCGGCGCCGGCGCTGATAGCTCCGGATTGCTCGAAGGAAATCGATCTTGCGGAATGCGGGCCACTGGACATCACAGAAGTAGAACTCACTATAGGCACTCTGCCAGAGCATGAACCCGGAGAGGCGCACCTCCCCGGAGGTCCGGATAATCAGGTCGGGATCGGGGCAGTCGTACGTGTAGAGGTACTTGTCCAGCGTCCCGGGGGTCAGGGACTCGAGAATCTCGTCGGGGCGATCGCCCCGACTCCAGCAATCGCGGAGATGCCCCTTCATCGCGTCCACGATCTCCTGGCGTCCTCCGTAGCCTACCGCGATATTCAAAAGTCGCTTCTCGTGATGGCGCGTCGCAGCCTCTGCTGTTCGGAGCGCCGCGAGGGCTGAGGGGGGGAGCAGCTCTAAGAGCCCAATCGGGCGGATCCGCATTCCTAGCCGTTGGGCCAGGCCACCCTGAATCCACTCGGCCATCTTCGCTTCGATTACTTCCAGGATGTCCGCGACGTCATTCGCGGGTCGGGTGAGATTGTCGGTCGATAGCGCCCAGAGGGTCACGGTAGGGATGTCCAGATCCGCACACCAGATGAGGACCTCTTCGGTCTTCTCTGCCCCGATACGATAGCCGTCGGACAATGTTGCGAGCCTCGCCTCCCGGGAGTACCGGCGATGGCCGTCCTGGATCAGTCCGATGTGCCTGGGCGGTGGCTCGTGGAGGATCTCGGTGAGGAGCTGGCGCTCGTAGAGCCGGTACAAGAGCCGTTTCAACACGCGTCGGCCCATTGCCGAGCAGGCTTCAGAATGTTCCCCATGAGGCGATCATAGCGTGCGAGGTTTTCTTTCCGGCCTCATTTCCCGAGGAAGGTGTCGCTCCAATCTCGGCTCGCGAGACTCGGCCCGTCTCATATCCTTGGAGGTAGCTGGTAGCTACGCGCGGATCTCCCACGTGTCAGCCCCTTGGGTGACCGCGATATCTCCTTGGTCAGATGGCTAAGGCCCCTCGGCTCCCGAATCGCTTCCCCTTCGGCCCACTCGATAGCCTTGCGGCGTCCTCGCTCCCTCGTCCCGCCATCCGGAAGAGCCCGTCCAAGATCCGCCCTCGGTGTAGCCCTCCTCCAGCATGCAGCGCTGGTACCCGGACGGCACCACGTACTCACCGACCAGACCGGACGAAAGAAAGACCAGCCGAGCGCTCATGTGCTGGCACGCGCGGCTGTCGAGATTGAACTCTGCGGATGACGTGGCCGGTCGCGACCACGTGGTGGCGCACCCGGACAGAGTGAGCATGGCGACGACGATGGCGGGCCAGCGGGGAATCATCAGTGGACGCCTAGGACCCTTCGCCAGGGTGCTGGGCCTTTGCTGGCGGCGGCGCGAGGAGCCACGCCGCCGCCTCATAGACGGTGGCGGGCGCCGCGTCACCCAGGGTTGTCAGCAAATCTCGGGCTTGCTGAAGGCTAAGGATTGTGGCTTTGACGTCCGCCGCCGAATCATAACCGTCTCGCATCAGCCGAGCCTGCGTGGGCGTCGTCACGAGCCACAGGAGAGCGCCGGGGAGGTAGTTCACTCTGACCGCCACCACGTCGCCATGAGTCAGCACGGCTTCGTAGAATGCCCGCCGGCTCGGCGGGAGCGTCCGACAATGCTTCAGGATGTCCTGCAAGCTGATGATGCTGGGGGTCATGGCGCTTAGACCGAGTTCTCCCCATGGAAGGTGGCAGCAAGAGCTAGGCCACGGGTCCGGCCCCATACAATCAGCGGGTTCCAGGGCGACGCTTGGTTGGGCGTTGACGGAGACGGTCAGCGGTAGTGCCCGGAAGGGTTCAACAGATTCGCTTCGGCATCTTCCTGGCTCCACCAGCGGTCGAAGCGCGTCCCGCAGGAGCGGCGATTCAGCCCGCCCCTGGCTTCCGGCCGCCCAGGTGCTGGCGGCGCACGGCTACACCAAGGTCAAGGACTACACGGGCGGGAAGCAGGAGTGGATGGAGGCCGGGTTGCCCACGGAGTCGGCCCCAGCCAAACGTTGAACCCGGAGGCTCGGGGGCATCCAGTGCCGGGACCGCAGGACCCAGGCTGGCTTTGGGGCTGGTCATCACCCTCGGCTAGGCTCGCCGCATGAAGGGATGGCTAATCCTCAGCGTTACGCTCGCGATTGGGATTGTCGGTGGGGGCGATGACAAAGGGGCCGGCGCTTGTGGCCCCCTATCTGCCCAAGTCAATCAGCAGGCAGAATGAACGAATCGACGGTGAGGTCGTGCGCAAGCAACGCGAGGGGAACCGGCTCCTTGTGAAGGTGGCGACGGCCCAGGGGCCGATGCTTGTCACGTTCACTCAGAAGGTGGCGGAGTTGGACCTGCTGCTGGAGCCCGGGGATCGGGTGGAACTCATCACCCCTGGCTATGCGACCTTTGTCGAAGATCCGACCCTTGAGCGAGTGAAGAAGCCAGCGGGATCCGTAGCGGCCCCGTCATCGCCCTCCACCTCGTCGGGCAGCCTACAGGGCTCGCAGGAGAAGACGGGCAGATAGGGCGTTCGCGTCAGGCCCTAGTGGCGCGCCACAGGAAGAACGGTCCCAGCCGGCTGCCCGGCTACGATGCGGCGGCTTGGTCAGGCTCAGCACACACGATCCTTGCAGTCGATGTTGCCTCCCTTGCAATGGTCGGCGGCGCGGTCAGGCTAGTCATCGGGCTACGTGAATACCCTCCGCCTCCTCCGTCTTTCAAGACGACTCCTGATGTCGAGGCGCTCTTTTACCACTACGAGTCGTATCTGGATGCGAAAGAACGCCTATCCGACATGAACGTTCCGGGCGATGGCTGTTAGTGGGCGGGTAACGTTCGCGCCAGTGCTGGGGGAGGCCACGCGATGCCTGGTGTCTACGCTGACTTGCGCGGCTTCGTCTTGGCGCACCGTCCTTGCTCGGGCCCCCGCCACGCCAACACCGGGCCACCCACGGTGAACGGCTATCGGTTGCTCGTCGTGTGTGCTGCGGGGCCGAGTTCAAGCGCTGGGTGACGCTCAACGACGCGGACGAGCGTCGCCGGCCCCGGTCTGCCCCGCGCGGAGCCCTACTTGCTCCTCCCGCCCGACCCGCCTATACTCGCGTTCCACGCCCTCTGAGGAGATGCAGAAGGGCTTCCTTGGAGGGCACCCTTGGCTGCCTCGCACTGGAAGCCGCTAGCCGCCACCACGCCTGGCTTGTCTATCTCGGGCGCGTCAGCCGCCACTGATGACGAACTGCGGCAGCAGATACGGGCCCGCTTGTCAGAGGCACGCCTACCCGCTGTCGGTGGTGTGTCGAGGTCCAGCCGAGGAACCGGCCACCCCTGCATCGTGTGCCGCCGTGCCATAGAACCGACCGAGGTCGAGCGCCAAGTCAGCGGGCACGGGGTGTTTCTGTACGCCCACGAGGGTTGCTACGGGCTGTGGCGGGAGGAATCGGTTGTGTTCCGCGCCACCAGGGATCGAACCAAAGAGCCATGAATAACATGCCCGATGATCCCGAGCCCTTCGCTGAAGGCCAGGGCATCATCCTCGGTCGGCTCCGGGCAAGACTACCTGACCGAATCATCGTGGGAGACCTGGCGCTGTTCCTCCCGAAGGGCACGAAGTGCGATCACGCCATCGGGACGGCACTGCGCATTACCTACACTCAGCACGATGGGATTAAAGAGGCGCAACGGGTCGAGCCGGCAGCCGGGTAGCCCGAGGAGCGGCAAAGTCTTAGCCGAAAACATCCGGCCGCAGCTAGAGTAGTACCGATGGCGCAGGCGAGTTCCCCAGCCGACAGCCTAACGGAGAGCACCGTGCGGCAGTGGCTTCGCGAACGACGCGGGGTCGCGTTCTGCTGTGCGTGTCCCGCAGCGCATACGGATCAGGCCTCGAATCGAGCCCGCATCGCCGCCGCGCTGAATGTCCTCACGAAGAGGCCCGGCTTCCTGCCAGGACGGTGCGCGTGCGGCGCCCTGGGTGTGCGATGCAGTGGGGAACATCACCAGTGAGAAGCAGGGCGGATCGTCCGAGCGTGTGCCATAGACACTGCCCCTCAGCGTAGGCTCAACAAGATGTCCGGTTGCGCCGAATTACACGACTTCGTCCGCGCGCACCGGCAGTGTGCTCACATGCTGGTGGACCTTGGGCCGGACACCGAGTCGGGCTATCAACTCTTAATTACGTGCGACTGCGGCACGGAGCTCAAGCGCTGGGTGCGACCGGACGGTGATGGGCTGCGTTTTGTGTTGCTGGCGTTGTGAGGGCGATCATGGCCGATGGCGAGGCACGCTAAGTCATTGTAGCCTTCGGCGTCTCGTTCGCCGGCTGCATAATCAGCCCGCCGCACGAACACTGAAGCCACACAAGCCGTTGTCTCTCCCACCGTCCAGGTCCCCGCAGCGCTGGTGCTCAGCGACAAAGGCCACTAGGGCGGCGAGGTCTTCCGTCAGTCCGGCCATCCAATGGGTGCCCACGGGTCTCGAGAACCAACGTTTGGTCAGCCAGGTCACCGCGAGCGGACTGCCCACGGTGAGCAGGATGAACCACACGGCATAGATGACCGGCAGATACCAGTCCACGACCCGCGCGTTCGTGACGGAGTAAAAGGCGATGAACAGCGCGAAGAGAAGCGCGGCGGTCCAGGCCTTCAGTCCACGGAGCACTCACGAACCTACGATGGCGAGGATCGCAACCCCCGCACCAAGGCCCGCCAACGCGGGCTTGATGGCACGCAACTTCCAAAGGCGGTCGTCGAACGTCCACGCGGTGATCTGGTCGACCATTTGCTCAAGCCCGGCGCCTCTCGGCAGCGGGTAAAGCGGTCTGGCCTTGGCGATGATCGAGTGGGGAACAACCGTTCCGAGGTACGTCTGGGCGAAGACGAGCCAAAAGAGAACGGGCAGGCACAGGGCGAGTACGTACCGGACGACATTCCGACGGCCGTGGACGAGCCACGCGACCGCGCAGGTGGCGGCGACAAGCACGCCCTCCGGGCGCGCTAAGCACGACAGACCGCTTAGCAGCGCGGCCACCGTATACCACTCGCACGATACGGCGTACAGTGCCCAGAGCGTGAGCGCCGCGAACATAAAGGATTCCATCCCGGCGAGCGAATACTGAAGCAGTGCCTCGTTCATGCAGAACAAGGCGGCCGCCGCCGCGGCGAGGAGCACCTCCAGCGGGGTAGAGACGCCAAAGATATGCTCGCCCTTGTTATAGACCAGCCCTTTACCGGCGAACAGATTAGCGATGTAGCGAAACGTGATGTATGCATCGTCATGCGGTACGACAGGGCTCAGTAAATGGGCTCGCGTCGCGAGGCCCATCGCGAACAGGACGATGAGCCAAGGAAGTGTCTTCCGGATCAACTGACGGCGGCGGCCCGCGCTCCCGGTAGATGCGCTGGCCTAGGCCTCTTGGGGAACGCACGTCGGTCCACAAGAACCCCCGCATGACCGCTGATCTAGGGGGGACGGGGCGGGGCGGTCAGCGGGTCGAACTTACACCAGGGCGGCGGGCTCGTGCTTACGATTTGCCATTGGGCTCCCACCCGCGCGCGCCCTCGCGGTAGTGCGGCTGCTTGACCTTGAGCCAGGAAAGCGGACGCTAATACGCGCGTTGACCCGAGTTCCGGCGGCAACCTACCCTAGTGACCGGGAGGGACCGCTGCCATGAGCACCAGGTTTCTACCGCTACGGGAAGGTGACACCGCACACTGGGCGCTCCTCAACTATCCGATTCATGCGCCGGTTCCGGCGTTGTGGGCCCTGGGCTGATCCCGAATAGTCGTGTAGTGGGAGGTGGGTGACCGCTGTCGCGAGTTCAGCGGCTGGTCGCGCGCGGCCAGTGGGACACGTCGCCCATGGCCGGGACGCTCATCTTGGTTGCGGCTTAGCGTTGCGCTGTGACCGTGTCTTCCTTCTCCTGCTCGCGCCGATCCTTCCGGGCGCGCCAGAACATGAGCGCGAGGCCCACGACGAGACCCAATAGGAAGACCGCGAGGAAGAACAGCGCAACGAAAGTGACCGAATCGACCAGGCCTAGTAACGGATGCCAAGGGCCCATACAGCTTCACCCCCAAAAGTCAGGATGAGACTCAGTACCAGCAGCCCCAGCGCGGCGGCACCCACAGGGGCACGTAGGCAGAGGTGCCGTATCGGTCCATGTAAAGCTGATCGATCCAGAATCCGTCTTCCGCCCCGCACGGGGAGCCGTAGGGGAACGGCGCGTAGATCACTCCGATGAAGTGGTGGCCGTGGTGATGGCTATGATTGTGGCCGTGCCCACCGTGGCCTCCGCCACGGCCGTGAGCGAGCCTCGGCGTGACCAAGACGGCCAGGACGGCGAAAACGAGGAAGAGCTTGCGGATCATACTGCCCTCCGCAGCCCGGGGCTGCACATCGTAAATGCAGTCTAGCAGGGTCGCCACCGAGAGCATCTGAAGGTAGTGCAGAGCGTCAGCCGGACGGCCGCACACCGCCGCCTACTCGATCAGGTGAAGAAGGCGTCGAGGCGCTGAGCAGATCGACCAAGGGAGCGGGAGTGGAGCGGACACGTGCCGCCGCGGGCACCCGGACTGAGCTTACTGTGCAGGAGCCGGCAAGGCAGCCGTCTTCAACGCGGGCCCCACGTCGCCAGCATGTCGTGCTGCGCCTGCTCCAAGGTCGTCCGCCTCGCGCAGACTTCTCGATGCAGCCGGAGTTCGTCCCGGTCCTTGCTCGCTGCCTCCGGCCAGGCCTGAAGCCACAGGTTGTTGGGGCGAGGCGGTTCCCCGCGATCGCGCCGGCTAGAGCGGCACGCCCGGAGTCCCGAGCTAGAGAAGCGTGGGGCCGGCTCCGGTGTCCGGCTACGTCGGGCTCTTCTCCGGCGCGCACCAGTAGTGGCCCGCCCTCTCGGGTGGTGGGCCGGTCGGTTGGTCGGCTACGCGCGGATCGCCCACTTATCAGCCCCTCGGGTGGCCTCGAGGGTGAAGTGCCCGGCGCCGCGCGGGGTGATGACCAGCCGGCCGCAGGCGTAGGGGGCATCCGTTTGGGCATGGCACGGCGGACAGAGCGCCACCAGCAGGTCGAGATCGAAATCCGAGCCTCCCTGGGCGCGCTTGACGACGTGGTGAACCTCGAGGGCGCCCCCGCGGCCACAGGCCTGGCACCGCCAACGGGCGCGCCGGAACGCCATCCGTCGGATCGCTGTCGGTGATAATCCCGCAGCACGCCAGGTGGCCCTTGCGGGTATCGGCAAGGGCCACACTCCCTCCGTCCAGCGGCCGGGGACCCTAGGCGTCTATATACTTGCTCGTCGCGAGGCAGAGAAGCACAACCCCGGCGGGACAATGAACGGCAGGGAGATGAGGAAGGCGAGCAGCGCGCGCTGCGGTGGAAGGCGCCTTTGGTTTGGCATCGGCAGCACCTGGATCGTCAGCGTCCTGGTCCTTGCGTTTTCCGGGTGCGCTGGCCTCTCGTGTCAGCCGGTGTCGATCACGGTGGCGAAGAAGGAAGAACGCGCGCGGCTCGAGACGGTGCCGCACGGTTATACCACGGAGACGGGACGGCTCGAAGAACTGCGCAGGCCCGAGATCGTCCGCGACTACTGGGTGCAGGACGCCGACGGCACCTGGCACCGAGTCTCCCTCGAGCACTACCGCGCGACCGAGGTCGGGCAGGTTCTGGACATCTGCCGGTAAGCGTGTGCCGACAGGCGGCCTTTGATTTTCCATCCGCGATCCAGTCCGGCCGGCAGATACTCCAAGGCAACCGTAGGAGGGGCCAGAGCGTTCGGATCACCGGCGTCGCATGGTCGAGTGCTGCTTGGGCCCTCAGGTCCGAGTCCTGGGCTGGCTTCGGCGCCCCGCAGGTGAGCTCGGAGACGGTTGCGCGCAGCATCTCCTCCATGCTGCTGGGGCTGCGTCGTTGTCATCGGATCGGCTGCCCATTGTGTCCGCTGTGCCGAGGGTCTCGTCGAAGTCTCGCTGTTCTCCGCGGAGGGCGAGTCCGTTGCTCGGCGTGAGCCGGGCCCCGATGGCCCGAGCGCCGAGCGTGAACTCGGCGCTCGGGGTCCTATCCTATGGGAGGGACGCCGCGATGACCCGTCAGGCCGGCGGCAACACCCCGAGCTGCCGGAGGAGATGGCCGGTGTCCCAGTAGATCCAGTCATGTACGGCTTTGCCGTTCTTGAGTTGACCGACTGAGCAC